>Ga0209229_10001357_pt1 | contig 10087 bp, 19 predicted proteins | sample SanBayMetagenome_FD_187466 | JGI IMG/M metagenome (GOLD analysis project Ga0209229, IMG submission 187466) | Freshwater and sediment microbial communities from dead zone in Sandusky Bay, Ohio, USA (SPAdes) (version 2) | ecosystem: Environmental > Aquatic > Freshwater > Lentic > Sediment... | reverse complement strand
AAAGTGTTTAATTCGTAGATTGTACTGTTGAGGTTTCGGCAGACAGGTTTACTCCCTAAGCTATCGATGGTGAGGGCCAACTTATGATGGTTAATACATTACCCACACCAGCTTCTTTCAGGCTACGGTAAACACATCGTCCACGGTGAGGTGACGTTAAACTCGCAGACAAAGAAGTCCTTAAAATACAGCGTTCATCTAACTCAGGAACACAAAACCTGAACAACAAGAGCAGGATACATCCTGTAATGTGGGTCTGGAACCCCACACGCGATATACTAATGAGAGGCGGCTCTATTAGTATTATTAATACTCCGCCAAGGTATAAGGATTGGAAATCTAATACCGAACCGACCAACTAACTGTGATACACACGCATCATGTGTGGTAGCGTCAGATATGCCCGAAGTCACTGCATTTATGTACACAACGGCTGTCATTCAAATCCACGCCAGTAGTCAGTAAGCAGCCTGACATAGAAGTGGTCATTAAAATCTAGTCGGTACTTCGAAACCCAACCACCATAGTTTTACGACTAGTGTGTTGGTACCGAAACCAGTGGGATTTTGGGTCCTAATACCCCAGACGTGATAGATTGAAGTTGCCGTAAACGAACTTTCCCCGGAGTCAACCGGGTAAACAAACACTTAAATCCGTACAGCTAGCGTAAACTAGAAAACTGTAGTGGGAGGTTGGAAAATCCCTGTAATAGATCAGCTGCCCGAGCCTAATTGGCGTAGGGTGAATACATACTCGTTAGGTACTGGTGAACACCATATCCCAGTTTGAATCCTAACAGTTGATCGCCCAAAAACTCGATCGGTTCAAAAGCCACCCTGCTGTTAAAGGCACGGTGGCTTTTGTTTTATCTAAATTTAATTTATGAGCAAAAGAATTTTTGATTTGCGTGGTTCAAGGTATGGTGCTATAATACGAAATAGCGAGGATACTACCATGAACTACGATACCCAGTACGTTAAAGACCTTGAAAACTTGTGCAGTAAGTTGCTGCCAATATACCACAAGTACTACAACTTAGTAGGTGGACCAAAGCCAGTACTGGAAATGCCCATCGTGGATAAGTTGACACGCAAAGAGCCGGCCCTCTTTAAACCATGGCCACTGAATACCTAGCTGGGGTTTTGACGTTTACCTCGCACGAGCGAAAGCCAGGAAAAAACTAAACTGTCCATAAGCTGTATCTCATGAGGACAGAACTATACAGACTGTCCGAAACTAGTACAGTAGCTCTACCCAACAGCAGAGATCTGTGTGCTCAAAAGCTGTTTTGACCAACGTGAGGTTGGTACCGAGCTAGAGGGTAAGATCTGCAACACAGATGGCCATCTGTGTGCCCGGTGCGATCCCGGGCTCCTAACCAATAAACCATGTTTACCATCCAATCCAAAAACTACCGCGCTATGCAATCCCCCTCAGACCTCAGACAATTCTGGAAAGACTTTGACCACCCATTCCCAACTCCCGGCGATGACTGTATCACAGTCACAATACAAAACAGTACGCCTGTTCTATCTACGGTTACTGTGGATCCAGTACCGGACCCTAAAACTGCAACCACTGCAGTTAAGTTTGACGGTGGGAAGACCGACTGGAGTTTGATGCCCTTTGAAGCGGTAGAGGAAATCAACAAGGTCCTGGAGTTTGGAGCAAAGAAATACGCTGCCCACAACTGGACACAAGGCGATGGTTTTCGTTATACCCGGGTCCTCAACTCACTGTTCCGACACCTGTTTGCATGGAGCCGTGGTGAAGACTTGGATCCTGAAAGTGGATTGTCACATTTGGCCCACGCAGGGTGCAATATCCTTTTCTTGATTTACTACAATCGGTACAAAACCCGATACAACAACGATGACAGATTTAAGAGATGAATGAACTAGAGAGTGCTATCTACCGTAAAAAGATCACTCTTTTAGAAGCGTGTGAAGAGTTTGGCATCCCCTTGGAGGATGCAGAGATACCAAATCTAGAAACTTGTAGTAGTTGTAGTATCTGGTATAAAAGTGTAGAACTAATCCCAGACCTGGATGGTAATCCCATCTGCAAGGTTTGTAATCGATTTTATGGACTATAAACATTGACTTGATTTTGATAGCGATTTAGACTATAATAGTGTTTTATTGAAATCACTATGTCTAAAGCATTTAATACCCTCAAAGTAAGAACAACTAGTATTCAGTCCTATAAAGACTTAGATCTTTGGGGCGACCCACTAATGAAACAAATTAAACTACAAACCATGATGTTTGGAGGATATCCCTCCGATCTAGAAGAGTGGATTGTAGACTCATGCCAAGAAGACGATGACAGCTGGACACAACTAAGGCCCTACTAATGTTTAATCAACAAATTCACCGCGTCGGTTTTGCCTGTAAGTTCGAGGACCTACCAGTCCCAAATATCAAGACTACTACTATTACGTGGTTGAATAGTGCCACCCGTCAGAAAGCAGTTGAGAAGCTGCATGGCTTGATGGTACACAACCTTAGTGCGCTCAAAGCACAGGTGGGCTATGTAGGTGGACTACCACACGGCCAAAGAATGCTTCGCATTAGTAGCGATGTGTTACCAGCATATACCCACGACGACTGGAGCTGGTTCTACTGGGAACCTGACACTGTTGCCATGTTGGAGCGTGAACTCAAAGCCGTGGGTGATCTAGCACGCAAGCTAGACGTTCGCCTGAGTTTCCATCCCGGCCAGTTCTGTGTCCTAGGCTCGGAGAATCCTCAAGTTGTTGAGAACTCAATCCAAGAATTCGAGTATCACGTTGACCTGATCCGTTACATGGGTTTCGGTAAAACCTTTCAGGACTTCAAGTGTAACATCCACATCGGCGGCAAAGCAGGCCCAACAGGTTTCAAAGCTGCGCTGAAGAAGTTGAGCCGTGAAGCACGCAACGTAATCACTGTCGAAAACGACGAGTTCAAGTGGGGAGTCGAAGCCAGTCTAGAATTGGTTGACGACTGTGCACTAGTCCTTGACATACATCACAACTGGATCAGAACAGGCGAGTATATCAAGCCCTCTGACCCACGAGTTCTAAGGATGATGGAGTCCTGGCGTGGCGTTCGCCCCGTCATTCACTACTCATTGAGCCGAGAAGAGGTTATTGGTGAGTATTGGGACCCCAACCTCCTGCCAGATCTAACTGAATTGGTGGGTACTCATGGATACACAAAAACACAACTACGTGCTCATAGCGATTATTATTGGAATATGGCCAGTAATCGTTGGTGTTATCAGTTTAGCAACACACATGATATTATGCTGGAGTCGAAGATGAAGAACCTGGCAGCCCGTAAATTTTGTCTTGAAATGCGTCACTGAACTGTCTATAATAGAATCTTTCGGGCCATAGTTCAACGGATAGAACAACGGCCTTCTAAGCCGTCAATCCAGGTTCGATTCCTGGTGGCTCGACCAAAGGATGTTTATGCACTGGTATTGTAGAGTAAATGGTTTCAATGGTGAGTGGAATGCCTACTGTGTCTGGGCTCCTAGCGAGTATAGAGCAATTCGTAAGTTGACACTGTATCTACTCGATGTTGATGGCTTCTCACCAGATGAACTAGAAGACATTGAAGCCGAAATGTGGAATACATTCGAACACGGCGATATCAACGACTATGAGGTACTGTCATAATGGCTGGCTATAACAAAGAGTTCTTAGTTGACGCATTTATGAGCCGGTTCTTGACTTGTTCACTTATCTCAATCGAGAAATTGGTAGAACTGGAAGACATGGCCAACACTTTCTACGACGAGGTTGGTCGTGACAAGTTTCGTACGTACTGTAGTCTTGATGCTGAAGCCATCAAGCTCTACAAAACAACAATCTAGGGTTCTGCCCCACTCTCCGGACTGTAAATCCGGCGTCCCTAAACTGAGTGGAAGTTGGACAGGTGGAGCGTTACCATCAGAACCCACCAATCGCCCCGGTGACGGAATTGGCATACGTGTCGGTCTTAGAAGCCGAATTTTAGGAGTTCGACTCTCCTCTGGGGCACCATATTAAAACACATTGATCCTAACGATTGTTTAGGAAGACTGACGATTGTTCAGCAGTGTGTTTCAATATGGTAAAGAGCCAGAATATGAACATAAAGATTCATATAATAATAATAAAAACAAAGGAAATCTTATGTCAGACGAATTAGTATTGCGGCAGCAAGCCAATTGAGTGCTATGACATATGACAATCTAATGGAGAGCAGGACACAGTTACAGGTTTGTGTACACGAACTGTTTGAAAAGATCAAAGAGGCGACTGATCATCGCAAAGTCTAACGGTTAGGAACAAACCGGGTTAGACACGACAGGCCGGAACCTCGAGCCTGTTACTTTGTTTTAGGGTATTGTTTATCTTAAACCAAAGTAGGAGAATAACAATGAGCAGAACCTACAAAGACCGCCCAGCCCGGGTAAGATTTCCAGAGAGTTATACTTGGGAATTTGGTACTGAAAAGATTCCTTACGAAACCCAGAGGCGTTCGTATTACGACCCAGATGAATGGGTAGATGTAGTTCGTTACTGGTACAAAGAAATACCGGGCTACAAAACCAAAAAGCGCAAAGAGGTTGATAATGAGTGGCACTGGATGGGATCAACACCATCATGGTGGACCCGAATGATGATGAATCGCCCGCAACGGCGGGAATCACATCTCTGGGAGCACACTGCATCACATACTCCATTGGAAAGTCTAGAAGAATTAGACACACCCAACGTGAGCCACAAGCCACACAAATACTATTACTAGAGCGGAATAGAGGAGCACGGACGTCCTCGCCAGTCTCATAAGCTGGAGATCGTGGGTTCAAATCCCACTTCCGCAACCAAAATTACTGACTTGATTGTCAGCCATTTTTATCTTAAAATATACTTTTAATCAACTGAGGAAACAATGAAGCCTTTTAACCGTTTTGACATGGAACAGCAAATCATGACGTGCTGGAACATCTGCGAGGACTTGGATACAGTCATGGAAGGTGTACTAGAAGGCGACATGAATCAGGACAGGATCTCAAATGTTCTACTCGGCATGAAGGAATTGTACCATCTCAAGTTCGAGAAGTTGTGGCTTCAGTTTGAGGCCCTGTGTCGTGAGTCTCAACAAGCCAAGCAAGGGCATAGCTACACCAACTACGACCGTGATGACGACAATATGAACGCTCGTGGAGAGTATTTGAACGATGAAGGTAATTGAACTCATCGAAGCATTACAGGCTCTAGATCCTAACCTGCCAGTAATGTTGTCTGGATATGAAGGTGGTTACGGTGTAGTAAATGGTATAGTAGAGCCTCGTACATTTGTAGAGAATGTCAACTGTGCTTGGTACTATGGGCCTCACGACTTAGATAACGACTTTTTAGACCAAGAGCAGCACCTAGATAAACGGCGCTTTGAAGCCGTAACAATTTACTGAGTGTATTGTCAGCCTGGTTAGACGGCCGAGCTTGGAACTCGGAGGCCGCAAGTTCGAATCTTGCCACTCAGACCAGAGGGGATATAGTATAAAGGGATTACGGCAGCTTTGCAAGCTGTTTATGGGAGTTCGATTCTCCCTATCTCCACCAAAAGTTAATCTTGATTTTGGTAAGCCCTTGAGTTATAATAATAACTCAACGCGGAGAAAAAACTATGAAACTCAAGATACCAAACAAACAGCCGCGCAATCCTTTTGTAGCGGCTGTTCTTTTTCGTAAAGCCGGAAAACACTATAAATCAAACAAACAGATGAGAGCTCAAGCACGCAGCTCAACGCGGGTGTAGCTCAGCCGGTAGAGCAGTATACTTTTAATCCGATGGTCGTGGGTTCGAAACCCGCCGCCCGTACCAAACAAGTAAAAATCATGAATGCAATAAGTCAAGTTAGTGGACCCCTAGAACTGATTCCTGCCTATGGCAGAACGTATGAAACATCGGAAGACGCTGTTCGTGACTGGATGGCGGGGCGTGATTTCAAGATCATCAACGGACCATATTGCAGCGTTCGTGATAGTACCAATCTGCGCTTTGATTATAGTTCAATCTGGATTTGTTGGAATCGTGTAGATTTGGTAAGGGTAATGTAATGCTAGAAACAATTGGTGATATTTTTAAGGAAGCCTACAACCGCAACTGGATTACAGCCAGAGACGGTAATGCTAGTATCCGTTGGCATGATCGTGACCACTTCTATGTAACCCCTAGCGGAGTCCGTAAACAAACACTTCAACCCGAGATGTTTAAGAAGTGTGGACTAGACGGAAAACCACTAGCATACACAGACATTAGCAAAGAACTACGTCCTAGTGGTGAACTGCCAATGCACTTGATGTTGCAGCAAAAGATTACAACAGAAGTCCGAGTTGTACTACACCTACACCCCACATACACTGTGGCTGCAATGTACAAGGGTATCGACCTACAAAACTTGCTGAATGAGTTTCCAGAACTGAGCCGATACACCAGTGTAGGACCTACGGTTCCACTGATCCCGCCTATCACACAGGAGTTGGCCGATCACTGTGTTAAGAACCTGGGCTATAATGACAACACGGGATATGTACGATACAATATAGTAGGCATGAATCGTCATGGTGTTGTGGCAGTGGACACTAGCCCTTGGAGGGCATTTGAGCATATTGAAAGGTTGGAACATATCTGCAAGATTGTTTTAGCAGGATAGGGGATTCGCCAAGCGGTAAGGCATCTGATTTTGATTCAGACACTCGGTGGTTCGATTCCATCATCCCCTGCCAATGCCGTGTAGCTCAGAGGCAGAGCAATCGCTTGATAAGCGATAGGCCGACATTTCGAAACTGTCCATGGCAACCACTTTAGCAACTCTGGTATAGCTGGTGCGTACAGCGGACTGAAAATCCGTAGGACCTGGTTCGATTCCAGGGGGTTGCACAATTTTGAGTAGATGGTGGTAACCAGTCCACTGAACCTATAAGACTACTATTGGTGACTAGGATGCCTCACTAGCGTAACGGTATTGACTGGATAGTGTAACCAGCATGTAGTAGTACTCTACTCTCCATAAGTTACCACACAACACACCCGCCCTGTACTAGAGGGAAATAGCACAGTACTGCTCCTGGGGTGTTTAATGTGTGGTAACTTATGGAAGGGTTGCTAATATTGGCCGTAGGGCGAGCCTTATAAACTCGTAGAGCACCGTCTAGATAAGGCGGAGTAATGTGGGTTCGATTCCCACCCCTTCTACCAAATAAATATTTAACTTGTTTTTCGAATCCTCTTATGTTACAATAGTATAAATTGGAGGATTTTTAAAATGGAAGAATTAACAGAAAAGATATTAAAATATCTTAATCTTGATGGTGATATTGTACTTAAAAAATCAATAAGAGGTTTAAGTGGTATCACAGTAAAAAACCTTATTAATAGTTTAATATCTACAGATAACGTAGAAGATGCTGCTAAGTTGTTAGGATATACTAAAAATCCCGTTAAACAATGTATAAGAGAAGTTCTTAAACCATTGTTTTCCGAAAGAAATTATAGTTTTGATTCTGGTGGAACTACTAAATGGCATATATGTTTACTAGAAGTAATAGAACATAAAAAATGTCATAGTTGTGGCTATATACTGCATTTTTCACTATTTAATAGTAATTCTTCAAAAAGAAATAATTTACAAAGCATGTGTAAGTCATGCGCATTACTAGATAGTAAAAAACATAAGTATTATATATTAGAACGTACGCCTTCTTGGGCTGAACTAGATCTAATTGCAGAATTCTATAAGAATTGTCCTAAAGGATATCATGTAGATCATATAATTCCCTTAAGGGGAAAATATGTTTCGGGACTTCATACATTAAATAATTTACAGTACTTATCGGCTTATGAAAATAGATTAAAGTCGAATAACTACGATATATTGGCTGATAGCTTAGCGTCCTAAAGCAGCGTACTCATAATGCGTTGATCCTGGGTTAGAATCCCAGTCAGCCAACCAAAAAACAAGGAAGTATTGTGGACAAAGAAACATCCGATAAGTTGAACGAAATCAGTGACTCTTTTAACGAAGCCATGGAAGAGCTCAAGAACGAGCAAGAGGCCTACTGGAATTCTTTGAGTAAAGAAGACCAGCTAAAGGCGTTTTGTGCGGTCGTCCGTCGCATTCACAAGGGCGATATTGTAGATAAGGGTAGCTACAGATACGTACTGTACCAAGTCTTTGGATTCGGGCCAGAAAGCTATGCACAAGCACAACTGGCTGGCTATTTAGCACTCCACAATTCTATCTTTGATGGTGAACATGAGCGTGACACTTTGAAGGCTTTTGCAGCCCAAGTTGGTGTAGAAGATCCCGAACAGGCTGTTCACGATTTTTACCGTGGCAGACTATAAGGAGAACAAAAATGCCATGCTATAAGTGCAATAACGGAAAATACAAATACGGAGAACGTGGGCGTTGTCAGTTTGACACGCTCTCCAGTTGTGAAGCGGCAGAGCGCGCTATACATGCTCGCCAATCTAAGGGTGTTGTGATGAAAGCCGAGTACTTTCAGGAACCACCCGAAGACTGTGAAAAAACTTATATTGAAAAGTCACAGTTGATTTGATATAATAGTTAGATGACGAAACGATACCAGATAACCGCCATAATTTATGACAAGCGTGGTAGAGTGATGAGTGTGGGTAAGAATAGTTATGTTAAGACTCACCCACTTCAAGCAGCCCACGCTAAACGGGCCGGGGAACCGCATCGTGTGTTTCTTCATGCGGAGATTCATGCTATATCATTGTGCCGTGACTTGACTAAGGCGCATTCCATGAAGATTTTCCGATTCTTGGAAGACGGTTCCCCGGCCTTGGCCCGGCCCTGTGTAGTATGTGAGAGCGCAATCCGTTCCTCTGGTATCCAAATAGTCGACCATACATAATTCCCTGATAGCTCAGCCGGTAGAGCGACGGACTGTTAATCCGCAGGTCCCAGGTTCGAGCCCTGGTCGGGGAGCCATAGTGAGTTGGATGAGTGGCTGAAATCAGCAGTTTGCTAAACTGTCGCTCTGTGAAAACAGTGCCGTGGGTTCGAATCCCACACTCACTGCCAGATTTTTTAACTAACTGAGTCTTATTATGACCAATAAACTATATCAATGTTCAGTATGTGAACATCAACACGATGAAGAAGTAGATGGCCCATGGGAAGCTCTGCCCAAGTACTGGAATTGTCCAGAGTGCGGCTGTGCTAAAGAAGAGTATTTTGAGGTGACTTTTGACTGAGTTACAATTTCTCAAAATATTTGACGACGACAATGAAAGCTACCTGATCTGGGATTTTGACAGTCATGGATTTGTGGTAGTTTTAGAAGTATAATTCTTGACTTGAATACCACAACTGTTTAGGCTATAATTTATGGATAATGAATACTTTGTCTTTAAGACAATCATGACTGCACTAGATCTAAATCTAGTAGGCGAGCAATTACGGACATTTGTAATGCAGAGTACTGGTTGTAGTCTAGAACAGTTTGAACAGGTTTATGAACAAATCCAAGCCGCTTGGGTAAAATAACATGAGAAAACCACACATTACTAATACTGACAATCCCATTGATTTTTCTCAACTGGCTTGGCCTTTTCCTACTAGAACAACTCCTTACGCAATGAAAACCCACACTGTTCAAGACGACATGAGTGACTTTGGCATCCGAATCTGTCATGGCTATAATCTCCACGACAATCGTGGTGGCGTTACTATTGCCTACCGCAAGTGCAGTGAGTGGCGCAACACTCGTATGGTAGAAGTCTCCCTAGCATATTGCTCACCCAAAGACAGCTTCAACAAGAAGATTGGTGTACAACTAGCAGTAGATCGCTTTATCAATGGAAATACTGTCATGGTTCCTGTTCGTTATGGACATGATGATACCATTGTAGGCAACCTGCTAGCTATGTTCTACCACGACGTCATTGCATGATGTACGCCCCTGTGGTGGAATTGGTAGACACAAGGGACTTAAAATCCCTCGCCGATTATGTGCGTGCCGGTTCGAGTCCGGCCGGGGGTACCAACACAAGCCACAGCAGGTTCTGCTGTG
>Ga0209229_10001355_pt1 | contig 10093 bp, 23 predicted proteins | sample SanBayMetagenome_FD_187466 | JGI IMG/M metagenome (GOLD analysis project Ga0209229, IMG submission 187466) | Freshwater and sediment microbial communities from dead zone in Sandusky Bay, Ohio, USA (SPAdes) (version 2) | ecosystem: Environmental > Aquatic > Freshwater > Lentic > Sediment... | reverse complement strand
AAAAAAGTTGTGAAGGGATTCTTCACATGGCTGAAAGATGCTGGAGTTGAAGTAATCGCACAAGCCTTTACTCTCCTTGGCTTCTTTATTGCATGGTTAACCCTAACAGGATCAGCCAGAGATATTGTTGGTATTGCTGTATTGGCAACCACAGTTATTTGGTTAATCACAATACCCCTAAGAAAGGAAGATTAATATGGCAAAAAAGAAAGAAATTGACCTAACAGTAGTAGACCCATCTACAGGCGAAGAGGTTCTTGGATCATCAGCAGTAACAAATATTTGGAATATTTTCCTTAGAATTGTTGCTGTTTTTGCAGCATCAGGATTATCAGTAATTGGCGCAGGAGCGGTAGTTGGCATTTCTACAGTAACAGCAGTAACTATGGCTGGACTACTAGGAGTAGCAACAGTTATTGAAAGACTTGCTCGTGCATTTCTTGATGATGGTAAGTTAAGTGCTGCTGAGATTAATGCAGCATTTTCTAAAGTAGATAAGCAGTCATAATAGACGTTGTTTGACACTCGTGCCTACCTCTGATATACTGGTAATACAGTAAACTTAGGGGTAGGCATGACTTGTATTGCAGGAATAATGAAAGACGGCAAGATTCATCTTGCTGGTGAACGTGGTGCCTCTGAAGGCAACTACATTGTTTCCATTGATAAATCAAAAATATGGAAATCTGGTCCATACATATTTGGATATGCTGGTACATTTGATGCACAGATTATTCAATATAATTTTGTACCGCCAACACCAGAGGGCAACATAGATAAATTTATGCATGGAAAGTTTTTAAAATCCCTTAAAGAATTTTATAATGAATGGGATATTGGTGGAAAAGATAGTGAAATATCACTTCTTATTGGTTTAAAAGGTAAACTCTATGAGCATGAAGCAGATGGGTTTACTATGATTTCCTATGACAGAGATTATATTGCCATAGGATCAGGGGCAGACTACGCTATTGGGTCTCTTCATGCTACCCAAAATCATAAAGATCCAAAGCGTAGGCTTGCTCTTGCTTTAGGATGTGCTATTCAATTTAGTTCATCCTGCATTGGTCCAGTTGACTTTTTACAGGCATAGGGGTATACTAAATATATGGAAGACTTTGATGACATATTAAAAGATATGCAAAGTAAAGAAGCAGATTTTAATGAGTTTGAGATCTGGATTGAAAATGGAATTGAGCGGGGATGGATAACAGAACCGTTCTGTAATACTCATGAGGGCGATCCTTACATGAGTGAAGAAGAAGAAGCAGAATGGGAAGCAGGGGGCGACCCATGTCAAGTAGTATTTAAAATAAAGGAGATATAAGTGAAAAAAGTAGTGGGGTTATTTTTAGTTGTATTTGGTCTTGCATTTTTACCAGCGGTACACGCTGAAGAAAAGCCAGCAATTGCAATCATTGATACAGGGGTAGATACATCACAAGTAAGCATCTATCATGAAGTATGTTTAATGGAAGAAAAGCGTTGTCCAAATAAGCAAACTTTTATGGAAGGTCCAGGATCAGCACATCGTGCTGCTATTAATGGCTTTGAGCATGGAACAAACATGGTAAAGGTTGCACAAACAATTAATCCAAATATGAATATTGTTTTTATTCGTATTGTTCCAGCAGATAAAAATGACAAGAACCCAATGTTTGCTGCAGTAAATTCAAATAGCACAGTTAAGCAAGCACTTGATTGGGTTGTTAAGAATAAGACAAAGTTTAATATTGTAGCAACTTCTACATCTTTTTCTGAGTACTCAAAATTTAAGAAGGGTGCTAACTATTGCCCAGTAAATGCTGGTCTACAAAAGACTATTGCTTCACTGCAAAGTCTAAACGTTGGTGTATTCTTTAGTGCTGGCAATGACTATAAGACTACTCAGATTGGATACCCTGCCTGCATTGCTGAGTCAATTGCAGTAGGTGCGTCAAACGCAGACAATAGAGTTGAACTATACAGCAACAAGGCACCAGAGATTGATTTCTTTGCACTTGGCACATATGATATTTTAGGAAGCAGGATCATGGGAACTTCTCCTGCAACGGCAGCCCTTGCAGCGCATTGGGCTAAAAACTACAAGGGTAGCCATAACTCTACCTATGATTATTTAAAGTCGGTATCTACCAATTTGGTGGTATCTGTACGATAGTGATATAATAGGTAGTGCACCTGCCTTATGGGGGTGCACTAACTTATTCGCTTGAAAGGGGAATAAAATGGTAACAAAGTACGCCATGGATCTATTCAATGATCCTTTTTTTATTGGCTTTAACAGAGAGTTAAGCCGACTGAACACAGCACATCAAACAAACTCACAGTCATACCCTCCATATGATCTTCTTAAACTAGATGAAGATACATATAGACTATCTCTTGCTATTGCAGGATTTACAAAGGAAGACTTGAAAATCTCTATAGACAATGGAACTCTTATTATTAAGGGTGAGATTGTTGAATTCATAGATGCGGAAGTAGTTCATAAGGGTATTGCGGGTCGTAAATTTGTACGATCCTTTGCTCTTGGAGAATATATGGAAGTAACTGGGGCAGAAATGAAAGACGGCATGTTACATATTAATATAGACCGTGTTGTTCCTGAAGAAAAGAAGCCTAAAGAAATTGCTATCAAGGTTGCTAAAAAGTAGCCAATAGTATATAATAGATATAGACACCTGAGTATGTGTTTAAACTGCTCACTAATATTAGGAGATAAAACATGGCAGCAAAAGGTAGTTTAGAAGCAATTATTGAAGTTGCAAAAGCAGAACTGGGAACCATTGAAGGTCCTAAAGATAATGAAACAAAGTATGGTGCATGGATGAAGGTAAACTTCCAACCATGGTGCCAGTCATTCGTTTCTTGGTGTGCAATGACGGCGGGGGTAGCAAAGTTTCCAAAGTCAGCATCAACTGTTGCAGCATCAGATCAGTTCAAGAAAGAAGGACGTTGGTCGGATGCTCGTAATGATGATCCAATGCCAGGAGATTGGATTTATTTTGATTTCCCAGATGATGGTGTAAATCGTATTTCACATGTTGGTATTTGCATTAAAAATAATGGTGATGGAACTATCCAGGTTATTGAAGGAAATACTTCAGGAACTGCAAAGGGAGATCAGCGCAACGGAGGAATGTGCGTTGAAAAAACTCGTGCATATGTAAAAAATAATAAGAAGAAGTTGCTCAATGCGGTAGTTGGTTGGGGTCGTCCAGTTTATACTGGAGAAGAAAATGCTCCGCTACTTAATAAGTTAGCAGATAAGCCAGTAACTCTAGATGCTGCAAAAAAAACAGCAGCGCCAAAAACAATTAAACCAGTTACAAACAAGTCTTCTGGTGGGGGCAAGGGAAACAAGGTTAAGTAATTGCCAGTTTATGAATACAAATGTACTGGAAACTGTACAGATATTGTAATCAAACAACGCTCTATAAAAGAAAACGATCCAGGGTATGAGTGTGAAACTTGCACTCTACCGCTGGAACGTGTATACTCTAATATAACGGCAGTTTTTAACGGTACAGGGTTTTATTCAACTGATAATAGAAAGTAGGGGTATACTATGAATACAATGATTACAGAAGAGATTGTAGCAAAAGAGTGGGTACTAAAAGCAACTGATCGCTGTGATTCATGTGCAGCAGAGGCCTTAGTAAAGGTAACAGGACTATCTGGTGAATTAATGTTCTGTGGACATCACTATAATAAGATCATGGATAATCCTGAAGGATATAGAAAAATGATGTCTTTTGCATTGACTGTTATTGATGAAAGAGATAAGTTAATTGAGAATAGGGCCAAGGGAGAATCCTACTAATGTATGAATATAAGGTTGTAAGAATCAACCGCCACAATAAAAAGGGTGGCGATTTAAAGAAGATGTTTCCAGTGTCTCCAGGCAACAGAGCAGACATGATGTTCTCAAACTATTTAAATAATGAATCAGTAGATGGCTGGGAGTTTTATTGCTTTAAAGGTTTTGGAGCATCAGCGGTATTTAGAAGAAAGAACAAATAATATGTATGAATACTATGTAAGAAAAGTAGAGGGCGTAGTAGATGGAGATACCATTGACGTTCTTATTGATTTAGGGTTTGATATTTTGTTTGCATCTCGTGTTAGATTGGCTGGTATTGATACCCCTGAGTCTCGCACAAAAGATCTTGCTGAGAAAACTCTTGGTCTTGAGTCTAAGGAATATTTAAAGAAATATCTTAAAGATGCAAAGTCTGTTGTTATAAAGACTGAAAAAATGGATTCATCAGAAAAGTATGGTCGTATTCTTGGCTGGGTATATGTTAATGGAGATACAGAATCACTTAATGATAAGATGATTAATGATGGATATGCTTGGGGCTATATGGGAGACACAAAGGTTAAAGACTTTGAAGCACTCAAAAAGGCAAGAGCAAAGTCAGGCAAGTAATGTCACACGTTTTATATTTTACAGCAGACTGGTGTAATCCTTGTAAGAAAGTAAAACCAATTGTTGAAGAAATGAATAAAGATAGTGTAACTAAATTTCAAATGATTGATGTTGATTCAGAGATGGAACTTACTAAAAAGTTTGAGATCCGCTCTGTTCCAACGTTTATATTAATTAAAAACGGTACAGAAATTAAAAGAACTACTGGGGCACAAACAAGAGAGCAACTAGAGGCATTTGTAAACTATGAAAAAAATATTCAAAATGATCTTCAACCCTGATGGCAAAAATATGATACCTGAAGAACAAGATTCAATTGACTACCTTCTTCTAAATGGTGGTCTTGAAGTTGTTGGATTAGACTCAGACAATGGTGAGTTTTTATATGCTTTTACCCCTAAGATTAAAGACCTAATGCCAGAACTATATAAAGAACACATCAGTGATGTAAATAAAAATGTATTAAAACTATGGGAAATGGGATATTTAGAGATTGATTTTATGCAGGAAGACCCTGTAATAACTGTTGGGGCAAAGGCTTTTGACTTGGGTGAGGTTTCAAAACTATCTAAGGATGACCAGTGGCATCTTAATGAGATAAAGCGCCTGCTTAAAAGGCGAGAAGTCTGATATAATCTAACTATGCCATATCATATCGGAGAAAAGGGTTCATACGGTTGTTCTGGGTTCCCCGCCCTTAAAGAAGGAACAAATGAAGTAATGGGCTGCCACGCTACAAAAGCCGAAGCCGCTGCACAGATTTATGCAATAAATAGAAGTGAAGGCAATATAGGAAAGGCTGCTACCTCTTTGGTAGAAGGTGATTTTGCTATGACCGAACATGGAGGAGAGGGTGACTTCCATATTGGTCAAGTTGTACACGTTATGTATGAGGGAATGCTTGGTAACACTGGAACAGAGTATGCTTTACAAGCAACACCAGAAAATCCAGCGGTATTAATTCAATTATTTGAACAAGAAGAAGATGGAACATGGGAAGCAACAAGACTTTATAGCGCTTGTAGCATGGGACTAATGGTAAAAATTCCACCATTAAAAACAGAAGAATCAGAAGAGATGGACTCAGAAACAATGATGGCAATGTATGATTCATCAATTGGTAAAAGAGAAATGGCTAATGCTCCATACGAAGATGCAGAAGATATGGATAAGGCAAAGCCAAATTATGAGGACATGATCAAGCCACGCAGAAGCGGATCTACTCCTTCTAATCCAAGACTTTATGAGGCAGTTGTTAGAGAAGCAAAAGATAAGTTTGATGTTTATCCTTCTGCCGTTGCAAATGGCTGGGTAGTTCAGGAATATAAGCGTCGTGGTGGTACTTATAAGGGAGAAAATATGGACAAGAGAGATTACTCAATGGATGCACGTAGAGATATGGCTGCATCAGGAATGGCAATGTCAGACGGCTCATTCCCAATTGCAAATGGTGGAGACCTACAAAATGCAATTCAGTCTGTAGGTCGTGCATCAAACTATGCTGCTGCAAAAGAACATATTGTTCGACGTGCAAGAGCACTAGGAATGATGGATATGCTTCCTGAAGATTGGCGCAATAAAGCAACAAAGGGTGTGGGGCAATGGAGTGGATCAATCTTTGATCTAAATCCATTTGTAAAGTAATGCCAAAGAAAAAAGCAAAATCATTTAATGCAACACAGATAAAAGATGGAATGATTGTTCGTATGAATAAAAACGGTACAGTTAAATCTATTCTTGGTCCATATGAAGTTAAACATCCAAAGAAGGATAAGTAATGGCAGATACATATTCACCTAATGCGGGTATGAAGGCTGCAGCAAGACGTGCCTTGAAGTGGAAAGAAGATGGTAAAGCAACTGGTGCTGGTACTCCAGTAGGTTGGGGTAGAGCAACAGACATTGTTAATGGTGCTTCTATGTCTCTTGATACAGTTAAAAGAATGTATTCATTTTTTTCTCGTCATGAAGTAGACAAAAAAGGTAAAGGTTTCTTTGATGGCCCAGAGTTTCCATCTAATGGAAGAATTATGTGGGATGCGTGGGGTGGAGACGCAGGGTTCTCATGGAGTCGTGCAATTGTAGAAAGAGAAAAAACAAACAAAGTATGGGCTAATAGTCCATTTAGTTTTAGAAAAGGGTAGAGTATGGAAGACATGGGGATTGAAGAAGTAAAACAATTAGTTAACTTCTATAGACAAAAGGCATCTGATCTGGAGTTTCAGTTATTGCAATCACAACTTAAGTTAAATAGATTAGTTATGATGCAATCTGCACCAGTTCCTGCTACAAAAATAAACAAAACAAAATCTGAATAATAGATAAAATGGAATATGTTTTAGCCATCGGCTTGACATTAGTCCTGTCTTGGTCTATAATTGAATTAAGCAGGTATAAGGCTTTAAAGAATTTGAGTAATGTCAAGTATAGACAAAGTGACATGCATCAAACTATGATGAATCTTATGCCGCAAAAATTAAATAGTAAAAAAGAAATTGAGTCTCAATCAGTAAAACATGCTGCCAGCACAATGATAAAAATTATTGTGATAGATAGCAAGGCTTACTGGATAAAAGATAATATATTTTATTCTGCAGAAACAAGAAGTGGTGACATAGTAGAACATACTACAGAGCCAGTTAATGTTTCAACCATGTCTAAGAAAGATATGGATAAGATGCTTTTTATATTAGATAACTTACGAAAAGGAAAAAACGATGATAGTGGTAGTACAGGGAACGAATGAGTTTAACGACTACAGTGTCTTTATTCGTGCTATGGGTGTTGCTCTATCTGGCATGAAAGATGAAGATCAAGAGTTTGCAATTTACTCTGTTGGTCCTGTAAAAATTAATGCTATGGTTTCTGAGTTCTCAAATCTTTCAGAGCGTGGCATGAAGGCAAGAGGAAAGAAAATTAAATACTATAAGGTTCCTGGCCAATGGGTTGAAGAAAACATGATGCATGTAAATTATTTTGCATTCTTGTGTAACCCAAAGCAAACACCATCAAAGTTGGTTGCTAAGGCTGAATTAGAAAATATCGAAGTTGGAATTTTTAGATACTAGGGGGAAAGTATGATTGTAACAAGTTTAGAAAAGATGGAAAAGATTGTAAAGAGTAACAACAATCTTTCTTGGATTGGATGGGATGTTGTAGATCTAAAAAGATCTGATTCCGCACGTACTGCCGTTAATGGTGTGAGAGTAAAGGGTCTTTGGTATATGCAAAGAGTTTATAAGGTCACTCGTAACGGATGGGATATTCCAAACAGATATAGGGGCTAAACATGAAACAACATCTATGGAAAGATGCTGCAGAATGTTTAGGTTCTGACACAAATATATTCTTTGATGAATATGAAGAAAAGCCAGAAAGTAGAGCCTTTGTTGACTCACTTTGTAGAACATGCCCAGTAGCAAAGACATGCTTTGCAGTTGGTGTATCTGGTAAAGAGTGGGGAGTTTGGGGCGGTATCTACCTAGAAGGTGGAGAAATCTCAAGAGAGTTTAGTAATCATAGATCAAAGCAAGAATGGTCTTTGACTTGGCAATCACTAACAATGGAGCAGTAATATGTGGTCATGGATATTAGCAGTAATAGGTGTAGCAGGAATCTACTTTGTAGGTCGCAAAAAGAAATGGGCATGGCTATGGCTTATATTTAACGAATGTTTGTGGATCATCTACGCAGTTACCACTGAGCAGTATGGTTTTATATTTGCTGCTCTTGCATATACTGCTGTTTACATTAAATCATTTTTACATTGGAAAAGAGAAGAAGTATGATTATTCAAATTATAGGATTGCCAGGTTCTGGAAAAACAGAATTGGCAAAAGCATTAAAGGAGCGCATCAACGCTATTCATCTTAATGCAGATGAGGTACGTGCAACAGTAAACTCTGATTTGGGATTTGCTCCTGAAGATAGAATTGAGCAGGCAAGACGTATGGGAGAGATGGCAAGACTTATCTCTAAACAAGGCGTAGCACCAGTAATCGTGGACTTTGTTTGTCCAACTGAACTAACTCGTGCTGCATTTGGTAAGCCAGATATTTTGGTATTCATGGATACAATTGCCGAGGGTCGCTTTGAAGATACAAACAAAATGTTTGAACGTCCAGACAATGCAGATGTATCATTTATTAGTCATAACTTAGATACTGAAGCAAAATCATCTTATATTATTGAGAAGTTTGGATTACATGATTGGTCTGCACCTACAACGCTTATGCTTGGCAGGTATCAGCCTTGGCACGAAGGGCACCACGCACTTTATAAAGAGGCTGGCAAAAGAACAGAGCAGGTGCTTCTTGGAGTTCGTAATACCTACAACACAAGTGAAAAAGATCCACTTAAGTTTGATCAGGTAAAAGAATATATTGCCAAGGATGAATTTATGGATGGTGCATTAGTATTAAGACTTCCTAACATAACCAACATTGTTTATGGTCGTGATGTAGGATATAAGATTGAGCAAGTAGATTTGGGGGCAGACATTCATGCTATATCGGCTACTCAAAAACGTAAAGAAATGGGTATCTAAAATAGTAGATAAGATTAGTACAAAAAATATGGAGTGGCCTTCATGAACGTTACTAAGCAAAGATCTGCAACAAAAGCAATAACATGGCGTGTAATTGGTACAGCAGATACCTTTTTGCTTTCTTGGTTTATAACTAAGGAGCCAGTCACCGCTGGCGCAATTGCAAGTTTTGAGGTATTGACAAAAACTATTCTTTATTATTTTCATGAGCGTGGATGGAATAAAGTTAAATGGGGTAGAAAATAGTGTATACAGATGCAATGCGTAGGGCTTTTCATTCAGTTATACCGCCAAAAGGATTTGGTGTAAACATAATTGATAATGAACATTTTCTTACTATTAAGTTAGATGAAAAGCACTTTGCTGGACTTGTTCATGATGACAAGATACAGGCATTGCAGTATGTGTTAGCACTTAAAAATGCTCTTGAAATGGAAGGGGCTATTGTTTTAGTCACTAGAGAAGCGGTTAAACAGTGACTATCTTTATATCAATTGCAAGTTATAGAGATCCAGAATTAGAAAGAACTATTCATTCTGCTCTGGATAATGCAGCAAACCCACAAGATTTACATTTTGGTGTAATGCTTCAAGAGTTTGAAAGGTTTGCACCAGATTTATCTTGGGTTCCAAACCTTACGCTAAATACTATACATCCCAAGATGGCAAGGGGTGCAGGGTATGCAAGAGCACAAATTATTCCAATGTACTCTGGACAAGACTACTTCTTACAAATTGATTCACATACAATATTTGAAAAGAATTGGGATCAACTGTGTATTGATCAATATAAAAAAGCACAAGAGATATCAAAGAATAACAAAATAATTCTTTCTTACTTTCCTCCTCCATTTTATGTAGAGCCCGATAAAACAATTAGCATCATAAAGAACTCTAAAACACAACTGCCATATGCTACAAAGCAAAAGCCAATGCTTACAAAACGTGGTGAGTGGACGGCAGAAAGAGTTAAGTTAACAAATAAAAATCTTCCAGAGCAATCAACAACTATCTTGGCAGGCTTTGTATTTTCTAAAGGAGAACTTATACAAGAAGTTCCATATGATCCAGAGATTAGTTTCTTTGGTGAAGAACTATGTTTTGCCATAAGGGCTTG
>Ga0209229_10001354_pt1 | contig 10094 bp, 9 predicted proteins | sample SanBayMetagenome_FD_187466 | JGI IMG/M metagenome (GOLD analysis project Ga0209229, IMG submission 187466) | Freshwater and sediment microbial communities from dead zone in Sandusky Bay, Ohio, USA (SPAdes) (version 2) | ecosystem: Environmental > Aquatic > Freshwater > Lentic > Sediment | place... | reverse complement strand
AAACAATTGATGGATACTCTTGTCCCTTGGATATTCCTGCTTCGTCTCATTCCAGGCTCGTAGCTTTGTTTGTTCTTGCTTTGTATTTAATGTAATATTCCCTATTAAGTTATTTTCTATATATTCATTAGCTAATTTAATAATATGATTAGATATATTATCTAGAACTTGACTGTTTTGCTCTGTAGTTACTATAACATCTATATATTTATTATTACTGCCTAATACAAAACAAACATCTTTTGAATGCAGTTTTGTATATTTGCTTTTATTATATGTATTATCGATATTCGAAATTATTTTTATATTGCCGCTGTAGGAAAACTCATGCTCTATATCGGCACTAAGTTGCCTATTGTCATCTTTTATAATAACTAATTGTTTTTTTACATTAGCTATTACATCATTAATTGTATCTAGTGGATTTACTGGAGCATTTATTATTTTACCAGTACACAAACCCTGGCTTTTAACTATTTGTTGCGCCATATCTGAGTCTATATACTTAAAGCTTATTTCATTAGTTTGTGCTAATTTGTGTAAATAAATTAATATATATCCGATCAATTCCTCTTCTTTACTTTCTTTACTAAATTTAATTCTTTTTACAACAATCTTACTATTAGAATATATATCTTTACTCCATGGAAACCTTAATGCTTCAACTCCCTGCAATTTATTTTGCCAATAGCTTCTATCTCTATCAGTTAATACAAGATAATCAGTAAAGTATTGCAGATTTTTTTTATTAAATACCGGCAAACAATCTCCTTGTTTAATACCATAGAAAGCGCTTAAATCCTTTAATAAAATCTTTCTTCCATCTTTTGAGAATAATTCCTTAATTTTTATCAGGCCATTTTTACAAGATATTACTAGCCGATTAGAATCTAGATTGATTATTTCTCCTACTTGATTCTTATGGTTATCATTATTCTGCGTTAGGCAATCCAGAGATAGTGGGTACAAAACTTCATTATTGTGCAGCAATATCTTCAGCTTACTCAAAAGATTCGGATATGCTCCAAAATCTAATGCTCTCGATAATCTTTTTAAATATGATATATCTTGATTCCAGTCTATAATCCCTCCTCCAAAAGGCTTTTTGTTCAGAGTATACAAAGTTCTTTTAGATAGATCTTGCTGAATTCTATCTATCTTATTATGATTTATATCATATAAAAGGCTTTTAAATTCTCTAATAGCATATTTATAGCAGCGTAAGTTTAGAGTTAAAGCTGTGTCATCTACATTAATAGGAAATGTAACTTGCCTGATGATATCTCCAGCATCAACCTGATGTGTCATTTCATGCCAAGTTACTCCATGAATTTTTTCTTGATTCAAAATAGCCCAGGATGTTGCATGTACCCCTGCATATTTTGGAAGAGGGGCATTATGATAATTAATTGCATATAATCTAGGAAAATGTAGTACAGAGACTGGAAGAATTTGACTATTGCCAATGCTAAACAGATAATCAAACTCCTTATATGGATTCATTTCTTGAAATTCTAAAAGAGAAGCAAGAACAGGAATATTATTTTGTTTTGCCCATAGACAGGTATCATGGTGAGTAGAAATAATTCCTAAAAGTTGATGACCTTCCCTAATTAGTTCTATAGCACATTGAAGCCCAACGCTTGTCCCGCTAATAATATAGCAGCTAAAAGTTTTTTTCATTCAATAACCCATTCTTTTCTTCCAAATAATCTTTCTGATTCAATACCATTATCTTTACAAGCTTGAATAAATTTCTCTGATTCTACAATTTGAGGAGAGTCCGGCAGATACTTTAAGGCCATTACATAACTAAGCCACGGTTCTTGTCCCATTGCATAAACATAAGCTGCTTTACAGTTTGATTTTTCTGCAATATTCCATGCTTTATCAAAGTTTGATCCGGATAATGTCCTATTTCTGTCATGAGTTCTTTTTAAAGGAGCGCTAAGGAGAGGACCATATAGCCAAGTTAAAGGAGCACCGTCACATTCCATGCCTAAAAATAGCATATCAATTGATCCTATATAGTTAAATATATGATCGTAAAGCGATGAGTCTAAATTATTAGAATCCGCTGCAAATAGAAACTGTTTGTCTTTAATCTTTATGCAATATGATAGTTTTGATTGGATATTAAGATCAGAGTGTTCGCCTAAGAATGGAAGTGCTGTTATTTCTCCATCTTTGAGAGGAATTGCCTCCATTTCCTTTAATTCAATAAGAGAGGTAAAACCGGTATGCTTTAAGATTAATTTTATTGATGGGTCTTCTAAAGCACCTGTATGATTTGCTGGAAAAACTATGCTTCCTATTTTATGTCTTAACTGCAAAAGTGTTTCAAACATTATATGATCTTGATGATTATGGGTAATCACTACATAATCAATATGATCCGGCAAATCACAAAGGGTGTATCTTGGTACTTCATTTGTTTGAATTGGATAACTTATAACCGGATCAAAAAGAATAGATACAGATTTTGTTTGTACTAAAACACAAGCATGGCCGAAATACCTAATGCGTATTCCTTCACCTTGATAATTACGATCATCAACTAGTAATGGTGGAGTCGTAGTAAAAAAAGATTGAAATAGAAGCTGTTTTGATTCTGGAATTTCAAACAAAGCTTGAATTTCATTCAAATTTCGTGGCTCTTCCTTCATTTTAAAAAGTCTATCCAATTTAATATCAGAGAAAGATATATTCAAATAAACCTCATCTTCTTGATCGAGGCGCGGTGTACTTAAAACAAATTTTCTATAATCGCTAATTGTTTCTGAAAGAGCTATTCGTTGATTTTGAGTCGAATAGTAAGTTTTATAGATAAGAGGCTCAATTAATCTAATAGAAGGGTGATTATTCAAGTCATATACAAGTTCAATAAATCCTTTTAATAGATCGGGAACGCGATTATAAAAAGGATCTAAAGAATCTCCTTGAGCTTCTAATTGCAACATTCTATCTAATTCTTTAAAAGCATCATTTAAAAATATAAGTTGCTGGCAGTCTTTTTTAGTTTGAGTTATAAGACGTTGAATCTCTTCTAATTTTTGACCATTTAGATCAACAAATGGTCCACCTAACATTTTGGGATCTTTAACTGCTTGGAAATGGATTTGAGGGTTTTGAAGGTAAGATTGCATAATTCTCAAATGACGCTCGACAATATTGCACCCGGCATTAACAGGTGGAATAAGATAAGGCCAAGCATACCATTGCCAAATTAAAGGTTCGGCCTTAACAGTAGATTTCAGATAGTATAGTACCATATACCTAACTTCTTTTATCTAATTATTATTTTTTAAAAAATTTTTCCAATTTTCTTTCAAGACTAATAGTATAATCAACTGTGGCATTTGCTAAAATTTCCGTTGGATCAACCAAAATACAATTACCAGTGTATTCCTTCCTGTTTAAAGCCAAAGGTATTTCAGTACATCCTAAAATTACCGCTTCAATACTTTGTTGTTCAAAATATTTAATAGCACTTAATAGTAATTCCTTTGGTGGTAATATAGCTATAGATGATTTTATTTTTGATACATGCTGATAAATATTATTTAATTTGGTTTTATCAAAATCACTCAAAAGTTGTTTGTCATCAATAAAGCCGGCCTTAATACCATAAATAGCTTGTATTACGTTATTTTGATGCATTAAATCTGGGATAACAACTTCAACTTTGTATCTATCAAAGGCTTTGTGATAAAGATTTCTTTGTATGGTAGCAGAAGTTGCTAAAAGGCCAACTTTTTTTACCTTAGTATGGTAATTACACAAAAAACTTGCAGTTTCCTTAACCATATTAATAGCTTTCATACTAGTAATTTTCTGTATATCGTTAAAGTAGGCATGCGCCGTATTGCAGGAAATAATTAATATATTTCCACCCATTTGTTCTAGTTTTTTAGCACTATTAATATAAGTTAAAAGTGGACTTTGACCATTTGATAACAATGCCTGATCCCGATCAGGTATATCCGTATTATTATCAACAATTACTCGATAATGCTCTTGATCAAAATTAATATTTAATTTCTTTTTCATTGCAAGCGACAGTTTTACTTGCAAATCTATAGCTGCATCCGGTCCTGCACCTCCAATAAGCGCGATAATTGGCTTAGGCTTTATTGGGTTTTTTGCCGTACTAGAAAGGGTGCTCATAAAACTTTTTTACGTTTAATTTAATTTATTATATGTCTTATATAGTCTTTTAAAAATTTAACTCAAAAAAGATTCCATTGGCTATTATTTCTTCTGAAGTTGTGCTATTTGGTTTCTTAGGCTAAGAGGTCTCATGTCTGTCCAATTTTCTTCTACATACTCCAAGCATTTCTCTTTGATATCTTCACCGAATACTTGTTTCCATCCATCGGGTATTGGCTTATAACTCGGCCATAATGAATGTTGTTCTTCATGGTTTATTAATACTAGATACATTTCCTTATATTCACCCAATACCTGTATTTTATTTGTATTAGTTGCAGTTGTTTTTTCTTTTATCATATAACTTCTCCTCTTATAGTTAAATCAATGTATTGCTACTGATGAAATGGAATCATTATCTGAATCTAAAGGTTCTAGATAGCCTGTACCTTTTTTTGTGGATAAATCAACCTCGGCAATACAACGAACTTTTTGGTAATTAAGCGTACATGTCCCAACTACGCTAACAACTCCTGCTCCTTTATCAAAGTCTGCTTTTTCAATCTTAGTTAAATCTGAGTCAACATTAATTCCCAATTCCGTACCACCTTTTGTTTCAGTAAAAGTTATAAAAACAAACTTCATTTCCGTTAACCTTTTTTTTATCTCATCCAGAGTATCAGTTCTTGATTCAAAATCTATAGGTTGCTTTTTTGACAGCCATTCTACTAAATCATCCATTTTTATCCTCTTCAATCTTTATAATTAACACTAATCTATTAATACCTATTATAATCGATGATTATCATCTTATATTCAAAGCAAATTTTGTAAAAATTCTATAAATAATACATTTTAGCAACCATAAGTGTTATTATGCTACATCATTTTTATTAGTATTAATAGTTTTTGGTAAAAAGCCACTTACCTGCGTATTCCATAATGTTTTGTAGAGACTATCCTGAATAATTAAATCTATATGCTTTCCATCTTGTACAATTTTTCCTTGATCAAACACAAGAATGCGATCCATATGCAAGAGAGTAGACAAACGATGGGCTATTATAATTGCAGTTTTTTCTTGCATCAGGTCTTTCAAGCTTTGTTGAATTAACTGTTCTGTTAAAGAATCGAGCTGGCTTGTTGCTTCATCTAAAATTAAGATAGGTGCATCTTTTAGAATAACTCGTGCAATAGCAATTCGTTGTCGCTCTCCTCCAGAAAGCTTAACCCCTCTCTCTCCTACTAAAGTTTTGTATCCTTTCGGAAGGTCAGCAATGAATTCATGCGCATTAGCACGTTTTGCAGCTTCAATTACTTCATCATCAGAAGCATTGACTCTACCATAACGAATATTCTCCATCAATGTACGATTAAAAAGTGATAAATCCTGTGGAATTACACCTATAGCCTCACGGAGCGATTTTTGAGTAACATCTCTAATATCTTGATTATCAATCATGATTTGGCCTTGCGTAATATCAAATAATCTCATGATAAGATTTACAAAAGTTGATTTACCACTTCCTGAATAACCAACTAACCCCAGCTTTTGCTTAGAGTAAATCCTTATAGACTTATTTTCAAATATTGGTTTAGACTTATTGTAGTAAAATTGTACTTCCTTAAAAAGGATTTCTCCTCTTGTAATAACAATGTCTTTAGCATTTTCTTTGTCTTGAATATCCAAGATCGAGTAAATAGCATGAAGACCTTGGGTTACTTTTCCAAAAGATTGAGCAAATCCTCTTACATTGCTCGATAGGTTATTTAAACAATTAAGAATAGAAATATTTAAAATCAATATAAGTGTAAAATCACCAGCAGTAATAGTTTGGTTTTTAATGCCTTTAATTAACCACCAAAAACAGATAGATTGAACAACAATAAAAGAGCTTTTTTGAAATGTATGCATCTTTATCAAGTACCAATCTCGTATTTGTTCTACTTTAACTGATTCCTTATAATTTTCATTTAGATAGTTTATCTCAATTATATTACTTCCAAAAAGGCGAACACTTCCTATATTACTAAGAATATCTATAATATTACCAACAACCGTTGAATTAACTTCTGCAGCTTCATGTGCTAATGTCCTAGCTTTTCTAGATAGCTTTATCGAAACAGTTAAAAATATTATAATCCAGAAAATAAGGCAAACAGCAAATTTAAAATCAACTAGCCAAACAGTATAAATTGCCACAAGAATACCTAGAATATGACTACAAAATCTATCAATAAAGATATTGAGTATATTTGGAATGCCAGTACTTACATCATTAATTTTATTTGCAATACTCCCAGAAAAATGATTTTGATAAAAGTTTTGAGAATGATTCATCATGCGCTCCATAAGCATAACTCCAATATGTTTTTTCAAATTGGGATGAAAACGTAAAAGGATCCATTCATAAAAGCGAAATGCAATAACAATAACAATTGATATAAAAATATAAAAAATTGCCTGGGGTACAAGAACCGCAAATGCCTGCGATGGTAAAATATTAGGAATTTTATTAAGAATAACTTTAATCAAATAGGGACGTAAGGACATTTCAATCGCCCAAATAACAGCTACCATAAATTGACAAACTACAAACCACTTAAAAGGTTTGATAACATTCATAATAAAAAGAAAGAGAGAATAGTTAGTATTTTTTTGTATAAACATTAATTTATTCTAAATCATATTTTCCCCAAATTAAATCTATATATAATATTTTCTATATATAGCACGTTGTAAACATAAACTTGCCAAGACACATTTTTTTTCAATCGCTTTTGCTTAGAATTAGCCATTACCTTCTAAAACAACACAAATCCTTATTTTAAACAAGAAACTAAAACTTTTCTTTCACCAGTATAGGGCATTCTACCATGGCTTAAAAGAGCGTTATCAATAAATAAAACATCTCCTTGTTGCCAAAGAAATGATTCTGTATTATCTGAAACAATTGATACAATTGTATCAAGATACTCTATTGGAATTTCAGTGTCATCTGCAAACAACACATGTTGTGGATAGTTTAAGGGATTATCGCCATAGAGCATCTTCATATAGCTGGCAAGCTCTGATGGTAGATAGTGAGGGTGAAATTGTGTTGCTTGATTGAACCAAACTTCCTCTTGTGTTATGTGATGTTTAAGCGTAACAGGACCAATCTGAGTAAGACGTAACTTATCATTTTTTAACCATGTATAATTTATATTGTTTTTTTTACAAAAATTATTTACTGTATCTTTATTTTGCGTTTCAAACGTATCCTGCCATGACTTGCCAATTTTATTACCACTTTCAAGATTACGTATATACTTTAATCCTTTTTTAGAGAATTCATCTCTTATTCTATTCGGTATTTGTTTGAATATTTTTCTACAGTCAGCCAAAGGTGTTTCCCCACCAGTTAGCGATGGTTTTATACAACAAAATATAAGATACCTAGGGCAATGATTTGAATATGATAATTCATTATGCTGGGATATAAATACTTCACTCGGATATTCAGTTGATGTATATACAGAACCGCTAATTTTTGTACGCGGCGAATTACCATCTTTATAATCAACGACATTATTCTTAAAATTTATACAAAAATTCTCAAATTTTTCTGTTGAATTAATGTTTAAACCCCTAAATAATGTGCCTCCTTTATAATAAAAATCATCAACAAGAGAGTCGCTATTGTTTGCAAGGATATTGTTAATAAACTCTATAAATTTTTCTTCTTGATCTGTCTGAATAAAATTAACAATTTTTATTTCTTTATCAGTTAAACGGTTATTCATTTTCCCTCCTTAATAAAACCTTATCATTTTTATAAAATCCCCTAATAATGCACTTACGTAAGACTTTTTGCTATTCTAAATCCTGCATGTTGGTACATATTTTTTCTAAACCATAACCTATAGTATTTAGACGAGCTAGCACCAGTACTAGCCCATGACCCTCCTTTAAGCATAGCATGATTTTGTCCAAAATACGGGTAAGAGAAATTTGGATATAAATAGTGAGTTTTAAACCCAGGTAAAGGATAAAATGGTGTACCTAACCATTGAAATACATTACCATAAACATCATTAAATTGTTTTTGACTATTATTGCCCTCAAACTGCTCAACAGAACAAGGTGACCCAAATTTTAAGTTAACATTATAAAACTTTTCTAAAAAAGGTTCATTAGTAGCATTATTATATTTTGCTAAAAGTTCAAATTCTGGTTCTGTCATTAACCTTGCATTATTTCCTATCCAATTACAGTATGCATACGCTTCATAAAAATTCACTTCTACAGGCCAATTCAGAGGCATAGTTATATTATCATATAAAGCCCTATATTGGTACTCCTCATTTACCAGAATCCAAAATTTTGGGTGCTTTATGTCATTTTCAACCTTCCATTTCCAACCTTCTTTACTCCAAAGTTTGGAATTATCGTACCCCTTATCTTGAACAAATTCTAAAAACTCCATATTTGATATTAAGTTCTTACTTGCATAAAAAGATTTTACTTTAATATTAAAATAGCCATACTCATTATCCCAACCAAAATTAGCATGACCTTGTGGCTTACCTAGTACTACATAATTTGTAGGAATACTAATCATCGACTGTTTTATTTTATTATTTATAGTTGGAGCATAAAACCATTCTGATGGTTTTTTTAAAACATTTACAGAATATTGCCTTATTAAAACAGAGGAAGTTTCAAAATGTATACGGTCATGGTCAATAGCCATTAATAAAGCCCATTCTGGATTTTCGGGGTTAATATAATTACAGTTTATCCTTCCTATTAATTCTAATACACAATCGAAAACTTTTTGCCTGTATTCTCTAACTTCTTTATAACTAGGCCATGAAATAACTTTTTTTAATTCACTGTGATATGCAGGATCTACACCCTCTGCAAAAAATTTTTCATAATCATAGTTAATTCTCTTTCTTATTAATTTAGCAAGGATAAGCTTATTAATATAAAATACAGCAGTATGTCCTAAATAAAAAATTATTGGATGTCTATAAGGATCAGAACCATAAAACATAGCATCATGATTAATACTACCATAGAGAGTCTCAGACAAATTCCAGGTATTAAGAAAATATTCAAGCAGCTCACGGTTAGATAAGCTATAATGATTTAGATGAGGTAAACTAAAAATTTTTGGGTTTTGCATTATTTTATAGCTCTCTTTTTTTGATTCAAGATTATAAAACTGATACCAATATAAAATACTATCATTATTATTACTCCCCTTAGATTTTTCTTCTATATTATTAAATTTTATTAATCCAGCAGCTAATATCAATAGAATTTCACCATCAATTTAAAAATTTATATACTTCAAATGGTCACTTCGAGTTGGTATCCTTTATCTAGAAAAATTCTTTGAATTTTTAAGATGCAATCCTCATAAATTATTGTTGATGATTTTATGCAACTTTTTTACTTGGAATTTTATATTCTAATTAAAATCCATAATATTCATTAATAACTATTTTTTAACAACCTCCAAAAGCGTTCGATGAACACGTTATCCAAAGCTCTACCTTTACCAAAGCCTGATCTTCCAAAACATTAAGAACATCCTCCGAGGTAAATTGTACTTCTTGGTCTGTATCAAATATTTTAAGCTTCCCATATATTGCAATTGCTTCTTCCAGTGCTTCTACACAAAAATCATGCTCTAAAGTAACATATGCTCTCCAGCTAAGTATATAACGACTATACCAATCCATAATAGCTACTAAATATACATAAACCCTTGGTTAAGCCTTATATAGGTTATGTCAGCGCACCATATTGATTTGAATGTATTACCTCTAAAACTTTTAATAGATATGGGTAAACCTTATGAGATTGATTTCTCTTGCTTAAATTTATTTTTGGATAAACGGCTTCAAGCCCCATTATCTCCTAATTGCTAATTCTATTGTTAAAATCTATT
>Ga0209229_10001353_pt1 | contig 10109 bp, 14 predicted proteins | sample SanBayMetagenome_FD_187466 | JGI IMG/M metagenome (GOLD analysis project Ga0209229, IMG submission 187466) | Freshwater and sediment microbial communities from dead zone in Sandusky Bay, Ohio, USA (SPAdes) (version 2) | ecosystem: Environmental > Aquatic > Freshwater > Lentic > Sediment... | reverse complement strand
TTCCGATCTACGGCAGGTTCGTGCCGGGCAGGGTGCTCAGGAATCGCCCAAGCACTGCCGGTGCTCCTTCTGGCGGCGGATGGTTAGGCCACGAAGCGGCTGGCCCTGGAAGCGGTCCCAGCGCAGGATCTGGTCGCAGGCCTCACGGTACTGCTCCTGGTTCAGCACTCGCACCAGGGTCGAGTTACAGAATGCCGTGGGCCCGATGTTGTAGGCCAGGGACAGGTAGGCGTCGTATTCGTGCTGGTGCAGGGGCACCTTCACGCACTGCTTGAGCGCGCCCTCGAAACGCAGCACGTCATCGAGCGCACGCACCAGGGCCTTGGTGGGCGTCGTCTTGTCGCCCATCTTGACCCCGCCCGTGGTGCCGAACCCGAGGGTTGGCACGTCCCCGGGTACGGGGATGATGGCGGTATCGCTGTAGCCCTCTTTGACCGCCAGTCCGACGAAGGCGGCGGCCGAGAGGGTCAGCGCGGCGACCGCGAGGCGGACGCGGCTCACTTGGCGGGGGCCTTGGAGTCAGCGGCCTTCTCCGGCTGCCGAACCTGCTGCTCAAGCTCCATCAGCCGGTCGGTCAGGGCCTGGATCTGCCGATCGCTGGCCTGCTGGATCTCGGCCACTCGCGCCTTGGCATCTGCGTCGATGCGCGCCACCTCGATCTTGGTGTCGGCCTCGCGGTTGATCTGCATCGTGCGGTTGGCCAGTTCGGCCTGGGCCTTGCGTAGCTGCTCGGTCACCTTGTCGATCTCGGCGGAGGCTTTGGAGCGAACGCCCATCAGGGCGTCCTGCATGCCGGCGTCCACACCAGACTCCTGCAGGCCGGCCTCGGATTCCAGCTTTGCGGCGCGGGCGTTGAGTTCCCGCACCTTGGCGTGCTGCTCTTCGAGCGTTGCCATCGCCATCTCGCGCTGGACCTGCATCGCTTCGGACTGCGCCATGGCCTGCTGTTCGGCTTGGGCCTGCTCCTCGGGCGTCATCTTCTTGGACGGATCACGCTCGCCGGTTAGCTTGCGGATCTGGTCGGCGATCTCCGTCTTGTTGGGCAGGTCGGAGAACTCCATCGCAATCGTCAGCACGCGCAGGCTGACCTCGGGCGGCAGGCGCCCGGCGAGGTTGTTCAGCGACTCGAACATGACCTGTCGCAGGGTGCCGGCGTAGTCCTGTTCGGAGACGACGAAGTCCGACATCGAGGCGGTGATGTCGTTGATGTAGCGCACCGTGCCGTCCGCCTGGGGCTCGGGCACGTTGATCTTCACCCACTCGATCGCACCCTTGGCGCCGGTCAGGCGGACCACCTTCTCCTCGGTGTACCACTGCTCCACGAGGGATAGCTGCTTCTCGCCCTGCACCTGGACGGCGAAGCGCAGATTGTCGAAGGGCTCGGTGGTGACCACGCTGCCCTGCAGTTGCCGCGCCTTGATGGCTTCGCCGGAGACAGCGTTGGTCTGCCGGCCCATGTTCTCGTCCGCCACACCGGCCGATCGCTGGATGGTGGACTGGGCCAGCTCCATCATGCTGATCTGGCCGGTGGCGGCGTCCGTGTCGCGCTTGATCTCGACCTTGCGCCCCGGCTTGGTGACGATCAGGCCGTCAGGACGGTCGGCCTCGTCGCGCAGGAGATCCCAGTCGTCGGTAGCGCCTTCCTCGGCGATGACCTGATTGGTGTTCAGCATGAACAGGGCCTTGGAGGCGCGCTTGTTCAGATCCTGCTGGATGTCTCGCACGCGGCGGATCGCGCCGTAGGGCAGCCGGTCCCTGGAGCGGCGGTAGCACCAGATCGGCGTCAGCGTGAACCGGTTGTGGCGGTACGGGCTGGACCCGTAGCCCAGCATGTGCGACTCGGTGAAGACGGCGATGTGGACGCGCATCATCATGCGGTCGACCAGCATGCTGCTGGTCCGGCCCACTGCGTCGCGCAGCACGGAGTCGCTTGTCGTCAGGAACGCGCCCTTCATGGGGCCGTCGGCGACCAGGGTCACGCGGGCCGGCTTGCGGTATTGGGCCTCGATCAGCTTCACGCGGCGGCGCTTCGCGTCCGCCAGGGCGCCGACACCCGTGGCAGTCAGGGTTCCAGTCTTCAGCTGCGTGAGGTCGTGGGCGGTGTACCAAGTGTCCTCTTCCCACCCGTCGGTCGTGTAGTTGGTCCCTTCCTCCACGGCGGCGCGGATCTGCGCCTCGCGGTTGGGGAACATCAGCACGGCCACATCCTCGTCCACCCATCGCCAGCGGAACAGGTAGCGGGCGTCCGACAGGTCCGGCTCGTAGCTGGAGGAGTCCCAGAGCACGTTGCGCCAGTCCTCGTACTTGGAATAGAGGACGTCCTGGGTCGGGTCGTCGCGGGTGCCGTCGTCCATCCAGCCCACGCCGGCCTTGAGCGCATCCGCGAAGGCCCGGCTGCGGGTGAATGGCACCCGGTTGATGTCGCTGACGTACTTGAGGACCTTGGTCTTGACGTCGGCCCCGGCCACGTCGTCCTCGGTGCGGGGCAGCACCTTCCAGTCCACCCGGGCCCGGCGCTCGGTGCCGATCAGCCAGTCGACCATCGGGGCGACTTCGTTGTAGACCAGGGGCACCTGACCGCGCTCGCGCAGGGTGGTGGCGTCCTCGGGGTCCCACTGCAGGTTGTCGTAGAAGTCGCAGTCCATCGCCATGTCCAGGCGGTTCAGCGACTGCTTTTCCTTCTCGTAGTAGTACCACTCCAGCAGGCGGCGCAGTTCGGCGCGGGCCTCCTCACCATCGAGCTTGTTGCCCCGTGGCTCGATCGCCCGGCCGGAGCTATCCATCGTCTGCGCTTGACGACGGAAGTAGTCGTCTCCTGGCGCGCGGCCACGGACGGGGCGGACGTCGAACTCAGCCATAGGACGCGCCCTCCTTCTCGAGACGGATTTCCTCGCCCGCTACCGTCTGGCCGTCTACGCGAAGCTGCATGTGGCCCATCGAGCCGCGCATGTACTCGGCGGGCGGCGCCGACGGCATACGGATCAGGTCAGGCAGACCCTCGTTGATGATGCTGGCCACCCGCACCCAGTTGGCTTTGCTGGGCTCCATGCCCAGCACGTCGCAGGCCGTGGCGCACTGGCGGGCAAGGTAGGCCGGGTCGTCGTACTTGAACGCGGCCGACTCCAGGACAACGTACCAGGGCGCCCCGTTGCGGAACGTCGGCACCAGGACAAGCGCCCGCTCGTCGTTGACCCAGGAGTAGATAGCGGTGATGTCGCCAAGCTGGCGCGACATGAACGCTTTGCGCAGGTCGAGAGAAACGCCCATGGGTATGCCCGGCACCGTTGAAACGGCACAAGGGTGCCACGCTTGCCACGGCCCCAGGCCTGGGCTAGACCGCCATTCCGGTGCGTCTGCGTCGGGCGAGTGCGCCCTGTGGTCCGGTGGATCGCAGCGTGTCCTCGGCGACGATGCACATCATTCCGAAGGCGTCGGCGGAGTGGCTGGCCCAGTCGTGATTGGGGCCCAGGCCCACATCCCGGACCTCGTCGCGCTTCTCGTGATACCAGCCCAGGGCATCCCGGCCGGCCTCGGTGGTCTCGGCGTTGAACCAGATCGAGGGGAACACCCGGCGTGCGGCCTCGACGCGGGCGATCGCCGCGCCGGGCCCCTGGTTGGGCACAATCTCCACCGTGTAGCCGGCTCGCCGCAGGGCGGACTCGTAGCTCACGTCGAACACCTTGTCGTGCGTCACCCCGTCGTGCGGCAACCAGATGTCCATGCGGTCTGGGCTGTAGCCCTCCTTGCGCGCCCACACAAGATGGGCCTCAAGCGGCTGGCCTTGCGTCTCGTAGTGGTGGAGGACCCGGATCTCGCGGCCGATGAATTGGGCGACCCACCAGACAAAGGAGTCCGCCTTCTTGCCGGTGCCGCCGATGTCGGTGAAGGCCCGCAGGCGCATCAGTGGGTCCAGAGCCAAGCGGCCGATGCGCCCGGAGGCCTTGGCGGCGGTCAGGCTCTTGGCGTAGTAGGCCCCGGCGACGACGGTGGCGTAGGCGCCTTCCCAGATCCAGTCGTAGGTGTCGGGCCGCTCGTTGAGGTCGCGCTGCCGCTGGCGCTCCAGGACGGCCGGGAACTTGGGGTTGTCGCGCCAGTTGAGCTCCGCAACCCTGATGCGCGGGTCCTTGGTCTGGCGGAATCGCTTGTCGGTGGCGCTGCCCTTGCGCTTGGGGTTCCACGTCACCCACAGCTCGGCGTGCCAGTCCTCGCCCTCTTCGCGCAGGGTAGGGATCAGGACGGTCCAAGCGTTGTCGGAGACGCCCTCGGCCTCGTCCACCCAGGCCAGCAGGATGCGGCCCTTGGACTTGATGCTGTCGATGTTGCGCTCAAGGCCGGCGAAAGTGTATTCGATGTGGCCGTCGCGGGATTGGACGTAGTTTTCGCCGATTTCGTAGTAGTCCATCAGCCAGGGCTCGTCCTGGATGGCCCGCTTGATTTCCTCCAGGCTGGAGTCGTTCAGGGAGTTCTGAAACATCCGCGCGCACAGAATCTGCCCGCTGATGCCGGCCGACCCGAAGATCATGCCTTGCACAGCGGTCTGTTTGGCAAAGGTGCGGGTCTTGGCCGATCCGCGTCCCCCGTAGGCGCCGCGAACGTCGGCGTCCCCGGAGAAAACAGGGCCTAGCTTTGGCGGCAGTTGTACCGGGACTTCCATGGGGCAGGATTGTTGAGAACTCGGGGGCGCCACTCGGTCGGCGCGGGCGCGTCTGGTGCCTTGGTGCTGGCGGTCAGCACGGAGCGCACAACCACAGGCCGGCCGATGGCCGAGACGTAAAAGGGAATGCCCTGCTGGCGCAAGGCCTCGATCTGGTGGCCTTTGCGCTTGCGGCCGGTGAGGGCCACAAGCTCGTCGGCCGACAGGAAAGTGCTCATGCGCGCCTCTTGATGGGCAGGCCCGTCATCATCGGGTCGGCGATGACGTCGATTCGGCCCAGGCGCCCAACCAGCTTGTGACCGGTGCCGCCCGTGGCGTTGGTGTAGGCCTCGACATGCACCTCCTCCACCACCGCGAACACCAGCGCATGCGCAAGCAGCCTGGGGGCCAGCTTCGCTGCGCGTGAGCCCCACAGTCCGGCCTCGACCCACTGCGTCGGGCGATGCCCTTCGGGCGTCCTGGCGCCGTAGGTGTAGGCCAGCTGCAAGGTCACGACAGGGTCGCCCGAGGCAAGCTCGCGCACCTCGGCGTCCTGCTGGATCTTAAAAACGCCCGTAAGGGTGGCTGCGGTCATGCGTAGGCCGGCTCGGTTCGCATGAGATCCAGCAGCGGGGGCGTGTCGGACTCGTCCTCGCGCTGCGAGGCGTCTTCGATGCGCGCCGGATGGGCGCCTGTCAGCAGGGCCACCAGTTGCTCTTGGCCGGCCACGTCGACATCAATAGTGTCGCGCGCCGCGTGGTTGCGCGCCTGGGCGGCGGTGGAGGCGCGGATCAAGCGCTCGGTGCCGGTGTCGGTGTGCCGCACGAGGTAGATGCGGCGGGGAGTCTTGGGGGTGGTTGGTGCGTTCATGTTGGTGATGTGCAAATTGTGGGTTGGTGTTGCGAGGGCTCAGAACTTCTTTCCGCCCTCGGCCTTGCGGGCGTCGGGCTTGTGGTCCTGGTTTGCGGTCGGCTGGGGGGCGGGCAACACAAGGGTGCGCACGTCGTCTCGTATTTCCTCGAAGACCCTGGACGGCTCGCGGATCATCAGCGTGTCTTGACCACTGCGGCGGGCGTCCAGCGCGTAGTACGCGCGAACAAAGACGTCCGACAGGCGATTTACTTTGCCGGTGTCGTGTTGCCTTCGCAGTGCCTGAACAAGTGGGCACATGCGGTCGTATTGACTCGACACCATGGCGTGATAGTTGTCCAGGACGTACTGTTCGTTGCGCTTGTCGCGCAACATCCGAAGCACCGCCGCCGCACGCACGGGCGCGCTGCTCCACGTCTTAGACGCACGCGGCGCAAAGGCGATGAGGCGCTCATATGGCTCTGAGACGCCGGCCACATAGGGGCGCAGGAAAGGCGCGGAAATTGCCGTTGTGCGGCTCTCCACCACTTCTGCGAGATGGCGCGCAACAGCCGCCAGCCCCTGCGGCACACGCATGATGTCGCCGACTGTGCGACCGACCCCGCGGTCAATAGCGGCGTTGGCCTTTCGCGGCAGACCTGTTGTTACGATCATTGGCGCCGACCAGTCGTCGGGCATTTCGGCAATGGCCGAAAGTCGGTGCTGGCCGTCCAAAAGTGTGCCGTCCACGCAAAACGCTATTCCTTGGTGGGTGGTGACGTATTCGCCTCGCAGAAACTGCTCTTTGTATGCTTTTACGACGTTGGGCCGCAGGGCGCGGTTATCGACGTTGGCCGCAAGCAATGTGCGCGCGAGTGCGGGCGTGATGGTTTGCAGATAAACCCTTATGCCGTGTCCGACTGAGGCTTGCATCGCTGCTGGCCTAAATGTGTCTTGTTGCATGGGGACTCCTTGATGTTGCTGGAGTGAATGCGGGACTACGCTTCAAACAAGTCGCCCTGGTTGCGCGCGGCATCCAGGTGACTCGTGATGATGGATCGGATCGTCGCCTCCCAGGCTGGCGGATAGACCGCGAAGCAGTGACTGCCTGCCCCGCTGGACTTGGGCCGCAGGTCCTTGGTCGGCTGCGCACCTACGCGGTCCACGTAGATGTTGGCGACCTCGGTTCCAACGGCCCAGGACACTCGGTTGTCGAGTTCGACGCCCATGGCCCGAGCCACCTGGGGGACGGTGATCCAGTCCTTCATTTGCCTGTTGGGAAGTTGTCGGCCTGGGGTGGCAAGTCGGGCATGCCCTCTGCGTTGATCTCGCCCGTCTCGGCGTCGATCGTCAGCGGGTTGTCCTGCGGCAGGTCGATGTCCACGCGCTCGTCCTGCTCGACGGCCCCGGCAAGCTCGATGCTGACGGGCAGGTACTTGAACAGGCGTCGGATGACCGTCTTCTTGGCCATCTCTTCGTAGTGATCCACCCAGGGCCCAGACTGGCCCGCGCGGCTTTTGGCGCGCACGCGCTCGATGTCGGCGCGGCTCATCACCTCAAACTGGGTGCCGCCGTCTTTCAGCTTGGCCACCGCGTAGACAAACCGCAGCGGCCCACGCTCGGGCGCCTCCCAGTCGGGCTCGTGCGTCAGGTCGGGGTTCAGGCCCAGCGCAACGTGGAACTTGTCGGCGGCGTGAACGGCGCGCGCCTCGATGCTCAGGATCTGGCCGGAGCGGCGCGCGAGGTCGATCATGCCCCGGTAGCCCACGATGAACTGGACTTCGGTAACCCCGCGCTTGCGGTTCTCGAAGGGCAGCAGGTAGGCGTGGCCCAGCGCGCCACCGGGCTCCAGGCCCAGTTGCGCGCACTGCATGATGGCACCCAGGAACGAGGCCTGATCGCAGCGGCCCAGGGCCGGGGTCTTGCGGACCTCGGTCAGGGCGATGCGGGCCAGCCGGTCGGCCGTCATGTGCTTGGGCAGGGCCAAGGCCATCTGCGCCTTGATGGTGGGGTCGGTCAGCAGGCCGGCGATGGTGGTCGGCCGCTTGGCGGCTTCGGCCACCCTGCCGGTGACGGCTGCCTTGAGGGCGGTTGTGCTCATGGATCAGAGTCCTTCCGTGGAAAACGACTTCAACGTGAAAACCCGCTTGTCCCACTTGCGTTGGAACTCCCGGGCCAGCTTGGGGTGCGCCTCTTTCAGCGCCGACTCGTCGAGCCACGTCCCGCTGCGCTGCTTCCATGTCACCGACTCTTTACCGTTTGGCATGACGATGCTGGTGCAGTCGCGCATGGCGCGCTTGACGGCGAACTCCAACACCTCGGCCTCGGCCTCGCGGGCCTTGATCTCGGCGTTGATCGCTCGCATGCGCATCACCTGCTCGGCCAGCGTCTCGTCGGCCAGCAGGGGATGGGCATCTGGGTTGTCCTTGTCGAAGAGCTTGGAGAGGTCTTCGAGCGTGGTCGGATCGGGGGCGATGCCGGCCAGGACGTGATGGGTCCAAAAAGACACGGCCCGCGATCGCAGGCCGGCGATGGTTTCGTCGTCGGCGTCCACTGGGTAGACGCGCAGCTCGTCGGCGCCGAAGAGCGCGGCCAGGATGGCGCTGCGCCGACGCGTGACGCCCAGCCCGTGCATGACCTGGGCGGTGTAGTGGACAGGCAGGGTGTCGCTGCCGGACTCCCCCCACTCGCGCAGGCGGAAGGGGTGGACGGTCTTCAACTCGACGTTGGTGATCTCCTCGGCGCCGTCCAGGCGGATCTCGAAGTCGATCTCGGCGGCCAGAAAGGGGTGCTCGTCGTCGCGGTAGCGGCGGTTGCTGGCGACGATGTCCACCTTGCGGCCCTGGCCTTCCAGGCTTTCCACCAGCATCTCGGCGACGGCACCCTCCCAGCGGATGCCACGGGTCAGAACGGCGCGGCGCGGACCCTCCACGCGGGGCGTGGTCTTGTCGCGCCAGAGGTCCAGCGGCGTCTTCCAGGGGGACAGGCCGAGGACGGCGGCGATGTCGCTGCCGCCCAGCAGCTTGCTGCGGTCGTGGGTTTCGTGGGTGATGACGGCGAGGTCTGTCACTTGCTGACTCCGGTGGTGGTGGTGAATCTGCTGGGCAGGGCGCCCGGTCGGTTCTCGATGAGGCCGCCGTCGCAGCAGGCGGAGACGGTGCGCACGTCGCGGTGGACGCCGCAGTAGCCCCAGTATTCGTAGGCGCCGATGCCAAAGTCGGCGGTGATGGACTCGGTGGGGTTGCCGCACTCCTCGCACAGCAGGTCCTCGGGGCTGCGCGGGTTGGCCTCGCACTGCCCGCCACCGGCCCGGTGCGGGAAGCGGTAGGCGGCGCAGTGGCACTGCGATTGCAGGCGTCTCATCGCAGGGTTGCCCCGCAGAACCCGCCCTTGATGCGCCACGCCTCGACGTTCTCGGCAGACTTCCAGCACTGGCCGGGTGCCTCCCAGTAGAGCCAGCCCAAGATGGCCGGCAGCGCCATCAAGGCCGCGTCGTCGGCGCGGTTGACTGCATCGCGCAGGTCGTTGCAGAGCACGGCCTGCAGGAACGAGCCGGTATTGCGGCCGTAGTTGATGTAAGCATCCAGGCCCTCGACCAGATGCTCGGGGATCGTGCGGCCTCGCACGGTGTGGCCGGCGCATGTGTATGGGGCGGCCTTGGCGGGTGTATCCATCGCTGACTCCGGTTAACAGGAGCCTCGACTATATCCGTAAACGGATTAGAGTCAATCCGCAAACGGATCAAGCGCAATCCGTTGGCGGATATTGGGACGAGAAAAAACGGTCGGGCGCTTTGGCGAAAACAACGCTGGGGTCGCCGTTGCCGGCTGCTGCTGCTGCGATGCGGATCTGTGCCGCCTCCTCGGCCTGGAACAACTCGGAGTGCGTCACCTGACAGATCAGGTCGGCGTAATTGGCGGCAAAGGCGTCGAGGGTTGCGACCTCGTCCGGGTACAGGGCGCGCGTGCCGCGCGTGCAGTCGCGCGCCAGGATGTCGAGCAAGGCGGCCTGGGTGGCTCCGATGGCGCCGTCGGCGTCTTGCGCGACACGCTGTCTCACCAGCAGCTCGGCGACGGCCAGGGCCGCGAAGAGCGCGCTCCAATGCGCCTGCGTGGCGCATCCCTTGCACACGGCGGCTACCGCCTCACGCGCAGGCAAGGCGAAGCGCAGCGCATCGTCCTGCGTCAAGCGGGTGCAGCCCTGCAGCGCCACGAGGTGCGCCTGCGGATTGACGCCGCGCGGCCGGTATCGACTCTTCTTGCGGCTCATGTGCGCCCCCACGAGAACACGCTGGCCGATCGCACGGTCTTGACCCAGGACTTGCCTGTGCGCACCTTGCTGACGCTGTGGACACTTACATCCAGCGCATGCGCGATGGCGATGCCGGTCTGCTCGCTCTCTCGGATCCAGTCGGCAAGCTCCATCGTCAGGTGCGTCTGGCCCGAGGCAATCTTGTTGCGGCGGTTGATGGCTGACCGGGCCGGGTCGCCTTTGAGTTTTCCGCTGCGCTCGAGCCACTGGCCCAGAGCCTGTCTGGGGCCGCCTCGCAGGTGCTGCGGGTTGCAGCACGAGAAGTTGCTGCAGGTTCTCCAGACGGTCCAGTCGCGGGCCTTGCCCACAGATCGGA
>Ga0209229_10001351_pt1 | contig 10114 bp, 6 predicted proteins | sample SanBayMetagenome_FD_187466 | JGI IMG/M metagenome (GOLD analysis project Ga0209229, IMG submission 187466) | Freshwater and sediment microbial communities from dead zone in Sandusky Bay, Ohio, USA (SPAdes) (version 2) | ecosystem: Environmental > Aquatic > Freshwater > Lentic > Sediment | place... | reverse complement strand
ATCCCAGACTGGTTAGCCCTCGGTCAATCCCAGGGGGCAAACTCGTCGCTCACTCCCCCCGCCGCCAGTCACAGCGTCACAGCACACAAGCGCAAGACCAAGGAAGCCCAGGAAGCGGCGTTCCTTGCCATGTTCGAGAGGGTCCTTGGCGAGATGGTGCAGGGACGCACGCTCAAGAACATCATTGAGCACGATGTCCGCCAGATCGACTACGAGGCGTTCTTCAGATGGATCAAGCGCGATCCAGTGCGCAGCGAGCGGTACAGGGAAGCGAAAGAGCTACGGACGGAATGGTGGGCTGGTCGCCTCGTCGAGATCGCAGAGGCGGACGACAGCACCGAGGACGTCGCACGCTCCAGGCTCAGGGTGGACACCTTGAAGTGGCTCATGGGGGCTGACAACCGTAAGACCTACGGCGACACGAAGCAGGTTGAGATCAACCAGTCGATCAGCATCACGGCGGCCTTGGAGATGGCCAGAGCGCGGATCAGTCCAATCCAGACGATCCAGCCCATCGAGAACATCGTCGATGTGGACACACTCGGGTTGATCGAGCACACCGCACTCGACGACCAGCAGGATCAGCAGGAAGATCAACCATGATCGTCTGGATGCTCATTGCCATCATGGTGGGCTCTATCGTCGGCTCCTGGTTGCTCAAGGACGACGACTGATGCCCGCGCAGCGGCAACGGTACAGCGCCGAGGACGAGCAGCTCCTCATGTCCCAGATGTGGTCCAACCACATCGCGGACGACCCGGAGACATTCGTCCTGTTTGCCTTCCCCTGGGGGCAGAAGAACACGCCGCTGGAGCACTTCAGCGGGCCCAGGACATGGCAGAGGGATGTCCTGCGCTCCATCACTCGTCACATACAGACGAACCGTGATCCGAAGGCGGTACTGCAGGCCATGCGTACTGCCATCGCATCGGGCCGGGGGATCGGGAAGAGCGCACTCGTGTCGTGGCTCATCCTGTGGATGCTCTCGACGCGGATCGGCTCTTCCGTGATCGTCAGCGCCAACAGCGAACCGCAGCTTAGGTCAGTCACCTGGGGCGAACTGACGAAGTGGGCCACGATGGCGATCAACGCTCACTGGTGGGAGCCGAGCGCCACGAAGCTCGTGCCCGCCGCGTGGCTGACCACACTCGTCGAGCGGGACCTGAGCAAAGGCACGCGCTACTGGGGCGCCGAGGGCAAGCTATGGTCGGAGGAGAACCCCGATGCGTATGCGGGCGTCCACAACCACGACGGCATGATGGTGATCTTCGACGAGGCCAGCGGGATACCCGACGCCATCTGGTCAGTCGCTGCGGGCTTCTTCACCGAGCCCATCGTCGATAGGTACTGGCTGGCGTTCAGCAACCCCCGCAGGCCGAGCGGGTACTTCTACGAGTGCTTCACATCCAGGCGTGACTTCTGGCAGACGCGGCAGATCGACGCTCGCACGGTCGAGGGCACCGACAAGGCGGTGTACGACCAGATCATTGCGGAGCACGGCGAGGACAGCCGGGAGGCGCGCATTGAGGTCTATGGTCAGTTCCCCACGACGGGCGACGACCAGTTCATTGACCTCAAGCGGGTTGACGAGGCGATGGCCCGCACGCCCGTCAAGGACCCGAGCGCACCCATTGTCATCGGCGTGGACCCGGCGCGCAGCGGGGCCGACAGTACGGTCATCGCGGTGCGTCAGGGGCGCTCGATCATCGCCATGCGCCGGTATAAGGGCGACGACACCATGACGGTCGTCGGGCACGTCATTCACATGATCGAGGAGTACCGTCCAACGCTGACCATCGTCGATGAAGGCGGTCTGGGCGCTGGCGTCCTTGACAGGCTCAAGGAGCAGCGTTACAAGGTACGCGGGGTCAACTTCGGCTGGAAGTCGAGCAGGCCCGCCATGTATGGGAACAAGCGCGCTGAGATATGGGGCGCGCTCAAGGACTGGCTCGTCACGGCATCGCTGCCCAACGACAAGAACCTGCGCGATGACCTGACCGGACCGCGCATCAAGCCCAACAGCGCCGGGGCGATCTTTTTGGAGAGCAAGAAGGAGATGAAGGCCAGAGGGCTTGCGTCTCCCGACGCCGCCGATGCCATTGCCGTCACCTTCGCATTTCCACTAGGGACGGATAGCCCTGCGCTGGACGCACATGGGACAAGAGTATCACATATTGCTCGTCCGACTGTAAACTACTGGAACTCGACACAGCAGAGAGCATGACATGGCACGCCCATCGAACGAGCAGCGTATGAACGACGTTCACCAGGAAGCTCTGGTGCAGTTCGACAAGATTCAGACTGCTCTGCGCGATGAGCGTATGCAGTGTCTGCAGGACCGTAGGTTCTATTCCATCGCCGGTGCGCAGTGGGAAGGCCCACTGTTCTACCAGTACGAGAACAAGCCTCGGCTGGAGGTCAACAAGATCGCGCTGGCTGTGCAGCGTATCTTCTCCGAGTACCGGAACAACCGCATCACGGTTAACTTTGTCGCCAAGGACGGCTCAAAGAACAAGAACCTGGCCGACATCTGCGACAAGCTCTACCGCGCCGACGAGCAGGACTCGTGTGCCGAGGAGGCTTACGACAACGCCTTCGAGGAAGGCGTCTCCGGTGGGTTCGGTGCCTGGCGTCTGCGGGCTGAGTATGAGGACGAGGAAGACCCGGACAACGAATACCAGCGCATCAGGATCGAGCCGATCTTCGACGCCGACTCGTCCGTGTTCTTCGACCTGAACGCCAAGCGGCAGGACAAGTCGGACGCCAAGTACTGCTTCGTAATCAACTCGGTGACGCGCCAAGCGTACATGGAGGAGTGGAACGACGACCCGGCCACCTGGCCGAAGATCGTCCACCAGAGCGAGTTTGACTGGCAGACGCCCGACGTTGTGTACGTCGCGGAGTTCTACCGGGTTGAGGACGTCCGCGAGACGCTGCACATCTTCGAGGCTATCGACGGCAGCGAGGAGAAGTACCTGGACAGCGAACTGGACGACGAGACGCGGCAGATGCTCGCGGCAGTCGGCACGGTCGAGGTTCGGCAGCGCAGGCTCACGCGCAAGCGGGTCCACAAATACATCATGTCTGGTGGCAAGGTGCTTGAGGACGCGGGGTTCATTGCGGGCAAGTGCATCCCCATCGTCCCGTTCTACGGCAAGCGGTGGTTCATCGACAACATTGAGCGATGCTCTGGTCATGTCCGCACAGCCAAGGACGCGCAGCGGCTGAAGAACATGCAGCTCTCGAAGCTCGCTGAGATCAGCGCGCTGTCGAGTGTCGAGAAGCCGATCCTCACCCCTGAGCAGGTGGCAGGCCACCAGGTCATGTGGTCTGAGGACAATATCAAGAACTACCCCTACCTGCTCATCAACCCGATCACGGGGCCAGATGGCAACACGCAGGTCGGTGGGCCGGTGGCCTACACCAAGTCGGCTGCGGTGCCGCCTGCTCTCGCGGGGCTGCTGCAGATCACGGAGCAGGACATTCGTGACCTTCTGGGCAACCAGGAGCAGGGCGACAAGATTGTCAGCAACATCTCGGGCTCTGCCGTTGAAATGGTGCAGCAGCGGCTGGACATGCAGAGTTACCTCTATATGTCCAACATGGCCAAGGCGATCCGGCGCTGCGGGGAAATCTGGTTGGAGATGGCCAAGGACCTCTACATCGAGGCCAAGCGCAAGATGAAGGGTCTGGGCTTGCAGAACCAGGTCGAATCCATTGAGCTGATGAAGCCGATGATCGACGACACGGGCGAACTGCGATACGAAGGCGATCTGAGCACGGCGCACTTCGACGTCTCTGTCGATGTCGGCCCATCGTTCCGTTCGCAGCGTGAGGCCATCGTGCGCTCGCTGACCAACCTTGCCGGAGTGACACAGGACCCGCAGACGCAATCGGTGCTTCAGGCCATGATCGTCATGAACATGGAGGGCGAGGGGCTGGCTGACGCTCGGGAGTTCTTCCGCAAGAAGCTCGTGGACATGGGCGTGGTCAAGCCCAACGATGAAGACCTCAAAGCCGCCGAAGCCGCCGCTGCCAACGCGCAGCCCGACCCCAACGCGGTGTTTGTCCAGGCCGCTGCTGAGAAGGCTATGGCCGAGGCTGAGAAGGCCCGCGCTGACGCAATCAAGACGGGTGCCGATACTGAACTGGTCAAGGCCAAGACCATTGAGACGCTGGACAGGTTGCAGCTCGATGCCAACCAGCAGTCCATTGACGCTGCCTCCAAGGAGCAGATGGCTCAGATTCAGCAGGCCAGCGACCAGGCGGTTGCCGTGCTGCAAAAGCAGCTTGCCGACACGGTGCGTGTGCTCGATGACCGGCTCAAGGAGATCGAGCGCACTGCCCGAGAGGTTGTTCCGCCTCCCCCGCCCCCTCCTGCCCCGCCAGCGCCCGCACCCGCTCCTGTAGCACCCATGACCATCAACGTGCAGGTCGAGGCCAAGGGCGGCGAGACGAAGAAGTCCGTGGTCGTCAAGCGCGACGCCGAGGGCAACATCGTCGGGGCCGAGGTGGAGGAGATGGACGAAGACGAGGACGAGGACGAATCGGACATGGACGAATCGGATCGCAGTCGTTAAGGGGATGACCTGTGCCTAGCGTATTCCCCGGCGCGTTGGACAACATCGCGTCCAACAAGCTCAACAGCACGGTCAGCGCCACTGACCATCCCGATCATCACAACCTGCTGGCCGATGCGGTCAACGCCATCGAGGCCACGCTTGGTGCGGGTCTGAGCAACATCGTCACGAGCGTTGACGTTTCAGGCGGCACGACGGGCCTGACGACCAGCGGTGGCCCGATCACCAGCAGCGGCACCATCACCCTTGCGGGGCTGCTGAACCCCGCATCGGGGGGTACTGGGGTCAACAACGGCACGCGCACGCTGACTCTGGCAAGCTCCGGTGGATGGGGCGGCACGATTACATGGCAGCTTCCGTTTTTGAACCTGACGGTCTTTGACAACGCCGAGGTGTCTGGCATTAATAGTGGCAATGTGAGTCTTGCCACGGATAGCGGGCTGGAGTTTGCGGGCCTGAACCCGCAACAGTTCTTGCGCCTTGGCACGCCAACGACCATCACCAGCCTGAGCACCAACAGCGTCACCACCGATACGCACACGCACGCGATCACAGCCAACGTGCGCCTGCTTGGGAATGGCACGGCGCAGTATCAGATTCCCGTCACGGGCGCGTCTCCGTTTGTTCCAGCCTATGTGACCGCCACCGGCACGGGCGCTCCGGTATTGGCCGCGTCGCCGTCCTTGACGGGGAGTGTCGGCATCAACCAGCCGAGCCCCGCCACGGCTCTCGATGTCGTTGGCTCGGCCACCATCAGCACGGGCCTGAACATTGGCACAGCCACGGGTGCGTTGGTTGGTCAAGTGAGCCAGCGGGCGTCGGTCGGCACCCTGGCGAACATCCTTGAAAACACCAGCACCTCGGTCAACGTCACGGCGGGATTCGTGTTTCGCTTGGACAATCAGAACAGCCAGCAGGTGATGCGGCTGGTCTATGCCAAAAACACCGCCGGTGCTGGCACAGGCACGGGCACCCTGGGGTTTCGCAAACAATCGGCAGATGGTTCGACGGCTCTTGATCTCATGCAGATCAATGGCACCAACGACGTAATTTTCTTGGCCGGGTTTTCGGCAGGCACGCCTGATGCCTACGGCAAGGTCGGCATCTACACGACCGCGCCAACCTACGATTTGTCGTTCGGCACTGCTGCCAACCGCACCATCGGGATCAACGCCAGCACGGTCATCGCAGGACGGGCGCTCACGATTAAAAGCGGTGACACCAGCGGCGGGAACAACCTCGCAGCAGGCTCTCTGTTCTTGGAATCCGGCACGGGCACCGGCAGCGGCGCGAGCAACATCATCTTCCGCACAGCCGTTCCTGAGGCGGTGGCGACCGATACCCAGACCGTCACCGAGAGGATGCGGGTTACGAACGGCGGCGATGTTGGTATTGGCACCAACAGCCCGTCCGCGCAAGCCCGCCTGCATATCGACAAGGACATCGCGCCGACATTGACCGGCGTGGTCAACGGCTTTTTTGCCGACATCGGGGTCACGGGGCATAGCAGCGGCGGCACTGATGCCCGCACGTTCAATTTGCTGCTAACGACGACTGGCGCGAACAACGTGACGAGCGAGTGGGGCGCGTTTGTCAACGCCTCCAACAACCTCGACGCCACCAAAGTCATCACCAACCACTACGCTTACGGGGCCAGCCCTCGCATCACTGGCGCGGGCGGCAGCACGGCGATGGGCGGGTTTTTTGTCGAGCCGGTGTTCCCGGCGACGGCCACTGGCACGGTCACTAACTATTTCGGGTTCCGGTCAAACGACTGGAACTACGCGGTAGGCGCGACCAGCACCATCACCAACGCTTACGGCCTGTACCTTGAAGGGCTGTACAACGCCACCTATTCGACCAACGCATATGGCGTCTACCAAGCCGGAGCCAGCGACGACAACTACTTCGCGGGCAATGTCGGTATTGGTGACACCACGCCGACATCTGCGCTGACGTTTGGCGACGGCAAGAATATTGAGGTCGCCACAACCACCGGCACCAAGATCGGCACGGCCACGACCCAGAAGATCGGCTTTTACAACGCCACGCCGGTCGTCCGCCCAAGCGCCTATACGCAGACCTACGCGACCGCCGACAAGACGATGGCCGCGAGGACTGCCGCCGCACTTACCAACAACACGGGCGGCACGGTATCTACAACTTTGGCCGCGATCACCGCAGGCGCGACCTACACCCAGGCGGACATGACTGCCGTCAAAAATGCCCTGGCCTCATTGGCAGACCAGATGAACAAGTCGCGTACAGACAGCCTTGACATTGCCGATGTTGTCAACGCGGTGATCGACGATCTTCAGGCGCTCGGCCTGGTGGGTTAAACATGGCACTCCTCAAAGACATTGAAACTCCGTTTGGCCTGACAGTCAAATATTGGAAGATCACGTTCCTCGACTTCACTTATCTACAACCCGGTGTCGAACCGCGTGTAGGCTGTGTGTTGCGAGGCTGGCAGAGCCAATCCGATCGAGAACAGTTCAAACATATTGGCGAGATGACGTTTGAATGGAATGGAGATACTGTTCCAGTTGATCGTGCAGAAGCCTATGCGGCTATTAAATCCCAACCAGCGTTTGCCGACGCTACTGATGTTTGAAAGGAAGACATGATTAAACCCGATACTCCGATTAGCCTCCCGGCGTCCCTTATCGACGAGGTGCTGCGTTATCTCTCAGCAAAACCCTACGCTGAGGTCTACACGTTGATTGATGCACTGCGCAAAACGGCAGAGCCGCAAGCTCGCGCAGCCGTGGCGTCCGAGTCCGTGCCGGAGTAAGTCTTGACTGACGCCCTCTACGATGGGGCCAACTATGGTGCTGCAACCTATGGTTCCGGCACCTATGGCTACCCTGTCGGATCGGGGCCAGGACGCCGCAACAGGCTGTCCAAGGATCAGGCGCGTCTACTGGTCGCGCTGGAGGCCGAGCAGGAGGCTCTTGAAGCCGCAGAGCGTCAGCGTGCGCTCCAGGCTCAGGAACAGGCTGCTCGTGCGCTAGCCGACGCCAGGCGAAGGGAGATCACGCGCAACCGCAAGATCGCGGCGCAAGACCCTCTGCCGAATTTTGTCGATGCGCCAATCATCACCGATGCGGTTTTACTTCCGTCTGCCGCAGAACGCGCTAGGCTGGCTCGTCAGCGAAATGACGAGGAAGCCTTGCTAATGATGCTGGTTGATTTGTGAATAAAACCTGCGCATAATCATCTTTACAGGCGTCCACTCGGCCACAAAACGGGTGAGTAAGGGTCAATATGGACAAGGCAGAAGGGAAAGACATCGATCAACAGGATGTGGTGATCGAGGACACCCCTGAGACGACCAGCGACGAGAACAATGCCGTCGATGAGTCGCCAAAGGATGCCCAGGAACCACAAGAGTCCGACGAGATCGTTGTTTCCATTGGGGAGGAATCGCCACCTCCTGAAGAGAACGCTCCTGCGCCTGAATGGGTGCGCGAGTTGCGGAAGTCACACCGCGAAGCTCAGAAGAAGATTCGAGAGTACGAGAGCAAGCTACAGGCTCTTCAGTCAACCGAGAACAAGCCGGTTGCGCTAGGCCCGAAGCCCAAGCTCGAAGACTTTGATTACGATTCTGACCGGTACGAGAAGTCGCTGGAGCAGTGGTACGACCGCAAGCGTCTAGCGGCTGATGCAGAAGCCAAGACCAAGGCTGCTGAAGAAGAGCAGGCAAAGTCATGGCAAGCGAAGTTGGAGACTTATGGCAAGGCGAAAGCTGAACTGAAGGTCAAGGACTACGATGACGCAGAAGAAGTTGTTCAGCAAGTGCTCAACACTGTTCAGCAAGGCGTCATTCTGCAAGGTGCCGACAACCCCGCACTAGTGGTGTACGCACTCGGCAAAAACCCAAAGAAAGCCAAGGAACTTGCTTCTCTTTCAGACCCGGTCAAGTTTGCATTTGCGGTCGCAAAACTGGAGAAGGATTTGAAGGTTACTGCCCGCAAACCCGCACCCGCACCTGAGCGTTCCATCGCAAGCGATGGCCCGAAGTCAGGAGCGGTCGATTCTCAACTTGAACGTCTGCGCGCTGAAGCTGAAAAGACTGGCAACTACACCAAGGTCATTCAGTACAAGCGGCAGAAACGCGCAACCCAATAGGAATAGATCATGTCTACCAATTCTTTCGTCAAGGAAGAGCGAGTCGCCTTCGAGAACCTGCTCGAAGGCTTTAACGACGCGCTGGTTCTTTCCCGCAACGTGTCCATCTATCGCACCAGTGGCGAGATGATGGAGCGGACCAACAACATCATCTGGCGTCCGCAGCCGTTCATCGCTCAGTCGTTCGACGGCATGGATCAGACCCTGAACTTCCAGGGCATGACCCAACTCTCCGTTCCCGCGACGCTCGGCTATCAAAAGTCGGTGCCGTGGATCATGGACGCGCTTGAGCTGCGTGATGCGATGGACGAGGGTCGCCTGGGCGACGCCGCCAAGCAAAAGCTCGCCAGCGACGTCAACCTGGCCATCATGGCTGCTGCCGCTAACTACGGCTCGGTGGCTGTCTGCGTGACCGGCGCTGCTGGTGACTACGACGATGTGGCCCTGTGCGACACCGCCTTCAACGAGATCGGCGTGCAGTCGTTCGACCGCTACCTCGCCCTGTCGAGCCGCGACTACAACGGCATGGCTGGCAACCTCGCCATCGCCACCCGTTCGTTCGGCAACCGCATGTCCGAGGACGCCTATCGCCGTGGCTTCGTTGGCACCGTGGCCGGGTTCGAGACGTACAAGTTCGATTACGCCAACCGCATCCGTGCGGTGACTGGCTCGAACACGACCATCGACACCCGTGCGTCGGCCAGCAACTACTACGTGCCCGAGGCGACGACTGTTGCCGCGACCGGCGAAACGTCCAACAAGGACAACCGCTTCCAGACCGTCACGGTTGCGAGCAATGCTGATCTGCTGGCTGGCGACATCATCCGTATTCAGGGTGTGGAGTCGGTGCATCACATCACCAAGGCGTCTACCGGCGTTCTCAAGACCTTCCGGGTCGTGAGCGTTGGTGGTAGCAACACCGTCGTCATCACCCCGCCGATCATCTCGGCGCAAGGTGGCACGGACGCTGAGAAGCAGTACCAGAACTGCTCGGTGACCACGAGCGCCACGGCCACCGTGACGCGCCTGAACACCGCTGCTGCTCCGATCAACTGCTTCTGGCAGAAGGACGCGCTGGAAATCCTGCCGGGTCGCTACGCGCCCTCGACGGATGCTGGTGCCGCCATCATGCGTGCAAGCACTGACCAGGGGATCGAGCTGGTGATGCAAAAGCAGTACGACATCAACACGATGAAGACGAAGTATCGTCTTGACTGCTTGTTCGGCGTGGTCAACAAGCAGCCCGAAATGTCGGGTGTTCTGCTGTTCGGCCAGTCCACCGCTCACCCCTGATGACGTGGCGGGCCGGGTAATTCCCGGCCCGCCTGGCAACCCAATTCAAAGGAGCACGCTGTGTCCTATTTCACCATCGCCCCGCAAGGCACCGCCACCGTCACGCTGGC
>Ga0209229_10001350_pt1 | contig 10121 bp, 8 predicted proteins | sample SanBayMetagenome_FD_187466 | JGI IMG/M metagenome (GOLD analysis project Ga0209229, IMG submission 187466) | Freshwater and sediment microbial communities from dead zone in Sandusky Bay, Ohio, USA (SPAdes) (version 2) | ecosystem: Environmental > Aquatic > Freshwater > Lentic > Sediment | place... | reverse complement strand
ACCCACGAACATGGAAATCTACGTGTGCAACGTCGACGGCTCGAACGTGCGCAAGATCACCTCACTTGGCAAGGCCAACTGGGCGCCATTCTTCCATCCGTCGCAGAAGAAGATCATCTTCTCTTCGAACCACGCATCACAACGCGGGTATGACTTCCAGCTCTACATGATCAACCTCGACGGCACAGGCCTCGAGAAGATCACGACAGAGAGCATCTTCAATGCCTTCCCGATGTTCTCACCCGACGGCAAGTACCTTGTGTGGTCAAGCAATCGCAACAATCAAGGCACCCGCGACACAAACGTGTTTGTTGCCGAGTGGGTTGATTGATAGAAAGGCTGGGCGGCACACACTTCACCGGGCTATGACGACCTTCAGTGCAGTGGCAGTTTGCGAGTTTCGTACGACAATGAAGTACGCGCCTTCGTTAATGTCGTTGACGTCCAGTGTAATCGACTTCCGATCGCTTGGCATTGCGAACTTTGGCAAGTTTCGAGAGTAGTCTCGCACTACACGCCCGCTCAAGTCACATAGCTGAAGCGTGACCGTTGCTAGATCAGCCGTAGCAAACTTCCCAACGTCAACAGTGAAGGTACCGGTCGTAGGGTTGGGTCGAACATTCTCCAGATATACATGCGAGATATTTTGTGCAACCTCATCAACCATTGACGTAGGTAGTCCAGACTGCAGCGAAACAATGCAGTGTATGCCCCATTTGGGATGAACAAACACCACGCGGTCGTGCGAATCGAACCTGACTAACGCTTCGGTCGTTTCATTGAAGGGCGATCGAACCGTTCTCGGAAGCACAATGTCTGATTCAACCCTACCACCAACTATCCGCAATAGACGAAACGACCTACTGTCAAGTATGCTGAGCGTGTCATGAGAAGTGTGGAATACGAGGCCATATTGTTCGCGCGGCTTCAACACGGTTACGGAACTTTCAACCATGTCGGAAGGCGAATTCCAGCGAATCAACGTCACCTTCATGCTATCGCCTGAGACGGTTGATGCCCACGGCATAAAAATGAGGCGTGCTGAAACTGAGTCAGCGCCAGCAATCCAACACGTGGATGAAGTAGGGGCTTTAAGAGTCCATGCGTTTTTCAAAGTGTCGGAATTAACAGGCCGCGGAACGGCCACGAATCCTGCCCCTGATCGGTTAACAAGAAGCCACTCGGGCAAAGAAACTGCCTGCCTCATAATCCCCTGCTGCCGAGGCTCAAATACAACTGAGCGCCACGTATCACCTTGGTCCTCGCTCATTCCAAAGCCACCATTCGTGAAGTCCGTGAGATAGTTGCCCATGTTGTCTGATATCAACGGCCCCTTGAACTCAGTGCTTACAAGGCGCACACTGGCGAGATTACAATCGGTGATGAATACTCCATTGTTGCCGGCTACAAGCAGGGACTTATCAGAACGAACACGAACTGTGGAAACATCGCCGACCGTGCTCAACTCCCATGGCATGTCCTTAAGATAGACAGAGGCGCTTTCATTCACTTCGGATACGCCAAACACAGTCTGCCCCGAGGATGAGCGCCTCTTCCCAAAAACGGCAATCGAGTCTGAGTTGATGTCAACAGTCCAATTCGCCTCGCCTACCCATGATGGCAGAGGTCCCGACACCTTCATTGTATCCGACTCGGTCACGTACCGAGTTGAACCGTCACGATGGAACGTTAAGAGTGACCGCCCATCATAGTGAACTGCAGATAGGCTTGCTGTTGAACCAATTGCGGAATCAACTACGCGACCTCTATCTCGCGTAGGGCCAAGGGTAATTGCAAATGTTCCCAAGAGCGACCGTACTCCGGACAAGACAAGAACTCGGCTGCCGTCATCATTGAGACCCATCGACGAAGCAACGTAGAAGAGCTCACCACCGTATCGACCTGTAACGTCAAGAAACCTGTCGGATAGTGAACGCTGTTGTACGTAACATTTGCTTGCCCTACTGATGTACACCAGCGAACCGTCCTCAATAACATGAAACTGTCGCGGCATTGCAGTAAGATCAAGGGCAATTGTGTCGACGTGATCACCAGCGAACACAAGCATTGCATCCTCATCCGTAGGTAGGACGAGGATCGTATCTCCTCGTGCTGCAATTGCTTCGATCGTGGGAGATGCGATTGATAGACTTCGGATGACCATCGCACCGCTTCGATCGAATCGTTTTACCGTTCTACCAGCCGCATATACAAGCGTGCTGTCGTGATCCACGAACAGCGAGAACACCATTGTATCTACAACTCGAACAGCGTCGAGATGTGCGGAAGATTCGAGCAACCGTCCACGTGCTGTAAGAAGAAACAATTTCCCTCTGACATGCTCGATGCGACGAACGTACTCACCCTTCTGTTGCGGCAGCGTAGCAAAGGCGCCGTTACGGGGGTTGAACGACGAAACACTCCCATTGGCACGCAACACATAAACAATCGTGTCAACCTGCCTTGTTTCTACCACGAATGAATACGCGTCGGGATAGAGAGGTGCAAAACGACTTTCTTGGCACCACGATGTGTTGGCTGCAAACACGGTGATCACAATACATACGATCTTGAATAGTTGCATAGCGGTACTCAGCTCGTGGAATTGTCGCCGTTTTAATTGCTGTCGCAGGTATTCACGTTGCAGTCGTTATATCCGTTGCCATTCGAAACGCAAGCACCGCCGCTTACCTGACACCCAAGGTATTGCAACATTGGCTCATTGTTGTTACACTCATCTGTCTCCTGTGTGGAAAGGCACATCTCACATGTCTTTGTGCACAGTGCTGTGCCACATCCATTATAGATGATGTCTGCTCCAGGAGCTACCTGCAAACTTCGTTGATAGCAGGCGGACTGGCTAGTAGTGACAATGTAGATAGCTCGATCTGGACAGTTGGGTATTGCCTGCGCGATCAGACCTCGCTGGCTGAGCCGATACAGTGCCTTCTTTCGAAGATAGTTAAACAGGCCTGGGTTGATCACCAGGTAGCAATCTTGAGGAACGGTCAGAGTGCCAATCAGCACTGAGACCTAGTTGCCGTTTACTGTCCAACACCATTCAACACTGATTTCACAGCACCCACCGCCCGGTTTGGGCACGTTAAATACCTCCGTTGTACAGGTTTGGCCGATCGATGCTGCCGAAGGCAGAATGCATAGCGCGCACGCGATAAGCATAACGCAAAGTTTGTTAACGGACATACGAACCTCGTAATACATTGTTAAGCTATTTGACAAACAGCAGATGATCTGTACCCCTCGAAGATATACCCGATAAACACAAATGCAAGCTTCAACTGTCCCGAAGACGGTATTCACCAAATCAACCGCATGAGTTACGCTGCTCTGAGACAATCAGCACGGCATTTCTCTGTGCTGCACGCTCCTGAATTACACCAATGGAGTGAAGTGCGCCGAGTCCAAGCTGAGACGCAACCGCAACAAATTCATCAACATGCGCAGGATCGACACTCACCAACAGTCCACCGCTTGTTTGCGGATCGCAGAGCACCGCTGATGCGTCGAGCAACGCAGTGCACGATGCTCCACTTGCTGGTAGGAGATAGGGACCTCCAATTATTAACGCTTAGCAACCCGTCGAACAAAGTCCACAACGTTCTCAATCTCAATGTCTCTCGCGATTATCTCGCCCCCTCTTCCAAGAATGAGAATTGTCGGGAATGATGTTATAGCCAACTGATCAGCTAGCCTCTTGATGCTACCCTGGGATTTATGAGTAAACAACTGTTCTCCGCTCCTGTTCTGAGAAAAACGCTTCCAGATCGGGAAACGAGCACTATTCTCACACGCTATGTGAATAGTCCGAAACCCCATGGACTCGATAGTGTCTGCAGTGGCCTCAACCAGATCGTAGCTATCGATACAGGGCTTGCACCAAGTGCCCCAAAAGTGGAGCATGTACATCGAATCAGGATTAATCTCACGAGTAATGATGACAGAGTCATACCGTGTGCCCTCAAACGAATCTATGACCTTCGTTGAAAGAGCGTCGCATAAACTTTGCAGATCGATTCGAAGTCTGCTACAGAAGTACGAAGAGTCAGTTTCGGCAAGGCTCATGAGGTAACGTGGCAACTCCTCCGTACACCGTTCGAAGTGAAAACCTGGAACAACCGACGATCTCTGATACAAACCATACCCTACTTCACACGCACAGGACTCTCCAGCAATTGAGAGCACCTTTTTCGCAACGTCTAGAGATAGTCGTCTGTCTAAAGTGCCATCTTTGGAGCGCATCCATTTCGGCATTTGGTAGGCCGACGCATATGCAATACTCCTTACCATCATATATGCCTCATTAGACAATGATGTCATGCGCAGAGATCTCGCTCCCTTTCTCGACTCCAATACCTCGCGTCTTCCATTTGTAGATGTCTCTGCTTCGACTCTTGCAGAGTCCGATTCAGCCTCGTATCGCGTCTGCACGGAATTGATGTACCAACGGACAGGTTCAATCACACTGTCACGAATAACTGCCTTTTGAAATGGCATGTAGAACATGTCTGATAGTGTGGCCTCCGCTATGTTCAGCTGCTTATTGATCTCAGCGTACGCCTGAGAGAGCATGGCCGATGAGGTAACTATAGGCCATACTGCACGAGTGAGATGCCTTACCGCTTCGCTATATCGCTCAATCACCGGATCATTTGCCTGTGCAGACGCGTGATAGCATGTGAAACGAACAACTAACGAATCGTGAAGCAAGGGATTTATGAAAAATTCCCGCGCATATGCTCCCTCAGGGAGATAAATGTTTGCATGGTACGCCTTGCTCTTATCGAGTTCAATGCTGAAGAATTGATTCAATGGACCGCTATACAATGTGTCACCACTACTCGCCAGGGTCAATTGCCAATTCACGTTACTGCTCAGGTTATCGATGCGTAACGTAATCTCTTTGGACTCTATTTTGCGAAGCACTTGTGCAGGTACGTATTGGCAGGTAAATACCACCTGAAACAAAACCGCCAGCCATACTCTATTGATATAGCTGGCGTTGCATTCATTGTACTCAGAGATCATTAGTTGAACGACCCCAAGTAGCCAGGTGCTGCCTGAGGGTCGCTTGTGAGAACGCATTCGACTCTGTTCCCGTTACAATCTCCCCCACAAACTGGTGGTAGAGAACACGGATCGTAGTTACAAGCCGGGTGGCTGCATCTGTGAACCATTCCGCCCGCCCCATTGAAGATATACGAGTTTCCACCTGAAACAGTCAGTGCAATCCAACAGGTAAACGCTTTGCCGGACTTAACACCGCGCCCCCACAAAAACCAGTTTGACCCAGACTTGACAAGGTCTATAGTAGTCGGAGACACCGTCGACCCGTCGTTGAACTCTTGTTCAAAGGCGCTAGCGAGAGTCACCTTGCTTGCTGAGAACGTGTACGTACCTCCACTGATTGTCGCTACAACGGTCTGTGAATGTGCGCTCGATACAAGTGCAACGAGCGCTACACCTGTCAACAGAATCGCACGGATGAACTTTCTCATATACATCTCCAAATTGAGTGAAATAGATAGTATTGTCCACTTTGGTTATAGTTGGACTCTTGATCGTATGTTGATTGAAAGCCAGTGAATTGTATAGATACCTCCATATGCTGTAGATGATGCATACTGTGATTGCGTGATTTAGGAGGCCATTTTCAGAAAACCGTCATTGTATTCGATCCCGTGAAGAATACTGGCGGCGTGAACGAATCCATCAATCCTCCGCCATGTCTTCTCTGCCTGTTTCGCGAGCATGAACATCATTCTAACTGCAGCCTCTCCTGGGCCGTTAGCGTTAGTCTATTTACTCCATTGTCTGATCGAAGCTAACATTGATTCAATCTCGTTCGTCGGCTCTATGGACCTAAAGTATATGGCTATACCTGACGACGCAGTGAGAACATAAACCAAAATATTTACACGAGCAAACGCAATCCACATTGGTCGTGCGGGCAACAGAGAGCACGACGAAACACAGCTCCAGGCTCTGTTACTCTATTCGGCACGATCTCCGCTATACGATGCAACGCAGTGCACGTGTGCTGCACCCTTTACTTCCATATCCAATACTGCAGTGCGCTGAGTGCCAGACCCTTCTCGGCGTAGTTCTGTTGACCGATACAGAATCACTTGCGGGTTGGGATACGATTAACCTATCTGAACAGCGACCTCTGTTCGAGCCGACATTACGCCGATCGTAGTAGCTGACATCGTGTTGTTCTGCGCACACACCGCAACAAACGCATCGACATGCGCAGGATCTACACTCACCAAGAGTCCACCGCTTGTTTGCGGATCGCAGAAGAGCGAGCGTTGTTCATCAGTAAGGTCGCTGATGCGATGTCCATACGCTGCGTAATTGCGATTCGTACCACCAGGCACGCAGCCTTGCGCGACATAGGAACGAATCGCCGCATCATCGATCAGCGGCACCGCAGATGCGTCGAGCAATGCAGTGCACGAGGCGCCATCGGCGAGCTCGACTAAATGTCCGAGCAGACCAAACCCTGTAACGTCCGTCATTGCATGCACGTAGGGTAGACGAGCAAAGTGCGCGCCAGCAGAGTTTAGCCGCACCATTACATCGCGCGCCCACGTAGCATGCTCGGGTTGCAACACGCCCTTCTTCTCAGCCGTCGTGAGGATGCCTACTCCAAGCGGTTTGGTGAGGAACAACACGTCGCCTTCTTTGGCACCGGTGTTGGTCTTTAGATGTGCGAGCGATACTCGCCCCGTAACCGCAAGACCAAAGATCGGCTCCGGACTGTCAATGCTGTGTCCACCAGCAAGTGGAATGCCTGCCTCAGCACACGCCATACGTGCACCCTCTAACACAAGTCGTGCAGCTTCTACCGGCACAGTGTTGACAGGCCATCCAAGCACCGCGATGGCCATCATTGGTGTACCGCCCATCGCATACACATCACTGATGGCGTTGACGCTGGCGATGCGACCAAAATCAACCGGATCGTCAACGATCGGCATGAAGAAATCTGTGGTGCTCACCACAGCCGTTCCGTCACCAAGGTCGTATACCGCAGCATCGTCGCGTGAATCATTCCCGACAATCAGTCGCGCATCATGCGGTGCAACGAACGTAGAGTGCAGAATAGCATCGAGGACAGATGGAGAGATCTTGCAGCCACAGCCAGCGCCATGTGAATACTGCGTGAGACGGTACGTTGTTGTGCTCATGTGTTGCTGGTTGTCCGTTGCGTGTGGCAATAGGTGTAGGTGGCGTCGTAGTACGACAATGCAAGATCAGCAGCTGTTGCGAGATCGCCTTCGGCAATTGCGGCGCATGCGCGCTTGTAGCGCTCTCCTCCGAGCTTTCGCTCAATACGCGTGAAGGCTGCAAGCAACACATCCGACGACACATCTCCGTAATCACGCACGAGGCGTGCGATGCGCTCGCTACGCGATGTTTCGAGAATCGTCATCGTTGATGATTGCATAGCTGCAAAGAGCTCTTCGGGCAGGTGTACAGTGCCAATGGTCCGACTTTCATCCTCGACAAAAATCTCACGTGTTGGCTCACACGATGCGAGGTACATGGCGATGTCGTTATGCACCTGCTCAGTTGTGGGCTGTGCGCCCATTGATCCAAACGATGAGCCTTTATGATTCGCAAGTGCTTCGAGGTCGAGCACCTGCTCACCACGTATCGCCAGCTCGTGCAAGTAGTCTGTCTTCCCCGCTCCCGTCATCCCACCGATCACGTGGTACTTCCATGGCTGTGCGATGATCGCACGAGCCCATGCTTTGAACCCTTTGTATCCACGCGGAACAATGCGCGTCTGCAATCCAGCGGCACTATAGAGCCACGCGACCGACGAACTCCGCATGCCGCCGCGCCAGCAGTACACGATGAGTGGACGTTCCACCGCACGCGCGCGCTCGACGAGCTCATGCATGCGGGGTCCGACGTATCGGAGTCCTTCATCGAATGCACGTTGCTGACCTTCCTTCACGTAGAGCGTGCCGACGTGTGCTCGTTCATCGTTGCTGAAGAGCGGGATATTCACTGCCCCTGGGATATGCCCCTGCGCATATTCCGCAGGCGACCGCACATCGACGATGGCATAATGCGGATCACGCAGGTCATCAAACACCGTAGTCATCGTGCTCCGGAAGTTGGGAATACTCCGATACGGGAGCATTGGTGTGCTCAGGATCACCGCGGCGATACTGATTAAGAGCAGCATTGAGTTCGCTTGGCAATTGTTGCGCATCGCGCACGACAATCGTTGTTGCTCGCTCACGACGTCGATAGAGCCACGATGTAATGATCTGCAGTTCATCAAGTTCGCGATCGGTAAAGCCCCCTCGCGGCGCAGGCCGATCGAACACATCAACAAGCATATCGATGAGCTGCTCACGAGGAGCTGCCGTGCCGATCACGCGTTGATACATCAAGCGTCCGGCGCGCAGTGCATAGACTTCGACCGTTGCATAACGGTCGCTGGTGGGAATCATGATCACGACGTTGGTGTCGGTAATAGCAAGCGGACGATCGTTACCGTGAAGTGTGGCGCGTTCGATTTCGCGAATCCCGTCGCGCAACATCGCCGCACGTTCGAAGTCGAGATCCATCGCTGCTTCTTCCATCTGCATCGACAAGCGTCCGATTGCACCCGACTCAACGTTCATCAGGAACTTGCGTGCATCGTCGATTGTACGACGGTAGTCATCGATGGTTTGATGCAGCGCGCAGGGTCCGAGACACCGCTTAATGTGGTAGTCGAAGCACGGTCGCACGTCGGCATGTGGGAAGAGCGCGCCGTTGCATGTGCGCAGCTGATGTTCGCGCACGACCATGTCGCGGATACGTTCGGCCATGCGCTGACTGCGGAACGGACCGAAGTATTCGCCACCATCATCATCGATGCGGTGCACAAGCTCGAGTCGAGGGAAGTCCTCGTTCGTGATCTTCAGAAACGCAGGTGCATGGTACTCCAAACTCGCGCGGTTGTGGAGCGGACGTTTGGTCTTGATCTCGCGCGATTCGAGCAGCATTGCTCCGAGTTCCGTGCCGGTTACTTCCCACTCGATGTGCCGGATATACCGGATCATCTTCTGGACGCTCCTACCGTGGAGCGGACCTTCATGGAAGTACTGTCGAACACGGTCGCGGAGTGACTTCGCCTTGCCGATGTAGAGCGTGTTCTTCTTCGTGTTCAGGAAGTAATACACACCTGGCTCATCAGGCAACTCGGCAAGACGCGGTGCGAGAAGTTGCTTTACCTTTTGATTCGACTTCGTCGGTGCGAGCTGACGTTGCGCGTGCTGGAGCTCGATGAGATCACCAAGCGTTGCGGCATCGTGCTCTAACCTCGCACGCTCAATGAGCTTGATCAGCACCTTGGCCGTTGCTTCTGTATCGCCCATCGCACGGTGGCGTGCAGTGATCGGGCAGCCGTAGTGCTCTGCAACAACGCCAAGATTGTGCTTCGCCAGACCAGTGCTGAGACGTCGTGATAGACGGCATGTACACAGACGCGGCACATCGGGAACGGGCTCCCCCATGCGTTGAATAGCATGGCTGACAAAGCTCCAATCGAATCCCACGTTATGTCCGACGAAGACAACGACCTGATCTGTCGCACCGAGTTCGGCGGCAATCGTTGGCAACACGGCATCTTCATCTGGCGCATCACGCACCATGTCTTCGTTGATCCCAGTCATCAACTGGATGAAATCAGGGATCGGCTGCCGTGGGTTCATCAATGACTCATACCGACGCACGATGTCGTCGTCCTCGACCACGCACATCGCAATCTCGGTCATGCGATGATCATGAGCCTTGCCGCCCGTCGTTTCGACGTCGACGACGATAAACCGGACCTGATCTAGAGGGGTCGTGAGCACGCCGCAAAATAGTATGCGGCGTGCTCCAATTCCCATCGTTATCGAACAACTACCGGAAACACCACCGAAACGTCGGTCTCATCGCTCGGCGTTGTGCCGTCCTTGGACGAAGCATTATCGAAGTGCGACATCTGAACGGCAAGCGTACCTGAGGTGGCGCTGCCGTTCTGGGCGAGGTCAAACGACAGGCCTACAGGCAGCTGACGACTGTCCTTATCGGTGATCGTCAACGCGCCC
>Ga0209229_10001349_pt1 | contig 10124 bp, 20 predicted proteins | sample SanBayMetagenome_FD_187466 | JGI IMG/M metagenome (GOLD analysis project Ga0209229, IMG submission 187466) | Freshwater and sediment microbial communities from dead zone in Sandusky Bay, Ohio, USA (SPAdes) (version 2) | ecosystem: Environmental > Aquatic > Freshwater > Lentic > Sediment... | reverse complement strand
CGGCTCCAGGAACGTCTACGAGATCGCACTGGCTGAACAGCCGTGCGCACACGACCCGTGTACAGAGCGCACACGAGGCGTGTACGGGGCGCACACGAGGCGTGTACGGAGCGCACACGAGGTGTGTACGCCCCGTACACCGGTCGTGTACAGCGCGCACACGACCGGTGTGCGCATTACAAGTATCCCCATTGGTTTTTCAATTAATACCAATGGGGGGATCAATAGGGACAAGCCTGCGGGTCCGTGCGGTTCGGAACCGCCCGACCCGCCGTCAGCCAAGGAGGGCATTGCATGATTGCCGACGTTGAACTTCCGCCGACACCACGCCAGCTGGAGGTCCTTCGATGGATAGCCGGCTACATCAACGACAACGGCTTTCCGCCGACCCGTCGTGACATTTGCAGAGGATTCGAGTTTGCCAGCCCAAACGCCGCGCAGCTGTACATGACGCAACTGCGTCGGCGTGGCCTCGTCACCTACACCGAGCGGGCCAGCCGCACGTTGAGGCTGACGCCTGCGGGGATGCAGCTGATCGGGGGTGACGAATGAGCAGTCTTGCCCCGCTGTCGCCAAGGGACATCGCCGAACAGGCTCGAGCGGAAGCCCGAGCCCCCGGCATCCCGAACACGACGGCCATCGTGCTGATCCTTGTTGCCAAGGCATTGACCGAGTCGCTTGACCGGAATGTGAAGTTGGCAAACACGGCCGAGCGGGCAGAGGCCCAGGCCGAGCTTCTCTATCGGGTGGCCTACGGCTCGCAGAAAGGTGGTGCCGCGTGACGCTGTCGGACTTCGTCATGGTTGCACTGGGTGAGGTGATCCTGGCGGCGACGTTCGCCCTCGGGATCGGAGTGGGGATTGCACTTTCTCGAAAGGATTCGACACATGACAACCGCGACCAAGGAACGGAAGCGTGGCACAGGATCGGGCAAGGGCATCACGTTCAACCGCGAAACGCTATTGGCAGCAGTGAAGGGGGTGGCTGGCGCAGTGCCGGCACGCTCGCCGAAGCCGATCCTGCAGAACGTGCTGCTGCACAAAGGCCAGCTGCGAGGGACTGACCTCGAACTGGCGATCAGCTACGGCATGCCGTGGACCGACGAGCCGCTGCTGCTGCCGCACGCTCGGCTGCGGTCGATCTTGGAGAACTCAACCGGCGAGGACGTGACGCTGACGCCTGACGGCTCGGCGTGCATCGTGCGGGTGGGCCGTGGCGAGTGGCGGCTGCCGGTGGAAGATCCGCTGGAGTTCCCGGCGTGGGAGCCCGAGGGCATGAAGCCCATTGCCCGCATCCCGGCCGACCAGTTTTGCCGTGCGGTGAAGTCTGTGGTGTACGCCACGGACGACGACTCCAGCCGTTACGCCCTCGGGTCCGTGTTGGTCGAGATGAAGGGCGGCACGGTCACCCTGGTGGCGACTGACGGCCTGCGGTTGTCATCGGTCGAGATTGAGGTGGACCAGGCCACCGACGACTCGCAGACGCTGGTGCCCGAGCGTGCCATCCGTGCGATTTCCACCCTGGCTGGCGAGACTTACGGTGCCGTGCAGCTGGAGAGCAACGGCAGGGAGCTTATCGCGTCGTGCGATAACGCCAGCGTGACGGCTCGGCTCGTCGAGGGGCGGTACCCACGGTGGCGGGACGTGTTCCCTGACCGGCAGGTGAAGGCCAGCCTGGCCGACATCGCCACGCTACTGTCGGCAGTGCGGGCTGCGGCAGTCGTGACCACGGAGCAGTCCAAAGGGTTGGATTTCTCGTTTACTGCCGAGGGCATGATGCTGCACGGGCAGTCTTCCGAGAGCGGTGAAAGCACCGTTACCTGCGACCTGCAGGAGTTCGGGCAGCCTTGCACAGTGAAGCTCGACCCGGTGTTTGTGCGTGACTTCCTGGCGAACCTGCCCAAGGACGAGCCGCACGTGGAGATCGAAGCCGTGGATCACATCTCGGCCGTGGTGTTCAAGGCTGGCGACGTGCGTGGCGTCGTGATGCCGCTGGCAGTGGATCACATCTCGGCCGTGGTGTTCAAGGCTGGCGACGTGCGTGGCGTCGTGATGCCGCTGGCAAAGGACTGACCAAGTAGCAGCAGCGTCGGCAATCGGGCCGGCGCTGCGGCATCACCAAGGAGACAACAGCGATGGCGTACGGGATTGCTTTGGAGTTTGACGAAGCGGAGTTTGCCAAGCGGTGGAGTCGTGGCGATGAAATCTCTTCGATGGCTGAGTGGTTGAATTGCACGCCGAGCGTGGTTGAGGACGAGGCGCGGAAGCTGGGTCTGCAGGCCCGCAAGGCGGCACTGAACCAGATCGACGTGCCGAAGCTCTTCCGGCTGTGGCAGAGCGATCTGACTCGCCGAGAGATTGCTGTGCAACTTGGCGTGCGAGAGGGAAGCCTCAACAAAATTGCGATGCGGCACAAACTTCCGCCACGGGGCCAGCGTGAGCAGAAGACGGGCATGCCCAAGGTGGACCCGTTCCTGATGCCAGCCGACGAGTACGAACGAAGGAAGGCCGAAGTTCGTGCCATGAGTATGGCCCGCAAGCGCCTTGAGCGGTACGAACCCAAGGAGATTTGACACGCTCGGCATGATCGTCTCGACGCCCACGGACGGGCGTATTTCTCAAGGAGACGAGAGCATGAAAAGCGTGATCCTGCTTCTGGCGGTTCTGTTCTGCGGCGTGGCCGTGGCTGATACGAACGTGTATGCACGCCGTGTGACGATCAACAGCCCCGCCCAGGTGGATGCCGAAGAGATGGCACGCACGGGCATCCTTCGTCACTGTGGCCGCAACGGTGGCCGGCGTGAGGGCATCGGGTTCAGCACCGCTGGCCCTGACGCTGCCCTGCGGTCGTGCTGCTACTACGGCCGCTATCGGATCGTGGAAAAGGCCGTCGTGTGGTCGCCGGTTCGGCGTGGCTGGTTCGCTGTCATCCGTTACGAGTGACCAGTGGCACCGTGGCTCATCGCCCTGACGGGCGTCATCTACCTCGTTGTGTCGGCCGACCTGGCCCTGCATGGCAAAGCAGGGCTGGGTCTGGCCTACCTCGGATATGCGTTCGCCAACGTGGGCCTGTACCTGGCTGCGAGGGGCAGTTGATGCCGCTGTCGTTTTCCGTTCCCGGCAATCCGGTGCCACAGCCTCGGCCTCGGGTCTCGACCCGTGGCGGGTTCGCTCGGGCCTACGTGCCCGCGAAGCACCCGGTGCACAAGTACCGGGCTGCCGTGGCCGAAGCGGCCAAGACTGCCGGGGCGACCGTCAGCGAAGACGCCGTTGCCGTTGAAATCACATTCCTCTTCGAGCGGCCGGCATCTCACAAGAACAAGTCAGGCGTGAAGCGAGACGCCCCCAAACTGCCCCAGCAAGACGTGGACAACCTCGCCAAGGCTGTACTCGACGCCCTGACCTGCGTGGCGTGGCACGATGACCGCCAGGTGGCCCGACTGACCGCAGTGAAGGCATACGCACAGGAGAGCGCCACATTGGTGCAGATCACATGACGTGGCAGGAATACCTCGACGCCATCGACGACTCTGACCCGATGACCACGGCAAAGGGTCACATTGCCGATCTGTGCCACATTGTCGCCGGCAAGGAGTGGCGTGTGCTCGAACTCGGCAGCCACATGGGGATCTCGACCGCCGCCATGGCGTTCGCGGCCCCCGACTCCACTATCGTGAGCGTGGATCTGTGCGACACGGTGCCCGAGGCCAAGCGGGTGGATTACTGGCGGTTGATGCGGCTCGACAACGTCCAAGCAGTGAAGGCCGATGCGTGGCACTTCCTGCGAGAGTCGCAGCTGCACTTGGAGCCGTGGGATTTGATCTTCCACGATGCCGTCCATGGCGAAGCGGCTTTGCCCGAATACCTGACGGCAGCCGGCCTGTGCAGCGTGCTGGCTATTCACGACTTTGAGCAGCTGTGCGCGGCCAGCCAGGACAGTGTTGCAAGCCGGTTCCGGCGGGTTGTCACCAGTGATGACGCCAAGGGCCGCCGGCTGTTTGTGGGGCAGCATTGAAAACGCTTGTGCTCACCGGCTGGTCTGGCGTACTACATGCGCAGATCGCGGCCCACACGCTGCCGATCTTGCACGCCTACGCCGAAAGGCACGGCCACGCCTTCGGGTGTGCCAACCTGGCCGGCAAGCGGCCTGCGTCGTGGATGAAGGTCATGGCCATGCACCAGGCCCTGCGGACCCACGACCGGCTGGTGTGGATCGACTCCGACGTGGTGGTGGCTGATCCCACGCACGACATCCTGGCCGAGCTCGGCGACGGCTGGCAGGGCATCGTTGAGCATCAGACCGAGTGCGGCACGGTGCCGAATGCAGGCGTGTGGATCGTGACGCAGGCCATGGTGCCCGTGCTTGAAGACATGTGGAACAGCGGCGGCGACGTTTCACACCCGTGGTGGGAACAGGCCGCGCTGATGCGGCGAATGGGCTACGCAATCACCGCACAGCCTGCCGCAAAACTTGACACGCCCACGACGCTATACGGGAACACCACGTTCCTTGACCCGACGTGGAACCACCATCCGCGAGACGCTCGGCGTGTGGATTCGCCTCGCTTCGTTCATGTGACGCAGTATGCCGACCGACTCGCAACCGTCCGTGCGTATGCCGCCGCCGCCACCGGCGTTGCCTGAGCACATCGTGTCGCCGCTGCCGCCGTTTGCCGATGACTACGGCCGGCGAGTGGCGGAAGGGCAGACACGTTTGCGACACGCAAAGGTGGCCTTCGTGGGGCTGGCCCGCAACTGTGCAGGGCCGCTCATCATGAACCTAAACAAGCTGCTGGATCTCGCCGATCTGTGCGGCTCATGGTCGCTACACGTCGAGACGAACGACAACGAAGACGCCACCGATGACGTGCTGGCCGAGTTCTGCAGGCAGCACCGGCAGGCGACGTTCACTTCCCAGCGGCTCGGGCGGCAGCAGTTCTCAACTGAGTTCGCAGGCCGCCGCACGATTGCCCTGGCCGAGTACAGGGACGCATGTCAGCGGTGGGTGCGTGACTGTGCGGCCGACGCCGATTACGTGGTGGCCATCGACTTCGATGCCTGGGGCGGATGGTGGCACGACGGCGTTTTGGCCGGCTTCGGGTGGTTGCTCGAACTCCAAGCGGCCTACGGCATGGCGAGCGTGTCGCTGCTGCAAACGATGACGGCAGCCCAAAAGCCAGACGGAACGATTTCTGCAAGCCGGGCGTGGATGCACTACGACGCCTGGGCCTTACGTGGCGTGGGCCAGCCAGACGTGACCTGGGACGACTACTCGGCTGGCCACGGCGGGTGGAAACACCAGTGGCTGCCGCCGGTCGGATCGACGCCGGCCCTGGTGGCTTCGGCCTTCGGCGGGTTCTGCATCTACCGCACGGGTCCGTATCTCGCTGGTACGTATGACGGCACTGCCGACTGCGAGCATGTTTCGTTTCATGCCAGCATCCGCAAGGCGACGGGCCAATACCTCTACCTGTGTCCTGCAATGCGTACGTTCATGACCTGGCTGGGGCCTGAAGATGCCACGCGGCGTGACGGCGACGATTAGCATCGTTGCATTCCGAGCCGATTGGGCCACGCACATGCCGATCTCGGCACTGTGCGAGCGGTGGACGATTTCTAAGGATCAAGTGCTGCGCCTCCGAGACGTGTGGCGGCTGCCGTTGCGGAATGACCGCCGACTGCGGTTCAAGCCCGAGCGGCAGCGTGACCCAACGCCCCGAGAGATCGCCCAGGCGTGCCGGGCACTGCAGGCCCAGTGGGACGAGGCCACGCGCGAGGCCAGGCGGGTCGTGAAATCCCAGCCCGTGCAGATGCGGCGCGTGGAGATGACCGACGAGGCCCGGCAGGCATTCGAGACGTTCGGCGACGAGTGACCTGCAAGGGGGCCGCCGGGGGCTGCGACAACGGACAGACGCAGGAGGTGCCCCCATGCCCAGCTTCGAGATGACGGCGGCCGAGTCGGCCCAGTACGGCAACAGCCTCACGATCTGGCAGAAGCTGGCCCTCATCCAGGCGTGGTCGCCGCTGCTGACCTACGCACAGCAGTACCTCGGCACGGTCGATCCGTTTGCCAGGGCTGTGGTTGTCTCGGAGTGTGCCGAATGGCTCGCAAGCAAGACCGACAGCGGCCTGGACGACGAACTGGTAAAGCACCTGGCCGCCGTGCTCAAGACCAAGGAAGGCGAAAGCCTCGTTCGGTGGGCGGTCGGAAAGATCGAAGGGATGCGGAAGTGAATGACAACGCTATTCGTGCAGCTGCCGTCGCTGCTGCGGCGGCTTTACTCGCTGCTCCCTATTGGCCACAGATCCAAGCCGCAGCGAGTCGTGCGGTGGAAGCCGGCAAAGAAAAAGCCGGTCTGATCGCTCGGCTTGCGGCGGCGGTTCTTCTGATCGCTGCCGCCTGGGGCAAGCTGCCGATGCCGGCGTGGCCGGTGGCCCCGGCTGCCCCTGTGGCGGTTGAAACGCCGAGTGACGATATGCAACGCCTTGTTACGCCTATCGCTGATGCCATGCGTGGCATGAGCCCGGTTGACCGTGCCCTGTGGGCCGAGACGTGGAACAAGGCCGCCATCGTCGTGGCCGGCGATGCCATCGCCAAGGAAGTGGCGTTCACCGACACTCGCAGCCTGCGTGCGTTCACCTCGCTGGCTCTCGACATCGCATGGCGGCGGATCGGCCGGCACGTCCCTGGCTCTCAGGAATCGCTCAGGACGGCCGTAGAGGCTGCGTACGGGCAAGTGCTCGGGTCGGACGTGGTGCCGGTCACCAAGGATCTGCGAGAGCGTTACGCCGCATTGGCGAAGGCCGTGGCGTGGGCCGGCATGAACGGGGGCTGAGATGGCCGACTTCCTGCCGATGTTCGGCTACGCCCCCGACCGTGAAGGCACCGACGCCTTTCTGGCGTCACTGCCGAAGCCGACGCTGGCCCAGGCCGGGCCGGATCTGATGCTGGACGAAAGCCGAGACGTGTTCCTCGGTAGCTACCTTCTCCAGTGCGATCCCGGTTGGAAGCGTGGGGCACAGAAGATCGGCAGCTGCGTCGGCTGGGGCTGGTCACTCTCCACCGACATCCTCGCCGCATGTGACATTCACATGCGGGGCGAGCCCGAGACCTACGGCGGGCGGGTGCTCGAAGCCAGCATCTATGCCTTCTCTCGGGTCGAGGTGCGTGGCCAGCGGAACCTCGGTGGCGACGGTTCCTATGGGGCCGCCGCAGCCAAGGCCGTCAACCGTTTCGGCACGCTCCACTACGGCGTGGACTACGGTGGCGAGAAGTTCACCGATAACAGCGGGCAGCGTGAAACCCAGTGGGGCCGCGACGGCGTGCCCGACCGCCTGGAGCCGTACGCCGCAAAGCACAAAGTGAGCGGCGTGGCCCTCGTCACCGACTTCGAGCAGGCCGCCAAGGCGATCCAGAACGGCTACCCGGTCGCAGTCTGCTCCATGCAAGGGTTCAGCATGACCATGCGTGAGGGCTACCTGACGCCGATGGGCAGCTGGGCTCACTGCATGATGTTCGCCGGCGTGCGGTGGAAGCCGTATCCCGCCCTGCTCTGCGTGAACTCATGGGGCGAGTGCTACCAGGGCGAGGTGGATAAGAACCTGCCGCCACAGTTCCAGCGATCCGCCGGCTGGGTGCGTGCCGAGACATGCACCAAGATGCTCAAGGGTGAGGACTCGTTTGCCCTGTCTGGCTACTCGGGCTTCGCCCCTCGCAAGCTCGATGGAAACTGGCTGGAGGGCATTCTGTGAATCGCTGGGTCGCCTGCTTTGCGTGCGTGTTCGTGGGCTGCGTTGCCTCGGTGCCGAGTGACAACGGCATCACGGCGGATCTCGCGTGCGAGACGGCCCGCATGGTGGTGCAGCTGCGTCAGGAGATCGCCCCCGCCCCGGCCAGCGACAAGTGCGACAACTGCGACGGCACCGGAAAGATTGGAGACGGCCGTATTGTCATGCAGTGCCCGGTATGCAAGGGCACGGGCAAGAAGCCGAAGAGCGTGGTGGTTCATCCGCCGGCCACAATCTGCCCCGATGGGAAGTGCAAGCCATGACGCTCGCCGACCTGCAAGAACAGTGCTGGGCAGCCCTGCCGCCGATCCGCAAGCGGATGGTGGGCCGCGACACTGTCAACGACTTCGTTACGCTGGCCGTCGAGAACTGGGCCGGCGAATACCTCGGGGCGTGCCAGGACAATGACCAGCGGCAGGTCTACGTGCATGCCCTGCTGAATCACATCAAGCGGGGCCACCAGCTAGCGACGGGCCGCGAACCGGCCGAGTACGGCTTTATCTGGGCTTTCCTGCTGCAAGCCGTGGCGGCTGCCGTAATACAGTGGCTTGTAACGTGGTGGCTGGACCGCCGAGCGAACCGCGCTTTGATGACCGTTTGGCAACATGAGTTGACGAAATGACGGCGGAAACGAAAGACACACTCTTAGGCATCCTCAAGGACTACGGCTTTGCCACGGTTCTGGCGTGTGCCCTGCTGTGGGTTGGCCGCCAGGACATCATCGTGCCGATGGTTGCCGCCCACCGAGACTTCCTGAAGGAAGTAGCCGAGACGCAGAAAGAGATTTCGGCAGCGATCAGCGAGCAAACTCGCTTGCTCTATGCCTTACAACCAACCCGAGAAGCCCGAGTCGGTGCCCCTGCTACCAGCGGCACGAACTGACGGCCTCACATCACCACTCTAGAGTCACAGCGAGTAGCGCACTATGCCGATGAGTCCGCGATTATTGAGGCCGATCATTGGCCGTCTGATGAACTTCCTGCTCTCCGCACTTGACGGCGACGTTATCACCGACCAGACCGGCGACCCATTGAGGACGATTCAAGATGCCTAAGACTATCACGCAGCTTCCGGCAGGCGTGTCGTTTCCTTCGCTGTTTATCGCCGCTGACGCAGCCAGCGAGACGCAACGGCTGACGCTTGGTCATGCGGTTGGCATGCCGATGCCTGGAGTGCGACACGTCCTACTGAATGCACCAATCGGCACCGGCTCGGGGGTTGTGCAAGCTGGCGGAACATTTGCGAATCTAACTGTCGGCGCATCGGCTGGTACTGCCAGAGTGCAATCACTATCTGGCAGCGGAAATGTGACGATGCCATTTCGCGGGACGGGCGTAAATGCACCGACTTGGTCGCGACGTTTTGCGTTGGGGTGCCGCTTTTCAGTATCAAGCTTTGGCACATCGAATTGCGTGGCTCGTTTTATCGGAATGAAGATCCGATCTTCCGCCGAGGGCCTCACCGGAACACAGGCATTTCCGTTTATCGAAATCAACAGCAGCAGGCTAGTGCGTGCCGGATGGTGGAACGGATCGTCTGCGTCGTACACATCCACCGGATACACGGTTGCCCTGAACGAAGCGGTGGATTTGTGGGGCATCGACGACGGTTCTGGAAACTTCAGCGTGTATGTCAATGAAGGGAATGTCGCTGTTGTAACTCATGCGACGACGGACTCGTTTAGTAATGAATCCAATCCTTTTGTGGAGCTGTCCAACAGCGGGACGAGCGAGGCGGCGGGTATCACTATTGCAAATCCAATCAGAATCTCGGGGTAAAAAATGAAATGTCCTCCTGTTGATCGCGTCGATCTTGCCGCGCTGGGGCTTGCGAATGACGTAGAGATCGCATGGGCCAACGGTTCGTTTCTGGCTAACGGCCCAGCCTCAAGAACTGTTCGCGGACTTCTGCGAGAGATCGCAGCGAAGCCTGCGCCAGAAGGCGACAGGATGGCATACCTGCGCCATGTGCGCGACATTCTCATTGGCCTTTCCGACTGGACTCAGGCGACGGATGCACCGCTGACGGAGTCGCAGCGGGCCGCCTGGGCGACCTACCGTCAGGCTCTCCGCGATCTGCCGCAGGCGTATTCCGGCGACGGCCCGATACCGTGGCCGGTCGCTCCGTAGCTGCGCTACACCAGAAATGTGAGGTCGCGCTTTCTCCGCACTGCGATACAATGTGCGAACCCCTCCCAGTGCATGACACTCTGGGAAGTGGGCTTTAAGTCCCTGTCATGGGGGCCACCGGAGTTGATCGCCCGGTGCAGTCGGGCGTGTCGGCGGCGGACTGGGGAACCCGGCGAGCAGCACACTCTCGTCGGTCTTTGTTGCCACC
>Ga0209229_10001348_pt1 | contig 10127 bp, 12 predicted proteins | sample SanBayMetagenome_FD_187466 | JGI IMG/M metagenome (GOLD analysis project Ga0209229, IMG submission 187466) | Freshwater and sediment microbial communities from dead zone in Sandusky Bay, Ohio, USA (SPAdes) (version 2) | ecosystem: Environmental > Aquatic > Freshwater > Lentic > Sediment... | reverse complement strand
TCCAACAAGTACTGTTTTTTCTTTAGGGGCTGGACTGGCTGTCAATGCGTCAGGCGCAACTTACGTTGCCTACCTCTTCGCATCCTGCCCCGGTGTTTCCAAGGTTGGAACCTACACAGGCAACGGCTCATCACTCAACGTAGACTGTGGGTTCACTAACGGCGCTCGCTTTATTCTCATTAAGCGCACTGATCTTGCGGGTGACTGGTACGTTTGGGATAGCGCGCGTGGAATAATCGCTGCGAACGATCCGTATTATATACTTAACGCTACAGCGGCCCATGTCACGAACAATGACACTCTTGATCCGCTCTCTACAGGTTTTACCGTCAATCAAGTAGCAGCCACGAACGTCAACGTCTCTGGCGCCGCATACATCTATCTAGCAATCGCGTAAGGAGGAACGACATGCCTGATTTTCGTATACGCGCCTCCGGTGAAATTGTTTCTGATCTTCAGCGTGCCTTCCCTCACATTTCAATTCCGCAGCCCGTCTCGGCAAATGATCTTGAAGCTCTTGGCGTCGACCCGATCCTCGAGGGGCCGCAACCCGTTCCAACACGTTTCCAATCCTTGGTTCGTGGCGGCCCTACGCAGGACGGTGGCCTCTGGTTTTGGGGCTACAGCGTTGTTGATTGGGACGCAGAAGTTATCGCCGCCGAAACCGAGCGCCAGTGGGCGGCTGTCCGCATCGAGCGCAATAAAAAGCTATACGAAAGTGACTGGACGCAACTCGCTGATGCTCCCGTCGACGACATTGCTTGGGCCGTCTATCGGCAGGCACTTCGCGACGTAACAACCCAATCCAATCCGTTCAACATCATTTGGCCGGTCCCACCTGAATGACAACTTTTGTCTACTACGTCGACTCTGGCTATTGGACCGATGGGTACACAAGCGACATTGTTCCAAGTTATGTTGAGACGGCAGCTATTGTTTCAACTTCTATATTGTCTAAAGCATCCGCCATTGACGTAAAGCACGTTTCCGGTGTGGCTTCGTCGGTGGTACAATTTAAGGCAACTGCATCTTGCCTTTTTGTCGAAGCTGCAATCGCACAAGGACTATCTAGCGCACGGTCTGAAGCAACACGAGCGCGCCTTGCATTTGCAGCAGGAGACGCGCGTTCGGCGGCTAGTCTTAGTGTAGCGTCCGTCCGCGTATTGGTTGACTTAAACATTAAAGCACAGAGCTCCGCCGCAGCTAACGCAACACTACAACTGCTGCCCGCAGCTCAGAGCACGACATCAACAAATGCTTCGGCAAGCGCGCGATTTTTGTGGGTCGCACCGGAGCTCGATAACGACGCCCCCTCATGGGTTGGTGCCAACACTGACACCTCTTCGTGGACAGACACTGACCCGGCCACCGGGAATTGGAGTTAGATAAATGGCTGATAGTCAAACCGCACTTCTGCCCGATGGTACGAACCGCCTCACTAAGCCAGAAATTGGCGGGAGTCGTGACACATGGGGCAATAAGACAAATGCCAACTGGGATTATGTCGCGTCAAACCTATCGCTTGTAAATACCACAGCGACAGCCGCGCTTCCAAAGAGCGGCGGGACATCAACCGGCAAGCAAATATTTGACGCCGGTATACGGCTGACACACGTCACTGCAAACCCGACACCAGTTGGCAACGGCGATCTATGGACAACCACCGGCGGCATCTTCGCTTACATCAACGGCGTCACCCGTCAGGTTATTGACAGCACCGGCGGTACTCTGACGAACTTCCTAACACTTCACGCGGCGCCAACAGCCGATCTTCATGCTTCGACCAAAAAGTATGTTGACGACCGCGTTGGCGATCACACGCACGCGGTTTCAAAATTAACGCAGTCTGGTGCAACGACAGGCCAAGTAATTACATGGAATGGCACGCAGTGGGTGCCGCAGACAGCTACTGGCGGCACCGCATCAGGTGTAACAAGCTTCAACACGCGAACTGGAGATGTGACTTTAGGCTCCCTCGACGTGATCGGCGCTTTGGGCTACTCGCCGTTCAGCAATGCTGGCGGCGCGATTAGCGGCGAAACGCGTATAGGGACGGCCAGTGCTATCGGCGGACTTGAGCGTTTGTCGGTCGTAGCGACGACAGGTCAAAGCGTGCTTGCATTGCGGACCGTATCGAACTCAGCAAACCTAATAGCTGGTTACAACGCAGCAACAGACCTCGTCTTCAATGTCAATGGTTTAGGTGCAATAACCGCTCGAAAGATAAACGCGGGCTCAAGCACTGGTTTTACCGCGGCAAACGCCTCTTTCACGAACACAAACGATTGGGCTTTAGAGGCTTGGACTACAAACGGCCCCGCGCTCGCCGTCCGAACCGACATTAATGGTCTGCCGTTTGTGAGTTTCTTCTACAACGGCTCCATCGCTATCGGCGGGATCATAAACAACGCCACTTCGGTCGCTTACAACACATCGTCTGACTACCGACTCAAGGACAACGTCGCCGACTACACGTCGGGCGTTGCTCTTATTAAGCAGCTGCGCCCGGTGACATTCCGCTGGAAGGCGGACCCCTCCGCCCCGAGCACTATCGGCTTTATCGCTCACGAAGTGCAGGCCGTGCTGCCGCAAGCAGTTACCGGCCAGAAAGACGCGGTCGACAAAGACGGCAACATTCTGCCGCAGGGTATCGACCAATCAAAGATCGTCCCGGCCCTCACAGCTGCTGTGAAAGAGCTTGAGGCCCGCGTTGTAGCACTCGAGGCCAAGTGAGGAAGAGGACGTGGACGTGGAACGCACAATCGGCGCCTTCGAGGCTAAAATTGACCGGCTTGAGAAAGATGTCGCCGCGCTCGTCGCAAAGCAGGACGAGATGCTGACCATCCTCCACCAAGCGCGCGGCGGCTGGAAAGTCATGGTGATGGTAGGCGGCGCCGCCGCCGCCCTCACACTATTCCTCACTAAAGTATTGGCGTGGGTATGGAGTTTGCCGCGTTGATGAAGATTAGCGCCGTGGGCGAAAAACTCATCAAACAATTCGAGACCTGCGTCCTCTTCTGTTACGACGACGCCGTCTACCCTTCGAAACCATTTAAGGGTGGAACGCCGAAAGGTGAACTCACCATAGGCTGGGGTCATACCAAGTACGCCGGTGATCCGGTGCCCGTTGCTGGTATGAAAATCTCGCGGATAGAAGCCGACGCGATCCTACGACGCGATCTTCTTCGATTTGAAAGCCGCGTGAAGTCTCTTGTGAAAGTAGAGCTGACCCAGTCACAATTTGACGCGCTCGTGTCGTTTGACTTCAACACCGGCGGCCTTGGCCGCAGCACACTGCTGAAGAAGCTTAATGCCGGTAATTACGACGCCGTGCCCGGCGAGCTGATGAAATGGGTCAACGATAATGGCAAGGCGCTCCCGGGCCTCGTCAAGCGCCGCCGCGCAGAGTGCGCGCTGTGGCGCGGCATCGACGAGAGCGAGCCGCCGGTGCGTGCTAACGTCCGCCCTGAAACTCCGCAGCCGTCGAAGAGCATCGTGCAGTCCAAAGAGGCAAACGCCGCTCTTTTAACCGGCGCCTTGTCCGGTGTGCAGGTATCGAATGATGTGATGCGCGCCGCAGCTGAAACACATTCTAACGCGAGCATGATTGCCGACCTTCTGACATCCCCCGGTTTTTTGGCGATGCTCGTTATCGCGCTCGCAGCGGCAGGTATTTGGTTCTGGCGGTATCGCCGTTTGCAGGAGGAAGGTGCGTGATTGCTTTCCTGCTTACACCGATTGGAAAATATGCTGTCGCTTTTGCGCTTATCGTCACGCTGTTTGGTGGTTTCTACATCAAGATCAGAAGCGATGCCCGCGCTGCTTACGAAGCAACCCTGCGCCAGCAAGAGATGAAAAGGATACGCGATGCGCTCGACAACGATGCTCGTTTGTTTCGCGAGCTTTCTGATCCTCGGCGGCTGCGCGATGACGACGGGTTCAAGCGGCCTTAGTGCTTGCCAAGTCTGGCATCCCATATTCTGGGACGACGCTGATACAGACGAGACTATCAGGCAGGCGAAAGCGAACAATGCGCGTCGCACTGGTTACTGCGGAAGGGATTGAGGCGTGCCATACACAATACTGAAACTGCCGCCGGGTGTCGTTCGTGGTGCGACTGACAGCCAAGCGCAGAACAGCTGGTACGATACTAACCTCGTGCGCTGGCGTGAGGGGGTGCTCACACCGATTGGCGGTTGGGCTAGAATCGGAGATAGCGGCGTTCTGACTAAAGCGCGCGCCATCGCCGCGTGGACCGATAACACTGATCAGCGCCTTGTCGCGTTCGGCTGCGACAGCCACATCCATGTGCTGGAAGGGCCGGTTCTGCGTAACATTACCCCTGATGAATTTACCAACTTTACTGACGATACTACGGGTGGAGGTTACGGCGCCCTCGCATACGGGGTTGACTACGACCCAACACCTGACACGACATACGCAATTAGCTCAATAGGTCGAGCGAGTAATGTCGTTACCGTCAACACAACACTGCCCCATAATCTACAACCGGGAATGCTAGTCGAAATCGCTTCTGTTAGCGACGCGACATTCAATGGCCGTTTTAACGTCGTCGCAGCTGTAGATGCTGATACCTTCACCTACTCGCAGACTGGCAGCAACGTAACGTCCGCCGCGCTTGGCGGCACTTACCAAGACATCATCGCATACGGCACGCGGCGCTCTGGCGGGAGTACAATCTACACCCGCGCTTTCAACTTCTCCCTAGACACGTTCGGTCAGACGCTAGTCGGCGTCGCATCGACAGATGGGCGCCTGTTGAAGTGGTCGCCCGGCGAGGCTAAGGCGACAGCTGTCACCAACGCCCCAACAGGCAACCGCGCGTGCGTCGTCACCGACGAGCGCCACATCATGCTGCTGGGTGCGGACGGCAACCCGCGCCGCATAGCGTGGTGCTCACGCGAGGATTTCACTGACTGGAATTTCTCATCGATTACAAACACAGCAGGCTTTCTCGATCTCGACACGCCGGGCCACCTTCTAGCTGCGCGTAACGTCAAGGACGGCATCCTCCTGTTTACCGACAGCGAAGTCTGGCTTGCGCGCTACGTCGGCATGCCATTTGTCTACGCAGCCGAGCGCGTAGGCTTCAACACCACCCTGATCAGCTCGCAGGCTATCGCCGCGTTTGGTAACAAGGCCGTGTGGATGGGGCAAGAAAGCTTCTGGCTTTACGACGGCGGCTTTGTAAAGCCCCTCCCCTGCAATGTCGGTGATTTCGTGTTTGACGGCATTGAGCGCGATATTGCCGGGACGCGCGTTACCTGCTCCGTAAATGGCATCTTCCCCGAGGTGTGGTTCTTCTACCCCGAAAACGGAAACACCGAAAACAGCCGCTACATTATCTGGAATTACGCCGAGGGCTGGTGGGCTATCGGCGATGGCGTCAAACGCACCGCGATGACGCCCGCCGGTGTTTTCCCGTACCCGATTGCGACGGACGAAGACGGCGTGATCTTCCGGCACGAAGAAGGGTGGCTTGGCGACGGCTCCAGCCTTGTCGGCGAGATTTACGCTGAGACGGCGGCGGTGAGCGTCGGCGCCGGGGATCAGGTCGTCTCGATCTCTCGCGTGCAGCCGGACAGCGGCTTCGGCTACGACAAGACGTCGTTCACCTTTTACGGGCGCTACGCAAAAGAAGGTTCGGAGACGACGTTCGGCCCCTACAACTGTCGCGCCGGGGGATATATGGACACGCGTGTCTCTGGCCGCGACATCCGACTGCGGCTTGAGGCGCGTGAGACGGGCGACTGGTCTGTCGGTGATTTTCGCATGCAAGTAATTCCACGAGGCAAACGCTAATGGCTGTCTTGTCTATCGGACGGCGTAACGCCCTCCCATCCCCGCCGGATCGCTACGAGCAGTCCTACATGGCTCAGTTGGTCGACGCTCTGCGCGCCGCAATCAATCATAAAATGGATAATCAGAGCGCGGTCTCGTTCTTCTATTTACAGTCCGATGGTGGTAAGGTGTTTCGTGTTTCAGTGTCAGACTCCGGTGTCCTTTCTGCGACGCAGGTCGTGGCGAAGGACGGCAACGAAACTGAGGTTCCCTGATGCTAACTGAAGGCGCGATGCTCGCCCGCCTTCAGAGGGCGCTAGACTTCGGGAATAATACTCACACGTTGCAGGATGTCTTCGCGGCGCTGAAGACCGGCGAGATGCAGTGCTTCTGGAGCGACAACGCTTTTGTCGTGACCCAAATCTGCGAATACCCACAAAAGCGCGTCCTCCTCATCCCGTATCTTGCGGGCGAGCTGGACGAAGTTATGAGCTTACAGCCACAGGTCGTAGAGCACGCGAAGGCAAGCGGCTGCTCGGACATGATGGTGATCGCGCGCAGAGGATGGGAAAAGGTGCTTCCCAAATTCGGATGGACACGAAGCAGCACCGTCTTTGATTTCAAGGTGGGTTGAGATGGGTAAGTCCGCTCCTAAAAACCAGACTGTGACAAACGTCACCAAACTCCCCGAGTGGGTAGAGAACGCGTCGCAAGACAACTATAATAGTGCGGTGAACATCGCCAATAATTTGGCGCAGCCGTTCACGGGCAACATGGTCGCTGGCATCAATAACGGCTACTACAACGCCGCTAACGCCATGACCGCAGAGTATGCGAACGCCGCCTCCCCCTATATGCTCGACGCAATGGGGATGGCGACGCAGGCAGGTGGTTACCAGCCATTAAACGTCACCGCTGACCAGATCGGCTATCAAGGTGTCAGCTCGAACAATATCTCGGCTGATAATGTTAACGCGCAGACGTTTCTGAATAATCAGCAAAACCTGCAAGCGTATATGAACCCGATGCTGGCGAACGTCGAGAACTACGCTCTCGAGAATGTCGACCGGCAGCGGCAGCTCGCGCTGAACCAGACCGGCGACCAAGCGGCTAGCACCGGCGCATTCGGTGGCTCGCGTCAGGCAATTCGTGAGGCAGTGACGAACGCCGAGTCTGCGCGCAATGCCGGTCAGATTTCCGCCGGGCTCCGCGCCGACGCGTACAATAACGCGCAGAACCTTATGCAGGGCGACTTTAATCGCATGCTGCAAGGCGATCTCGCTAATCAGCAGTCGAACCTCGCGGCGTCGCGGTCAAATCAAGAGGCGGCATTGCGTGCTGCGCTCGCTAACCAGCAGGCGGGCCTCACCTCCTCCGCCGCAAACCAGCAGGCAAATCTACAAGCATTGCTCGCCAACCAGCAGGCGGGTCTCACCAGTAATCAACAGCGCCTCGCAGCGTCCGGCGTTCTAGGAAGTCTCGCCGGTCAGTATCAGCAGCTCGGCTTGCAAGGCGCGGGCGCGATGGCTTCGCTTGGCGATTTTCAGCGAAACTACGAGCAGCAGCTGCTAAATCAAGAAGCCGCACGATACGACGCGCAGCGAAACTACCCGCTTGAGCAGCTCAACATCAAGATGTCGGCGCTTGGCATGTCGCCATACGGTAAGTCGACGTCGACGACCGGCCCCGCGCAAACGCAGGGCGCCAACTATGGCATGCAGGCGCTCGGCGGCGCGCTCTCTGGCGCGCAACTTGGCAGCTCGCTATTCGGCGCTTCAGGCGCGCTCAGTGGCCTCGGTCTCTCGTCGGGTGCGGGCACCGGCATCACGGCGTTGCTTGGCGCGCTCCTGCCATTCTCGGATGAAACCGAGAAGACAGACGTCAAGAAAGTCGGCACTGATCCTGAGACCGGCGTCGGCATCTACGCGTATCGCTATAAGGGCGACCCGAAATCCTACCCGAAAGTCGTCGGCCCGATGGCGCAGGAGATCGAGCAGAAATATCCTGATCAGGTCGTCAACGTCGGCGGCAAAAAAGCGGTGAACCTTGGGTTTGGCCCGATGCGGAGGGCGTTCAAGTGAACGACTTCGGGCGTCGCGCTTATCAATTCTACGTCGACAAAGGCTACCAGCCGCATCAGGCCGCGGCGCTCGCGGGCAACGCGATGGCAGAGAGCCGGGGCAGCACCAGCGTCCTCGGTGATGGCGGCAAGGCGCTGGGTATCTTCCAGTGGCATCCTGATCGTCAGGCGAACCTAAACCGCTTCGCGACATCGCAGGGGCTCGACCCGCGCGCGGAGACGACGCAGCTCGCTTTCAAAGATTGGGAGCTGAATAACACCGAGCGCCGCGCGGGCGATCTGCTGCGCGCGTCGACTGACGTCACCGGCGCCAACAACGCCGTGCTGAACAGCCTGCGCCCGCAAGGCTTCAACCGAAACGATCCCACCGGCTCGCACAATTACTCAGGACGGCTTGGCTTTGCGAACCAGCTGCTCGGGAATGACATGCCCACAACTGCGGGCTCGCCAGCGGCGGACGGAGCCGACTACGCGCCGATGCGAATGGCGCCTAACACAGAAACGAATTCACCGGCTACTGCCGGGTTACTTGGGGCGCAGCCAAACCTCGCCGCCGCAGGCATGCAGATGATGCGGGCCGCGCAACCGCGCCAAGACCCGTCGCTTAACAATCTTTGGAAAATGGCCCTCGCGAATAACGACACCGAGTACCGTCCGCAGCAGATACGCCGCATTGGACTGCTAGGCTAAGGAGACACGCATGCTTGATTTTCTTTCGGGCCTCCTCGGTGGCGGCTCCCAAGGCGGCGGAGTAGACGGCGCAACGCCTGCACCCGCCCCTCAATATTCTCCTGCACAAATGAAGATGGCGGACAGCTACGGACTGCCACCTGAAATGGTCGCCGAGGTTCAACGCCAGAATGGTTTTCAGGCGATGGGAAATATTGGCGCAATGCTGATGGCGGCTGGTCAAGCAGGGCCGATTGGTCAGCGCGGACAAATCCTCGCGCAGATGGGCAACGCAATGCCGGATCAAACGCGCTCGCTGCTCAACGCGGCGCAGCTGCGCATCTACGCAGACACGCTTAAAGACAGGCAATCTCAGCGCGACGCAGACAAGGCGCTGCAAGAAACGCTCACTGGCATCGTGCAGGGCAAAACTATGTCGATGCCGGTTGGCACCGGCGCGGCAGCGGCCTCACCTGACGCCGCCGTGGCTGGCGGGGCGCCGGGTGCTCCGGCTATCCCGGGCGCTCCTCCTGCTACCGCCCCCGCGGGCGCCGCCGTCAACGGTTTAAATATTTCGCCGCAAATGGCGCAGCTGCTTCTCACGCAGCGGCCTGAAGCGCGCCGCGAAATCATGCAGCAAGTGGTGGCTTCGCGATTGAAGGGCGCAGAGTGGACGCAGCCGTTTAAGATTGGCGACAATCTTTTCCAAACAAACGCGTCCACAGGCGAGATGAAGCAGATAGGCGGCTCAAACACGACGATCAACTTCAACGATCAAAAGCTCCTCGAGTACGACATCAAGCGGCTTGAAGGTATCAACAAGGCGGTCGGCGAGTCGCGCACGATTGCTGGCCCGCTTGAAGTCGCGCACATGCAGCTGATGAACAATATGGAGACTGGGGCAATCGACAGTGCCACGCTCGGCGTCCGCAACATGCTGACGTCGATGGGTCTGATGTCAAAAGAAGACGCCGACAAAGTTAGTCAGCAGCAGCTCTTCACCGCCGTCACCAAGTACATCGTGCCGCGCCTGCGTGTTGAAGGGTCCGGCGCTTCGTCGAACCTCGACGTGCAAATGTTCGAGCAGGCGTCGCCGACGCTTGAAAAAACAGCGGACGGAAACCTATACGCGACCGCATACTTGCGGCAAAATATCCGCGCGCAGCAGGCTTATGCGACAGCTGCCGACAAATACTTCCGCGCGAATAACAGCCTAAAGGGTTTCGACGATTACGCGGAGAAGAATGTGCCGGGCATCTTTGCAAAGGTCGACGGCCAGCCGAGCCCAGAGAACCTCGAAAAGGCAGGCGTTCGCATTGGCGATATGTTCTTCAGCGCCGAAGCTGCGAAGCGCAACATCAACAACGGCTTTATGATCAGGCGGCAATAAATGGCAGAAGAGATTGACTGGATCGCCGAGCAGCTAAAGCGCCCGCAGGTCGGGGCCGCGCCTCCGCCAGCGCCTGCTGGTGGCGAGGTCGACTGGGTGCAGGCGCACTTGCCGCAGCCGAAGCAGCAACCCGCCGCGCAAGGCGGCGCGCAGGTCGAATTCCCTGATGCGCCTACTATCGCGGAA
>Ga0209229_10001347_pt1 | contig 10130 bp, 6 predicted proteins | sample SanBayMetagenome_FD_187466 | JGI IMG/M metagenome (GOLD analysis project Ga0209229, IMG submission 187466) | Freshwater and sediment microbial communities from dead zone in Sandusky Bay, Ohio, USA (SPAdes) (version 2) | ecosystem: Environmental > Aquatic > Freshwater > Lentic > Sediment | place... | reverse complement strand
CCAAAATGCTCGAAACCATGGATCAGCTTCGGTTTGATTGTTACAGACTGGGCAGGGTAAAAGAAAATATTGAAGAGATGGAACCCGTATTGCGCAGCACTGAACTGCTGAGCTTTGACCTTGCATCACTTAATGCTGCTGTTTCCCCCGGAAGTGTTAGTCCAAATGGATTCAATGGTGAAGAAGCTTGCACACTCATGCGCCATGCAGGGATGAGTCAACTTCTCAAAATTGCAGGAATTTTTGGATACAATCAGCACAGTGATGAGTCCGGATTGCTTGCCACACAGGTTGCCCAAATGATCTGGTATTATATAGACGGAATCCAGTTTGGGAGAAATGAAGCATCCCTTGAGAATAAAGACATGTTTATAGCATGTCACATTGCATTTGCCCAGGTCGAAACGACCTTTATCAAAAGTAAAAAAACGGGCAGGTGGTGGATGCTCATGCCTGATGGCCGTTATGTTCCCTGTTCTTACAGCGACTTTCAGCAGGCTGGTGAAAATGAAATTCCCGAAAGGTGGTTGAGGATTCAGGAAAGAAATTAATGATTTAAACTTGATTTATGAAAAGGTTGATAGCCGGTTTCGGATTGCTTTTTTTAAGTTCTTGTTCAACACAATACCGCATTGGCAAAACAGTTAATTCCCTGTTTTTAAAAGACGCTGTCATGGAGGCTGCACACATTGGCATTGCCGTGCAGGACCCTGTTGCACAAAAGTACCTGTACAGATACCAGTCTTCAAAAAGGTTTACACCTGCGAGCAATACCAAAATTTTGAGTTGCTATGCAGCCATGAAGTACTTGCCTGCAAAATTACCAGCAGCAATCATCACGGAGCTAGATACTGCCGTTTTGCTTACCCCAACCGGAGACCCCAGCTTCCTGCATCCTGAATTTGCAGAACAGCCACTTTTTAATAAGCTGAGTAGTATGACAAAACCTGTTTACCTGAATACAAGCGTCTGGAAATCCGGTGCACTTGGTTCTGGCTGGAGCTGGGATGATTTCAGTGAGGCATACATGACTGAAAGAAGTTGTTTCCCCGTTTATGGCAATGTTATTCAGTGGTTTCAGGAAAAATCCGTCAAGGAAAACCCGACATTTCCAGGCGATACGGTTGATATATTTGTTTACTCAATTCCGGAAGTGGATGGACCTGTTGATTTCAGCAAGCCTGGAGATCGTTTTGATGTTTCTAGAAATCAACACACAAATGCCTTTACCCTAAAAGAGGGTAAGGAGTCAATGGCTTCATCTAAAGTACCCTTCATTACAGATGGCATGGAAACAGGGTTAAAAATACTAAAAGACACCCTGCATAAAACCATCGGGATAGCCGACCAGTCTTTGATCAAAGCTGCAACTGGAAGAACAGCAGATACTGTTTATTCAAGATTAACTGATTCGGTTTTGCAAAAAATGATGCACCGCAGTGATAATTTTTATGCAGATATGCTGCTACTTATGGTGAGTCAGCAAAAGCTAAAATCAATGGATGAAGATGCAATCATAAGTAACATTATCAAACAAGACTTTAACCTGATGCCTCAAACCATTAATTGGGTTGACGGCAGCGGACTCAGCAGGTATAATCAGCTTACACCTGAAAGTCTTGTATATATTCTGAATAAGTTGAAGGATGAACAACCATGGGACCGCATAAAGCAAATATTCCCTTCTGACGGGGTGGGCACACTGAGTTTCTATAAACAGAGAACTGATGATTTTATCATTGCTAAAACCGGAACCCTCAGCGGTGTAATTTGTTTAAGTGGATATGTAAAATCAAAAAAAGGAAAGTGGCTTACTTTTTCAATCATGGTCAATAACCACAATACCCCAAATGCGGTAATCAGAAAAAAAATGGAAGCACTGCTCGAATCACTTTAAATACCAAAGCTGTCAATCAGGAAGTCATTTTTAACTTCGATAAATATAGGTTTCCCATCAAAATGAATCGTTGATTGCTGACAAAGGGAAAGTCGCTCAACGATATCCCTCATAGTCTCTTCAGCAAGTCTGGCTCCTGATTTCACAGCATGTTTTCTGGCCATTGCCCTGGACATTCGTTCCCTGTATTGCTGATGCAACATGGAGGTTGAATCCTTTACGTCTTCCAGAATCATCTCAAGCACCTGTTGGTCATTATCTGTAGGATGATCTGCAGGTGCGCCTTGCAATAAAAAGGTATTGCTTCCAAAGGGTTCAAGCTGATAACCCATATGAAGCAAATCAGGCAAAATTGAATGGACTACCTGAGCATCTATGGGAGATAAATTAATGACTTGCGGGAAAAGGCTCTGTTGTATGGCCATTCCCTTTCCCTGCCAGGCTGACTTAAATTTCTCGAAAAGCACCTGCTGGTGAGCCAGTTGCTGGTGAAGAATAGTAATACCCTGATGCTGCTCGAAAACGATATAGGTCTGATGTAACTGAAAAACCGGACTGGTAAACAACAATTGCAGGGAAGCATTTCCAGGCCTTGATTTCCACTTCTCCATTTCTGTTTCAAACTGGTTACTTATTTGTGGCATATCAGCCTGAACAACTTGTTTTTCTTTGGGAGAAGACTCGAAAAAATCTTTCCAGTTGCTCAGGTTGCTGGAAGAGCCAATGCGGTGAGCCTGGTGCCGCTGAATGAAGGATTTATAAATGCCACCGCCCTCCGCCTCCAATTTATTTTCTGGGGTATAGGGCTTTGCTACTGCGTCAAGCTGCTGAATGGATGGTTCCAGGTTGAAATCCATAGAAGGTGCTATACTGAACTGAGCAAGAGCATGTCTTATAGCAGACCGGATGAAGGCATATACAATTTTCTCATCAACAAATTTAATTTCCTGTTTTGTTGGGTGAACGTTTACATCAACCTGTGCCGGATCCAGTTCAATAAATAAGGCGAAAAAGGGGAAACTTCCCTGTGGAATCATTTCTTCATAAGCACTGACAATAGCATGACTCAGATATGGATTCCGGACATATCGCTTGTTGACAAAAAGATATTGTTCACCCCTCGTTTTCTTTGCTGTTGCAGGTTTGCCGATATATCCGGAAACGTCCAGGTAGTCTGTTTTTTCTTTTACTGCAACAAGCTGACTTGTAAGACTGTTCCCGAAGAGCTGAATAATGCGCTGCTTCAGTACACCACGCTCCAGGTGAAATGTTTCCTGACCATTATTTGTCATGGAGAAAAATAATTCAGGAAATGCAAGGGCTACGTGTGTAAACTCCTCGGTGATATGACGCAACTCCACAGCATTACTGCGCAAAAAATTCCTACGTGCCGGAACATTAAAAAAGAGATTCTTCATGGCCACGGAAGTGCCTTGTGCAAAAGCACATGGCTGCTGCCTTGTTACCACACTGTTTTCCAGCTCGAGCTCAGTCCCCATCTCATCAGACACACGTCTTGTTTTCAGGATTACCTGCGCCACAGCTGCAATTGATGCAAGTGCTTCACCTCTGAAACCCATTGTACTGAGTCTGAATAAATCATCAACTGCACTGATTTTAGAAGTAGCGTGTCTCCCGAAGCAATTCCGCGCATCTGTTTCACTCATCCCAACACCATCATCTATAACCTGCAACAAAGACTTCCCCGCATCCTCAACAATGAGCCTGACTGAAGTTGCCCCTGCATCAACCGCATTTTCCAGCAATTCCTTCACAGCACTCGCAGGACGCTGAATTACCTCACCAGCAGCAATCTGATTGGCAAGATGAGCAGGAAGTGTCTGAATTTTGTTTTCCATGGGCGGATGCATGAGTTTTAGTATGTTAGGGTTTGGACAAAATGCATAACTTACAAAATTAATAAATCCATGCGTATGTTCAAGATAAGATCAGTAATCTCCTGCCTGCTCCTGTGCATTGTTTTTCAAACTAATGCTCAAAATAGCAACAGTTGGGTGGATAGTGTCATGAAAAGTCTTTCACCTGATGAAAAAATTGCACAGCTGATCATGGTAAGACTCTCTTCCATTGATCTGAGAACAAGAACCATCAGCTATTACGATTCCATTGTGGAAAGAGATATCAGGAAATACAATATTGGTGGCATCTGCCTGTTTCAGGGTCCCGCAGTAAAGCAGGCAGCACTTGTCAATTCTTTTCAGTCGTTTGCGAAAACACCTATACTCATCGCAATTGATGGTGAAACAGGGGTAGGCATGAGGGTTGACAGTATAACACCATTACCGAAAATGATGATGCTGGGAGCATTGAGAGACAGTTCACTGGTTTACAGGTATGGTAAATGGGTGGCAGAGCAATGCAAACAAATGGGCATTCAGGTCAATTTTGCCCCCGTAGTTGATGTAAATAACAATCCTGACAACCCTGTAATCAACGACAGGTCATTCGGAGAAAATAAATACACAGTAGCCCGGATGGCCACACAATATATGCTGGGAATGAGGGATGCGGGCATTATGGGTAGCGCCAAACATTTTCCAGGACATGGAGATGTGGCGGTAGACTCCCACCTCGACCTGCCTGTAATCAATAAAAATAGAGCGGAACTGGACACCCTGGAATTATATCCCTTCAAAAAACTTATTGAGGCCGGTGTTGGAAGTGTTATGGTAGGGCACCTTTTTATCCCTGCCATTGATAACACACCAAAGCGGGCGTCTTCTATTTCTGAGAAAAATGTAACCGGTCTGTTAAGAAATGAGCTTGGATTCAATGGATTGACATTTACCGATGCACTTGAAATGAAAGGAGTTGCAGCTGAGTTCCCGGATGGAGCGGCGGGCGTTGAATCCCTTATAGCAGGCAATGATATGCTTTGCCTGCCTGGTGAAGTAGGAACTGTTATTCAGAAAGTGAAGGCCGCAATAGCTGCGAACAGACTCAGCTGGGAAAAAATAGACGGGCACCTAAAAAAAGTGCTAGAAGCCAAGTTTGCCCATGGGCTATCTGCCTGGAAGCCAGTTTCCCTTTTAAATTTGACACAAAGACTTAATGAAGAGAGTGATGCCATAAAAAAGGAGGTTGCAGAAAAGGCCATTACCTTAGGCAGACTGGGTGACCCCAGCTCCTTTCCACTCAGGCAGGAAACAGCGGAAAATAAAGGAGGCAGAAAGAACATTGTACTGATTGACTATGCCAAAAATCGGAATACACACTTTGCCGCACTGATGAGGAAGAACTACAATGCAGATGTTTTTCTGGTAGACAATTCCAGTTCAGTTGCCTATGCAGACAGCCTTATGCAGGTTATTCAGTCTGATTATGATCATGTGATTATGGCCATTCATGAACTTCCCAGGTATCCGGCTAACAATTTCAACATGAATAAAGTTGTTGTAAACCTGTTCACCAGGATAGCAGCACTTAAATCAACTAACCTGTTCATTTTTGGCAATCCATACGCTGCAAAAAGTTTTTGTACGCTTAACAATATCCTCCTTTGTTATGATGACGATCCCATTACGCATGTTGCAGCAGCTGCAATGCTCAAGGGAGAAATCAGTCCTGAAGGCATCCTGCCCGTATCGGTGTGTGAAAGTCTGCCAGCAGGAACCAGTCTCAAAACTACTGGCAATATGTTAACAGCTAATGAATCAAAATCTGGTATTGGCATTGAGAAAACATCCAAAATAGACTCTGTAATCAATGATGCCATTGCAAGAAAAGCAGCACCTGGCATGGCACTGCTGGTGGTCAAAAACAACAGGATAATTATGGAGAAAACTTATGGCAACATGAGTTATACCGGTTCGGGGAAAGTAACACAGGAAACAGTTTTTGACATGGCTTCGGTAACTAAAATATGTGCTACAACACTTTCTGTGATGAAACTTTATGACGAAGGCAAAATTGACCTGGAAAAAACGCTGGGTGATTATATTCCATGGACAAAAAACACCAACAAAGAAGGCTTAAGGATTAGAGATATATTGTTGCACGAAGCCGGGCTCAAAGCATGGATACCTTTTTATAAGGAAATAGCAGACAGCACCTCGATGAAAGCCTTACCGGGTTATTTCAGTAAGAGACAAGACAATGGTTTTGGTATAAAAGTTGATGATTCCCTTTATATGCTAACTGCGTGGAGAGATACCATGATAAGTAGAATTTTAACCTCCCCACTTGAAAAAAAGAAAACTTATATATACAGTGACAATGACTTTATCTTTCTTGGCGAACTAGTCAAATCTATCAGTGGCTTGTCATTGGAACAATATGCCTGGAAGCATTTTTATGCCCCACTCGGCTTGAGAAGCACCGGGTTCAACCCTACCGGTTATATGAGTAAACAAACAATTGCCCCAACAGAACAAGATCCGTATTTCAGGGAAAGACTTGTTCAGGGATATGTGCATGATCCCGGTGCGGCGATGTTTGGAGGTATATCAGGGCACGCTGGACTTTTCAGCAATGCCTATGAAACAGCAGTACTGATGAGTGTTGTTATGAATGGCGGAAAGCTTAACGGAAAAAGGTTTTTTTCAGACAGCACAGTGAAACTTTTTACTGCATATCAGAGTGAAATCAGCAGACGCGGACTGGGTTTTGACAAACCAGAGAAAGACAATAACACCAGAAAATCCCCCTACCCGGCATTTGCAGTTTCAAGCTCAACGTTTGGTCATACCGGCTTTACAGGCACATGCACCTGGGCAGACCCTGAAAAGGGAATTGTATTTGTACTACTTGCCAACAGGGTACATCCAACCGCAAGCAATACTTTCGGAGAACTCAATGTAAGGGGAAAGGTGATGGAAGAAGTGTTTACAGCATATTGAGCTGGGTTCTTACAACAACTTTGGCGGCAACCCAGGCTTTTTGGTAGTTGGGTATCCTGATTCTTTCTTCAAGAATGCGCTGTGGTTGAACTGCCTTGATTTTTTTGAAAAGACTCAGGTAGTACTTGTAAGCGAGGTATACACCAAATCTTGCTTTTAATGGCAGCTGTGTGATTCCATCATATGCAGCATTGAAATCATTTTGTATGTCGGCTTCAATTTCTGCTTTCATTTTGTCTGTGAAATCCCTGAAATCCACTCCGGGAAAATAAACACGGTTCAGTTGCTGATAATCAGCTTTGACATCCCTTAAGAAATTAACTTTCTGGAATGCAGCACCCAGTGCCTGTGCACTTGGCTTTAGCTTCTCGTATTCATCTTTATCCCCATCACAGAAAACATACAAACACATCAATCCAACTACTTCTGCACTTCCATAAATATATTCAGCATAACCGTTTGCATCGTAAGTTGACTTGTTCAAATCAAACTCCATGCTTTTGAAAAAGGCCTCAATCAGTTCCGGATCAATGTTGTATTTGTTGACTGTAATCTGGAAACTATGTAAAATAGGATTAAGGCTGATTTTCTGCTCAATGGCAATGTATGTCTCTTTTTTAAATGCAGCAAGGAGAGATGATTTATCGTATCCGTGAAAAGTATCAACGATTTCATCCGCGAACCTGACCAGACCATAGATATCATAGATAGGCCCTCTGAGGTCTTTGTGCAGTAAACGGATCGCACTGCTGAAAGACGTGCTGTACCGTTCAGTAGTTATCCTGCTGCAATCATGTGCTACCTGATGAAAAACTCCAATCATATGGCTCTAATTAATTCAAACGTTTAACAATGTACGCTTTCAATAGGACTTATCATAAACAATTCAGAACAAATGAATATTATTTTTGTTCAGAGTTTATTAGCTTGGCCACTACCTCCCCACTAATCAGGCTTGGTGGCACTCCGGGTCCTGGCACTGTCAACTGACCTGTATAATAGAGATTACTTACTTTTTTACTCCTGCAAGACGGCTTAAGGATTGCAGTCTGCATAAGTGTATTGGCTAAGCCGTAAGCATTACCTTTAAATGCATTGTAATCATTTACAAAGTCTGAATAGGCATAAGCGCGTTTATAAACAATATGTTTTCTGATATCCATACCTGAGCGTTCAAGAAGTCTTTCACATAAAATATCAAAATAATGGTCTCTAATTTTATCATCATCACCGTTCAAGCCAGCTGCAACAGGTATCAGGAAGAAAAGATTTTCACAACCTTCAGGTGCCTGAGATGGATCAGTTACTGATGTAGCGCTCAGGTAAAACAAAGGATCAGTCGGCCATTGGGGATCAGTATAAATTTCAGCAGCGTGCCGGCCAAAAGGTACATCAAAGAAAAGCGAATGGTGCTGGAGTCCGGGAATCTTTGTGTTCACACCAACATAATAAATGAGGCAGCCAGGTGCCATTACACGTTTTTCCCAGTATGCATTAGAATAGCTTCTGTACTGTGGTTCAAGTAATTTCGTTTCCATGAAATGGTAATCAGCAGCACCAACCACTACATCTGCCTGATAATACATGCTATCAGCAGTTTTTACACCTTTTGCATTGCCCCCAACTACATCAATGCTGGTAATGGTTGTATTGAAATGAAACTTCACCCCCTGCTGAACTGCCAGTTTGTGCATCCCTTCAACAATCTTATACATGCCCCCCTTGGGAAACCAGGTTCCCAGTTTTACATCTGCATAGTTCATGAGGCTGTACAATGCAGGCGTGTTTTCAGGAAGTGCCCCCAGAAACAACACAGGGAATTCCATCATCTGTCTGATTTGTGGATGCTTAAAATATTTCCCTATGTGAGCTTTGATATCATTAAATACATCAAGCTTGAAAAGTCCTGCTATCAATTCAGCATCAAGAAATTCAAGGATGGATTGTCCTGGCTTGAATACAAGCTTGTTTATACCAACCTTATATTTATACGCAGCCTCTTCCATAAATGCATCCAGTTTTTGACCTGAACCAGGCTCAAGAGATTCAAAAGCTGATTTGAGTGAGTTGTAATCAGCGGGAACATCCATTTCCCCCTGCTCCCAATAAATTCTGTATGATGGATCAAGCCTGATTAACTCATAAAAATCGGAAGTCATCCTTCCAAAAGAAGCAAAATAACGGTCAAATACATCAGGCATCCAATACCAACTGGGGCCCATATCAAATGTGAAGCCATCCGTTTTAAAATGCCGTGCCCGTCCTCCAGGCTGGTCATGTTTTTCTACAACCGTTACATCCCAACCAAATTTTGCAAGAAAAGATGCAGCGGAGAGACCTGCAAAACCTGCACCTACAACAACCACTTTTTGAGACACCAATATAATTTTAGAATTTATTCAGTTCTGATTTTAACAACCTGCGGGCGAAATGAATCCTGCTTTTGATGGTTCCAAGAGGTTCATTCAGCATATCAGCAATTTCATGGTATTTATACCCTTCAAAATACAACATAAAAGGTTGCCTGAAAATGCTCGGCAATTCATAGATTGCCTTGTTAATATCTTTGATACGTATTGTTGCTTCAGCTCCGTTGGGTACAGCAGCCTGATTGTGATCCAGCAGGAACTCATTAGGAGTGCTGTCAAAAATGGTATTTTGCTTAGATTTTCTCCTATAATTGTTGATGAAGATATTGCGCATGATTGTATAAAGCCATGCCTTTATATTTGTGCCTACGCTGTACTTTTCTTGATTGGATAATGCCCTGAACATGGTTTCCTGAAGCAGGTCTTTTGCAGATTCCTGATCCTTTGTCAAGGTCACTGCAAAAGGACGCAGGTATTCTGAATTTTGAAGCAATAGCTGGTTGAATTCCTGAGTTGACATGTTCTTTTGTTTAAATAATCAATAACCAAATTTAAACAAAATTGACAGATGGACAAGTATTTCTGTTTAATTTTTTTAAAAATTACTTAAACATTTTTAATGTGCTGATAACCAGAACTATACAACTATTAGTTTAAATAAAAACTACTAAAAATTAAACAAGATTGGTAATGAACTCCGTAACTTCCTGTAAGGATTTCTTGAAATGAATTTGGGCAGGAATCTTCTTTTCATAGGTTGCTGCAAGCCTCCCTGATATGATTAAAGGTATATTCCCGAACCTCTTGAGTGATTGGTGAATGAACTTGTCAAAGTTAAATACACTAGAGACAGAAGTAAGGTGGGTATAAATAAAGTCAGGGTTCTTATACTTTGCAACATATTCTACATCATCCATAGGCACATTGGAACCAAGATACAAGACACGCAGCCCCCTGCTTTTCAGCAGATACTGAATAAAAAGTAGACCTAACTCATGGTATTCA
>Ga0209229_10001346_pt1:0-5000 | contig 10131 bp, 9 predicted proteins | sample SanBayMetagenome_FD_187466 | JGI IMG/M metagenome (GOLD analysis project Ga0209229, IMG submission 187466) | Freshwater and sediment microbial communities from dead zone in Sandusky Bay, Ohio, USA (SPAdes) (version 2) | ecosystem: Environmental > Aquatic > Freshwater > Lentic > Sediment... | reverse complement strand
CAGAGAGTACCCAAAAACCGCGGCCTGATTCCAGCTGTTTACCTCCAGACGGTTTCACGCACTCTTGAACTCTCTCTTCAAAGTTCTTTTCAACTTTCCCTCACGGTACTTGTTCGCTATCGGTCTCGTAGTAATATTTAGCTTTAGATGGAGTTTACCACCTTCTTAGAGCTGCACTCACAAGCAACTCGACTCTAGGGAATGTTCTACCCAGGGAGAGCCAACCACCATACGGGCCTGTCACCCTCTTTGGGAACGAGGCCGCATTCCAACGAACTTGGATGTGTCAGCCTCCACTGGGAAACGAACCTCCCAAACACCACATTTCCCACCAGCCAAAAAGCCAGGGGATTCGGTGCTGAGCTGTTCCCTGTTCGCTCGCCGTTACTAAGGGAATCCTTTTTAGTTTCATTTCCACCGCTCAATGATATGCTTAAATTCGGCGGGTAGTCTCACCCAACCTGAGGTCATGATTTTAATACTTCGCCTCAGATAGCAAGCCTTACTCATATTCATGACGTCTGGCATGTCTGCTCAGGAACAGGTGACTGAAATTTCTCAGACCGCCCTTAAAACAGACAGCTGTGACCGAAGCCACACGACTGTTCCAAGAACAGAGAAGGCAAGCTTCATGAGCTCATAGGTTTGCCCGTATCAGGATATCAAAAGCGTTCCCCGAGAGTACTTGCAAATGTTCCTTTATAACAGGATACCCGATGATTATTTCCAATGCAAAGACCTTCTTCCCATTCTGTTCTAGAGAGAACAGATTGGCAGCCAGTGCACGTTCACTCATTCAAGAGCTATGAGTTCAAACGACCCTCAGGTGGGTGTGGCCCTGGCCCGTGAGCCAGGGCCGCAATATGCGTTCGACAATTAGCGGTTTCATGAAGCCCTGCAATTCGCCTTGCTTCACGCAGTTGGCTGCGTTCTTCATCGATCTACGAGCCGAGTGATCCACCGTCTGGAGTTGTGAAATTTTTTGATCAACCTCTTCAGGAAGATCATGTAATTTTCATGCAGGACTCAATGTTATTTCACAAGGCACACTGGGCACCTCAAAACCCTTATCTCACCCTGGGAATCCCCAAGGGTTGAATGAGACCAAGTCTGGGAGGAACCCAAACAGAACTGACCATGGGACTTGTCTGTTGGGCAGAGCTTGGCGGACAGGATCAAGACCACTTCTGGTCGAAACCCCGACACTTTGAATATCCCCGGACTTGAAAAGTTTCAGGCATACTAACCCAGTTCATCAACCAGGCTTTCGCCACCGAGGTCCCCACATTTCAGCATTTCTATCTCCCATTCAAGAGAGCCCAAGTCTGGGAGGAAGCCAAAGCAGACCATGGAGCCGAACTTGACTCCCATTACCCAATCCCAATTCCGGGTGTCCCCAGAAAATTCATGGATATGGTATTAGCGTCAAAGTGCCGGCCCACAGAAGTTTGGCAGACTTGGAATATTTGAGTATCCCCGATTATAGCCGAGTATTCTGGTTACTGGGTGTGAGACCGCCACCTTTCACCACCGAGGTCCTCCCATTTCTCTCTGATTTTAGGCCTTCTTCAAGTGAGATTCATGAGCCTTGATCGTCAGTGATCCTTCCGCAGGTTCACCTACGGAAACCTTGTTACGACTTTTACTTCCTCTAAATGATACAGTTTGGACATCTTTCCAGAATACCGACGCAACCCGAAAGCCGCATCGGTCCCAGTCCGAAGTCCTCACTAAATCATTCAATCGGTAGTAGCGACGGGCGGTGTGTACAAAGGGCAGGGACGTAGTCAGCGCAAGCTTATGACTTGCACTTACTGGGAATTCCTCGTTCATGAAGGATAATTGCAAACCTCAATCCCCAGCACGAGGGAGATTCAACAGGTTACCCAGCCCTTTCGAGCCAGGAGAACTCGTTGCCTCCCTCAGTGTAGCGCGTGTGCGGCCCAGAACATCTAAGGGCATCACAGACCTGTTATTGCCCCATTTCACGCAGCTTGGAGCTGCCTTGTCCCTCTAAGAAGAGGAATCGGACCAAAAGATCCGCCTTCTATTTAGTAGGCCAGAGTCTCGTTCGTTATCGGAATTAACCAGACAAATCACTCCACCAACTAAGAACGGCCATGCACCACCACCCACCAAATCAAGAAAGAGCTCTCAATCTGTCAATCCTTCTAGTGTCTGGGCCTGGTGAGGTTTCCCGTGTTGAGTCAAATTAAGCCACAGGCTCCACTCCTGGTGGTGCCCTTCCGTCAATTCCTTTAAGTTCCAGCTTTGCAACCATACTTCCCCCGGAACCCAAAAACTTTGGTTTCCCGGAAGCTGCCCGTCAGGTCATGGAAATACCCCCGACGGATCGCCAGTTGGCATCGTTTAAGGTCAGAACTAGGGCGGTATCTGATCGCCTTCGAACCTCTGACTTTCGTTCTTGATTAATGAAAACATTCTTGGCAAATGCTTTCGCAGTAGTCCGTCTTGCGACGATCTAAGAATTTCACCTCTAACGTCGCAATACGAATGCCCCCGTCTGTCCCTTTCAACCATTACCTCGAGTACCGAGAACCAACAAAATAGCACCGAGGCCCTTTTCCATTATTCCATGCACGACTGTTCAGGCATTCGCCTGCTTTGAGCACTCCAATTTTTTCAAAGTAAACGCTCTGGTCTCCTGGGGCACCCAATGAAGGGCACCTCAGAGGAACCAGCAATAGGTCCGGTCCAGGTAGTAGCACCGTGAGGTGAACCACCTGCCCGTAACTGAGATCCAACTACGAGCTTTTTAACCGCAGCAACTTTAATATACGCTATTGGAGCTGGAATTACCGCGGCTGCTGGCACCAGACTTGCCCTCCAATGGATCCTCGTTAAAGGATTTAAAGTGTACTCATTCCAATTACGGGGCCTCGGATGAGTCCCGTATTGTTATTTTTCGTCACTACCTCCCCGTGCCGGGAGTGGGTAATTTGCGTGCCTGCTGCCTTCCTTGGATGTGGTAGCCGTTTCTCAGGCTCCCTCTCCGGCATCGAACCCTGATTCTCCGTCACCCGTTATAACCATGGTAGGCGCATAACCTACCATCAAGTTGATAAGGCAGACATTTGAAAGAGTGGTCGCCAGTACAAGACCGTGCGATCTGCTCAAAGTTGTTCAGACTCACCAAATGGACAGAGATTGCTCCCTGATTGGTTTTGGTCTAACAAAAACGTCCCTCACACGAGGTTCGGGACTACTTTTGCATGTATTAGCTCTAGAATTTCCAGGGTTATCCAAGTAAGATACCGAAGATCTAAGGAACCATAACTGATGTAATGAGCCATTCGCGGTTTCACTTTATTTCAGCTTATACTTAGACCTGCATGGCTTAATCTTTGAGACAAGCATATGACTACTGGCAGGATCAACCAGGTAGCCAAGCCCTCAATCACACTGGAATGAAGCGAACCCCATCCAGAGTGTCTTACAGGCTGGTTCATGAGTAATACTCATTTCAGGGTCAGAATTTCAAAATTCCTCCCTTTTGAATGTTTGGCTCATGGTCTTCCTCAAAGAGTCAGATCCAAGGCTCAATTTCGGTCACGATTGCTTTCTGCATCATGCCATAGGGTTGCCCGTACCCTCTTTGTGGATATTCGACTTCTCCACTTCCAGGGACACCACATGAATCAGTGTTCAAGGGTTCCCTCATCAATCAAGTCACATACACAATGTGCATGGCTTCGATTTCAGAAGCACTCATGTCAGCGATTCAATGACCCAGGTTTTCTCAGAGAATCTTGCCAAAGGCCAAATAGAATCGCATACCGTGTAGTCATCCAATCCAGCACAAAGAATTTCAGATACCCCTCTATATACTGAATCAGTGTGCAATCACTCTCTCTGGAGTTATGACTCACGTCTTTTAGCTCGTACACCCATGCCAACCATTGTAGTAGAGAATCACATGTCCCCAAAAGCGATCGAGAACAAAACTCCACTAGAGATTGACAGAACATACATGCTGGGAACTGCTCTCGAGTGAAGTTATTTCGAGTTTGCAGTACTGTTGCTCTTGGTTGAAGAATTACCGAGGCAAAACTTCTGCTTCCAAGTTTACAACTGGTCATTCGTCCATCAAATTTTCATACAGAATTCGAGTTGGGGGACATCAGAGTTTCCTCAAAATGTCCCCTCGCCCACTACCCTCCCGCAGACTGGCAAAGAGCTATTGGGCCAGGATAACTCATCTGCAGGAGGGGCTCGGCTTTCAGAGAACCTGGCACGAGCACTTTCCCAATGAACCGAAGCAATTCATTGTGGCGTTGACAATTTCTGAGCAGACACAAAGTTCAGACAAACCAATCTCAGCACTGTTGCTTATGGGTAAAAGCTTATGAACTTCTGATTTCAAGTTCGCAACAGGTTCTTTCAAGTTGAACAAAATGGGGGACATAAGAGATTTCTCAAATTGTCCCCTCGCACAGTCACCTCCCACAAACCAGAAAAGAGGTATTTTTAACCAAGACTTATCTGGGGGAGAGACTCAATCTTACCGCTGTTGCTCTTGGGTGAAGGTTTAGAAACTTCTGATTCCAAGTTTACAACAGGACATCGCCAATTCAAATCTTTGGGAGGAACTCGGCTTTCTCTCGGAGAACCTGGCACGAGCAATAACCCAATGTAACGAAGCAATTCATTGGCATTAAAATTTTTGAGCAGACACAAAGTTCAACAAACCAATCTCAATGCTGTTGCTCTTGGGTGAAGGTTTAGAAACTTCTGATTCCAAGTTTACAACAGGTCATCGCCAATTCAAATCTTTGGGAGAAACTCGGCTTTCTCTCGGAGAACCTGGCACGAGCACTAACCCAATGTAACGAAGCAATTCATTGGCATTAACAATTTTTGAGCAGACACAAAGTTCAACAAACCAATCTCAATGCTGTTGCTCTTGGGTGAAGGTTTAGAAACTTCTGATTCCAAGTTTACAACAGGTCATCGCCAATTCAAATCTTTGGGAGAAACTC
>Ga0209229_10001345_pt1 | contig 10131 bp, 9 predicted proteins | sample SanBayMetagenome_FD_187466 | JGI IMG/M metagenome (GOLD analysis project Ga0209229, IMG submission 187466) | Freshwater and sediment microbial communities from dead zone in Sandusky Bay, Ohio, USA (SPAdes) (version 2) | ecosystem: Environmental > Aquatic > Freshwater > Lentic > Sediment | place... | reverse complement strand
TTTTGCCGCTCCAGAGCGCGGCCTGCGACCCCGCTGCGCGGGCGAGTTTGCTGTAGCTATGCAGGGCTTTAAGCGTGTTGCGTTTGTTCTTGACGCGGTCGGTGTCGAACTGCAGCGTAACCCACTCAGCGTTAAACCACTCGTCTAGCTCTCGCCAGTGGGCGGGCATACGCGGGATCTCGGGCGACTTGTTAAAGATACGCAGAGAGGTTATGGGGTTCTGGGTGCAGCCGTTGATGACTGCAAACCAAAGCCGCTGCTCCGCACCCCAGCTGTAGTGTGCGGCCAACTCAGGCATGTACAGGTAGACCAACCCGGGCATGACCCGGTGCTCAAGGTTCATCAAATACAGGTCTTTAAAGTACTCGGCTCTATGTTCTTTAAGGCGGTAGTCTTTCATACGATTACCTTTGAAAGATGATTTTCAGCATCATCAAGGGCTTCAAACAGATGCCGAGTTTCACGGGTCTCTTCAATATCTCGCACATAAACCAGCACATCATTTAAAGCGGAAACGGTTCCTAAGTGGTAGGCTATTTCAGTTGCGAGAGTTGTGTTCCCGGAAATATAAGCCTCACGCTCGCGTTCGGTCAGGGTTAGCTTCATACGGCCTCCGGATGTGTATAAAAAGGTTTTACCACGTTGACATCGGGTGCGCTACCTACAATCCAGAACCCGACTGAGTCATTCTTAGGCAGAACATTACCGAGAACGTCTTGCGCTTTGAGCCAGCGCCACATTTTGGCCTCATACGTGGGGTGAAAATTGATTCCCGCATAAGTCTCACCCTTGAAAGCATCGCTGTACTTACTGTAGCCGGTGTCGTGTAAGCTGAAGTGCTCCCATTCAAACGGCAGGTTATTAACATCCACCCCGATTAAATCCAATCTCTCTCGCATCCAGGAGCGTTTGTCAGGGCCAATGCCTAGGGTAAGCAGCCGGGATACGCTCCGGGGAGATCTGGACAGCCCGAGGAGTATGCTCGTCAGGGAGTTACACGAGCCAGCGGGGGCTATCAACGTAGTAACCTCGTCGGGGAGGTTGGATACCTGGTGTGCTCCGACTTCGTGAAACTTGCGCACTGTCTCAGCGTCGTAAGTTTTGTGGTCTACGGTGATGCCATACTCTACGACGAGCGAGTCACCCCGCTTGAGGTCGGCCACTTTACGCTGCAGTATGGGGTTGTACGGCCCGTTGGCGTATTCAAACGCAGCCCCGAAGCCCGCAGCTACTTGTGGGTTGACATGCTTCAACACGGTCTCGGGTTTGCTATAGACGACCTGCCGGCAGCGGAGCCCGTAGTGCGCCCCCACAATCGCCGACATGCTCAGCTGCGGGGACTGGATGCTCGCCCCGGTGAGCACGTGCGTCTTGCCACCCCGGTAGCGGTTCATGTACCAGATGAGCTGGCGCATCTTGCTGCCGTTGGGGCCACCGTACCCCAGCGGGGCGAAGTAGTCCTCGCGCTTGAACCAGATGCCTTCTCGGTTCTGCCACGGGGTGAGCGTGGCCAGTTGGGACTCCCAGGCGAGCTGGGAATGATTTATGGTGAGAGAGGGGAAGACGGTTTCAGTCATTTGAGGGGTACTCGAGTATTTCGTTTTCGATCCTGGCGACGTCGTCAGCGGTGAGCTTTTTAGCCAACCACGGGGCGGGGCGACCTCGACGGTCGCAGAGCTCCCAGTCTATTTCGGAGTAGCCGTGGTAGTCGTGATCGCTAGCGGCGTGGTAGTTGTAACTACCTTTGACCACATTCACATAGTCAATCCGGGCTGTGCAGGGTATACCCGCAACCCGAGTCTCCATTAACGTGCTCACGAGAAAAACTCCTGCAGCCGTTTATACAGGGCGTGGGCTTGGGCAAGGGTCATCTTTTCGATATCAATCGCCACGGGGGTAACGGGCTGTGGCGGGGAACGAAGGAACCGCTGCTCAACGTCGGGTTTGGCGGGGGGTGCGGCTTTTGGGCGAGGCACGACCGGTAGCAGTTCGTATTTTTGCCCTACGGTAGAATACTGTGCGATTTGTCGATTAATCGTAGAGTTTTTCGGCCCTTTAATGCGGACGCGCTCTTTGTGAGAGACGATAACCATCCCGCGAGAACACATGCCGCTGAGTGCGGAGGCCACGTCGTTGTGGGGGGCATTTATTATTTCAGATATTGCTTTGCTCGAGCGGGGTATCTTTGAGTCGTGTAGCACCTGCCAAACGCGCTTGCGTAGGGGTGGGAGCTTAACGCCAGCTTGGGTTAATGCGGTAGAGATTGTATTCATGGTTATCTTTCAGTTATAGAGTTAAAGGGATGGGGGCCGAGAAGCCCCCGGTTTAATTTACCTGACAGCGAGGGCAAACAGGTGCCCGTTGATGGTGATGCTCATCAGGCGGTTGCCCTGCTTAGCGGCACCGTACAGCACAGCCGACAGGCGGTCGCCTTGGCTAGCGGAGACCAGACCGGCCTTCCAGACTTGGCACGCATTTTTGTAGACGATGCCGGTCAGCACGGATTCTATCTGGCGATCCAGCTTCAGGCTCTTAACCATTTCGGGGCGGGAGGTGATTGGGGCACCAGAGGGGCGGACATAGTGGTTATCCTTAGTACCCCACTCATGACCGCAGCCGTGGCAGGTGAAGTAACCTTCGTCGACGAGGTGCTGATGGCCGGCACGGTTGATAACGCGACCTGAGGTGATGTCCAAGGTGGCGCCACAGCTGGGGCAAGCGCCTTCTGCAGTTTTCGACTGCTCAGCAGCTTCTTCTGTAATTTTACCGAACACTTCCGACTCAGCGCCCTTGGTGCCGTCATGCCAAGCTGCAATTTCTTTCTCATCAGCCATCTCTTCGATCAACAAGGTGACGCGGCGCTCGGCGGTCTTGCGGTCAGCGAACTTCTTGACTTGTGCGCCGCCGGTGTTAGCGTTGAAAAAAGACAGCAGCTCGGCGGTGGTAGCGGTAGAGACATTCATTTCAGTTACTCCAGTTAAATAAGTTAAAGTGACATCTGGTTTGGGGCCAGTGGAGTGAATTTTAGGTGTATATTCGGCAGCAGGTAAAGTTGTATTTTTGAATGGACTTCGTGTTCTTGATTGGGAAAAACAATTTTGCTTTTACGCCGGTTGTCAGCGAAAATAAAAGGTCAACTTGTTTTAACTCTTATAACTCGCATGCAACTCAGACCTTACCAACGCTCGGCTGCGCAGGCCGCACTCGCCGCCTTGCAACAAGGTGGCAACCCCGCCCTACAGTTAGCCACCGGCACGGGCAAGTCCCTCATCATAGCGGAGCTCGCCCAGCACCTACACCGCAACTCGGGGCGCACTTGGGTGCTAAGCCATGCGCAGCAGCTGATAGGGCAGAACGCTGACACTTTCACAAACCATACGGGTCTCCCGGCTGGAATAGTGTGCTCAGGGCTGAACCGGGCAGACTACAACCAGCACGTCACCTTCGCCACCATACAGTCTATAGTGTCGCCGGGGTTGCGGGGGGACCTACCACCGCCCGACCTCATCATAGTGGACGAGGCGCACCGCGTGCCCCACAAAACCGGAGAGCAGGGCCAATACGAGAGGCTGCTCAGCCGTTACCCCGAGGCGCGACGCATAGCTATGACGGCAACGCCGTGGCGCACCGACGGGGGGCTCATTTACGGAGCGGGGGCGGGGTTCTGGTTTGACCGGCTGGCGTACCGTTATACCGTGCCCGAGGCCGTGCGGGACGGCTGGCTGAGCCCGCTGGTGGGGGTTGAGACCGAAGAGCAGCTGACGCTAGATGAGGAGCCCCTGGGTGGTGACTTCATCATGGCGGACGTAGTTGAGCGACAGACCGCAGTGTGGCTTAAAGGGGTGGCGGAGTCTATAGCCAAGTTGGGCGCCAATCGTAAACACATCGCGGTGTACTGTCCCGGCCTCACGGCTGCGGCCCGGGCAGCTGGCGCGATAGCTCGGGCTACTGGCTGGGCCACGGGCATACTTTCAGGGGGCATGGCTAAGGAGGCCCGGCAAGACGCCCTGCAGCGGTTCCGCTCGGGGCAAATACGGGCGCTGTGCTCAGTGGACACCATTACCACGGGGTTTGATTTCCCCGCATTAGACTGCATCGTTTGTCTTCGGCCCACAACAGCGTCTAATTTGTGGGTGCAGATAATGGGCCGGGGCACCCGGCTCAGCCCGGGCAAGACCAACTGTTTGCTACTCGACTACGTGGGCAACCTGCAGCGCCTGGGCGGGGTGGACATGCTGGAATCGTTTGTCAAAGAGCGCTCCCCGCATGAGCCGGTATTAGCGGTGCCCGCCCCCCGGCGCGAGCCTCGGCGGGTGTTGCCGGGGGTGCGCACTTTGGCGGTGCTGGACCCCACCTCCGGCGAGCAAGCCCGCGACGGGGCCACGCTACAACTAGAGGTTCACGCGGTCAGCTGTGTGGCTATACCTACCCGGCGCAACCCTACGCAGCCGGTGCTCCTCGTGCAGTATGCCTGCACCACGGTGGAAGGCGCACGGGTGGATGCCTCCGCGTTCATCACCACTGAGACCAGCAACGCTGAGGCTGAAGACTTTTTTGCCCGACGAGCTTTAGCGGTGCGGCTCCCCACAGCGGCCCGCAACGTGACTTGGCAGATGAAAGGGGCAGCCCAACCCGCCTATATTACGGCACGCAAAAGCGGAAAATATTGGAACTGCGTAAACGAAAATTTTGGGGCTATAATTACTGCAGAACACCGGCTAGGGTAGCTCCCGAAGCAGTGGTTGACCCCCACTTGCCGGATGTTTTTATTTTAGGGTCGCAACACATTGGTTAGGTCACAATGAGTAAATTCGGTTTTGACGTCGAGGCGGTTCGCCTCACGTTGGTCACCCCGCAGGCGGCGCAGGAGCACCCCCAGATAACAGATACGACGCTGGACTACGCGCTGCGTTACGCTGAGCTGGGGTGGTATGTTATACCCGTCAGAGCTGACAAAAAGCCGGTCGACGGTTATGGCCTGAACAGCGCCACAAAAGACCCCGCCGTAATCCGCAACATCTGGACCCAGCACCGCAACGCGGGCATAGCGGTGGCGTGCGAAAAGTCAGGGCTCGTGGTGTTGGACATTGACCCGCGCAACGGCGGGCGTGAGACCCTGGCCCAGCTCGAGGCCGAACACGGGCTGGTTTACGCAGCGGTGGCCTCGGTAACCCAAAGCGGGGGCGAGCACCGGGTGTTTAAAGCCGCCCCGGGGCAACCCTACCCGGGTACGCTGGGCGCGGGGCTTGACATAAAGCACCGGGGCTATATCTTGGTGGAGCCGTCGCGGGGGGAGTACGGGGCGTACAGCTGGCAGGGGGAGCGCAACCCGCTTAAAGGGGCGCTCCCGCTGGATGCGCCGAAGGTGCTGCACGGAGCCCCCACCCCCGGCGAGCAACGCCCCCTGGGCCACAAGAACCGCCCGGGTTCAATAATAGAAGCCCCCCAGTTCTACGCAGACCTGCGGGCTGCGCTGGGTGTAATACCCCCGGAGTGTGAGTACCCGCAGTGGCTGCGCATACTGCAAGGGCTGAGCCGCCTGAGTGACCGTGAGGCTGCGTATGAGTTGGCGCGGGGGTGGAGCACGGGCAGCGCCAAGCCCGGGCACACCGAACTCGCGTTTAAGGAGAAATGGCGCGGGCTCATGCGCGAAGACTCCGAGGTCGGCCCCCGCACGGTTTTTTACGTGGCAAACCAATTCAACCCTGAATGGTCAACCAGCCGTGCACCGGAGCCCCCAACCCCCGAGCCCGACCACCCCCTGTCGTTTGTGCATGCGTTGAATTCGGGGGCGGGCGCGGTCTCCGCATTCGAGTACGTATACGACCGCTTCATGTCCACGGGGGTAAACGTAGTGGCGGGTGCGCCCGGGGTGGGCAAGACCACGTTGGTGATACCGTTGGCGTTGGCCGCTGCGCACCTTTGCCCGCCCGACCACCCGCTCAAACCCCGGGTGCGCCGCAACGTCATCATCATTACGGAGTCTGCGGTGCAGGTACAGCGGGTTATTTACTCCCTGGCCACGTGGGGCGGCACCGGGCTCGCGGTTGAAGAGTTTGACCGCCATGTGCGGGTAATCCCGGCCCAGCGGCTGGAGCCGCAAATAGTGGCCCAAGTGGCCACACACTACCGGAGCTGGACCTACGACAACCCCCGCACCGACGGCGGGCAGCACCCCGCGCTACCGTTAGTTGTGCTGGACACCGCCAACGCAGTGTTAGAGCTGGAGAACGAGAACGACAACGCTGAGGTGGGCCGCGCCATGGCGCTCATAAAGCAGGCGTTCAGCGAGTTTCCCCTCATCATCGTGGCCCACACCAGCAAGGTGATGGGGACCGGGGAGACCGATGGGCTGAGCCCCCGTGGTGCCTCAGCGTGGACAGGGGACGCGCAGGGCGTCTACACGGTGTTCAAAGACGGGGAGCACCCAGACTCGCCCCGGGTACTCAAGGCGACCAAGGTGCGGTTCCCGACGGCGTATCCGGAGATGATGTTTGAGTTGGTGAGCCACAAAGAGGCCCACCCCAATGTGTTGGGGGAAAGCGAGGAGGAATGGTTTGCGCACTCGGTGGCCCGTCCCCTTAAACCGGGCGAACGCACACAATTAAAAGAGGACAACAAAGAGCTCAAACAGCAGGACGAGTGGTCCGCGCTGTGCGATGCCCTGCTCGACCTCGTCCGCACGCAGCCCGAGCGTGCCCGCTCGTATTACGAAAGACTACCCAAAGCCCAAGGCGGCCCGGGGTACTCACAAGAGCGCAAGGAGAGGGCGATGACGTCCTTAATCAACGATGGGTGTCTTAAGATAGTGCTGCTCGAGAAGCCCCGGGGCCGCTCCGACCACTACCTCATCGTGGACGAGGAGGTTGTGGCTGCGGTTGATAAAGGGCGGTATAGTGTTTAATCGTTCGGTGGTTCGTTTGGGTAATCGTTCGGCCAAACCAACCGAACGAACGATTACCCCGTGCACTCCTGTTAAAACCGCTCGATGGTCGGAGGGAGGGGGTTCAACCCTCCTCCCAGAGACGATCAGAGTGGTTGAGTTTAATCGTTCGTTTGGTTGTAGTTTACTAGATATAGAGGCCGAACGAACGATTGGTTTGAGTGGTGTTGTAGGTGTGTTTAACTTTAAGGAGAAATGTGTATGGTTGAGAAATTAAATGGTTCTGAACCCGGTATGGCCTTTGTGCCTGTGAGTCTTGATGACTTGGATACGGTAATTGAGCGTAATGTGTGTTGGTTGACTGCGGAGGGGGTTGAGTTCCCGTGGCCAGAGGCCGGGGGTTACCGTATTGAGTGGTCGAGGCTTAAAACGCAAAAGCACTTGCTGGGGTGGGTGGCGCAAGTGTGCACAAAGAGCTGGATGACGGGTATACGTTTGAATTACTTTGTCAACCAGGTGTGTACCCACAAAGGTTGGGTCATTCACCCTTTGCCGGTATAATCGCACCATGGCTACAACAAAGAAACAAATCGTTAAGTCTGGGCCGGGTGGGGCAGCGGTGCGGGTCAAGCGCCCCCGGGTCGAGGTGCTGCGGGATATTTGCGTGCACCTGGAGAAAGGGCTGAGTTTGTGGAAGTCCTGCGCAGCGGTAAGCGACTCCCCGACTCCGGGCACGGTGCTAGATTGGGTAGAAAAAGACCCCGCCCTGGCCGAACAATACGCGCACGCGAGATCTGTCGGCTACCGACTTCTGGCTGATGAAATCATCGCAATCAGCGACGAGACGGAGGTTGAAGCGCGGTACCAGAACGAAGACATCAAGCTGGCGCTGGATGCGACTGCGGTGGCCCGTAACCGGCTGCGGGTGGACACTCGGAAGTGGATGCTGAGCAAGATGCTCCCCAAGATCTACGGCGACAAAGTGACGCAGGAGCACGTAGGTGCTGGCGGAGGGGCAATCCAACTCTCCGCTGTGGACCTGCGCGGGCTGAGCGACGCCGAGCTGGTGCAGATGCAGACCCTGCTGGGGAAGGCTGCCCCCGGCACATGAATGCCCCGCTGACCCCGGCGGCGATGCTGGAGATGATTCAGCGGGAGCAGTTGCGGCGCAAAGCTGAGGGCAGCTTATACGAGTTCGTAAAGCAGTCGTGGCATGTTGTGGAGCCGGGGATACCGTTCATCCCAAGTTGGCACATTCAGGAGATCTGCGAACACCTGGAGGCTATCTCATGCGGTGACATCCGGCGGCTGCTCATCAACATTCCGCCCAGGCACTCTAAATCCACAATCGTGTCGGTGATGTGGCCGATGTGGGAATGGCTGACCACCCCGGAGCAGAAGTTCCTGTGCGCCAGCTATGCGGGCAACCTGAGCATCCGTGACAACCTGAAGGCTCGGCGCTTGGTGCAGTCGCCCTGGTACCAGGAACGCTGGGGCGGACTGTTTGAACTGTCCGGCGACCAGAACGCCAAGCAGCGGTTCGAGAACAGCAAGACCGGCTACCGCATTGCCACCTCACCGGGCGGTATGGCCACCGGCGAGGGCGGCTCTCGGCTGGTGCTGGACGATCCCCATGGGGCTCAGGAGGCCCAGTCAGATGCGATGCGTGAGAGCACGCTGGAGTGGTTCGACGTTGTGTGGAGTACGCGGCTGAACAACCCCAAGACCGATGCCATGGTGGTGGTGATGCAGCGGCTGCACGAGCGCGACATCAGCGGCCACATACTTGATGACATCAAGGGCTGGGAACACATCTGCATCCCTGCCGAGTGGGACGGCAAAGTGCGCAGGACGGTGCTAGGCCCGTATGACCCGCGCACAAAGAAGGGCGAGCTTATCTGCCCTGAGCGCTTTGGGCCGGTGGAGATTACAGCACTCAAGCAGCTGCTCGGCTCATACGGCACCAGCGGCCAACTGCAGCAAGACCCCGTACCGAGCACTGGTGGCCTGCTCAAGACTAGCTTCTTTGAACTCTGGCCGCACAGCGACCGGCTGCCGCAGTACGAGTACATACTGCAGAGTTACGACTGCGCATTCACCGAGAAGACTACTGGGGATCCAACCGCATGCACGGTCTGGGGTGTGTTCACGCACAACCGGGAACGGCACTGTATGTTGCTTGATGCCTGGGATGAGCACTTGAGCTACCCTGACTTGAGGACAAAAGCGGTCAAAGACTGGACGACTGAGTATGGTGGTGACAACAACAATGGAGCTGGTATGCCCACTCGGGCTCGGCGGCCAGACAGGATACTGGTTGAGGCGAAAGCCAGTGGGCAGTCGCTGCTGCAGGACTTGCGCTTGGCGAAAGTGCCCGCCGTGGGTTATAATCCGGGAAACGCAGACAAAATCAGCCGTGCGCATCAAGCCGCACCCACTCTGGAGCTTGGACTATTGTGGATACCCGAGTCAAAGCGCAACCCAGGACAGCCGGTCAGCTGGGCAGCGGCATTCCTCAAACAGTTGGCCAAGTTCCCTTTGGCCGAGCATGACGACTATGTTGACACGTTCACGCAAGCCGTTATCTACCTCAAGAACGATGGCTGGTTTGAGCTGCCACAAGCCAAAGACGTTGATGAACCACGGCCAAGAAGCCGAAACAAGGTGAACCCCTATGCCGCGTGAAGACGAAACAACAGCAGCCTTCGGCGTATTCCCGCAGATGAAGCCACGCCGTGCAAAACAAGACCGTGAGGCTGCTGCCAACGCGCCGTTGTCTGCATTGCGTGGATATGCAGCAGGTACAGCAGGATTGCCCGGAGACATTGAAGGACTACTGCGTTCAGGCTTGTCTCAACTGCCGCCACAACTGTTGACCGCCTTCCCTGCGCTACGTGCATTTGGCATTGGCAGCCGTGCAAACCCTACACCGCAGCTACCGACCACCGAGTTCTACAACGAGTACCTACCCGGTGCTCAGCTGAACCAAACCCCAACAGGTAAAGCGTTCACCACTGCAGGCAATGTGCTTGGCGGTACTGGGGCCACAGCCATTGCAGGCTTAGGTGCTAAGGGTACTGCTGAGTTGGCAAACCTAGCTGCAAGGATAGCAGCTGAGTCTCCACGTGCCGGCAGCCGTGCTGCGCAGTTGGGTGTCATCAAAATGCCTGGCGGGAACTTCCTTAAAGGTGGGATTGAGGATGCTGTTAGGCCGATGAAGCGTGAACCTTTGCCTATGGACAGGTACA
>Ga0209229_10001344_pt1 | contig 10132 bp, 9 predicted proteins | sample SanBayMetagenome_FD_187466 | JGI IMG/M metagenome (GOLD analysis project Ga0209229, IMG submission 187466) | Freshwater and sediment microbial communities from dead zone in Sandusky Bay, Ohio, USA (SPAdes) (version 2) | ecosystem: Environmental > Aquatic > Freshwater > Lentic > Sediment | place... | reverse complement strand
ACGGGTTTATAAAGAAGCGGGGGTTCGATTCAACCTGGGATCTCCAAAGCAGTTGGGCGAAGTGCTTTTCGATAAACTAAAATTGGATCCCTCCGCCAAAAAAACCAAGACCGGACAATATCAAACCGGCGAAGATGTACTACTGAAACTGGCTGCAAAAGGACATGATATTGTTGACTCCATTCTCACCTTTCGTGAATTAACGAAACTGAAATCAACTTATGTTGACGCCCTACCAGCCCTGATCAATCCAAAAACCGGACGTGTACATACGACGTACGGACAGGCGGTGGCGGTAACAGGTCGACTCGCCAGCAACAATCCGAATCTGCAAAATATTCCCGTACGAACCGACAGAGGAAGAGAGATTCGGAAAGCATTCATTCCTCGAAGTGAAGAATATGTGTTGGTCTCGGCCGATTACTCCCAAATCGAACTGCGCATCGTAGCAGCGATCAGCGGCGACCCGAACATGTGTGCCGCCTTTCGATCCGGAACGGATATTCATACGGCCACGGCCGCAAAAGTGTATAATATCAAAGAAGAGGACGTTACCAAAGAAATGCGATACAAAGCGAAGAGCGTCAACTTCGGGATTATCTACGGACAGGGTGCGTTTGGATTAGCGGACAATTTGGGCATCTCTCGAACAGAAGCAAAGGAGATCATCGATAATTATAAAAAACAATTCTCCGGTATTCAACGATACATGGATGATACCATCGCTTTTGCCAAACAACACGGATATGTTCAAACATTAATGGGTAGAAAAAGATGGCTGAAGGACATCACCTCGTCGAATTTTACCGTTCGCGGATTTGCAGAACGAAATGCCATTAACTCTCCGATTCAAGGAACAGCGGCAGATATGATCAAACTGGCCATGCAAAAAGTGCATGCAGAAATGAAAAAAGCCAACATGAAAAGTAGGATGATCCTCCAAGTACATGATGAACTCGTGTTCGATGCACACCGTGAGGAGTTAGCTGAACTCAGACCGCTGATCCTTTCCTGCATGCAATCAGCCCTTCCATTACCGAATGAAGTACCGGTCATCGCCGAATGCGGCGAAGGGAAAAACTGGCTGGAAGCGCACTAAGCGCTAATATCTATTGATTATTACGCTCCCGGAACTGCCCACCACCAGGACCACCCATTCCACGAGGGCGCATAGAGGGCTGTATCTTTTCTTTCCAGATACCGAGCTCCTCTTTAGAAAGCACCGATCCAATGATCTCATCTTGCACATCTGAGAACTTTTTCATCTCGGCCATCATGGTCTCCCGATCCGGTCGAGTGTCACTACTCATAATCTCTTGTCGTTTTGCATCCTGCGCGCGGTATAGAACTTTAAGAGCCGTATCGACCATGGAAAGTCTGGCGGCATCCAGCTTGAACGCACTGTCCAATTTCTCTGTGACTCGTTTGACACGCTCCTCAACAGTTGCGCGTTGAGCAAATCCGAAACCCTGTGCTTGGAGCAAACCATGACAGGTAATGGAAAGTATGGTGATCAGGAGTAAGATTCGCTTCATGGGGTTGTTTTTGTATTAGACGAATTTCAGGATTTTTTCCATTCGGTCTCGTTAAAATTAGAGGCGCTCTCGCAAATCGGGGGTATCTTGCCACGCTAAATCACCTTAAATGGAATATTATAAACTAGTGGCGGTATCCGGACTGCCCGGATTGTTTGAATTACTGACCACTAAATCGGATGGTGCCATTGTACGCGGACTGGAAGACGGACAAACCCGTTTTGCAGCAAACCGCAGTCACCAATTCTCACACCTGGAAAGCATCGAGGTGTTCACGCAGGCAGATAATACTAACCTCATTGAGGTATTCAAGGCCATGCAAGAAGCAGGAACCCCCTTACCGAATGAAAAAGACGCTAACGCCATCAAAAAGTATTTTGAAAAAGTTTATCCGGCGTTTGATTTCGATCGAGTCTATGGAAGCGACATGAAAAAGATGGTCAAATGGTTTGCGGTACTTCAGAAACACCAGGTTGAACTAAAACTCAGTGAGCCGGAAAACACGGATACCAACGAATAAAATGTCGACTTCATTCATCAAAAAAACGCCTAGACACTATTTACCGGAGTCCTTCATCGTTGACTCCTGGGAAACCTTGGCGCCCTATTTTGAGGAACTTGAATCCCGACCACTTTCAACAGTGGTGGAGCTGGAAAAATGGCTGAAAGATGCCAGTGAGCTGGAGGCGGTGATCAGCGAGGAAGCCAGCTGGCGACAGATCAGAATGACCTGCGATACGGAAGATCCCGCTTTGGCAGCCTCCTTTGAATTCTTCATGAAGAAGATTCAACCCATGATACAGCCGGTTGCCGATCGCCTCAACCGAAAACTAATCGATTGCTCGATCACACAGGAGCTCGACACAAACAAGTACTTCACTTTTCTGCGTAACATCCGAAAAAACATCGAGCTCTTTCACGAGTCGAATGTTGCCATACAGTCAGAGCTGAATGTAGCCCAACAAGAGTATGGTATAATCGCAGGAAAAATGAGCATCGAGGTCAACGGACAAGAATACACGCTCCAACAAGCCTCAAAATTTTTAGAGGACCCGGATCAGTCGCTGCGGGAGTCGGTATATCATAAAATCGCTGCACGTCGCGCACAAGACCGCGACAAACTTGAAACGCTGTTCGAGTTATTACTCGACAAAAGACAACAACTGGCTATCAACGCCGGATTTACAGATTATCGCGCCTATCGGTTCACCGAACTCGGTCGTTTCGACTATACACCCAAGGACTGTGAACTTTTCCACGAGGCAGTACGCGAACAAGTAATGCCCCTCGTGAATGAGTTGCTCGAGGCAAAAAGAAAAGAATTAGGTGTTGATCGACTCAGGCCCTGGGACCTGGAAGCGGAACCGATCGGTACCAAGCCACTCAGACCCTTTGAAAAGGGAAACGAATTGATCGATAAAACGATTCGTTGCTTAGAGAAACTAGACCCATACTTCAGCAATTGTATATCCACCATGCAGAAGATGGGGCGCCTGGATGTAGATAGCCGAAAAGGTAAAGCACCCGGCGGATATAATTGTCCGCTCGCCGAAACCGGCGCACCATTCATATTCATGAATGCGGCCGGTACCTTAGATGATATTACTACCATGGTGCATGAGAGTGGGCACGCCGTGCATTCATTTCTTAGCCACCCGCTCGAACTAAATGGATTCAAAGAATACCCGACGGAGATGGCTGAAGTTGCCAGTATGAGCATGGAGTTCTTTACAATGGATCACTGGGATAACTTTTTCTCCGATGCTGCAGAATTGAAAAGAGCAAAGCAACAACAACTCGAACGCGTCATTATTTTGTTTCCTTGGATCGCTACCATCGATGCCTTTCAGCATTGGCTTTACCTGAATCCCGGACACAGCCGGTCCGATCGGGAAACAGCCTGGGTACGGATCTTGCGCGACTACACATCGCCAGTGCTCGACATCAGCGGAACAGAAACATATCGATCTTTCCTCTGGCAACGTCAGTTGCATTTGTTTGAAGTGCCATTTTATTACATCGAATACGGTATTGCACAACTCGGTGCGATCGGCATGTGGCAACAGTATCAAAAAAATCACACAGAAGCGCTTGATCATTATAGAATCGCACTTCAGGCTGGCGGTACCCGCACCTTACCGGAATTGTTTAAGTTGGCTGGACTAAAATTCGATCTGTCACCCGATCACATCGGTACCTTGATGCGGTTTGTAAAAGCTGAACTCGAGAAGATCAGTCACTGACAAGCCTGACAAACCCCCGAGACCACCATCTCCACTTGATTGACGGTATAACCTTTCGGCAATTTGACCGATGGCGTCACCACCTCATCTAAACAATAGGTATTGTCACAGGTCTTGCAGACAAAATGAATATGGTGGTCGTGATGATGACCGGACGCACAATCATCTTTGCAGAGCGCATATCGAATGCTATTATCCTTGCTGGGTATCGAATGGATCAATCCTTTGTCAACAAAAGCTTGTAGAGTACGATAGATGGTTACCCGATCGTATCGGTCACCCAGCTTCTTCTCGATGTCGGAATGCGCTAATGCCCCCTTACGGCTGAGAAACAATAGTAAAATGTCCGTACGCCCATCCGTCACACTGAGCGAATGTGCTTTGAGCAATGTAATGGCTTCCTGTTGACGAGCAGATGACATCTTATTATTTTTTCAACGGTGGTTCTTTCAAGAAATTACGAGCAGCATCGATCAGTTCATTCACCTCCGATTGCTTCAATCCGTCTATCACCTTTCGAACATCTCCGTTCTGATCCACCAAGGCCCAAAACTGCGTGTGAAGGAAATCATCGTCTATGTTGGCCGGATTATTCGCCGGATCGTCAATGGTATAACTCACCCGGGCAGCTGTATACAAACTATCTTTTCTGCCTGTCACAAATACCCATTTGCGTGTGTCCACTTTCATCGAATCACTATACTTCTTCAATTGTGGAACGGAATCGGTTTCCGGATCGCACGTGTGCGAAATAATCTTGAAGTTCGGCTCGTCTTTGAATGCTTCATAGACTGTGCGCATATTGTTGTTCATACGCGGACAAATACCCTTACAGGTGGTGAAGAAGAACTCTGACACGTATACTTTTCCCAGAAAATCTCGCTCCGTGACCAAGCGACCATCCTGGTCGGTGAACCGGAAGGGACGAACATAACTGACCGGAGTCACCTTGGGAGTTGAATAGCCGGGAATTAATTGCGTCAGCAAAAAATAAAACAACCCGATGAGTACACTGAAAAAACCCAGGTATATCCAGCCCTTTTTTGTCATGGTGTTACAAAGGTACAAAAGCGAACGAGGATGTTTTGCAACCATGTTGCTTTTATGTACTTTCGTGGCGTGTTTGGTAAAATCAATTGGGATGCCTTGGGGATCGGTGCTTCATTGGCCTGCGCCATCCATTGTGCCTTACTGCCAATTTTATTCACCTCGCTGCCCCTTTTTGGCGTCAATATCATCCACAACATCTGGTTCGAGGCTGGAATGATCGTCCTTTCTGTCGGAATCGGAACCTATTCCCTCTGGCACGGCTACCGGAAACACCACCACAGCCTTCAACCCTTGATCCTGTTTTACATTGGATCTGCTTTTTTGGTGACCAAACAGTTTTTCATCAGCTATGAGCCCTGGCTGCTGGTACCCGCCGTTCTCCTCATTGTGATCGCTCATGTGCGGAACTATCGCTCCTGTCGGATACACGACCATGCACATGCAGAAGATTGTGACCATTAGAGTTGAAGGTTTTAACCATTCCAATATGAAATACCGTTTTGTGATCCTTTTTTTCTTGATGGCCATCTCTTTCCAGGCCGAAGCACAAGAGACCGAAATACGCGCCCTGTTACAAAAACAAACCGAAGCCTGGAACCGGGGCGAACTAGAAGATTTTATGGAAGGATACTGGAAAAATGATTCGCTGATGTTCATCGGAAAATCCGGGATCACATACGGCTGGCAGCAAACACTGGATAATTACAAAAGAGGTTACCCCGATAAAGCAGCGATGGGACAATTGACATTCACGCTGATCGAGATCAAGCGGTTATCATCAAAATATTATTCCGTGGTCGGAAGGTGGAACTTGAAAAGAACCATCGGCGATATCGGCGGACACTATACCTTGCTGATGAAAAAGATCAACGGAGTGTGGGTGATAATTTCAGACCACAGCAGTTAGTCTAAACTACCTCAACTGCCTCAACTTACTGAGATAGCGTATCAATGCAGCTAACGCGATCGCCACAGTGGCATAATAGATCAGACAAATCCACAAAGGAAATCGTTCCGGAAAAGCCAGGCCGAAATAGAATCCAAATGTCGCTGATGCGATCATCCAGATCAATGTCCACGCGATCGCATTGATGATGCGGACAAAAAAGCGACTAATCTCGGGATCCCAACCTTGTTCCATAATGGGAAGATAACATACAGCACCCACAAAGGTTTGAAACGGATCAGTTCACGATGCGTAGCTTGGCATATTGCAACATGATCTTTTTTTCTCCATTGTGCTCGAACTGAACCGTAGCAATGGGATTATGTGCAGAACCCTCCAACTTTATAACCTCCCCAAATCCGAATTTTTGGTGCTCTACGCGTTGGCCTACTTGCAAATCAGAGGTGTCGCTCGCTTGAAAATCAGGCGAAGGAGTATGCGTCACCACCTTAGGCGCAACCGGTTTGGTCGGTTTCCAGCTGGAGGTGTCGGGGCTTGATTTTTCTTGGTAGTAGGAGCGGGCTTGTGTTTCCGCGCGACCGGATCCACCATCGTCTGAGGATTTCCAACCACGCATGCGTTGGTTCGCAGCGCCACCTCCCCAGCGAGTACCGGGCGCAGCTGAATGTCCGACCGAAGAACGTTCCACCCGATCCGTTGGCAATTCATCCAAAAAACGACTCGGTTCATTGTGCACCAATTGTCCGAACCGATAACGAGTGTTGGCATAACTGATCCACAAACGCTCTTTGGCACGGGTGATCACTACATAAAACAATCTTCGCTCTTCCTCCAATTCCTCTCGCGTATTGATCGCCATAGCATTCGGAAACAACAACTCCTCCAACCCCACAGCAAAAACACCGCGAAACTCCAACCCTTTCGCTGCGTGAATGGTCATCATCTTGATGGTATCGGCATTTTCATCGGCCGCATCAGCATCCGTCAGCAGGGTGATTTGTTGCAGGTAAGCTCCCAGAGTTTTATCAACCAACTCCCCATCCTCATTATCCGGACTCTCCGTCCATTCCTTGATCGAATTCAACAATTCCTGAATATTCTCATAGCGCTGAACCCCTTCCGTACTCTTATCATTAAAAAGCTCCTTGACTAAGTTGGTCTGCTTACCCACATGAAAAGCCAGATCATATGCATTGCTGTTTGCCAGCATACTCTGAAAACTTCGGATCATCGTCACAAAATCTTCCAATGCAGTTAGCGTACCGGCACGAAACCCATGATCGCGTGCCTGTAACAAAACCTCCCACACAGACGTATTCGTAGTGTTCGAAACCAGGATCAGCTTATCCAGCGTGGTCTTTCCAATTCCACGTACCGGATAATTAATGATCCGCTTCAGCGCCTCCTCATCCTTCGGGTTGACCGTTAACCTCAGATACGCGACCAAGTCCTTCACCTCTTTTCGCTGATAGAAGCTGATGCCTCCATATATCGTATAGGGCAATCCCATTCGGCGAAGTGCCTCCTCAAAAGCGCGGCTTTGTGCATTGGTGCGGTAAAGAATGGCAAAATCCTTATTCTGAAAATGTTGACGGAGCTTGAATTCCTGAATGGTATCGGCAATGAATTTTCCTTCGTCATTGTCAGTCATCGTGCGCACTAACCGGATCATCTCGCCGGGTGGATTATCGGTGAACAGCGACTTCTCGATCTGTCCCTTATTCTGTCGGATCACTTCATTGGCTACATCCAGAATGTTTCGAGCGCTTCGGTAATTCTGCTCCAGCTTCACCACCTTGACCTGATCATAATCCTTCTGAAACTGAAGAATATTCTGGATCGTTGCACCGCGGAAACTATAGATGCTCTGAGCATCATCGCCGACCACGCAAACATTCTCGTGCATGGCGCCGAGCAGTTTGATGATCTCGTATTGAGCAGGGTTTGTATCCTGATACTCGTCGATCAGGATATACTTGAATTTGTGTTGATAACGTGATAAACACTCCGGAACGGTCCTCAACAATTCATAAAACTTCAACAACAGGTCATCGAAATCCATGGCCCCGTTCTTGAAACAGCGCTTCGAATAGCGCTCGAAGATCTCCCCGATCATAGGACGATTGGCGCGAAGATCTTCTTGTTGTAAGCCATAATCGTTTCGATATTCATCCGGACCGATCAACGCGTTCTTGGCAGAAGAAATACGATTATAAACAGCTGAAGGCTTGTATTGCTTGTCGTCCAAATTCAATTCCTGCAACACTGTTTTGATCACACTCTTCGCATCATCCGTATCATAGATCGTGAAATGTTTAGGATATCCGATTCGATCCGCTTCAAACCGAAGGATCCGGGCAAAAACCGAGTGAAACGTACCGATGTATAAATTTCTCGCCTCGCCACCACCAAGAATGTGCTCGACACGCTCTTTCATTTCACGGGCCGCCTTATTGGTGAAGGTTAGGGCAAGAATATTGAAAGCATCCACTTGATGTTCTGCCATCAGGTGTATGATACGCGTAGTGAGAACACGCGTTTTTCCACTTCCGGCACCTGCCACGATCATGATAGGTCCGTCTTTGTGCAACACCGCTTCTCGCTGGCGCTCATTCAATCCGTTCAAGTATGCCGACATAGCACGCAAGTTACTGTGAAAAGGGGCCGAGGGGTGAAATGTGGATTAATTTGATCGGGCGAAGATCAGGCCCGCTTGCTGGCAAGAAACTTATCATGAACAACGTCTGCCATCGGTCTGCCCTGCACCTTACTCTCCAACCACGAAATGATATCCAGATAAGCAAAGGCCCGCGTTTGAAAACGGTCGCGTTCAAGGTGCTTGATCTCCTCGAGGAATTTTTCCAGTTCCGGTTTGAGTTGTCGCGGCGAAAGCGGAAGCGACTTGCGCAGAAAGCGAAACATGGCCTCTTCGATCGCCGTCAGATTTTTCATTTTAGCCAGGAAGCGGTACGTTGATTTTGTCAATGATTCCATCAACGAATCATTACCCAACTCATAGTGGGCCAGCAAATGCAAAAGTCTTGCGTAGCACTGCAGGTCATAGCGCAGATTGGTAGGCGAGTCAATGATCTTTCTCAAATAGTCGATGCTGCGTGCCGGGTCGCCGCTGCCAAAACAAAGCATCGCAAACTTATAATCCAACACCAATAACCGATGTGAATCGATGAACATCTCGATCGAATTTAGCTCGGTCTCAATTGCCGGAATTTGTTTCACCCCTGCGGCAAAACTGCCATCCATGAAATGTCCGTTGATCCGCGCCGTACAGAGATAGATAAAACACTGTACACGAAAGTTATCGTTCGCCTGAATGCGCTCTGTTTTCGATAAGTCCTCCAACTGCAGCAGTGTTTTTCGGAAGGCGCGATGATGGCGTAGGTCGAACTGGGCATTCAATAACGTATGGAGTCCTTTTATATAATGTCCTGTTTCGATACGAATGCGGGTGGGGTCCTGTTCAAACAGTTCCACCCATTTTTGAGCATACCGATAATACTGTATAAAATCCTGCCGAATGAAGGCATACCAGCTAAGGCTTTGATAGAGATATAAGCGCTCATAGAAGCCATCGTACTTCCAGGCATCTGCCGGTAGATGTTCTTGCAAAAATGCCCGTACGGCCGCTTCATCCGATTGGTCACGGGCATGTCCGTGCTGAACGAACCAGCTGAATAGTTTAAGTGCCAGATTGGACAACTGAGAAACACGATGGATTTGTTCCGTTACTTCGGTAGACTCCCGTGCAATCTCATCCGCCCGGAACTCGACCTGCCGGGTGATGTGCAATCCCTCAATGCGCTTTTCCAAGGATAATAACTGCGGTAGCACATTTATCTTATCGTAGGTCCTGGCTAATTCTTTAGCCCGATCGACCATCCGAAGACTGGGAAGAAACAATCCCTTTTTATAAAGTATGTGTGCGTAATCGAATAGCTCATTGATCTCCAGATCGATGCTGTCGGTTCGCTTCAATAAACGCAAACTTGCCAGGATCTCTCGATACAAATGCGTCTTGAGGTTGGTCAGTTGTGATTTTGTGACTCCGGGCATCCGCCTGAGCAACGATTCTTCATTGTATGACGGCAGTTTGTCGATCAGATCGAATAATCGAACCACCTTCAATTCGCCGGCACGAGCCGAGGAGCGGTTTATATAGAGCTTGAAATGCCGCTTCTCCGCTTTTTCCAGCGATTTGATCAATAAGAATAATGCTTCGACAGGGCGGTTGGACATCATTGATGGTTTTCGTTGAAACCCCTGATGAGTAGGCGTTTCAACTATTTAAACAGCGGGTTGCCATCCTTGTTCGAAAAGAAACTTGGCTTGGGGCCGCGTTTTAGCATCGCTAGTTTTGTTTCGTGATGCAAGGATAGAGG
>Ga0209229_10001341_pt1 | contig 10137 bp, 6 predicted proteins | sample SanBayMetagenome_FD_187466 | JGI IMG/M metagenome (GOLD analysis project Ga0209229, IMG submission 187466) | Freshwater and sediment microbial communities from dead zone in Sandusky Bay, Ohio, USA (SPAdes) (version 2) | ecosystem: Environmental > Aquatic > Freshwater > Lentic > Sediment | place... | reverse complement strand
ATTGTATAACTCAATTTAGGTGTATCTGGGGGAATTCCATCTTTCATTTTTCGATAATCTCGATCATGACTAATCACGCCTGTATTCGTATAAGCGATCCATTGGCCCCGATATATTTTTAATTTGGGGCGATTGGCTTTATACCAATCGTTAGTTGTTGCATATTCTGGTTCCATGATTTGTGATCTCCCTTAAAGAATGCCCTGAAAAATAGGATACTTGAAGATGATAAGCTAAGATTAGCATATAATTCTGTTGACAGCCTAATCACGTTGTCCCAAAGCTAGAATTGGATGATTCTATAGCAATCAACAGAATTCAGCTTTGATCATTCCCTAAAATTAGGTAAAATTACAAGACCAGTTTTGACGACTAACTAAGGATTTAGCACCCAGACATGAAAAAACTAATTGATATTTTAGAAGTGATTAATGTTCCTGTGATCAACTCTCAAGGGTTATTGGCGTTTAATCTGGATGCACCAGAAACTGGAACCCAAATTGATGCTAAGGAGGTTGAGTTTCGAGGTTGGGTTTTGGGGAAAACCTCTCCGGCGATCGCAGTTGAAGTTGTAGCTCAGGGGAGAGTTCTGAAAACCATTGCAGTTAATATTCCTCGTCCTGATGTTCTGATTAGTTATCCTCAAGTAGCAGAAGCAGGAATTAGTGGGTTTCGAGCCATCCTAGATTTGAGTAAAATAGTTGATCAGCAAGACCAGTTAACAATATATGGAATTTTACGGGATCAGAGTCTAGTTAAGATGGCGGAAGTCATGTTTAAATTGGGATCAGACGCTTCTGTTATGGAGGTTTCACTGCCTCAACACGGTGCTGACTCAGGATTAGAGGGCATACAGTTGAAGTTACAGCGGATTCAAGCGGATTTGGAGCGTTCTAAGGTGTTTGTACAGGCTGTAAAAACAGATTTGCACAACCGTGAACAACGGAAATCCTAGAACCAAGGAACTCTTGCACAGGTTAATCGTCCTCATGCCAATCGTACCTATAGATTTCTAGGTTGAAATTGTGATAGGATGCCTTATGTTGACCAAACCCCAGAGCAGCAACCCTTATTTTTTGAGAGTGTGGAATTTATGACCGTGACAGCCTTTCAACAAGCGAATCAACTGTTAAGAGAAGGAAAGTTAGAGGCGGCAGTTGTCGCTTATAGGCAGGCGATCGAGCAGAATCCACAATTTTATGGTGCTTATCAAAATTTAGGGGAGACCTTGGGGAAGTTGGGGCATTGGGAAGAAGCCGTTGAAGCCTATCGGAAAGCGATCAAGTTGAAACCCTCGGCGGGTTGGTTACATCAGGAGTTAGAGTTGTTGTTGGAGAGGTTGGGGAAAAAGCAGCAGGATGCTCAGACTGGGGAACAGAATTCAGATAAAGAAGCAAAGATTATAGAAGTAATAGAATACTTAAAAACTTCTATCAAAATTGTTATCCCATCATTTAACAGACATATTTTTCTGAGGCAATTATTAGCCAATATCGACCGAGAAGCGGATGACTATGATGTATCAGTAGATGTGTTTGATGATGGCAGTCAAGATCCTGTTGTGGAAAATGCCACCGATTATCGCAATCTAGCAAGTTTAGCAGTGCATAGATATGATAATCATGGTAAAAAGCAATATTGGCAATTAGTTAATCATATATTTAAGTTCCTTTCTAAACAAAATTTCGATCTATTCATTTATATGCCAGATGACATAGAAATTTGTTCTGGCTTTTTTCAGAAAGTAGTTTCTCAGTGGTATGCAATTTCCGATCCCCGGAAAATAGTCTTAAATTTGGGATTAGACAATCGGACTCAATGTTGGACTAACTTTGAGCGTGTTAAATGTCGATTTGGTGAAGTGGAAGTATTTAAAACTCAATGGGTTGATATGTTGATGCTATTCGAGCGAAGTTTTTTAGAAGCTCTCGATTATCGTATTCAACCGATTAGCTTATCTCGCTGGAGCAAAAACCCTAATTTATCCTCTGGAGTAGGGCAGCAGGTCTCCCAAAGATTGCATGGCTTAGGTTTTTCTCTCTACCAAGTTTCTGAGTATTTAATCTCTCATGGAAACCATGAGAGTATGATGAACCCAGAAGAGCGGAAAATTAATCCTTTGATAATTTCTAATGCTGTAGAGCGCAACGACCAACCTAGAGATCGCCAGAATATTAATGGCAAAATTGCAAGATTAGATAACGTTGTTGCGTCTCTAGCATCCATACCAGATAGGTTAGAATCCTTAGAAGGAACGGTTAATATTTTGTATCACCAGGTCGATAGACTTAATGTTTATCTTAATAATTACCCAGCAGTACCCAGTTTTCTGATGAGAGAAAAAATTCATGTGGCGCGTTCTCAAGTTCATGGTGATCTGGGAGATAGTGGCAAGTTTTTTTGGTGCGAGAAAATTTACGGATACCACTTCACCTGTGATGATGATTTAGCTTATCCATCTGATTATATTGAAACTTTGATAGAAAAAATTGAACAGTATCACAGAAAGGCAGTAGTTGGAGCTCATGGGTCTATATTCAGACAGCCTTTTAATTCTTATCAGAAAGCTAGAAATGTTTTTCACTGTTTACATGAAGTTGAAGAAGATACCTTTGTGCATCATTTGGGGACTGGGGCTATGGGTTACCACACTTCTACTATAGAAGTTCTGAGGAATGAATTTGAACACATTAATATGGCGGATATTTGGTTCAGTCTTTTGGCACAAAGATACAAAATACCTAGAATAGTGATTAAGCATCAAGAAGGGTGGTTGCAACATAATGAAATTGATATGAATAAAACTATTTATCAGACATCGGATACAGAACGCCCAATTTATAAGATTTCCACTAGAATGATTCAAGATTATGTAATTAAAAAGACGCAGCCCTGGCGTATTAATTATTTACCTACTAAACCTATTGTTGTTATGTCTTTGACAGCTTTTAATAGCAAAAATAGTCTGCAAGAGTTTATCGATTCATGGGACAAGACGAAAAGTAATAAGTATCATTGGATTTTAATTATAGCAGATAATGGATCGACTGATGGGACTATTGAATATTTGTTTAGCGTTAAACCGTCCTGGCAATTTACTCTAATTCAAAAACAAGGATTGAGTCATGCAGAGTTAATTAATGTCATATTTGGCGAATGTAAAAATATAGACTTTGACTATGGATTTTATGCAGACAATGCTCTGTTGTTTTTAAAGCCAGGTTGGGATGAACTTTATATTAACGCCATAGACCAAAGTGGCTATGGTCATTTGTTTTATCAGAATCTTGAGCATTTGAGAAAATTAGATGAAAGTGAAAACTTTAGTCAATGTGTTTTAGATAAGGATGAGTTCTTAGATGCTTCTGGTTATTGTATTACAAAAATAAATGCAACACAATACCAGGGAATAACTCAGTTGTTTACTTTTAATCAGCAAATTATTAAGACAGTAGGCTATGCTGATACTGATAATTTAACCGGTAGCCAAGAGTGGCAGGTTGATTTTTCTAAAAGATGTTGTAGGGCTGGATTTAATGATGGGAATAAATATTGGGATGCTAAGGGAAGTAATAAGTATCTGCAAATACAGCGAATACGCAATGATGGCGATAGGTTAATTGCCGAGTATAGAGAAGTTTGTAAAAGTTTATTAGCTAAGTCTAAGATTTTTGAAAATGAGCAACGCATCTATGTTGATAAGTTTGTCCATCAGGATTTTAGCAAGCCAAAGAATTATGATATTAACGAATATTTTGATAAGATTTACTTGATTAATTTAGAGTCACAAATTGATCGCTGGCATCAAGCTACTGAGTGGGCAAATCGGCAGGGTATTAATTTAACACGATTTGTGGGAGTGGATGGAAATACACCTCAGCATAAAAAAGCATGGGAAGATTATGCTAAACAAGGTTTAATTAAGTTACCTGCTGATATAAAGCCTGTTGAAACTACTCTTGACTTTTACTTTAATTATCAGTATGATGTAGCGAGATTGGCTCACATCGAGCAAAATTCAGGGAATAAGGGTATACCAACAGAGGGGGCTTGGGGGTATTTGCTTTCGGTGATTCATATTTTGGAGGATGCTATTACTCAGGGCTATCAGAAGATATTGGTTTTAGATGATGATGTTGTGCCTCATCAGTCAATTAAGTCTTTGTTTTCTCAAGGGATAAGAGAGGCGCCTGAAGATTGGAAAATAATACTATTGGGGGCATTTCAAAAGGTTTTGGATGGGTATATTACTCCCTATAGCAAACATTTATATCAGTCTAATGGGACTAATGAGGGTTCTTTTGCAATGGCTTTAGATAGTTCTGTATTTGTGCCTTTGTTACATCATGCTAAAAAGTTTGATATAGCTTTTGATCTGGGTGCGTTGCATAGGGTACAAAGTAAGTACAAAGACAAATGTTTCGTTTTTCAGCCTAATCTTTTTAATAAGACTTCACAAGGAGATATTGATTGATGAATGATTTTGTTGTTATATATCTTAAAACAGCCAATAAATTAGCATTAGATAATATTCTGGAAATAGTCAATATAGACTATTCTATCTTAGAAATGTATAGGGCAGTAAACTCAAGTTTTACTTTGATCAATCTGATTAATAAAAACTCAAATTTTAATAGGTCACTAGAACATAATAATTATATTTCTTCACAAATCCGTTTTATTCACAAAAGGTACAGATTTTTATATTCAGGTTACATAACAATAGAAGAAGATGAATTTATTGGAAAACTTAAATTTCTTAACGGTAGCCTATGTGCGGAACCTTCAGGTGGAATTGCTTGTTTTTGTTTGTACGACGAGTTTGCAAAAAAAAGTTTTTTATGGTCAACTTTACCCCCAATAAAACCAATTTTCTACTCGGAAAATAAAGACATAATTATAGCTGGAACTAAGCCAAAAATTGTTCATTTATGTGCTAAGAGATCCTCAAAAGTAAAGTTATCAGATAATTACATACCTTCCATTCTTGTTGATGGATATTCTCTAGAGGACATTACACCTTTTGACAAAACCTATATCTGCCCTATACGAAAAACTCTAGTTATTCACGAACAGTATACTGACTTTCCTAAGATTTTCTTCGATTCTTATCCAGTAAACCCATATGAAGATTTATATGATGCTGATTTTGATACTAAAGTAGACTTGCTTTGTAATGAGCTAGTGAATAGCGTAAAGCCTTTAAAATCCGCAAAAAATCCAGAATTTTGGCTCAGTGGTGGTAAAGACAGTAGGTTAGTAGCAGCCACAATGAAAGCGGCAGGTATTAATAATTTGCAATGTTTACATCTTAATTCTCCTGCCTTAGTTAATATAAAAGGCAGCGAAGCTTTCGTAGCTCATCTAGTAGCTGAATCTTTAAAGTTTCCCTTGAAAGTTGTTCAGCCAGAATTCAATGTTCAAGGTGATCTTTCCAGTGATATCAAAAATTCCCTAATCTTGTCAGACTATTTTATAACCCCTGCTGCTTCATTAATAACTATTCTTAAACCTTTTTTTCCGGATTCTGAAGCCATCACTGTGGGTCATGCTGAACTGCAAAAAGGAGGATTTGCAAGCAAAATGGATAAGCTAGAAAAAAATATAGTTTCTAGAGCTTTTACAGAGTTTACTTCATATTCTTGTTATCTAGAAAGTGGTCTTGTTAACCGACAAATCAATATCATCAGAAATTATTTGTCTTTATTTAATGTTCGACATTTTTTAGAAATTCTTTATTGGTTAAACTTTGATTTAGATACCAAATATTACTTACCACAGTATCTTTTCTTTTCTAGCACCAAAATACCTGTTTATCCTCTTATGGATGAAAAAGTTTGTAGAATCTTATCTGGAATAAATATGTATGACAAAGTTTCCGAAAAGGTTATGTTTGCTGCAATTAAAGCAATGACACCAGAGATAGCTAATATCCCTCTTTATGAATCAAGATGGAGATTTGAGAAAACAACAATATGTCCTGATTTTGAGGATGGATATAATTTGCGAACTCCCGCTTTTCCAGATCCTAAATTAATACAACAGTTTTTTGTATTGAACCCTGATTCTGAACGAGAACCACACCTCAATTTTTCAGGCGATTTAGGCAAAGTAATTTTTCATAAGATTCAAAATTCATCCATCGCCTATTTGCTAAAGGAATATTTGAAAAATGACTTTTACCAAGCAATATGCGATTATAACTATGAAAGCATAAAACAAATCAGTAATAACCATAGAGTATCTAAATTTCATGAAGGAAATTTTTTGTTTTTATTGTATACTTTGTCAATTATGTATGATGATATGTGATTTATGAATCCAAGGTGTTGTATAATTATGTTATCTAATTATATAGATGCCCAAAAAATTAGGAACACTCTAATGATAACTCTGACACTTCCCAAACTTGACTACAGAAAAAATCAACCTCAAAGTTTAGTCCTTAATAGTGCTGAGGCAGCTTACGTGGGGAAGCTACTTGCAGAAAATGGTATTGGTCAGTATGAACCTCATACAATGGCAACGGCTCTTTATCTTTTAGGAGAGGTGGTCAGCTCTCGGAATTTTTTTGATGTCGGTGCAAATATTGGTATTTATTCTTTTTTCCTAGCATCAGTTTTAGAACCGGAAGGGTTGAGTATACACGCTTTTGAACCGACTCCCAACTTGGCAGAAATTGCTAAAAAAATTGCCAAAGATAACTCTTTGCTGTATCATGTTGAGGATTTGGCACTCGGTAATTTTTCCGGTACTGCTGAATTATATTTATCTCGTAAAACTGATTCTTCTAACTCATTACTCAAAGGGTTTCGAGAAAGCAGCAAATCTATTAGTGTTCCCTTAGAAACAGTTGATAATTATTGTAAAAAAATTGGATTGATGCCCTCAGTTATCAAAATTGATACTGAAGCGACTGAACCTGATGTTTTATTGGGATGTAGTGAAACTATTAGTAAAAATAGACCTTGGATAATATGCGAAGTTTTGGCTGGTAGAACTGAATTAAAATTGATGGAAGTGATGAAACCTTATGGGTACTATTACTACCATATTAATGATTCTTTATCATGGATGCCTCAAGCTGAAATTTATGGCGATACTTCTTACCAATATCGTGATTGGTTGTTTGCACCAGAGCTTATTACTCAAGACTTTGTAGATAGAGTTAAACAGTTAGTTATTAAAATGAATGATACGAATATCTAATTGACCAAATAACATGAAACTAAAAAGAAGGAGGTTGATTTGAACCAATATAAATATGAAAAATGTTATTCGCATTGGGGAGTAGAGCTTAATAATCTTTTAGAATCACAATATAAAACCCGAGGTTTTTACGGAGCTTGTGGACTAAATGAACGGGGAATATTAGCTTTTAATTTAGCAGAACGTATCCGCTATTGCCCGCAAGATTACAATTACTCTATCCTAGACGTTGGTTGTTTTCTTGGACAGTATCTTGGAAAAATTAGCGAATTAGTGTCTTCCTCAAAATTTAGATATACGGGTATAGATATTAACGAATCAGCAATTGAGCAATGTAAGCGCGATTTTGCCTATCTTGATACTGCTCATTTTCAAGTAGGGGACGCTTTCAATATAGAGTTTGAGGATGGGCAATTCGATTCTGTTATTTGTACCGAGGTTTTGATTCACTTACCTGAATTGACCCGTCCTCTTAATGAACTTTATCGGGTATCAAAAGAATATGTAGATTTGATTCTTCATGTCACCCAAAGCCATCCGGGAAATAACGGTTATCCTACCCCTGATGGAAAAGGAAACTTTTTAGATATTTACTACACATTAGATGAATTGTACAGTGAATTTGAAAGGCTTAATCCGCTACCTAGTATGATTCAGTTTCAAAGATTCCCAAAATCTTATGCTTCTGGAAAGCTGCATACAAAATGTGAGTATGGACTGTTTCATATATCAAAACGGAGCAATTAACCTAGTGTTAAGTAGGTAGGCGACAATATCCCACCATCCCAGTGTGGCTGAAAGGTATTTACAGCAACGGTTTTGCCTATCTACATAGTTAGGTTTAATCACGCCTACCTACTTAGCTGTTTAGTAATTTGTCAAATAATCAGCTAATCAGCTTGGCAGTAAATATAAAAATTTGAATAACTACCATCTTTGGTTCCGTATTTTTCCACTGGATAAGGATTATCTAATTTTTCCTTTAAACGCCATCCTTTAATGTGTTGATCAATGTCTTTTGTAAAATGACGAGGGCGAATATGCAAAGCAAACCTGTCTTCACTTTCACTAAAATTCCACGAATATATTGCTACTATTTTATTGGCACACGCAAATAAGTCATTGAGGTACTTTAAATATATTTCATCCTCTATGAGATGGTACAACACATCTACTGACATAGTTAGATCAGCAGTAAAAAACTTATTATTGTTAAAAAAACTGAGTGGATCGTAGAGATAGAAACTTTTTGTTGAATCGTTTTTAAACCCCTCATGGCATTTCATAATAGCTGTCCTAGAAACATCAAGACCCATATAATTGGGATATTTAGCTAACCGTAACTGATTCCCATCTCCACACCCAAAATCAATAATAGTATTAATATTTTCCCTAGCAACTAAATCATTCAATACACGAGCTTTATACTTAGCCAAATCATTAAAAGAACCTGCTCCAGAATTACCTCCTTTTTTATAACGGTTTTCCCAATAGCTAATAGAATCACCTAGCTTTAATTTAAAACTTAGTTCTCGCAAGGTTTGGCTATCATTTTGACAACTATTTGGATTAATCTTAATAGCTTTCTCAAACTCATTTAGAGCTTCTTCTAGCCTGCCATTTTGCAGAAAAATTTGTCCCAAAACTTTGTGGAGTCTGTATTGTTCTGGCTTGATATTAATAGCTTGGTGCAAATAGGCGATCGCCTCGTCTTCCTTTTTTTGTTGAACTAAAACTTGTCCTAATTTATAATAATTCCAAGCCGAATCTGGATTAATATCTACAGCTTTACGCAAATTTGCCACAGCTTTATCGATATTGCCTTGACTTGCCAAGACTTCCCCTAAATTAACATAAGCCCAGTCAAGACAGGGATTTTTCTTAATGATCTGATAGTACAAGCCCGCAGCTTCGTCAAGATTTCCTTCTCTTTTCAACTTATATGCTTTTTTAATTAAACTTTCTTCATTGCTCATAAAGATTTTCCAACGTTACTCACTACTAATCCTTCTTTCAACATACCAACCACCCTCTCAATCATATCTTCCTCCAACTCCGGCCAAATGGGTAAACTCAACACCTCCTGAGCCGCCAAATCACTGACTGGACAAGCCTCATACTGCCCTTTATAAACAGGCAACTGGTCTTGGGGTATGGGATAATAAATCATACTGCCAATTCCCTGCTCAGTTAAATACTGCTGAACTTCATCCCTTTTCCCCCCAATAATTCTAATTGTGTACTGATGAAATACATGACCCTCCACCAAACCCGGAGTCACCAAACCCTCCACATCCTTCAATAGCCGATTATAAACCTCAGCTACCCGCCTACGCCCCTGATTCCACTGATCAATATATTGCAACTTCACCCGCAGAATCGCCGCCTGAATCGTATCCAAACGAGAATTATATCCTAACACTTCATTATGATATTTCTTCTTCGCCCCATGCACCCGCAACATCCCAGCAACTTCAGCAATTTTCTCATCATCCGTGACAATCATCCCCCCATCACCATAACCCCCCAAATTCTTAGACGGGAAAAACGAAAAAGCACCCACATCACCAATTGTACCCACGGCTTTACCCTCATACTTTGCCCCAAAAGACTGAGCACAATCTTCTATCACCTTCAAACCGTATTCCTGAGCGATAGACCTAATCTCTGCCATTGCAGCCGACTGCCCATACAAATGCACAGGCATAATCGCCTTAGTCCGGGGAGTCATCTTAGCCCGAATCTGCTGAGGGTCAATATTGTAGGTACTCCCGTCAATATCCGCAAATACCACCTTCGCCCCCAAATTACTAATCGATTCAGCCGTCGCAAAAAAAGAAAAAGGAGTCGTAATCACTTCATCCCCTTCCCCAATTCCTGCGGCCCGTAAACCAATCACCAAAGCATCCGTACCAGAATTAACACCAA
>Ga0209229_10001340_pt1 | contig 10137 bp, 10 predicted proteins | sample SanBayMetagenome_FD_187466 | JGI IMG/M metagenome (GOLD analysis project Ga0209229, IMG submission 187466) | Freshwater and sediment microbial communities from dead zone in Sandusky Bay, Ohio, USA (SPAdes) (version 2) | ecosystem: Environmental > Aquatic > Freshwater > Lentic > Sediment... | reverse complement strand
ATGAAGGCGTTCGGTCCCGGCTGACGGGCCGAATTGGCACGGTCGGAGCCCGATCCGTCACAGTGTGCCTCGGCGACATGCACGAGCGACTCCAGGCCCGTCAGGTTCTCGAACGGCACCTCGCGCTCATCCATCCATTCGAGACACGGCTTCGCAGGATCGACGCTGTCATTGGCAACGTCGATGGAGAGATTGCCGAACTGGATCGCATTTTGAAAGGAGCGACCCTTGAGGATCACGAAGACCGGCCCGATGGTGGCGACAGCCAGGCCGCAGGGTGGCTACACTTCAGCCACACTCCGGAGCATGACCATGACATCGATTCCCACTTTCTTTCGACGACTTTTCTTCTTGATGCTCGTGGCTTCGTCAAGCACCGCGGCATTCGCGCAGTCGTTCTCGCTGTCGGTCGAATCCACGTCCAATCTCTACGCGGTCGGCCAGACATCGCTGCCGCTCCTCGGCGGTGGCACCCTGCCCCCGGCGGTCGTGCTCAACCCGGGCACTGGCCGCGTGCTCACCTTCGCCAGCGTGTCGGGGTCCGTGTCGTACAACGACGTGGATGCGCCGTTGGCGTATCTCGGCCAGTACAACGGTCCGGACGGCGGCGCGGTGAACTTCCAGGACGTCAACTGGCCCGACAACTATCTAACAACGTCTGGCACGCCCGGACTGCTTCCTCCGTCGGCCGCGAACACCCCCACCACCTTTTACATGGACATGGCCAGTGCCGGCGGAGTATCGGGGCTGCTGCTCTACGAATCGGATCCGACGGCCCGTCGGGTGATGTTTCTGTCGGGTGTGTTCACATCCGGCAGCGTGCCCCAGGCACCGGCGCCCACGATTCTCAACTTCAGCAGCAGCTACGGCAGCAGCCCCCTGGGCACCTCGTTCACGCAACTCTCGCCCCTGTTGAACCAATCGTTCTACATCGGGGACGGCCTCGCCGGGACGGGCTCGGGCAACACGCAGTCGTTTCTGGTGCCCGACGGGGCGACGCACTTTTACATGGGCATCGTCGACGGTGGCTACTTCGTAGGCGCTCCGGACTACTACGACAACAATCGGGGCAGCTTCTTGGCTCAGGGCACGGTCGCCGTCCCCGAGCCGGCCACGATTGCGATGACCGGCCTCGCTGCACTCGCCATGGGGGCCGGCGCGATCCGCCGGGCCCGAAAACACGCCACCGGCGGTTGACCGTCCTGCACTTATTTCATCCGGACTCATCCGTTCCACCGCTGACTCGATCGGATCGAGGGCCGTGATGTGCAGGTTCGCCACGAGTCGGACTCGGCTGGGCACCCCATGCCGATCCGGCGAAGCGATCACCGTCTCCGTGCGCGTCGGAAACGCCATCTCCGGATGTCGCACCTCATACCGCCCGCCGCTGGAAGTCACGCGAAAGGGCTGGAACCACCATTTCTTCAGCCGGTCATCGCCTTCACGAGGTTGGCGTCGATCGCCGCGAGAAACTGCTCGGTCGTGAGGTGCGGCTGACTCGGCCCGACGAGGATCGCGAGATCCTTTGTCATCTTGCCCTCCTCGACCGTCTCGATACAGACCCGTTCGAGCGTCTCGGCGAAGCGGGTCACCTCGGGCGTACCGTCGAGTTTGCCGCGATGGGCCAGGCCACGGGTCCAGGCGAAGATCGAAGCGATCGGATTGGTGCTCGTGGGCTTCCCCTGCTGATGCTGACGGTAGTGCCGTGTGACCGTGCCGTGGGCCGCCTCGGCCTCCACCGTCTTGCCGTCGGGCGTCATCAGCACGCTCGTCATCAGGCCGAGCGACCCGAAGCCCTGTGCCACGATGTCGCTCTGCACATCGCCGTCGTAGTTCTTGCAGGCCCAGACGTAGCCCCCTTCCCACTTCAGGGCGCTTGCCACCATGTCGTCGATCAGTCGGTGTTCGTAGGTGATGCCCTTCGCAGCGAAGTCGGCCTTGAACTCGGCGTCGAAGATCTCCTGGAAGATATCCTTGAAGCGACCGTCGTAGACCTTGAGGATCGTGTTCTTCGTGGAGAGATAGACGGGATAGTTCCGCGCCAGGCCGTAGCGGAAGCTCGCCCGGGCGAAGTCGCGGATCGAGGCGTCGAGGTTGTACATCGCCATGGCGACGCCCGGCGACGGGAAGTCGAAGACCTTCAGCTCCATCGGCTTCGAGCCATCGGCCGGCGTGAACGTGAGCGTGAGCGTCCCCTTCCCGGGGATCTTCACGTCGGTGGCGCGATACTGATCGCCGAAGGCATGGCGGCCGACCACGATCGGCTTCGTCCAGCCGGGCACGAGCCGCGGGATGTTCTTGATGATGATCGGCTCACGAAAGATCACGCCGCCGAGGATGTTGCGGATCGTGCCGTTGGGGCTTTTCCACATGCTCTTGAGGCCGAACTCCTTCACCCGCGCTTCGTCGGGCGTGATCGTGGCACACTTCACGCCCACGCCGCACTCCTTGATGGCATTCGCCGCGTCGATCGTCACCTGATCGGCGGTGGCGTCACGATTCTCGATCGAGAGGTCGAAATAGCGGATCTCGAGATCGAGGTAGGGCAGGATCAGCTTGTCCTTGATGAACTGCCAGATGATCCGCGTCATCTCGTCGCCATCGAGATCGACGACCGGGCCCTTGACCCGGATCCTGGCCTTCATGTTGCCTGCCATGCTCGCGCTCCTGCTGGGAAGAATGTCGCGATGTTGTAGCAGCCAGAAGGCGCCGCGCCTTCACGCCGTGACGACTGCCGCGAGGATCTCGGCGGCGGTGCCCACCTCGGCAAGGTCGATCCATTCGTCGGCGGTATGGGCCTGCTCGATCGAGCCCGGACCAAACACCACACTCGGCACGCCCGCGGCCGTGAACACGCTGGCATTTGTGCCATAACGGGCGGCGGAACGGGCGGCCTCGGCCCCACGACCGCGAGACTCCGTGACGAGCCTCTCGACCCAGACGGCGGCCTTTGGATCGCCCGTGGCATCGACAAGGCCGGCGCTCTCGAGGAACGGTTCGTCGTGCTCGATGAGCGACTCAGGACAGGCCGCGGCAATCCTCGCGATCACCTCGGCCCGCGCCTCGTGGGGCGACTCGCCGGGAAGCACCCGCCGTTCAATCTCGAGGATCGTGAGGTCGGGCACGAGATTCACCCCCGCCCCGCCCCGGATCGTGCCGAGATTCAGGGTGGGAGGACCGCAGGGATGCACGGGCTGCCGCGCGAGGAGTTCGGTGGCAAGCAACTCGATCGCGAGAATCGCGCGGCCCGTTGGATAGATCGCGTTCACCCCCTGCTCCGGGAAGGCGCTGTGACAGGCGCGGCCATGCACCCGGACCCGCCAGCGGATTGCCCCTTTGTGCTGCATCACGAGGTTGAGACGGGTGGGCTCGGCGACGATGGCGAGCACCGGCCGGCGGCCGACAATCTTACGGCCAGCGGCATCCGACGGCGGCGCGGCCTCCGTCGCCGATGCGTCCCAGAGCCGGGCGAGCGCCTTCGCGCCGGTAAACCCAAACTCCTCGTTCACGGTGGCAGAAAACAACACCGTCGCACGACGGGGGCCGCCGGCCTCGATCAGCCGCTCGAGCGCCGAAATCATCGCCGCCATGCCGCCTTTCACGTCACAGGCGCCGCGGCCATACATCCGGCCCTCCCGCACGGTCGGGGCGAACGGTTCGATGGTCATGTTTTCCACCGGAACCGTGTCTTGATGGGCGTCCCAGAGGATCACCGGGGCCCGCGGCACGGTCGCCTCGAGCCTCGCCATCACGTTGTCGCGTCCCGGCGACACGGGCTGCCTCGCCCAGGGCAGGCCAGCGGCCGTGAACCGCTGAACGAGGTAGTCGGTGATCCGCCCCTCCAAATACTCCGGCCCGGAGACATCCCGGCCCATGGGATTGACGCTGGGACGACGGACAAGGTCGGCGAGCAGGGGAACGTGGGCAGCCATACCGAAAACCCTACCAGACCCACCGCCCATCTGCTTTCCCGAGACGCCAGTTCCGTGGTAAAATCCTGGACTTGGGCCGGCTTGAGTCGCGTCGGCCATCGTTGCCCCATGTCTTCGTGCCAGGTGTTGCATGCCGTTGACCGCCAGCTTTTTCTGCCGCCAGAGCAACGTCTTCGCCCCGATCGGCACGAGGGCCTGCCTGCTGCTCGCGGCGACGGTGCTGCCGAGTGCGACGATCGGCTGGGCACAGGCCACGGCCGACATGACCAAAGACATGCAGGCGATTCGCGACGCATCCAGCGCGTACAAGGCGGCGGTCGAACGGGGCGATGGCAAGGCGCTCGCAGCACTCTGGACGCCTGACGGCGACATTGTGGATGACCTCGGGGGGGTGATGAAGGGCCGCGAAACCGTCGCGCTCCTCCAGCCGGCTCCGACCGACGCCAAGCCAGCCGGAAAGCCTGTGATCACGATCAAGGACACGAATCTGCGCTTCATCACCCCCGACGTCGCTCTCGAAGATGCCACGGTGGAGGTGACGCCGCCGGGTACCGCCGCGCCGCTTCGCGGACGGTTTTCGGCCACGTGGGTGCGTCACGAAGGCGCGTGGAAGCTTTCGGCCCTCCGCGAAGCCCGCGGGGAACCCGCGGGCGGCACCGAATCGCTCGAGGAACTCTCCTGGATGGTTGGCGATTGGGCTGTGGTGGACGATGACGCCACCGGCAAGCCGGCGCCGAACAGGCCCTCGATCGAGATGACCGTCCGATGGAATCCGACCCGCACGTTCCTGCTCCGCGACATGAAGATCACGCCAGCGGGAGCGGCAGCGAATCCCGATGCGGCGATGCACATCACCCAGCGGATCGGCTGGGATCCGCTCTCGAAGGGCATCCACTCGTGGGTGTTCAGTTCGGATGGCGGCCACGGCGAGGCAGCCTGGAGCCGAAAAGACGGATCGTGGATCGCCCAGACGACCGCTGTCCTCCCCGATGGGAGCCAGACCTCGTCGCTCAACATCTACACCTACGATGGCAAGGATCGATGTGCCTGGCGATCGCTGCCGACGCACGTGGGCGGCGAGCACATGCCGCAGATCGATATGACGATGGTCCGAAAGTCAGGTTCCGACAAACCAGAGGGGGCGGGCCGATAACGGTCCCGCGACAGCATGCAGGCGTCCTTCTTCCACATGCACCAGATCAGCCCGATGCGGCGGTTCGCCTTTACTCGAACGGCCTGCATCCTGACCGCGGTGCTTGCCGTGATTTCGACGGCCATCTCGCCGACGGCCCATGGGCAGCAGTCTGCGCCGGCCGCAACTGCCGGGCCAGCAGCCCAGGCAAAAGACGCCACGCCGGCGGCGGCCGACGATGGTGATCTCGCCCGCAAGGCCGACATCATGAACAGCCAGCGGTGGCGTCGCGCGATCTTCGAACTCGGCGAATGGCTCTCGTCGCAGAAGATCTACACTCCGCAGGACGTGCGAAATATCAAGGCCGACTTCAACCGCCGGGTGTCGGGGATGTCGTCCTACGAGTTGGAATACCTGCTCGAGGATCTCGACGCCAAGTTCAAGATCCTCGAGACGCCCGAGGCGAAAGATGCGCGGCAGTGGGTCGGGCAATATCTCTCGGTCATGTCGGATCAGAAGCGGGCCGAGGTGCTCAAGGATGTTCCAGACGTCGTCACGATGTCGGCCGCCCAGCTCCAGCAGGAGATTGACAAGATCGAGCAGAAGCGATCCTCGCTTCAGCAGCAGCAGTCGGCCTTCGACAGCAGCCGGCAACAGCTCGTCGATCGCGCCCAGGCGGCCCGGCAGGCGACGGCAGCGGCCTCGAACGCAGCCGCGGCGCGGATGCAGTCAGGCGGCGGCGGGGTGTCGTATTCGCCCTATCGGAGCCAAGGGGGCGGGAAGCCGCCGTTTTCCGATACTCATAGTTCTGGCATGAGCGTCGGCGTCGGTCCGTTCGGGGCCTACGCCAATTTCAACGTCGGTGCCTTTTAATCGACGGCTTCGCAATCGAAGCATCGGCAATCTGGGGCAGATGGCGAGCGTGGGCACCTTCGGGATGCGGTCGCTCGCGGATTCGTTCATCGGGCTGCGAGTCCGGTCTGTTATCGCCCCCACCGGGATGGTATTTCTCCGAGGCCCCCGATCGGAACTCCTTGTCCCGAGAGCGGGTGCGTCAGTTCACCGCGTTTCCTTCGCCGCCGCGCCATGAATCCTCTCTCGCCAACAGTCGCGGTGGCTCCGCCACGAATACCTCCTGTAGGGGATTCCGGGTGGCGACCGCGGTTCTCTGTGATGGTGCCCGCATGCGAGCCCGATGAGAAGCTCTGTCATGCACTCGATTCGGTGCTCAGCCAGGCGGCTCCGCGGGAGGCGATGCAGATCGCCATTGTCGATGATGCATCGACCCCGGGGCGTGTCGCGCAGCTCGTGCGATCGATCGACCGCATCGGTCGGATCGATGTCATCTCCAATGATCGTCGGCTCGGGCTGAGCGGCAACTGGAATCGGGCCATCGCGCTGGCCCGCGGCCACCTGATCCACCTGCTGCACCAGGACGACTGCGTTCTGCCGGGCTTCTATGCGAGTATCGAGCGGGGTTTCACGGCGTCGCCGGAGATCGGCATGGCCTTTTGTCGCAGCCGGATCGTCGATGATCTGGGCCGCACCATGAAGCGCACCTCACGGCTCCGGTGGCTACCGGGTGTGCTCGAGAACTGGCTGCCCACGATCTCGGAGCGGCAGCGGATCCAGACTCCCGCCGCAGTTGTGGCCCGGAGCACCTACGAACGCGTGGGGGGCTACCGTCCGGACCTCTGCCATGCCCTCGATTGGGAGATGTGGGTGCGGATCGCGGCACGGTATCGCGTCTGGCATGAACCGCGGACGCTCGCGATCTATCGCCGGCATGTCGCCAACGAGACGACGCGACTCTTCGCCACGGGTGCCGTCTGGCCCGACATGACCAAGGCGATCCGGATCAATGCGGCGACGCTGCCCGTAGCGCTCCGAGCCAGCGGCGTCGCCGCCAGCGTGCGCTGGCACACCGCTTCCGCCATTCGAACCGCCGAACGGCAACTGGCAGCTGGGGCCACGGCCGCAGCTGCCAGCACCCTCGACGCGATTCCCGACCTGCTCGGCCTGGCGGCAGGCACGCGGCTCGATAGCTCGACCGCCCGCCGACTCGCCATGTTGCAGGCCCGGCTGGGCAGCGACGGCCCGATGCGTCGGGCCGCCTAACCTCGCCTGGATCGCAGCCGCCATGGACGACGAACACCTGCTCCCGATCGCGACCAAGCCGCGACGGGCGATCGTGCTGGCCCACTTTGATCCACACGGCAGCTTTGATCCGCACGTGATCCACGCCCTCATCGCCTACCGCCCGTTCGCCGACCGGCTGGTGCTGGTGTCCAACGGCGGCGGTCGCCTGCCTCCGGCGATCGCACCGCTCGTCGACGCCTATCTCCCGCGGGCCAACGTCGGCTACGACTTCTGCGCCTGGCGAGACGGCCTTGCCACCCTGCACCGCGGCGACTTCGACGAGATCGTCTGTGTCAACGACAGCGTCTACGGGCCGCTCTTCGATCTGGCTCCCGTATTCAGTCATCCACGCACGGCAGCGGCCGATCTCTGGGGCATGGTCGTCTCGGACCAGCCCACGGGTCGCGATGCACCCCGCATCCGACATCTCCAATCGTGGTTCTTCGGCATGCGTCGACCGTTTTTCGAGTCGGACTGCTACGACTCCTTCTGGTCGAGCGTAGAGCCGCTGGGCTCGAAACGCGAGATCGTCGACCGCTACGAGATCGGCCTCACTCAGCGGGCTGCCGAGGCAGGGTTTCGCGTGGCCGGACTGTATGACGCACCGGCGGCGGGCCGCGTCGGCCTCCGCGAGGTGCTCCCTCACCTGTCGCTCTTTTCCCCACGACGCTCATGGCGACTCGTGCGAAAGAGCCGCCGCACCCCCCACAACCCGAGTGAACTCGTCTGGTGGCGGCTGCTCGAGGCGGGCGTGCCGTTCGTGAAAATCGGCCTGTTTCGGGTCAATCACTACGGCCTCGATCTGTCCCGGGTGATGGCGGGGCTCGGCCGATCGACCCGGTTCGATCTCGGCCTGATCCGCGAGCATCTGGCCCGCTGCGGCTGAAAAATGCGGCGATGTCCCGCCGGGATGCCGGGCCGAAACAGCCAGACTCGTCGACTGGAAACCGCCCCTGTATAAAGATGCGGGTTTCGGACAGGCCGGCGGATCGTCGATCCTCCGGTTTTTTTCGGGCCCGACTTTGTGATGAATTTCACGAAGTCGGTTCCCGCGGCCGAAAACCACGTATCGGCCCGGCTCCCCGCCCCCGAACGCCCTTCCTTGAGGTCTCGATGGACGCGATCCTCCCGGTGCTGCTCTTCGTCGCGATCGCGGCGGCCGTATCGGTCGGGCTGCTCGTGGTGGCCAACCTGATCGGCCCGCGGCGGTCAGGGGCCGTCAAGGAAATGCCGTACGAGAGCGGCATGGATCCCGTCCACGACACCCGGCGGCGGTTCGACGTGAGGTTTCACCTGGTCGCGATCACGTTTCTCGTATTCGACGTCGAACTGCTCTTCCTCTATCCCTGGGCCGTCGCCAGCCGGTCAGCGGCCGGCGTCGATGCGGCCGTACAAGGGGGCCTCGTCTCGTCGCGGGGCCTCGTCTTCGGTGCCGCGATGGCCTTCATCGCGATGGTGGTCGTGGGCTTCGCCTACGACTGGAGAAAGGGGGTTTTCCGATGGCGGTAGTCCACTCGGGTTCATCCAACAGGCTCGAACTCCCTGAAAACGTCGTCGTCGGCCGGCTCGACTCGCTTGCCAACTGGTGCCGCAAGAACAGCCTCTGGCCGATGCCGTTCGCCACGGCCTGCTGCGGCATCGAGCTGATGGCCACCGGCGCCAGCAAGCACGATCTCGCCCGTTTCGGTGCCGAGGTGTTTCGCTTCAGCCCACGGCAGTGCGACCTGATGATCGTAGCCGGCCGGGTGGTGATGAAGATGCTGCCGGTGCTGCAGCGCATCTGGCAGCAGATGCACGAGCCCAAGTGGTGCATCTCGATGGGTGCCTGCGCGAGCACGGGGGGCGTGTTCGACACCTACGCCGTCGTGCAGGGCATCGACCGCTTCATCCCCGTCGACATGTACGTGCCCGGCTGCCCGCCCCGTCCCGAGCAGCTCATTCAGGCGATCATTGATCTGCAGGACAAGATTCAGCGGGAGGGCACGATCACCGGCCGCGAGTTCGACACGGCGGGCCGCCAGCTTCGCAAGCGGGCCCTCGTCGAGATCGCCAACCCGCTGTCGATCGATGCCTCACGAAATCCGATGCTGCAGCGGGAACTGACCGCGGCGGCCGACGCCATCGTCGGCCGGCACACCTAGTCCTCAGATCGAGCCCTCACACCACCACGACCGTCACCTTCCATCCATGCCCTTCACGCCCCCTTCCGTCGACGATGTGCTCGCCGCCCTGACGGCCCGCGTGGGTAGCCTCGAGACATCGGTCTCCCGTGGCCAGACGCGCGTGGTCGTGCCGGAATCGCTGGCATTCGATGCACTTGCGTGGCTCAAGGAGCAGGGCTTTGACCTGCTCGTCGACGTGACCTGCGTCGACTACCTCGAGTACAAAGCCGCGAAGCACCGCTATGGCCTCGTCTACCTGCTCGCCTCGACGGCCACCAACCAGCGGCTCACGATCCGCGTGTTCATCGACGATCCCGACCCGACCGTAAAGAGCGTGATGCCGCTCTGGGAGGCCGCCAACTGGCTGGAGCGGGAGGTCTGGGACCTGTTCGGCATCCGCTTCACCGGCCATCCCGATCTCCGCCGGCTCGTGATGCCCGAGGAGTTCACGGCCCATCCGCTTCGCAAGGATTACCCGCTCCAGGGTCGCGGCGAGCGGCACAACTTCCCCGTTCTCACCCGCGACCACAGCTGAGCACGCCCATGTCCATCGCCACGGCTGAGTTCGGCACCTCCGGCCCGCAGGCGGGTGCACGTTCCGAGGACTACCTCTGGACGCTCAACTTCGGTCCGCAGCACCCCGCCACCCACACGACCCTCCGGATCGTGCTCAAACTCGACGGCGAGCGGGTGGTCGATGCGATGCCGGAGATGGGGTATCTGCATTCCGGGTTCGAGAAACTCGGCGAGCACCTCACGTTCAACCAGTACG
>Ga0209229_10001339_pt1 | contig 10152 bp, 11 predicted proteins | sample SanBayMetagenome_FD_187466 | JGI IMG/M metagenome (GOLD analysis project Ga0209229, IMG submission 187466) | Freshwater and sediment microbial communities from dead zone in Sandusky Bay, Ohio, USA (SPAdes) (version 2) | ecosystem: Environmental > Aquatic > Freshwater > Lentic > Sediment... | reverse complement strand
CAAACAGAAAAACAGCTTACTGAATTTGGTGAGAAAATTCCTGCAGAGAAAAAATCAGTTATCGATGCAGCTTTGAACAAGCTGAAGGAAGTACATAAAACACAAGATTTGGCCGCAATTGAAGCTGCAACCAAGGAGTTAAACGATGCATGGATGGCTGCTAGTCAGGATATGTACAATGCTTCTCAAGGTGCACCGGGTGCCGAGGCGCAACAGCCAGGAGCAGGCGGACAACAAGCAGGCACAGAAAACGTTACAGATGCTGAATTTGAAGAAGTGAAATAAGAATTGCTATTTTATATAAAAAGGCCCTTCTAAGGGCCTTTTTTATTTCTAGTAGTTTTAATTTGCCAAATAGTAAAATGAAAAAGACATGCACACTCGAATTCTGTTTTCTATATTTCTTTTTTGGAACATTTTATCTGGTTTCGATGCAATTGGACAAGATCTTTCAGTAAAAGCATTGCAAGAGGAATCAATAAAAAGTACTAAAAAACTGGTAGAAGATACATCTTCTAAAACGTGGAAGAAAGGAATATTGTATAGTCTTAATTTTTCGCAGGCATCATTAAGTAACTGGTCGGCTGGAGGTGATAAATTTTCTCTATCGGTTAGCTCTGTATTAAATACCTATGCAAATTATAAAAAGGCAAAACATAGTTGGGATAATAATTTTGAATTTCTATTGGGCTATGTTAATTCAACGAGCTTGGGTAGCAGAAAAAATGACGATCGTTTTGATCTGGTTTCAAAATACGGATATGCATTAAATAATAAGTTCAGCCTGGCTGCTCTTTTCAACCTTAGGTCACAGTTTTTTAAAGGGTTTACCTATGATGGAGGGATAAAAAACTTTGCCTCTAATTTTATGTCACCTGGGTATGTTTTACAGAGTGTGGGTATAGATTATAAACCGAGTTCATTTGCTTCTTTATTTATTTCTCCATTGACTGGCAGATGGGTTTTTGTTACTGATCCGATACTTTCTTCAAGAGGACTATATGGTGTTAAACCAGGGGAAAATAGTGTATTCGAAATTGGAGCATTTGCTAATCTAAATTTCATGAAAGAGATTGCTCCTAATATTACTTTAAAGTCGCGACTGGATTTATTCTCCAATTATAAACACAAACCAGAGAATGTAGATCTCTTCATGACAAATTTGTTGACAGTCAAACTTTCGAAACTATTCAATATCACTTGGGGCGTTGATATGATTTATGATGATGATGCAAGGTTGTTTGGACCTAATGGCAATTCACCTTCTTTGCAATTCAAATCATTAATTGGAATAGGAGTGCAGTTTAAGAAATAAAATCAGTTGACTTCCATCCAGGTATGATCTGCTAACAATTTTACTGTTGCTACTGATTTCTTGAATGGTCCATTGGTTCCCCATTCTTTCGGACTGACCAAAGAAAGAAAATGATCTCCATTTTTCTTTTCATATAAATGATACACCTGACCAATTACAGGTGTGAAACTGAGTTTAGCGCTGTAAATCAAAACAGATAAATCTTTTCTTCTTTGAATTTCTTGTGCTTGTAAGGCTAATAATTCAATTTGTTGTCTGATTTGTGAAAGTTGCATATTGGTTTGCTCTTCCATTGCGGTCAGGGATTTGTGCCTGATCATTCCTTCTTCAGTAGGCTTGATTACCGCACCTGAAACTGAAGTAGAATATGGAAGAACACTCATCTGCTTGTGATAGAGTGAAACATTTTTGTAATTAGTACCATCTTCACGTTGTCCGTTTTCTGTAACCTTCAAATACCCATTAGGCATTATTTCATGCAAAACGGTTAGTGTTTGTTCGTTTTGTAGCAAAAATTGAATTTCAAAACTGATGCTATCAATTAAAATAACTTTTCCTTTTTCAGCAATTTGATCTTCGGTTAAAGATTGAAATGATCCGTCTGCAACAATGCTGTAGGTAGAGGAGAAGGCCTGGTTTTCAAGCGTTACCCAGTTCATCTCAATATTTAACTCATTTCTGGATTCTGTAGAGCTTATTTTATAGGTACCTGATTTGGGTCTTTCGCCCTTTTCATAAGTGCCTTTTTCAGGAAATAGTTGCCAGGAATAAAGGAAGTTGTAGGCTTGAATCATATCATGTTAACAACGAATTAGTCAGTTGGTTCTAATATCAGCTTTTTTGGGCATCGATTGCCGGATTTGAACTAATTTTGCTCTGTTATGACAATAGAGCAATTAAAAACTATGAGAGACCGTCTTTCTGTCTTGAGGAGGTTTCTTTGACGTTGAGAATAGACAATATAAAGTAAACGAGGACAAACAAAAGTCGCTTTCTCCAGGTTTCTGGGATGATAATAAACGCGCGACTGAAATCTTGAAAAATATCAAACTCAATGAGTATTGGTTGAATTTATATAATTCAACTGCAGGCGCTGTTGATGATTTCTCCATTTTATTTGATTTTTGGAAAGAAGGTGAATGTGACGAGGAAGAAGCAAAGTTTGCTTATGGCAGAGCAATACTTTCATTAGATGAGGCAGAATTTAAAAGCACGTTGAATCAACCCGAAGATGAATTGCCTGCTGTTTTGCAAGTTAATAGTGGTGCTGGTGGTACAGAAAGCCAAGATTGGGCTGAGATGCTTGTGCGCATGTATAGAATGTATGGTGAAAAGCAAGGATGGACAGTCACTGAATTGGATTGGCAGGATGGAGATGGTGCTGGTATCAAATCGGCTGTTTTGCAATTTGAAGGCCCCTTTGCATATGGTTTTCTAAAAGCAGAAAATGGTGTTCATCGTTTGGTTAGGATTTCTCCGTTTGATAGCAATGCAAGAAGACATACCTCTTTTGCATCTGTTTATGTATATCCATTGGTGGATGATTCAATTGAAATTGAAGTTTCTCCAGCCGATTTAGAATGGGAATTTTACCGTGCTGGTGGTAAGGGTGGACAAAACGTAAACAAAGTAGAAACAGCGGTCCGTTTGAAGCATACTCCCAGTGGAATTATTGTTGAATGTCAGCAGGCTAGAACACAAGGTGAGAACAGAGAGAAGGCATTGAAGATGTTGAAGAGTAAACTCTACGAAGAGGAAATGAGAAAGCGTGAGGCATTGAAAAATGCCAATAATGCTTCAAAGAAAAAAATTGAGTGGGGGAGTCAGATTCGAAGCTATGTATTCCATCCATATAAAATGATTAAAGACCACAGGACTGATTTTGAAGTGGGTAACGTGCAGCCAGTGATGGATGGTGATCTCGATGGATTCATCAAAGCTTATCTCATGATGGAAAAAGAAAATGTCTCTTAATACTAAAAATAAAATTTAATTGAAATGAATAACGGTCATTACAGTTTGCCTCTGCCTAAAAACGAAACCGTATTGAGTTATGCTCCAGGTACACCAGAGCGTGCAAGATTAAAAGAAGTTTTAGCCGAATTAAAATCTAATCAGGTTGATGTGCCCATGTATATTGGTGGAAAGGAAGTGAGAACGGGTAATAAAATAGCCATTCGACCTCCTCATGAAAGAAAGCACGTCTTAGGTTATTTTCATGCTGGAGATGGTAAACATGTAAAAGCTGCAATCAATGCTGCTTTATCAGCAAAGTCTGATTGGGAGTCCATGCCATGGGAAAGTCGTGCAGCTATTTTCTTAAAAGCAGCTGATCTAATTGCTGGTCGTTATAGACCTTACATGAATGGCACAACTATGTTGGGACAAAGTAAAAATGTTTACCAAGCAGAAATTGATGCAGCTTGTGAGTTGATCGACTTTTTGAGATTCAACGTTCATTATTTGAGTGAAATATATGCGCAACAACCTATCAGTGCTCCTGGTATGCACAATAGGCTTGAATACCGACCACTAGAGGGTTTTGTGTTGGCAATCACACCTTTTAACTTTACTGCTATTGGTGGTAATTTACCTGCATCTGCTGCCTTGTGTGGCAATACAGTGGTTTGGAAATGTGCTAACACTCAAGTTTATTCAGCGCAAATGTTCATGCAAGTTTTGAAAGAAGCTGGGTTACCTGATGGTGTAATTAACTTAATTTATGTTGAGGGACCTATTATAGGTGATATCTGCTTCTCACATCCTCAATTTGCTGGTGTTCATTTTACAGGTTCAACTGGAGTATTCAATCAAATGTGGAAGACCATTGGTGCCAATACAGGAATGTATCGTTCTTACCCAAGAATTGTTGGCGAAACAGGCGGTAAAGATTTCGTGATGGTTCACCCATCAGCCGATGCAGATATTGTAGCAACGGCCTTGTTAAGAGGTGCATTTGAGTACCAGGGGCAAAAATGTTCCGCAGCTTCACGAGCCTATATCCCATCTAATTTAGCTGTAGCTGTTCGCAAAAAACTTGTTGCAGGTATTAATAGCTTCAAAATGGGAACGGTTGAAGACATGAGTAATTTCATCAATGCAGTTATTGATGAAAAATCTTTTAATAAAATCAAAGCATACATCGATAAAGCAAAGCGTTCGTCTAAAGTTAAAGTGATTGCTGGTGGCAATTGTGACAAAAGCAAGGGCTTTTTCATTGAGCCAACTGTCATTGAGACTACTGATCCTAAATACACTACCATGTGTGAGGAAATTTTTGGTCCAGTTTTAACCATGTATGTCTATCCAGAAAAGAAATATACTGAAACCCTGCATCTGGTTGATGAGACGTCTCCATATGCCCTGACTGGTGCAATTATCTCATCAAATAGAGCAGCTATTGATGAAGCAACAAGAGTTTTAAAACATGCTGCTGGTAATTTCTACATCAATGATAAGCCAACTGGAGCGGTTGTGGGACAACAACCATTTGGTGGTGGAAGAGCATCCGGAACCAACGATAAAGCTGGCTTCATGTTGAACCTGAACAGATGGTTGAGCGTGAGAACAGTGAAGGAAACTTTTGAACCACCCAAAGATTATCGCTATCCATTCTTGCAGGAAGATTAGTTCTTGCAGAAATGAACCATTATATTTATGCAAGATTTGAATAACATGAAAGGCGTTACTACCATCATGGAAGAAAAGCAGTTGACGCTGACCCTTAAAAGGTTGGCACACGAGCTTATTGAAAATCATTACCCCTTTACTGATACTTGTATAATTGGTATCCAGCCAAGAGGAATTGCGATCAGTGATTTTATCACACAATACCTTAAGGAAATGCATCCTGAGGTGAAACTAAATTATGGAAAGCTTGATATTACTTTCTACAGAGATGATTTCAGAGGGCAAATACACATTCCTAGCATTACAGAATTGCCATTTTCAATTGAAAATAAAAAAGTAATTCTTATAGATGATGTCTTGTATACCGGACGAACAATCAGGGCTGCAATGGATGCATTACTTGATCATGGACGTGCTCAAAAGGTGGAACTCTGTATACTGGTAGATAGAAAATTCAGTAGAGAATTACCTATTCAGCCAGATTATGTTGGTAAATCAATTGATTCCATCGTAACGCAGAAGGTTAAGGTGTATTGGGGGGAAGAAAAAAGGGTGGTTTTATACGATAGTGTCTGATTTTAAATTTTATTGGCTTTTTATACCTCAATCCTATAACTTTGCATCCTAATGCATCTTAGTTCAAAACACTTACTCGGCATTAGAGACCTCCTTCCAGAGGATATCCAACTCATTTTAGATACTGCCAAACAATTCAAAGAAGTTTTACAGCGTCCAATCAAAAAGGTTCCTTCCTTAAGAGATGTCACTATTGTCAATCTCTTTTATGAGAATTCAACTCGGACAAGAATATCTTTTGAACTGGCTGAGAAAAGGCTAAGTGCTGATACCATTAACTTCTCTGCTAGTGGATCTTCAGTTTCAAAAGGTGAAACCCTTTTGGATACAGTCAATAATATCTTATCCATGAAAGTTGATATGGTGGTGATGAGGCATAGTGCGACAGGTGCACCACATTTTCTATCCCAACATATACCTGCGGCAATAGTCAATGCAGGTGATGGTATCAATGAACACCCAACTCAGGCCCTTCTTGATGCTTTGAGTATCAGTGAAAAGCTGGGTACTTTAAAAGGAAAAAAGATTGCCATTATTGGTGATATTATGCATTCAAGGGTAGCTTTAAGTAATATTTACTTGCTCACAAAAATGGGTGCAGAAGTTACCCTGGCTGGTCCACCTACTTTAATTCCAAAGCACATAAAAGATTCATTTTCAATTAACGTGACCTATAATGTTAAAGAAGCACTTGAGTGGTGTGATGTAGCCAATGTTTTAAGAATTCAACTGGAAAGACAGAATCAAGTCTTGTTTTCATCATTAAGGGAGTACAATCAAGCATACGGAATCACCAAGCAACTTTTACAAAGTATTCAGAAAGACATCCTGATCATGCATCCTGGTCCCATAAACCGGGGGGTGGAAATTGATTCAGATGTTGCTGACAGCGGACAATCTATTATACTAGATCAGGTAGAAAATGGGGTTGCTGTAAGAATGGCTGTTTTATACTTACTTTCGGGTAGAAAAGAGGCTACTGCCTAAAACAACTACCATGCAAAGAATATGTGTTTTCCCTGGCACTTTTGATCCAATAACGTTGGGCCATGTAGATGTGATTAAGCGTGCTATGCCAATGTTTGATCAAATAATCGTTGCCATTGGTATAAATGCTTCAAAAGCCCCGATGTTTAGCCCTGATCAAAGAAAGACATGGGTTGAAGAGATTTTTAAGGGCGAAACCAAGATTGTCGCTGCTGTTTTCGAAGGATTGACTGTCAATTTCTGTAAAGAAGTAGGTGCTCGTCATATACTCAGAGGTATTCGTTATGTGAGTGATTTTGAATATGAAAAAACAATTGCTGATGCCAATAGAACACTAGATCCGGCAATTGAAACTGTATTCCTGACTTGCGAGCCAAAATACACTTCGGTTGCATCAACCATTGTAAGGGACATCATCCGAAACGGCGGAGATGCATCCTTGTTCCTACCTGAGTCTGTTGCTAAAAGTATTGCTCAACAACAAGCTTAATGGTTGGGTACATTTCATCCAGTAGTTTATATGCTTTTTCTTTTGAGACAAATTGAATTGCTGTAATATCCTCTTCTGTCTGAGGGATAAGTGTTTCATTACCCCAATTCTCCATCTTATACCAATGCGAAGGTTTAAGAATTGTTTGTCCTTTGTAATAATATGTGTGGTAAGTTGTTGTAAGAAAACCACCTAACTTGATGTTTTTTAAACCAGTCTCTTCTTGAACCTCTCTTATCGCGCATTGTTCGATTGTTTCACCTTCATCCAATTTGCCCTTGGGTAGATCCCAAAATCCTCTTCGGAAGATCATCAGCAGTTCATTTTTTTCATTGAAAACCAGTCCCCCTGCTGCTTGCATAATTGTTTTATCCTTGGTATAGTCTTTGAATGATTGTTCAGACTCCAGTTGGATTACACCGTCAGGTTCGTGGATAGTAATGTACATAACTTAATTTCAAAAATTGGTTGGCTTGTTTGATTTTTGTACCATGACAAACGAAAAAACAGTTGCCGAAAAACTCCTACAAGTTAATGCAGTAAAATTGAACCCCAAAGAACCTTTTACTTGGGCTTCCGGATGGAAGAGTCCCATTTATTGTGATAACAGAAAAGTATTGGGTTATCCCTATGTTCGTGATTTCATCAAAAGTGAAATGTGCAATGTACTTTTCGAACAGTTTTCAGAAGCTGAATTATTAGCTGGTGTTGCTACTGCAGGAATTGCCTGGGGTGCAATGTCGGCAGATCAATTGAAACTTCCTTATATCTATGTTCGTCCAAAGCCAAAAGAGCATGGTTTGGGTAATCAAATTGAAGGGTATTACGAGAAGGGAATGAAAACAGTTATCATTGAAGACTTGATTTCTACTGGTAAGAGCAGTCTGCAGGTGGTTGATGTAGTGAGAGCAGCAGGACTTGAAGTAGTTGGAATGGTTTCTATATTCAATTATGGCTTTGATGTTGCCAACAAAGCCTGTGAAGAGGCTGGTGTGAAATTTGTATCGCTAACCAATTATCCTGCAATGATTTCACTTGCAGTGGAAAAAGGATTGATTGCTGAAGACGACCAAAACACCTTGTTAAAATGGAGTCAGGATCCAGCAGGATGGGGGAGATAGACTAACTTTATACAAAATTATCCATTATGAGAAAGTTGATCTTGTTATTGATGCTTGGTTTTGCAGTTGGAGTCAATGCGCAACAGAAAAAGCCTATAACTGTTACTATTAATACACCTTCTGTACAGTGTGATATGTGTAAGAATAAGATTGAAGAGTATTTGAAATATGAGGAAGGTGTTACTAAAGTGGTTGTCAACCCAAAACAAAAAAAGACTACGGTTACTTATTTAACTGATAGAACCAATCTCGAAAATATCAAGACTGCAATTGCAAATGTTGGTTATGATGCAGAAGAAATTAAGGCTGCTAAAGATGCCTACGACAAACTTCCTGCTTGTTGCAAAAAGCCATCCAAATAAGGATGGTTTTTTTATAATTCTTTTGCATGATTAAGCCGCTTTATTATTTTCCTTGTCTGTATGCATTTGCTGATTTGATGCATCAATCAACGATTTTGTTTGATGCTGATATGCCTTTTAAGCGGTCAAGTTTTAGAAACAGATTGATTATTGCAGCTGCAGATGGTCCCATTCAATTATCAATTCCGGTTGTTGGAGGCAGATCGATTAAGTCCATTTACAGAGAAGTTGAAATAGACTATAAAAGCAATTGGCAGAGAGATCATTTCCGGACATTGTGCACCGCATATGGGAATTCACCATTCTTTCTTTTTTATAGGGATGAACTAGAGCAGTTGTTCAAACAAAAGTCTCGCTTACTTTATGAATGGAATCTTTTATGTTTAGAATGGGTCTTGAAAAAAATGAAAATTCATCTTCCAATTGTTAATGATATAATGACTCAAAATGAAGATATATCTTCGGTAAGTGGAGATAAATATTCGCCACAAAATTATTCTGCACATTCATCAAAAATTGAAGTGAAATACCATCAGGTCTTTGAAGAAAAGACTGGTTTTTTGCCCAATTTATCCATTTTAGATCTTTTGTTTAATGAAGGTTCTTATTCAAAACAAGTTATATTGAACATTTCCACTAAACTTCCATCAAATACAGCAGTCTAAATTAGAAATCTAACTTCTTTTTTAATATATTGAGACTATCTATTGATAATGAAGCAAATACAATTTGTAACTTTTTTTCTTTTTATTTCTATTGGTTTTATCCAAGCACAAAGTCTATCCAATAAAGGCAAAGAATTTTGGGTAGGTTATGGTAGTCACGTTGCAATGTATGAACCCGAAAGAATAAATATTCCAGGTACAAATCAAACCCAACCAAACCCCAATGCAGGCAAGCCAATAACAACTGGGGGCGATCAAAACATGGTTCTTTATTTTACCTCAGATCGAAATGCAACTGTTACAGTAGAAATACCTGGTTTGAATTGGACTAGAACGTATTCAGTAATAGCAAATCAAGTGACAACTAGTGATGTTATGCCTAAATCTGGTTCACAAGACGCTAGATTGGTTTCAGAAGGTTTGAGTAATAAAGGTATTCATATTGTATCTAGTACTCCAATTATTGCATATGCGCATATTTATAATCAAAGTGTATCTGGTGCTACTTTGCTTTTTCCTGTTGGAACTCTTTCAAATGAATATTATTCATTGAATTTTACCCAGGTATCTAATCAAAACTATTCTTATTGTTTTGCCTATGTAATTGCTACTGAAGACAACACAACTATTGAAATAACACCATCAGCTAATTTGCAACTTACCGGAACAACTCAAAAAATTACACAAGTTTTAAATAAGGGAGAAGTATATACGATTTTTGGGCAACTTAATAATCGTGTTGGTAACGGACCATATACTGGCGAGGATTTGACTGGTACAAAAATTAGATCAATTGCAACAACAACAAGTCCATGTAAAAAAATTGCTGTGTTTTCTGGTTCTGGTAAACTTGGTTTGACTTGTACAGCCGCAAATGCAGGTAGTTCTGACAACTACATGCAGCAAGCATTTCCTCCTAAAGCCTGGGGAAAGAAATATTTAACTGTTCCTACATTTGGTTTACCTAATAATAAATTTCGGATTGCAGTTAAAGATCCTAATACTA
>Ga0209229_10001336_pt1 | contig 10173 bp, 6 predicted proteins | sample SanBayMetagenome_FD_187466 | JGI IMG/M metagenome (GOLD analysis project Ga0209229, IMG submission 187466) | Freshwater and sediment microbial communities from dead zone in Sandusky Bay, Ohio, USA (SPAdes) (version 2) | ecosystem: Environmental > Aquatic > Freshwater > Lentic > Sediment | place... | reverse complement strand
TTCGACACTGGTACGTACGATTGAGTAGGATTGACTTTTTTTGCATGTTACACTTAATTTCAATCCCGGCCTGGGCAGAGATGCCCAAGACGTAGCTGATGCGAGCAGTAAATTTTGTGCACAAGCTGTAAACGAGCAGTGAATCTCATGGGTAATGATGGGAAAGACATATTAATTTATTAGTATTTTACTATTTTTACCCCCTGACGGCCCTCGCAGGCGGGTTAGGTATAGGTAAGGTTGGTGATCTGGACACCACATGCAGGCAATAAATTATACTACATTTATATCCGTCAAATTTGCTTCGGTTTTGAATATCATGCCCATGGAGACGCATCCGTTTGACCTTACAAGTCACCCGTTTTCACTTCAAAAATGATTCTTGAGTATTTTCACATATCTGAAGTCTGAACAACATTTTTAGGACTTTTTGATGTCAAAATGAGTGATTTCACTGATTTATGAGGTCAAAATGATGCCACTCGGCAAGCTTGTTTTTGAGCTAGGGAATTTCTGCTCATTCCCGCTCAACCTTCAGAGCAAATCCAGTAAATGTGCTATAATTTTATAACGAGGCAAGAAGTACGTTTTCCGCAGATTTTGGATTTTTCAGCATAAAAATCACGTTTTCCGCTCGCATGTGCTTAATTTTTGATTTTGAACCTCTGCACAGGCAGCAGGGAAGTAAAACGCAAAAACTGAAAATATCAACCAATGGGCTTACACTTTTTCACTGGTTTGAATGATTCAGTCATACATTTTTGATTCTTGGATAAGGGAGAATTAAGACCTACATCGCCGTGGGTTTTGTTTTTGGCCGAGCAACGACGCTACCTTTACTTATATGGGCTTAATTTTGGGCTCACCTCCAGTGTTTTTTAGTCTACCGGAGGGAAAAACTGTGAAAAATGAAACCTGTCGCGATTTAGGCACCCATTCTCACTTATCCAGAAATTGAAAATTCGTGTATTTATCATTTCAGACGGTGAAAAGCTGCAAGCCCGTTTCCCTCTATAGTGCAAGCATTTTTTGTCATTGTTAAATCCGATGAATCGGACTGTTTCATTTGCACCACTTGAGATATCATTAAATGATCATTTATTATTTTTGACTGGTTGCAGCCAGGAATATGTCATCTTCATCAAAATGAAATAGGGGATTCCATATCGAGCCACTACCTCTCCTCAATCTGTCAAAATCATGCAAGCCGAATGGGAACACTACCCCAGTTTCCTTCTCAACCTCATTCTGCATAAATCTGCCATCTGTGGGTTGGGACACAAGGGCCTATTTCCTATTTCTTATTGATATTTCGGTTCGACTGAAATATTTTTGAAATCAATGTTTTGATGTTATGTTTCACTTTGAAAGTTTGGTTTCTAACTTTTTTCATGAACAATGCACAAACCCAGCATCAACCTGATGCAAAATTTAGGTTGAGTGCATCATCACCACTGCGGCCTCTTCTTTTCTATGACGGTTTGAAGTTTTTCCCATGTAGACTTTAACCAACTTGCAGAAGCTCGATCGGAAATCTCCGAGTTTTCATTTTTATTTTTCCATAATTACAAGGACTTTGTCACCCTCCAAAAACCCGCTTTCTTGAATTGACTTTTGATTCTGTATTGACTATGGAACACCATGTAACTGAACCATGGCTTCACATATGTTAAAGTTTAACAATTTTTGGTCTGAAATTTCTTCACATTTCCACGTCACTCGACCTACCGTGGATTGAAAAAAAATTGATTCATATTCCAAAGGCGACAATAAATCTTCAAAAGCTTTTTCATCACGTTCGGTTCAGATCATGGTTGAAAATAATTCTAAAATTCTAAAAATTGAAGTTCATTCAATTTCATTTACATTGGTATATAATTTATTGGTCATGCAACACGTAGAAATGGTCGAAGTGGCTGTCCAAAAAATAACCCAAAAAACTAATTCTTTATATTCTTGAAATAATATGACTAACTGAGTTTGGCGAGCAATTTTGTGCAATTTGGTTAAATTCCAAATGGGAAAAATGTCAAACTGCCAAAGAAAAGGACAGGCCGCAGTGGTGGCCGTGCACTCAGCACAATTTTGGCATCTTGGTGATTCCAGGTTTGCATATTGGTCATAAAAAAAGATTCGGGACAAAAATTTCAAAATGGAATCTTGCATTCAAAATGTTGGAATTCTCGACCCACTTTATCCGTTCATGGTTTTTTAATCATAAATGGAGATAAGGTGAGAACCTAATCCTGGATCAATTTTATTCAGTATTTTTCAGTCATCAAATATGCTGACCTTTTTTGCCAACAATTTATTTCCAGTGAACGAGCCTGTGGCCGTGGAGTGGCCGGATGATGTCTACCATCTGAAGCAGTGGCACATCAGGCAGGACAGGAGGATTGCCCTGGCCCTCCATCGCTTCCTCAACAACGGTTCGTTTTGTAAACCTTCAATTTTAATTTCATTAGGTTCCCGAACCTAGTTTCGTCGCTGTCACTCCGCTTCAAATATGACAAATTTTCAATTTTCAAATTAAGAATTATACAACAATAATCTTTCAATGATCTCCCGCAGTACTTGAATACAGCATTTTCAATTCAAAAGTGGGAGCGTTCTATTCGATTTTCACTCATCACCATAATTTGCTCCAGTTGTATTTTTCAAAAGTTCTCTCTAAGGAGACCCAATTATATGTTAGATGGCTGCCTCTCAATCGGTCCCTTTTTGAAGGCATATTCCGGGAAACAAATGAGGCCCTCTGGATTTTTTTTAATTCTCCGGAATCAAGGGCGTTTCATTTTGTCCGATTTTCCTGCATGGTACATTTTCTATGGTCATTCTGACCATTTCCATGGCTTCCTGGGTCACGGAAATACTCGTCATTCGATAGGGCATCAAACCAGCTTTAATTTGATTTTTTTTTATTCGTGGAAAAAGCTCCACTGGTTCACGAGATATCGAGATATTTTGATTAAGCACCGCTTTTGGGGTTAATACTGTAGATTGAAGTATACCCGGAATAACGTGAAAATCACTATGATTTGCTCGACGCGCTCCACTCGGTACATTTTTTTGGAGCTCCCTAATTGCTCAAAATGAATGAAATTTGGAATGTGGGTTCCTGAATAGTATTCTGGGGTGCAAGGCTGCAAGCCACAAGCTTTTTTCAATTTCCACTTCAGTTTTGAGTTATGAAAATGAATTCAACCTTAATGTGAAATTCAAAAGAGTAAATTTTGACATCGTGGCCCTGAAAACTGGAAAAATACAGTACTTCATGTACAATTTGCTATCAGGTATTTTTTGCATTTCATTTCTGAACATTTCCCCATTTTCAGATTCAAGATAGCTTGAGTACAGGGGAAATGACAGCTGAAAATATGCAGCATGGTGTAAATTCCTGAATTCCAGAATTACCTGAATTTCAAAAAATTGTCTGAGACTCCCAATTGAGAAAAATATTTTTTCATAATTTGTTTGGAAATCTCTCGAAAGGAACTGGAATTGAAAAAATAAAATGTCCTGATTTCAAACATTTTTTCCATGCAGCCTTACCCTAAGGCTCATTTGTTGCCCGGAATACAGCTTAAAAGTTACTACAGCGATGAATTTCTAGCTCCAAATGTTGAAAATTGCGTTCGCTCCATATGGTCATTGAATACGTGATTTAGGAAAGCGCGGTTATGAATTTGCCCCTTTGGTCTGAATTTCAGGGCACATATTTCTCTGGTCCAGGTCCCCAAAGAGTCCCAGAAGCGTTATTTATGCTTGAATGAATGAAGTGAATTATCAGATAACGTTTTGAAGAAAGAAGTAAAGTTCCCAAAATTGACATCTTCTTTGTTTCTTCGTTGAAAGACTGAATTCCAAAAAAATAAGGGTCTTATTGAATTTGGCTAGAGGACATTTCACTGAAGCTCGATCAAACTACATTTTTATATTTTTGTGAATTCAAGAAATATAAAATCTGCTGACGCTTTCAAGGAATTCCATTATTTCACTTTCACGGACGAAATTTTTGCATCCGAACATGTCCGTTTCTGGGGAAACTCAACCCTCAAAATTACATTTTAATTGGTTCTATCAAAAGCCCACAAATCCCAATTCCTCTTTCCGAACATGTTTTGCTAATGATGAGAAATGAATCCAAAAATTTTACCAAATGATTTTTCATCAAAAACCTCCCCTCTTCTTAATCGTGGGTTAGGTTAGGATTGGTTAGTTTTTTTCCCACATGTCGAGTAGAGAGCAGTGGCGTAGTGATGTAATTTTGTTCAATTTCATTCATCCATTGATTAACATTTCTATATTTCTTTTCAATTTGAACAGGGGCCGAAGTGGAAGACGACGATGAGAACGGGAGCCTTTGCTGACGAGATCCGGACGAAATTCTCGGTCGTGAAAGGGGATTGGAAGGAGAGGCTGGCGTCGTCGGCGCCATGTAAATTAATTTGAAGTATCAATAAGTCGCAAAAGTGATTTTTTTTCCGGCTGGGCGATTATTTTTCATTATTCGGTCCATTGTTTTCCTTCCAAAACTTCGCTAAAACGTATATAATTATTATGTAAAGTTTCATGCACATTTTTTAACTCCTGTTCTTCCAGTTCTTTTCAAACCTTACATTTTCAATTGTTGAACTAGTTTTTTTAATCTTGACTGTGCAGTTGCCATTCTGTTTTTCTCGTTGAAAAACTTTTCAGTGTTTCTTTTATTTTTCTTCAAATATTTCGTAACTTTGACAGTATACATGATTTCAAGTTATAGACTACTTTTAATTTTGAAGTTCCTTATATTTGAAATTCTTGACAGAACGAAGGTTTTCAATTCCTTACTTTTCATTTCTTTTAATATTTCTTTTCGTCCTGTGTATTGTTATTTGCGTTCCCGATTTCTTTTGTGTCTTTGTGAAATTATTCGTTATATGTATTATTCATCGGTTAAGGGAATATTTCTTTTCTTCGGTTATCACTTTTATTGTCTTTTGAATTTTGATTACCATTTTTTGAGGTTGTTCAGTGAAAGCATTTGGCCGAAAATGAAAAACGTTTTCAAAGAATTTCCTAATTGATTTTATTTATTCCAATTGAGAAATCTATTTCTATATTGTCCATTTTTACCGAAATTGTCTACAAATGAAACGTGCTGGTCTGGGATACATTTTATGGCAATCTGAGTAGTTCTGGCAATTTTGTACTCGTGATTTTAAGTCGTTTTTACTGCAATATTGTGTTGCCCGAGAAAATTTCATGGAACCAATCATTCTCAAGACCCGAAATTCCGAAAATGTTGAAAAACCTGAGAATGCAACTGTATTTTCCCACTACCAAGGGTCATGGTTTTGGTCTGTACATTGCCAAAAAAAGTCGCAATATTAATTATTAAGTATGTTCAAGGAATGACAATGCTCAGAGCGAAAACGCCCCCTTGAAAGCGGGAAAACGAGATTTTTTTCTATTGTGTTTGCACATTTTGGGACGTTGTGAACGATTGGATCCATGAAATTTTCTCCTGCCACGGATTTGGGCAGGATAAAAATAGTTTTTCATGCAAAATGGCCTATAATTTGTTGTCAAAATATATTTCCCACGGGTTTAGCCTACGGAAAATCCCAGTGAAAATGGACAATTAAAGGTAGGGCTGCATGGAAAAAAAATGTTTGAAATCATGACATTTTTTTTCTTTGAAGTTCCTGTCGGAAGATTGCCAAAAAATTTTTCAAAAAATATTTTCGTCAATTGGGAGGTTCAGACGATTTTTTGAAATTTGGGTATTTTTGGAATTGACGGAATTGATCCCATTCTGCATATTTTTAGCTGTAATTTCTAATGTACTCAAGATATCTTGAATCTGAAAATGGGGGAAAGTTCAGAAATGAAATGCAAAAAATACCCCAGTTTTCACGACCTCAAAGTCAAAATTTACGTTTTCGAATTTCACATTGAGGTTGAATTCATTTTTATGACTCAAATCAGAAGTAAAAATTGAAAAAATCAAGTCGATTGCACCTCAGAATATTATTAAGGAATGCCCATAGCAAATTTCATCCATTCAGAACAATTAGGGAGCTCTAGAAAATCTCCCGAGTGGAGCGCGTCGAGCAAATCACAGTGATTTCGACGTATTTCCAGGTATGCCTGAATCTATATGTGTGTTCCGAAAAACCGCGCGTAATATTCAATTTTCAATATCTCGGGAACCGATGGAGCTTTTTCGACGATTAAAAAAAGCAAATAAAAGCTCTTTTGATGCCCTATCCAATGATGTGTATTTCCGTGATCACGGAAACCATGGCAATGGCCAAAATGGCCTTCAAAGATGGTTTTCCAAGATGAAAGTGTTATCTAGCCCACATTCTTGACTCTGTGTACAGTTAATATCCATTAAAACATCCAAATATTTTCATTCTGCATAAAATTAATCTATATTCTATACTGATAGAAATCGTGATCAATAAATTGGTTTTTTTTCAGAATTGTTCAGTATTTGAACATTGAAGGTAATTATTCTGCCAATGCAGGCTGCTGGTTCAAATATCTCCGATCAAATCCACTTTTTTTTTAGAAAATGTATGGAATCAAGGGCTGACATTTAGGGAAGATGAACTTGTTGATCATAATTTCTGTCAAAACCGATTTTTTTTCTGAGTAGAGGAAAGCTATTTGGCTGTATGAATGGAAATTTAATGTAAATAAAATCAAGAATATGTAACAGAATATTTTCATTTTCGAAAAACCATTTTGAAGGCGATTTCGACCATTTCCATGGCACGAATGGTCACGAAAATACACATCATTGGATTGGGCATCGAAAGAGCTTTTATTTGCTTTTTTAATCGTCGAAAAAGCTCCACCGGTTCGCGAGATATTGAAATTTGAATATTACGCGCAGTTTTTTGGAACACATATATAGATTCAGGCATACCCGGAAATACGGCGAAATCACTATGATTTGCTCGACGCGCTCCACTCGGGAGATTTTCTAGAGCTCCCTAATTGTTCTGAATAGATGAAATTTGCTATGGGCATTCCTCAAGAATATTCTGAGGTGCAATCGACTTGATTTTTTTTCAATTTCCACTTCTTATTTGAGTTATTAAAATGAATTCAACCTTAATGTGAAATTCAAAAATGTAAATTTTGACTTTGAGGTCGTGAAAACTGGGGAAATATAATACTTTACATACAATTTGCTATTGGTTATTTTTCGCATTTCATTTCTGAACTTTTCCCCATTTTCAGATTCAAGATATCTTGAGTACATAAGAAATGTTTGATGAATTTATTCCGAGAGATGCATTTTGAAGAATGTGCTTTGACTCAAATTATACTGTATGCTGCAATACGGAAGTCCTCGCGTCAACATAATGACTTTACATTTCTGGAATACATTTTTGTTTCAACTCGGAGATTATTCTGCAATGTCTTCATGGAAAGTAGGAAAAATTACTTGAGGCCAATTATGCCATATACGCGTATTCAAACCTCACTATATTGATTGTTCTTATTATATCATATCTCATATGTACTATTTCCTGGTCTAACCATCCAAGGGTCTCGTCCGAGTTGAAAAAAAAAACAATTTTATTTTGAGAACGATACAGAAGGTCACAGGAATGAATATTGAAAATTTCACTTACGTTTACGGTTCTCATGAAGTGGTACGCTTCAGGAATGTCCGTTCGAACACGAATTGACCAATAACCATGTTCTTCCGCCTCAACACCTTTAGGAACCTCTTCCGTCGGCATCACTTCAAATTCAACTTCATGATCGTTTGGTTTCTGAATTTGTATTTCATGGCGTTTAAGACGTCGCAAGTCTTCAACGGAAGTCAAAAGACGCCCCTGTTTTCCCTGGTGTATCATTTTATCCCGTTTTTCAAGTGACTTAAATTCCTCAAAACTAAAAAAACCGTCGTCATCTTCATCCTCATCGAATTCATCGTCAATATCACACTCATCCGATAACGCCATTTTTTGACGTCGAGATTGTCACTTCGCCAGAAGTTAGAATCTACATGCACTGTATCACCGTGTTCTATACAAATCCTTTGATGACGATCGAGGACCCGACACCCGTGAGGCCGTCACCCGACGTAGCTTTGTCACAAGGGTTCTCTGCTGTACCGCACATACAGCCTCTCTACACCGTATTTCGGGGTTCTGTACCGTACAATTAGGAACAAATAATTTTTTCATTGGTTAATTCTCAAATAAATTGTGTTTTGGAGGTTCGACGTTGGTATTTCAAGACTTTAACTCATTCAAACACCAAGCCAACACAATAACATTGCACTTGAAATTCAACATCAAAATTGAGAACTGTCACATTTATCTTTCATTCTGCAGCACCGTAAATCAAGGGGGAAATGTCAAAATTCCCCATACAGAGGCCTGGACAGAGCCTCTGTACCGTACATTTCCGGACATAAACGTTCAAATAGGAACCCTAAGTCCCTACTCCCTAGGTCCTGACCCGACGGCTTAGCAGTTCTCCCTGAACTGTCGACTGACACGACTGTCGAAGTCGAACCTGCGTCGGCCGTCATCGGTGACGATAAGACCTGTGGTAGCAATGGAGCGCTGCAGGCTGCCGACGGGTGCTGGTGGTCCCTCTCCCAATATCACACTATATACCCTCAAACCCTCCCGGACCTCCCCTGCTGACAATCTTGCATCCACAGCATCCAACAGGAGTTCAACATCAAAGCGTGAGAATTCCACTGAACCCCACCGATGTGTGCATGGCTGAAACCGACAATTTTTTATTATTTTTGAAATCGCGCGCCAAAAAGCTATAGATGATAGACCCGTACTGCGAACCAGTGGTTCGGTATTTCACGTCGTCACCCTTCTTTTCCGAACCTAAATTGTCCAATTGTGTCTGGCATATCCTGTTAATTCCTTGGTTGAACAGAAGTAGCTAGGGAAGACCTATTCAAAGAGTTGTAAAAACCACCATCAGTACCAAACGGTATAACTGGGTTATTGTTTTTTTTTTCCTCGCCGTTGCTTTGCAAGCAAAATGATAGCCATCGATAATGTAATTTGATTTTATTCCAATCAGTGTATGAATTATCCAAAAAATTTTCAATTGAAAGGGTTAATAATTGACAGTTTCACCGAATCGCTGCATTCATTCCTTCATTGCAAATATATTTCTACATCTATTTCACATCTATTTGCTGGGTTTACCGACAGTTCGTTTCAGCGATCAACATTTCGTGGCACGATTTTTTTGTTACAGCGACATTTTGCAACAGTTCGAGTTCCTTTCAAGGACAGTTCGTAACAGCGACCATTCGTTACAAGAACACTTCGTTTCAGTGACATTTGGTAACATTTGATATAGGAATAATAAGCAGTGAATAACCCATGAAAAGTTGTAACAAAACCTATAATATAACCTATAACCTCACCTAATATAACCTGCTGCTAACCTAACCTAATCTGATGAACCTAACCTAATCAATAATCTAACCGCTAACCAAACCTGATACGTTTGGCTATCTATAGAAGCACCAGAAGAGGACAGCAGTGAAGACAGCCAGGACAGCAATGCATAATTATTAAATACCTTATTCACTGATATTACTCAGTGTATATTAGACTCCAAAAAATCTGAATAAAGGGGTGCTGTATGATATCATACTGAAAAAAAATCCCAGAAAACTATTGTAACAATAAACTGTAACAAAAGTGATTGGTTTCGTAAGGAAGTTTCCCTGTAACAATAAACTGTCCATGTAACGAATTTTCCCCATAACGAACAGTAGTAGTAATGCTGAACAGTCGCTTTGGATTTTCGGTTCATTTGTTTTATTCTTTGATATCTTTTTAGTCATTTTCCATTTTCTGAATGCGGTCGATGGATTGGAAAAAAGAAAAAGGAGAATGGCCATTTTTTGCGGCCTTTCCCATTATTTGAAAATAATTGATGCTCTTAATTGAATGGATGAAAATGACAATTTTGGTTACAAATTATATCACTCAAAACTTTCCAAAAAATATAATGTTGCAACAGATATCATGACGTCAAGCAGTAATAAGCAGTCTATACCTATTTGTAGGGGAAGACATGAGCTAGTTTGCTGATGATGTATATATATATATATATATATATATATATATATATATATATATATATATATATATAATATATATATATATATATATA
>Ga0209229_10001335_pt1 | contig 10174 bp, 8 predicted proteins | sample SanBayMetagenome_FD_187466 | JGI IMG/M metagenome (GOLD analysis project Ga0209229, IMG submission 187466) | Freshwater and sediment microbial communities from dead zone in Sandusky Bay, Ohio, USA (SPAdes) (version 2) | ecosystem: Environmental > Aquatic > Freshwater > Lentic > Sediment | place... | reverse complement strand
TCCTGTTGCAACTCCTGTTGCAGCACCAACCCCAACTGCTCCCCCAGCCGGACTGCCAGCAATCGGAGCTACTGTCAAGTATCTCGAACAGTCTTGGAAAGTCGTTGACGTCTTTGCTGGATCAGGAAAGATTCAGATCAAAGGCATCGACAATCCTGCCAACGAGAAAGTCATCTTAGCTTCTAACCTGGATAGCTAAGTTTATACTTCGTACAAAACTTAGCTATCGTGGGACTCCCATCCACTTCGTTTGTTAAGTCAGCACAGGGTTGACTTAACTACATTACCCGAATGAGCCTCGGTACGTTCGGCTGACTAGGCCATTAGTCAGCAATTTTATGGAGAAAAGACTCATGAAGTCACCAATTACGTTTGTGTGTTTGATCGTTACTCTTTTGCTATCAGGACTCAGTCATGGACAACAAACCGTCGTCTCAAGAAACAACGGGTTTGTCGTCGATGGACAACAAACCTCTTGTTCAAACGGTCGCTGTTACAATTCTCCCGGTGTGGTCCAAAGAGTGGTTGGAAACACTGTCTATGGAACAGCTGCTGTTGTTGGCTCGGTTGTACAGTCTACCGGGACCGTCGTTTCCAATACAGTTCGAGCCACTGGAGCCGTCGTTGAACGTATCGTCGATACAACGGGTCAAGTTCTTACTGCGACAGTCGATGCAGCCGGTAATATCACCTACACCACAGCTAGGATTGCTACGGCCCCAGTACGAGGACTTGCCCAATCTAAGGCCGAACGACAAGCCGCAATGCAACGATGCTGCCATGTCGGTGGAAGTTTCGGTGGAGCCAGATACGAAGGAGTTGGATTCTCAACCGTCTCAGGAGAAGAAGCAGTCAAGCAATGCTGTTATTCTAGCCGATCAATCCGAGAATCAGGAGTAGCTTATGGCTACAACCAACGACTCCGATGTTACGGTTGGTTTGCAACTATCTTGTGCGATTAGCTCTTTGGGACCGTTGCACTAACCCCTAACCCCCAGAAAAACTGGTATCCAACGGGGTTCACTTAAGGTACGGTTCCTTCAACCCAAAGAGCAATAAGGGAGTGATTGCCCTAAGCAATCTACAGAGCCGGTAGTTTAACTCCTAGGTAAAACTGTCGTAAGACAAAGCAGGTAGCCAGTCCTGCCCGGTTCTTTTCAACCCTGCTAACCCGGTACGAGCAAGCTGCAAGCAGACGAGCCTTAGATGGCACCGGGGTAAACAGAAACACTACTAGCGGGTCTTGCCTCGCATTACACAGGAATTCAAACATGAAACTATAAATAATGAATTTAACAATTAGCCGAAACCCAAGATCGACGGTTGCAATCTGACACTACTAAGGGTTGCCTAAAGTCGCGGAAAGAATATCGGTGGGATACACCGACGGACCGTCGATCTTTTTGAGTCAGTAGTTCAATGGTAGAACGCGAAATTGGAGCACAGTAATGTGTGTGGTACCCGTTTAAGGCGTGAATACAGGTTCGATTCCTGTCTGACTCATTTTGTTGATACACAGCACTAGAGTTTTTATGTTCTCTAGAGGCATGTGCCCTAGTTAATCTTTTAGGATAATAACGACTTACAGTGTAACAACTACTCTGAGCCGTACCTATAATTGCTCAAGATTAACTGGTAAAGTGTTGTTAGAATCAGTAGCTCAACGGTAGAGCAGCACCTTTTTAAAGTGCAGACTGTGGTTCGACTCCACACTGGTTCTTTTTGTTTACTTCATCCCCTTATCAAGGAAACCCTCATGAGCAGCAACGGCCCACCACCCTCAGAACTCGAACGAATCAAAACCAAACTTACTAACGCAGGACTGTCTCTTAAACAAGTAGATATGGTCATTAAATCTGCTCAAGAGTCAGCCCATGTTTTGGGAGTGGCCCTCGAACAGATTGCCGACGGTATGGCCAAAGTTATAGCGAGAACGGATTTTCATGTCAAGTACCCAACGTCTCCACCACCAATCAAGAAACACCACCACAACCGAAACAAACTCCCAAAATTCACCGACAGTCTTGAATTTATTACAAGACTAGTCGACGAAACACCATGAAACTCATCATCCCACCCCAGGAAAACTTGTGTGCAGTCTACCTTGTAGACACACCACTATCTCCCTTATTGTGCCAAACACACCCAGACAAAGTCTTTATCTTCGGTGACAACACAGAACGTACCGGAACACAAGGACAGGCTTTTATTCGTCGCTGTCCAAACACGTTTGGTATTCGTACTAAGATTTCACCCAAGACAAACGCTACTGCATACTTTTACGACTACGACTTGATGATGTTCAAATATCTTCTAGCCGAAGATATGAAACAGATTCACAAACTTCGTCAAACTCATGCAATTGTGTTTCACACAAACGGATACGGTAACGGCTTGGCAAAGCTTCCAGAAAAAGCTCCACGTTGTTACGAACACCTAGTCAATACTCTCAACACTTACTGTCAAGGAACCTACTGGTGTCTAAACCCATCCCACCCAAACCACCTTCCGCAAAACTCATCTATATCAACGGATCAGTCCGGTACGTCCACTACCCAAACCCACCCAGAGGTATCTCCGTAATGATTAACGGAATGATTCGACGTCCTTGTGAAGTCGAGTTTATTCCACCAGACGCCAACTGGGATGCCAATTCTCCCAATCTTCATCGAATTACTGTAGCTGCTTGGAAACACCGAGTAAGTTCATTCGTTCGTAATTCATAACTCGTTCCGTAGAAAGTTTGTTATGCTCCTAGCAATCGACACAGAAACCACTGGGTTAGATTTCTTTCATGGCTGTCGTCCGTTTATGATTACAGCTTGTGACGGAACCTACACTTACGTTTGGCAAGGACAAGTCAATCCTTATAATCGAGACGTGTATTGGGATGAAGATGAATTACGTTCGTTTACCGATCTTGTAGCAAAAGCTACTCGTATTATTTTTCATAACACTACGTTCGATATGCGAGCACTTGCTTCAATCGGAGTAGACATTTCTTCTTTCTGGGGTCGGATAGAAGATACTTTGCTTGCTTCTCATGCCATTTGTTCTGGTGACACACACAACTTGAAAGACCTTGCAATCAAGTATTGCGACTACTGGGATGACGATGAAGTTGCTCTAGCCGACGCAGTAAAAGATTCTGTTAAACAAGCTCGAATCAAAGGCTACGACGTAGCCAAAGCTGGACACAGACACTTTCCAGGACTTCGTAAAACTGGTACTAGCTTTTGGAAACAAGACTATTGGCTTGCACCAGAATCTTGTGCCACTTACGGTGGTCGGGATGCTGAACGTACTTGGTTGTTGTGGAGTTGTTTCCGTATCGGTCTAATGTCCGACGGTTTGTGGGACGTGTACTGCACTCGTAAAGAATTGCTCAAGATTGCTTATGACATGCAATCTACAGGCAAATACTTCTACGTAGAAGAAGCTCGACAAATCTTGGAATCCAACACCAAACGTATGGAAGAACTACGTTGGGAAATCAAACGAATTGCAGACATCAAGTATCGTTTCAATCCCAACAGTCGGGACCACTTGATCGACTTGATCCATAACCGGCTTAAAATTCCTGTAGAATACTACACCCAGGGTAAAGTTCCCAAACCTGCTATGGACAAGAAAGCACTCAAGTCCTATTTTGAAGATCATCAATCACCAGCACTAACCAAACTAGCCAAATACAAACGACTTCAAAAACAAAACACAGACATCGAAGGGATACTAAACTGGGTTGACGAAAACAATCGTACACACTCTAACCTCAACATCACAGGCACCAGAGAAACACGACAGTCTTCATCCAACCCCAATGACCAAAACACCGACAACGAACTCAAGCACCTATTCGGTCCACCCCCAGGAAAAGTGTGGGTGTGTACTGACTTAGTAAACATCGAGTTGCGTATTTGGGCCTACGTTATCGGTAACAAAGAACTGATCGCATTGTTTGAGCAAGGCATGTCTGTTCACCAGATTATCATGGAGATTGTTTACCCTGCCGAAGCTAAACTCATTGGAGCTATCAAAGACAAACCTAAAAAGCTACTCACCGACGAAGATTATCGTATTCTCAAAAAGTATACGAACATCAAATCCGGTAACTTTTCTTTGCTTTATGGTGGGTCTGAAAACAAGATCAATGAGAGCTATCACGGTGGTAAAAATCCACCTAATTACTGTGCTCGCATCAATGCTAAATTTCCCGGTGTAACTCAATTCACCAAGACCCGTATTGCTATGGCTTCTGAGAACTACGTCAAGTATCGAGTATTCAGCGTAAGCACTTTTGGTGGATACCGACTCGACGTTAATCCAGATCAAGCATACACGGCCTGCAACTACTTTGTTCAAGGTAGTGCTGGTTGGATCATGACTGAAGCAATGATAGCCTGGGCTGCAAACCCTGACTACAAACGATTCAATTGTTCCATGAACTCCCAGATACACGACGGACTCGATACCGAAGTAGAAATCACATCAGCTCTCCCCAGGATTATCGATTCCAAGTGCATGACGATCAGCCGTGCTGGTCGTAAGTACATTCCAACCTGCGACGTTACTTGGGAAATCAAGTACCACCCAAGTGACGAAACCAACCCAATCATTCAAGACATTCTAGCATCGAAATAACTATGCCACAACCTTTGACCGTTACCGAAAAACTTGTATTGTTCAAAGCAAACTTGCTTGCCATACAAAAAATACTTTCTTCCAAACTATCAGACCAAGCCAAGCACAAAGCTATCTTGGAACTGATCGACGAAGAACTCAACTTTCCTACGGAGCAAGACAAAGATTCTTTGCTCCGAATGAGAGACCGCATCCTAAAACACAGCCGATGAAAGGTATTGTACCGTGCATTTGTTCGAATTTCACACAGGGATCATAGCCCAACAGCATGGCGATCAGTTCATTATGGACTGCCCATTCTGCGAAAAACAATCTCACTTTTTCTACAACGGAGAGACATTTCTCTGGGACTGCAAAGTCTGTATGAAGAGTGGCAATCCAGTTCAATTCCTACGTTACTTGTACGAATCTTTCGACAACGTAACTCGCACCGCCAATTTCATTTCTTCTCTACGAGACTTGCCTTTATCTTGCATTCAAGACGCCGGAATCAAATACAACGACCTAAATGGTTCGTATTTGATTCCCACGTTTAAGAACGGCAAACTAAACAACTTGTACAAAGTTGCCCTAGTCCGCAAACAAGACAAACACACCGGAGAATGGGCAGACAAGTGGATTATCATGGCCTCCCCAGGAATTGAGCATACACTCATGAACTGGGAAGAAACCACCTGCGACACCATTTTGATTTCCGAAGGTCACTGGGATCGTCTTGCTGCCCGTGCCATTATCGGTGGACATCACGTATCTCCTATCGGAGTTCCTGGGGCCGGGGTATGGAAAGCAAGTTGGTGTGAAATCTTGGCAGACAAACACGTTGTGTTTGCTTACGACAACGACCCTTCTGGTAAAGCAGGATTTGAGAAAGTTATTCTCAGCCATATCGCTACCAGCCACTACAAGCCAAAGTCCATCAGCTACATTCGGTATCCCGAAGACAAGCCTGTAGGTTACGATCTTAACGACGTTTATCGAGAGTACGGTCGAGGTTCATTTTCCAAACTAGAAGAATGGAAAACCCCATACACGTCTCCAGAAAACGTCGTGGTTGTAAAGACCACAATGGAGACTGTCGTTGCTGATACTTCATGCACCACGTTCGATGAACTGGTTGCTCGATACGAACAAGTATTTCACACAACCGAACCCATGAAGCTAGGACTACTCCTAGTATTGTCATCCATCTACTCCACCAGGATAGAGGGCGAACAACTATGGATTCGTATGTTTGGTGCTCCAAGTTCCGGTAAAACTACCATCGCTAAAGTTGTTGGTGGTTCAGAACAAGTAGTGCTCAAGTCTACATTTACAGGTTTGTTTTCTGGTTGGAAGGATGACAACGGACAAGATGCTTCTCTTATCCCTCTCATCGCAGGCAAGACACTCATCGTTAAAGATGCTGATGCCCTCATGCGAGAAGGTAACGTAGAGAAAATCTTTTCAGAACTCCGAGACTTCTACGACAAAGATAGTTCCACGTTCTACAAAAACATGGTTGCCCACGACTACCGCAACATTCGTTCTACGATGGTATTGTGTGGGACTCACGTTCTACGTAGGTCCGACCAATCTTTCCTGGGGGAGAGATTTTTAGACTTCGAGTTGGACTTGTCAGACCGTGATCGTGGACTAATCGAAGATCGTATGTTAACTCGATCTATGGCAGTAGCTAATGATCCATCAGCTCTCCCTCCAGAAACTCCAGTTATTGCAGCAGCCAAAGGTTTCATTGATGCTTTAATGCAAAAGAACATCAACGTGCTCCTTGGTCCAAGAGAACAAGAAAACATCAAAAAGTTTGCTCGTCTTGCTGCAACCCTTCGTACCAAAGTTGACCGAGAAAACAATCGGGGTAACGAGATAGCATCAGAACCTATCATCGAAGTACCTGCTCGTTTGATCGGTCAGTTGACCAAGCTATACATTTGTGCTTCCGTTGTCCTAGGTCTCGACAAGCCTAACGAAATGGTACATCAATTGGTAGCAAAAGTCATTCGAGACATCATCGACTACAAGTCTTATCGTATGCGGATCGTTCGGCATATTATGAAAGAACCTCGTAGCCGAGACGAACTTGTTATGCTTACTGACATGTCTATCGAACGAGTCAACCGAGAACTGCAAGACTTGATTGCCCTCAAGTTAGTTCACGGTTTCAAGTCCTCGTCCAGTAGTGGTGTTGGTCGGCATGTACTCAAACTACAACTCAACCAACCACTGGTAGAATTACTCCAACACATTGGATTCGAATAATGCCAAAAGGATTTGATCCATTCGCAGAATTTGATGCCGACGATTCAACCCCCGAATTCCTCTCCCCAGAAGAAACGGTGGCATTGACTCGTCAACGATCTATGCAACGTCGGAACGATCGTCGAGATCAAATGCTCAAGAGCATGTTTCACGACGTAAAAGCTGACGTTACAATCTCTCCAGAACTGCAAGCCAAACGAGACGAACTACGATCCGATTACGTCAAAGCACACCAAATACTGTTCCCAAATAGCACCGGCCAAAAAGAGTTCGGTGAAGAACAAAACAAAGCTATTCGACGATTTCAAAAGATTGTACAAAGTCGTGGCAAGCTAGTTCAAGCAGAACCTCGTGGATTCGCTAAAACTTCCCGTGCAGTTAATCAAATGCTCATGGGAGTTTTGCAAGGAGACATCAAGTTTGCTCTGATTGTTTCGTCTGCCATTGACAAGTCTACGGACATCATGGAGCAGTTGCAGACAGAGTTGCTGGGTAACTATGCTCTAGAAGAATACTACCCAACAATCATGCAATGCTTTCAGCAAACCGAAGGCAAAGCAGTCAAGGCTAACAAACAAACCCTTAACGGCGAACCAACCCACACCGGATGGGGTGGAGACTACATTCGATTCCCAAACGTCCCAGGAGAACCGAGCAGCGGAGCCATTATTCTAGTTCGTACCAAAGACAACCTTCGAGGAATTTCTCGAAAGATTCGGTACGGACCAGAAGCCGGTAAAGTTATTCGACCCGACTTCGTTTTGTTGGATGACATTCAAACAGATAAAGATGCTGTAAGTCCAGCAGTCTCGGCTAAGATTATCAAGACCATCAAACGAGCTGCACTCTTTGGTGGAAGTCACTCGAAAAAAATTCGAGCCATCATGACAATCACACCGAACTGCAAAGGAGACACAGCTACTCACTTTATTTTGAACGAACCTTCATGGGAAGTAGCAATGTATTCGATGCTCAAAACCATGCCTAAAAACATGGACTTGTGGGATCAGTACGGAGCTATGCTACTGAACTTCAATCGACACGTAGAAGGTGATCGAGAACGAGCACAACGTAGAGCATACGAATTTGTTAAAAACAACTACGATCAACTCCACGAAGGTGCCGAAGCAACTTGGGAATGGGCTTACGAATGGGACACAGACGATCCAATCGAAGTGTCGGCAGTTCAGCACGCAATGACATTCTTTTACGAAGAAGGTGAAGAAGCCTTTAACTATGAATGTCAATGCAAAGTGGACACCACGACCAGTGAAGACGAAGCCATCAAAGCTTTGCCTGAACAAATCGTATCCCGTATATCCCACCTCCCCAGGAGAAAAGTGCCAGCACAATGTAAGGTTCTTGTTACCCACGTTGACTGTAATGCTGACTTCTTGAGCTACATGACTGTAGCCTCAGACACTCAGTTAATGCCCTACGTAGTGGACTATGGAACCTATCCACCACAACCTGGAGTAATCTTTCGTAAAGGAAAGATTCAACGAAAGTTGTGTGACATATACCAAGACATTGAACGAGAAGATTTTGCAGGCATGATGTATCAAGCCGTTCGAGACTTCTCTGAGATTCTTGGCAACACCATCTACGTTCGGGAAGATGGACACGAAATGCTCCACAGATACATCGCATTTGACACCATGTGGCAAACCGATCACGTTCTGCGAGCCATTCGTGAATGTCGCCACCGAACAATCACCGTAGGTACTCAAGGGGTATTCTACGGAGTCAAAGATCGTCCTATGATGGAAAACACCAGTGGTGACAGGCAAATGCACTACCACTGTTTTACCACTCCATCCCAGGACAGAATAGTTGACTTATTAAAGATCGATACCAACAGCATGAAAACCCACGTTCATCGAGGGTTCATTGCTCGTTCAGGAGTCATCGGTACATACAAGCTGTTCATCCCAGAAAATCCTGGGGACCATCAATTGCTAACTGAACACTTGTGTGCAGAAGATGTTACACAGCTGGTAAACCAAAAAGAACAACGAATCGTGAATGAATGGGTTAACACCGCTAGTCACGACAACGAATTCTTCGACAACATAGTAGGATGTACAGCTCTCTTATTCAAAGCAGGCTGTACTCTCAAAACCACTAAAGAAATCAAACGATTTAACATCCAACAATACGTGAGCAAAAAATGACCAAGACCCCAGACACCAGCCCCTACGTTCGCACCCCAACAGTCAAAGACCGCCATCGTTTACCAATGCAGTGTGTAGTGAGAGCTACACCAAAACACGAATGGAAACCAGCTTTGTTGGTAGACATTTTCGCACACTCCTCACACAACTTTGCTGTAGTTCCATCAGACTCACCTCCCGCTGGTGTAAAAGCAGGAAAAATCAAAGTAGAAATGTACAAAGAGTGTCTCATTCGAGACAAAGCTCCGACCCCTGCCGAATCAATCGTCGACCCACCACCCCAAGAAACAAAAGAGTGGCGTTTGTCTCTTTCAGGTTTTGGTACACAACCATCCATAGAGCCTGTCCTCCAAGGAACTTCACTAGAAATTCCCAAAGCTTGCGGAGAACTATCAATGTTGATAGCTCTCAAACAAAAACTGCTCAAAGAAATAAAAGAACTAAGCTCCCTACCCAAACCATCACCAAAGTTTAAGCAAGGTGAACGTGTTGTATGCGGCCCACCAGAAGATGTAGTTTACATACGAGCTATTCATACATTCGACGAAGTACATGGATGGAAGTATGCAATCGACAGATACTCGGACACAAATATCTCAAAGTTGATAGACCAAGCAGACCATATACCCGAAGATATCATTCAACCGTACATACCGCCCGTCCCATTCCCCAACGGTACGTGGGTCAAAGTTATTAACGGCAAATACAAAGACCACGTTGGAGTTGTCATAAATGACGCTGTTTCTCGCCATGCCTGTCAAGTTAAAGTAAACTCAAACTTAAACATCATGGTCCTCACCCACCACCTTGAAGAACTTCCAGCGAACCACATACCAGACAACGTACCACCACCAAAATTTGGCTTAGGTGATCCTGTGTACTACGATTGTACAAACGGACCTACATTTTACATTCAAAGTTCAATACATACATCTTCGGGTTGGTTGTACAAAATGATCAACATAAAGACAAACGGTACAATTCACTGTCAGTTAACTGATATACCAGAAGCAGAACTTACTCTTGCCGAGAACAAAGTAAACGTTCTAGACCTACCTCCCACACCCCAGGAAAACAACACGGTCGTCAATGAAAAAGGCGGT
>Ga0209229_10001333_pt1 | contig 10193 bp, 18 predicted proteins | sample SanBayMetagenome_FD_187466 | JGI IMG/M metagenome (GOLD analysis project Ga0209229, IMG submission 187466) | Freshwater and sediment microbial communities from dead zone in Sandusky Bay, Ohio, USA (SPAdes) (version 2) | ecosystem: Environmental > Aquatic > Freshwater > Lentic > Sediment... | reverse complement strand
TGATTGCCGCAAGCAAATCTCCGAAATCACTACCATTTCCTGTAGTCGCAATATCTATGTACTGAATGAGGCTACTTCTTGCGACAGCATCAGTTCCGCCCATAATCAAACCAACTGCCGCTGCGGTCGGAGCCGGGATCGGGTTCACGCCGCCGTTAGCGTTGGAGCAGCCACCAAAATAACCAGTATTGCGTATTAAATCGCCAAAATCAGTTGCGTCTCCAGTAGACGCAATCGTGATGTAATCAATGATGTTGACATTACTTATATTGGTTTCGCCGCCCGCAAATACGCCGCGTGTAGAGGACGAGCAACTAGCCAAATCATATCTGGCAGTAGTTAAATCGCCAAAGTCTGTAGCGTTTCCGGCTGTTGCAATAGTGACGTAGTTAATGACGTTGGTTGTAGAGAATCCACCGCCAATGACACCTCTTGTATTGCTTGAGCAAGCAGCGAGCAAACGGGCTGCTACCGTTAAATCGCCAAAATCTACGGCATTACCCGTAGAGGCAATCAACACATACTGAATGACGTTAATGGCTGTACTGGTTGTTATTCCACCCGCAAAAACACCGCGAGTAGGAGATGAAAATGCAGATAATTGACTAGAAGCTGGATCTAAATCGCCAAAGTCTGTGGCATTACCCGTTGACGCAATCGTGACATACGAAATAGTGTTGGTTATGCCAGTAGTTGCACCGCCACCAAAAATGCCGCGAGTGTCGGAGTTACACCCAGCAGCAAGCACGGTCGCTGCTGCTAAATCACCAAAGTCTACCGATGTGCCAGTATTTGCAAACGTAACGTATTGAATGACATTGAGAGCAACTGAAGCGATGTCTTGACCGCCCGCAAACAAACCGCGAGTAGTAGACCCGCACGTTGCGCTGTTGTAATACACTCGCGCCAACAAATCACCAAACACCGCAGCATCGCCAGTTGTGGCAATGTTGATGTATTGAGTCAACGACGTAAATCCACCGCCAGCCCCTGCCGCCTGACCACCACCAAACACACCAATAGCTGCGCCGAGGGGGGTTGCAGCGGGGTTTGCACCTGCGTTGGCGTTTGAACACGCGCCAAGCGATCCTCTTGCAACAGTTAAATCGCCAAAGTCCGTGGCATTACCAGCAGATGCAATAGTAATGTAGTCAATAACATTAGTCGCGGTGCCGTCATTTGACCCCACTGTACCGCCGCCGAACAATCCGCGAGTTTCTGATGAGCAACCCGCCAAAAACATAACTGGCGCACTTAAATCGCCAAAGTCTGTAGCGTTTCCAGTAGAAGCAATCGTAATGTAAGAAATAACATTTGTTCTTGTTCTATCGTTAGCAGTATCACCACCGCCAATTACGCCACGGGTGCTGGAAGAACAAGCTCCCATTTTACAAGTCGTTTGAGTTAGATCACCAAAATCAATCGCATTTCCAGTAGATGCAATCAAAACATAATCAATAGTATTAACAGCAGCAAAAGAACCAGATATAACGCCACCAACAAAAACACCTCTGGTTGGAGACGAAAGTCCGGCAAGTCTTCCCACTGATGAATTCAAATCGCCAAAGTCTGTGGCGTCACCAGTCGTTGCAATAGTGATGTACTGAATGACATTGGTTATTGAAAACGGACTTGAAATAATTCCGCCAGCAAACAACCCTCGTGTTTCTGAAGAACAACCGGCAACTCCGTAAGGAGGGTTTAACAAATCTCCAAAGTCTGTGGCGTTGCCAGCAGAAGCAATCGTGACGTAATTGATAACATTGGTAAAACCACCACCAAAAATACCACGGGTGGTAGAAGCAAAACCCGCTAACTCGGATGGAGCGTTAGTTAAATCTCCGAAGTCACTTGCGTTACCGGCTGTTGCAATGTTGACGTAATCAATGACATTTGTTCCTCCTCCCGCAAACAACCCACGCGCAAGCGGCCCCTGTAGCACCGCACCCAGCAGGATTTGAATAAGCGACATGGCTTTAGCTCAAGTTGCCAGTAAGTACACAGAGCGACGGGTTAACAAAGAGAATGGTTGCGACACCTCGCGTTGCTAAAGTTACGGATGCTTTATCAGAGTCAGTTCCAGCGATATAAGCAGTCGTAATCGAACAAGTAATGGTTATGTTGCCTGTCGTATCGTTATAGATAGATACAGCATTACCCGCACTAAATACATCGTTTGGAACTGTAATAGTTCCACTCGTACCGACCGTAACAAACTCGCCAATATCTGAAGTTGTCAGCGTATAAGAAGATGTTTTTGCAGCACCGGCTGACGGAATGTTACGAAGGTTTCCTGCGCCATCCGACGAAGTAGTGAACGTCGCGCTTGTGCCAGTAACCGTTGTGATGTTGGCCGAGGTAAAGCTACCATTCGTGTAGCTGGCACTCGTTCCTGACAGCGTGGTGATGTTGGCTGATGTAAAACTACCGTTGGTGTAGCTGGCACTCGTTCCTGACAGCGTGGTGATGTTGGCTGATGTGAAACTACCATTGGTGTAGGTGGCAGTTGTACCTGAGAGGGTAGTGATATTGGCCGAAGACGCGCTTAACGTCGTAACCGACAAACTACTAGGTATTCCAGCCAGATAACTTGTTGCTTCAACAACATCCGTACCGTTCGACACCAAGATAACTTTGGCACCCACTGCAACAGAGACGCCGGTCTGACCGGCGACTTTCACCGTCACCGCACCAGAAGCGTTGTTGTAGATAAAGTAGAGCTTCTTGTTAGCAGGGACGATTAAATTCGTACTGGCTCCACCGGTTCCCGTCAGTTCAATGAACATGTTACGGGCGACACCGGTCGCACCGTTCGGGATCGTGATGGTCGTGTCAGTACCGGTTGCGACGGCCTGAGTGACGTAACCTGAGATGGCTTGCTCAATGAGCGTGCCGAGGTTCGTATTTGTGGTGTTACCCCACGTACCGGCCTGATCGCCCGTGCCGATAAGCTCAAGGGCCAAATTAGTTGAATATGTACTAGCCATCTTTAATTACCTCACGCCGCGATTTGCGTCCAGTTCGCGTTCTGGTTTGTATTAATTAAGCCCCATACGTTAGCAGCGGGCGATTGAGAACCAATACTACCTGTCGCAGATACCCCTGTAACTAGGTACGCAACTTCAACATTTACCGTACCAGTCTCGCCTGTTGCAGATACCCCAGTGACAAGGTACTCAGATTTTTGAACAACATCGCCAAGTTGAGCAGTCCCTTCAACGCCTGTAACGTCAAGAATTTGGTCCGTAACAAGCGATACTGTGCCAATTTCTCCGATCGCCTCAAGTCCGGTTACCGCCAGAATTTGTTCAGTAAAGACCGCTACATCGCCCAGTTCGCTAGTTGCTTCAAGGCCCGTTACGACCTGAGTGTGCCCAGCGATAACAATAAAGTTACCGATCTGGAACGTGCCTTCAACTCCCGTAACCGACAATATCTGTTCAGTGACAAGAGAAACGGTACCGATCTGTCCGGATGCCGAAACACCCGTAACCGGCACAATGAGTTCAAGGAAGACTGTGGCATCGCCTAGCTCCCCCGTACCCTCAACGCCATCTTCAATAACAATCGCGTCAGCAACGACAACTTCATCACTGAGTATCGCCTGAGCTTCAACTCCAACTACATCTACAAGAATGACAACCGTGACATTTCCTACCGCACCAGTTGCAGTAAGATTTCCAACACCCTCGCCCCAACCTTGTTCGCCCCAGCCTACGCCAGAAGCGTTCCAACCGTCGAAGGCGACAATGACGCCAGCCACGGCTTTTGCCTACTTAGGCGATGCGAAGGATCGCAGTCGAAGCAGCAGCAGCCGGGAACTGGATGGTGAAGTTACCAGCCGTGGAGGTCTTGTCACCGCCAAAAGCCAGAACCGCAACAGCCTTATCACCTTGCGTGGCGTTGTAGATCAACGCGCCATTCGCCGTAATCGTCGCGCTCGGGAAGGTCAGATCATCGAAGTCGATGAAAGCCGTCGTGCCCGATGAAGTCGGAGCCTGCGAGATCGTCAGCGTCAAGCCGCCAGCCGGGTAGTTCGTGCCAGACGAGGACACTTCATCCGTCGTGCTATACGCCGTGGTAGCAGCACCCAACGTGGCCGAAGAAGTGAACAGCGCAAGCTTGAACACATCCGCAGCGGTCGAAGCGCGAACAACACCTGAACCAAAGTTGTGTACGCCCTCAAGGATTTGAACCTTGAAGCTCGTCGCCATTGCCTGAGTAATAGCCATTATAGGTCTCCAATTAAATGTGCAATTTCCGAATAACCCTGTTTATCTAGCTTTTTGCAAATCTCCTTACGCTCAATCTCTTGTGCTTCGGTAAGGTACTTCACAAGCCAATAGTGCAGGGCTTCTTTCGTATCAACGCGGAGAATACGGTTGGCCGCACGCTCTGCGATTTCATCTACAGTATGCCCGCGATGATCCGTGGTCTGTACAAAGACATCCCCAATTTCTGTGTTTCCGTTAAACATCAAGTCACCGGAATCCTAACTTGTCCAGAACGATACGCATCTTGACGATCCAAGCCATCGCCAAGACGTTTGAGAAGTCCCAGTGACTCCTGATATTTCTGCTCGTAGTACTGCATCAAATCCGGATCACCTTTGAGATAGGTATAGCCTTCACGGATACAACCGTAAAGAAGCACTGTCTCAAAGTTATCGCTCAACCACGTATTACCTACGTTCACGATAGACGCCGGGTAATAGTAGTAATGTAGTTCAGCCGTATACGCCTGATCGGGAGTTGGCCCAAGGATCATGGTGTTGTCGTCCCAGATCGCGTAGTACTTAGGCTTACCCGTGCTGTTCGGCGGCGGATACGCAGCGCGGATGTAGTTCACATCCTTGTTCAGCAAGTACTCGTACTCGCCCGTGATCGGGTCAATCACGGCCAGCGAAAACGTCGAGAGCCAGTCCGAGGGCAACTGGAAGTACGGGAAAGTATTCGTCATTGTTCCCGTGACGTTCTTACGGATGGCCGGGATTTGAACGGAGTTGTAAATCCGCTCTTCAGCTAACTGCACAAAAGTCGGGATATTAGCCACGAAGCTTTGCTCCGTGGACTCACAGTAATCCTGAATCAGTGTAGAAAGCTGCGTGTAATTCACGGAGTCCAGCCCGCCCGATACTTCATGTTGGTATCAAGGTTGATCTGCGATACGAACTTCTTACCCTTCGTCGCAGCACCCGCACCCTTCATATCCATGTGGGTGACGCCCTTGTTCACATCCTTCTCCGGGTAGCCGTTACGCCCCGTGGAGTCGGTGTTCGGCCTAATCTTGCCGGGATTCAATTCTTTCATGGCGCTTACCTCGGACCCGAAGAGCCGCGCATCGGCTTACGTTGATTCATGACTTTCGCCATGCCGCGACCGTACTTCTTCATGTCGCTGTTGGTCTTGCCACCAGCACGAAAGCCTTTAGCGTTCTTGCCGTGAGCCTCGCTCGCCGGAAGTTTGGCGTGTTCCTTCAAAGTCATAGCCATCTCAGTCTCCTAGGTCGTAACGACCGTTACCGTTCCCACCTGACCAAACGGCGCTAAATCATTAGGCGTCAGTCCGGCATCATCCGCTCTGGCACCGCCCACGGGTGCCCAGCCCCATTGTATCTGACGGCTACCATTGGCACCGTCATTACCGACCGCAAAATAACTCGTATCCGGTCTCGGGTTCCGTAGAGCCTGCGGGTCGTCCACAGGATACAGACCAAGAGACAACTGGGGTTGGTCAGGCTCCCAGCACTCCGGACAGACCAAGATATTCACGTTCTTGGTCTTCACCACAATCGACTTTAACTGGCGCAGTTTGTACTGAAACCCGCACCGGTCGCACATCGCAATCGCGTGTTTGCCACTTGCGAACCTGTTTGGCATTAGTAGCCACCCAAGAAGCTCTCACGTGGAACAAACCGCACCGCCGCCTTTTCCCGATCCTCGCCAGCCGCCAAGTCCCAAGCCTCGTCGTACTGGGCTTTCAGGATTTGCGTGCGTTCAGCCGCACCCGGAATCTTCATCGACAGCATATAAGCCAGACCTGCCACCATGCAGGGCAAAAACCGAAACGGAATGTCCTGTCCGTTCACGCCCGTGCCGGGATCAAACATCCGACGCAGGCGGGTGTAATACAGAATCCATGTAGTCGAGTTGTCTGGCTTCGGCCATACAGTGAACTGCGGATAGACCACGACGTTATCCGCGCCGGTTGCACCCGTACGCCGATTGATCCAAATCTGAATCGGGCGACCCGTCGCATTCTTGTTCGGGATCGACACGTAGGTGCTAGACGAGATACGACTGATATTGATGTCCTGCTGATTTTGCCCAGACCCCGTGCGGATCACGTGGTCAAGCAGGTCAACCGTATCTACCGGCAGGTCGTACGTGCCGACGTTGTAGGTCAGCGTCTTGGTGCCTTCCTCTAGCGTCCAGAGGTTAATGCCTCGGTTTGACCAGTCCATCAGGAGCAAAGCAAGACTACGCTTCGACGTACGGAAGTCGTATCCCGTACGCAGTTCAGCACCACAACGCTCGAAGGCCTCCTCAATAATTGTATTAAGGTCGAGGTTGAAGTCTGTCGTAGCTGTAGTCTTGTCTACCATTACTTGCCCCGTTCTTCGATCAACTTGACCCGCACTTGCAGGTCGTGGATGTCTTCCATAATGTCGTCTTTAAGTTCCTGACGACGGGCGGCGCTCAAAGGACTATCGGTAGGTACCCCATCTTCGGTAATGAGAATGGGGATTTTAGACTCGATAGCAATCAGACGATTGTTGAATGATGCGATCTCCGCCAACAACCAGCCCACAGCGGCCAGCAGCACCGGAAACAACATATCCACAATCTTCTGCATGTTCACTTCTTACTTGCCCCTTTGACGATACGCACGGGTTTTTTGCGAGATACCTTTGGGCTGCGCGACGAACTGCTTGCCTTGGGCTTTTCCTTTGCGCTTGGCGGCGGTGGTTCGGGCGTATTCAGCAGGGCTGAGAGCTTTAATCGCAGCCTCTGGTAGATACCTTTCACCCGTGTCAGAAGATCGTTTACCACTCTTCGTCCTCCACTTCTGGGCAGTCCATGCCTTTAACGACTGCTGCGGAGCCTTCATGACTTGTACCCGCCGCCCTTCTCTTTGTAGCGTTTAGCCAACAACTGCGCCTTACGAGCCGACCACTGACCTGCTCCCGTGCCTTGCGTTGCCGAAGCCTTGATTGACTCAAATAACTTCTTACGCATACCGGGCTTCGTGTAGTTACCGGCTTGGTTGACCTTGCTCTCGCCGCCTTCTTTAAAAGTGCGGATGGGTTTACCCGTCCCTATCACAGGCTTAGAATCCCCGCGCCGCTTTGCTCGCGGCACCTTTTTGGGGTTGATATCACCCATGCCTCGGGAGGGCATCATCAGACCATCCGCCCCTTTGTCTTGCCGCGAACAGCGATGCCGTCAGCACGCTTGGAAGCGGAAGATTTGACAGAGCCGCCCTTACGGAAACCCGCTCCACGCGCTAAGCGGCTGAAAACACTGCCTTCGTCTTTATACTTTTTGTCAAAACCCGCACTAGTAGCGCGGATTGACTCGCCAATCTTCTGATCAACGGTCATATTCCGCTTACCGCCACGGCCAGACGGACCACGCTGACCCATGCCAGTCTTATCCGTCACGGTGTCACGGGCGTAGATCTCGCTAAAGTCAGGACGCTTGCTCTTGACTTTGACTTCATCATCAAGGGTTTTGTCAGCCTTTTCTTCCTTGGTATCAGTGGTGTACTTCTTACCACGCCAAGTGAAAGTGCCTAAACCCTGCTTACGTGCGGCCTTGAACGCGTCACCGAAGCTGATGTTAGTACCACCAGCACTCCCTGACTTTGCATAATCTGTCGGGCCACCCTCTTCAAATTTACGCATTTTGTGTTTCATACAAATTTCCCACGAGTTTTACCACGCTGAGCAATACCGTCAGCACGCTTGGAAGCGGAAGACTTAACGGCACCGCCCTTTTTGAAGACACCACGGCCTTTCAAAACGTCAGCGCGAGTAACCTTACCGTCACCCGTCAGGTCAGGCATACCACCGCTCTTCATGCCGATAGTGTCAGCCTCGGGACTCTTCTGGAAGTTCTCATAAGCCTCGCGCATCTTCTTAGCCATGTCTTGATCTTTGACGGCTTGAATAGCAGCAGCCTGCTTCTGAGCCGCAGCCTGACCACGGGGGCTGGTAGGACCATACGACCCGCGAGTTTTTGGACCGCTGCTCATTAGCAGTAACCTCCTTTATTCATCTTAACTTCCTTACCCTTGGTCTTGCCTTTCACAGCGATGCCATCGGCAGCTTTACGGTACGGGCCGCTAACTTTGCCGCCCTTCTTCATGCCGTACTCGGCCTTCTCATGCTTAATCATGGATTTGGGAGCGCCCTTCTTTTTCATAAAGGCAAGCTCTTTCTTAGCCATTTTCTTGGAATCTTTCACGGAACCCCCCTTTTTATAGGCGACTTCCGGTTCAACCGGACGATTGATACGAGTAGGAGGCGCAACCATAGCCCGACCCGCCATATCTGCACTCGGACCTCTCATGGCTCGACCAGCCATGTCTGCCATACCTTTACCAAATCCTCGACGCATCATTTGGATTTACTCCTGAATTTGCGGCCCTTGTCGGCCTTATTAAATTCCTTCGCTACTTTCATCGGAACGCCAACTTTTTTAGCAAAGGCTGGGTTATGTGCGGCAGCGGCCATAAGGTTACGCTGTGCTTTAGACTTGCTTGGCATTGTGGTTCACCAATCTGTCTATCTTCTGCTCCAGCCGGTCAAGCCGGTCAAGAAGCATCTGGGCATCGGCTCGGACTTCTGCACGGGTGACATGATCACGAGCCACTTCTTCTCGGGTCTTGTTGAGGAGAATGCCCAACCGTTGAAGTTCGGCAAACTTTTCTTTCACAACAAAACCCAAAACGGCCACGATTCCCGTAAGAACCATGTTCCAAACCAACATTTCCATTTCAACAGTTCCATGCTCTGAGGGACTTGTTGATACGACTGTTGGGATCATTGGCCGTCTTCGCACTCGTCAGCTTTTTCTTCATGCCCTTCATGCGAGCACAGAAAGAATCTCGTCGGGCACCACCTTCAGGCTGGGGTCGTTTCAGACCCGGTTTGCCGGGGTTGGCTGCGTTATACGACGCCCGCCCCTTGGCATTTAAACCGCCTTTTGGATTTTTCCCTTCTTTACGCTGCCAAGCGGGAGACTTAGCCATAGATCACCATCGTCGAAATTACGGCTGACGGGACGATGTAAATGTTGTTTTGAAAAAGCAAACCTTCACCGGGCATCAGGATGTAATCCGCCGAAGTCGAACTTGCCTTGGTGTTAACAACAATTTTGGTAGCGCCACTTGCGCCGCCGTCGATAAACGTAACGGTACCGGCACCCGAATCAGGAACGATGTAGATCGCCTTTACACGGGCACGGCCAATAACGAGGCTATTCTGGTCCAACAACTGACCTGCATCAGTGCGGACCTTACTAGCAAGGACATCTGTTTGCATACCCATCTGAGTCTCCTGTAATGGATGAAGGGGGCTAACGCCCCCCTACGAAATCTTACGGAGTCAGGCTGGAATACAGCGCGATGTACTTAACGGTCGAACCAATCTTGACCGGAATATAGCCAGCTTGGGCCGAGACCGAACCCGTGGCAACACCAGCAGTGACCGTGGTCGTGCCAATAACAAGGGTCGTGGCGCTGACCAGATTGCCAGCGATATCGCCCTCAAAGCCATTGTCAGACTTAACCGGGCCGGAAAAAGTAGTACGTGCCATTTCAATTCCTCACATGCGAGTTGTGTTTACCAGTCTGCATGTCGTCAGTCGGGGCTGTCTGGTAAACAAAATTTTCCCGATAACGACTGTATATCACTAAAAAAGAAGGGCTACAAGCATCGCTACTTGTAACCCTTCAATCGCTAGCCCTCTAGGGAGAAAGCTATTAGGACGCGCCCGGCGAAGCGAACATGCCCAGCGGATCCGACCAGCCGAAGCTATAACGCTCGCGGCTCTTGTACCGGACGTTGCCGGTGTCGAAATCGCCGTCCATGCTGTTTTGCAGCGGGGTACGAACGAAGTGCTTCATGCCGTTCGGAACGTCGGTCGTCAAGAACCAGCCGTTCGGATCAGTCAGGAAGTGGTTCACGGT
>Ga0209229_10001332_pt1 | contig 10195 bp, 9 predicted proteins | sample SanBayMetagenome_FD_187466 | JGI IMG/M metagenome (GOLD analysis project Ga0209229, IMG submission 187466) | Freshwater and sediment microbial communities from dead zone in Sandusky Bay, Ohio, USA (SPAdes) (version 2) | ecosystem: Environmental > Aquatic > Freshwater > Lentic > Sediment | place... | reverse complement strand
GCTGACAAGTAACGAGGTGCGAACATGGCTGCGCGACCAGAAACCGCTCGACGAGTTCGAGGAGGGAGGTGTCTTGGTGAACAAACTCGCTCAGGCCGATTACGAAGATGGCGCCCCGCCCCCCCCCACCCTGCTCGCTCAACTGACGGGGCCCGAGGAACGCCTGATCTCGGCTATGGATATCCACCGCTCCACTCCCGAGCCGCTGGAACGCGCCCGCCAATTACTCCAAGGCCTCCATGTGCAGCAAATCAACCGCGAAATCGATGGCCTGAAGAGCCGGATTGCCGATCCGGCGATTCCAGCGTCCGAAAGACAAAAATTCCAAAAACAAATCCTTGACCTCACGATCCGTGTGGCGGATGTTCGACGGCCTTTTCTCCAGGCCTAACGGAAAGCAGATTGTTGAAAACAAAAACCACCTCTTCAAAAAGCCCGTCCCGTCCGGCGGCTAAACCCAGCGCAGCAAAGAAGGTCGCAAAACCTTCCAAGCCGGCTGCAAAGTCCACTCCTAAGCCAGGCAAAACTCTGCCGACAAAATCGGCCAAGCCGGTAGCCAAAAAACCTGTGACGGCCTCAAAACCCAAGGTAAAGGCACCAGCTAAGAAGACCGCCGTGCCAGCCAAGGTCGCCAAGCCATCGGCCAAGGTGCCAGCAAAAAAAGCGGCACCGAAAAAAACTCCGGCAAAGGCAAAACCGGCCCCGGTCAAGAAGGCTCCAGCCAAGCCGGTAAAAGCTTTACCAAAGAAACCAGCCCGCCCGACCCCTCCGGCCAAGGCCCCAGCCAAAAGCGCTCCGGCCAAAAATACCAAACCGGCCCCCCCGGCTAAGCAAACCGCCAAGAAGCCAGAGGCCAAGACATCGGCTCCCGCCAAGCCCCTTCAAAAAACCACCTCCGCTCCGGCAACCGGGGCCAAAAAAGTCCAGGCAAAAAAGAACGCGCCCGAACCTAAAAACAGGAAGAAGGGAACATCCGAGACCTTGAAACAGGACTCAACCACCGAGCCAATGCCCTTGAGCATCCCCAAGATGATTCAAGAGAAGGTTCGTGACCTCATTCGCTTGGCCAAAGAGCAGGGCTACCTCACTTACGAAGATCTCGACGAGCACCTGCCCGAGGGCGTTAGCAATCCGGAGCATCTGGATGCCATTATCAGCCAACTCCGTGGCGTTGAGATCGAAATCATCGAGTCATCGGATGTGGATCGCGTCAAAGAAGTTCGAAAGGATGACGAAGACGACGACAAAGATGAAAAGGAAGAAAAAGAGGAGAAAGAAGAAAAAGCCGACTCGAAACTTGATATTCTCGACGATCCAGTCCGGATGTATCTGAAGCAAATGGGCCAAGTCCCGTTGCTGACACGCGAGCAGGAAGTGGAAATTTCCAAGCGCATCGAAGATGCCGAGTTGAAAGTCCAGGAACTCCTCTACGGCTTCGGCTTCGTCGCAAGGGCCCATGTCGATCTCGCGCAAAAGCTTATCGATCAGCGCGAACGCTTCGATCGCGTCATTCTTGATAAAAAGATCGAAAGCCGCGAACGCTACATGAAAGCGCTCCCCCGCCTTTGCCAACAAGTCAAGCGCGCTACAGATTCGGCATCAAAACTTTATATTGAAATATCAGGATCCGGAGCAAATTCGGAGAAACGAAAGAAATTCGATCGCGCCCTCAAGAATCTGCAACAATTTTATCCCAAGTTTTTCTTCAAACAGAAAGTCACAGAGGATTTCGTGATCCTCGTTGAGGAAAACCATCGCGCTGTCACAAATGTGCAGAAGGAACTCGCCAAGCATGCGAAGGATGCCAACCCGAAACTCCGCCGTCAGCACACAGCGGAACTCAAGGATATGCAGACCCGCTTTTGGCTCACTCCCGAGGAACTCAAAGCGCATCACGAAAATCTCAAGCTCTGGCATCGCCGCGCGCTCAAGGCTAAAACCGAAATGGTGGAAGCCAACCTGCGACTGGTCATTTCAATTGCCAAAAAATACACCAACCGCGGCCTCTCATTCCTCGACCTAATTCAAGAAGGCAACATGGGCCTGATGAAGGCGGTGGAGAAATTCGAATACCGCCGGGGTTACAAATTCTCGACCTATGCGACCTGGTGGATTCGTCAAGCGATCACCCGCTCTATTGCCGACCAAGCCCGCACGATCCGCATCCCGGTTCATATGATCGAAACGATCAACAAGCTGATCCGTGTGCAGAAGCAGCTCGTTCAGGAATATGGCCGCGAACCTTCGCCGGAAGAAATCTCGGACGAGATTCAGCTCCCTGTGGAGCGTGTGCGTGCCGTTTTGAAGATGGCTCAACAGCCCATCTCGCTTCAAGCCCCCGTCGGCGACAGCGACGACACAAGTTTCGGGGACTTCATCGAAGACAAAGGCGCGGAAAACCCCGCCGACATGGCAGCGATCGTCTTGCTCAAAGACAAAATCAAAGATGTCTTGGAATCCCTCACTGAGCGCGAACGCCAGGTCCTCGAACAGCGCTTCGGCCTGGTCGATGGATACAGCCGCACACTCGAAGAAGTTGGCCGCCAGTTCAAGGTCACCCGCGAGCGCATTCGTCAGATCGAAGCCAAAGCCCTTCGGAAAATGCGTCACCCGACCCGCATCCGCCAGCTCGAAGGATTCCTCGACGCGCACGAAACTTAATTTTTTGCGCAACTTCTGCCATCAGGCTGGGTTTGATGTGACATGAACGACAATCTTCCGGAGAAAGACGCCCTGTGGGATTTGCTCGGCCGCGCCCGACCAACCGCAGCCCCCACGCCTTTCTTCGCAAGAAATGTCCTGAGATCGATCCGAAATCTCACACCCGCGCCAGCGATTCCCGCCTTCGTTCTGCGTTGGATCACTGCCCCGGCATTCGCGATCCTTCTCCTCGGCTTCAGCCTCTCGCTCCTTCACTCCCCCAAGACTCAAGTCCCCGCCGAACTCGTCGAGTATTTCGACATCGCCGCCGGACTCGACCAACTCGCAATCGTCGAAGACCTCACGATCTCAAACTTCGCCGCGAACTCGCTCTGAGTAAAAGACTACCCACGCCGCGCAGCGACTGCTTGGAGGGTCAGCGTCTCGCCTGACCCAAATATTTCCAAGGAAACGCGGAACTACTCCAAGACACCACCCCGCTCAAAAAAACCCCGCCAGGCTAGCCGCGCGATCCCCAAAAAATGATTTTGCTATCCATGGTTTTGCTTTTCCTGACCTCTCGATGACGCCGCTTCGCGGCTGAATCTTGGGCCATGCCAGAGGATGCCCCTCTCTCTACATCAATATGGCTGGAGGGAGCGTGGAGGGCCGAGGATTTCGCGCCAGACGATGGCTTGGCGGAGGGCTGCGGGGGATTTGATTTCGAGCAGGACTTGTTGGGGCTTGGAAGGAGTTGGCTTGAGCTTACGGATAATGGCGTGCGGCGCGGGTGCGGGTGCTTGAACGGGTGCGGGCGTTGGAATTTCCGGCGCGACTTCTTGAGGAGCGACTTCTTCGGGCATCGGGATTCCAAATGACTCGAGGAATCTCCGCATTTCCTGCTGAGGTTCAGGTTCGTGGACCTCGGGAATGGAAGCTGGCGAAGAAGCGGGCTCTTGATAGGGGCTTGCCTCCGCCTCACGGCGGACGCGCTCTGCTTCAAAACGACGCTGCTCCCGGCGTTTACCGGATTGTTCGATGAGCCAGTTGATGAGGCTGATCGCTCCAATAATGAGGAGCAGGACGAGTTGTTCCATCGCGGAATCAGGCCGGAGTGGATGATGCCGGCGTGGCTATGGAGTCACGCATGGCGGTGTCGGACTGGATGTTTTTCAGGCGCATGTAGTCCATAACTCCAAGGTTGCCGTTTCGGAAGGCGGCGGAGATGGCCTCCGGGACTTGGGCTTCGGCTTCGACGACCTTGGCCTGCATTTCCTGGGTGCGGGCTTTCATTTCCTGCTCGGTGGCGACAGCGGCAGCGCGGCGCATTTCGGCCTTGGCTTGGGCGACGACCTTGTCGGCCTCTGCCTGCTCGGCCTGGAGCTTGGCTCCGATATTGTCGCCGATATCCACATCCGCGATATCCACGGAAAGGATTTCGAAGGCGGTGCCGGTATCGAGCCCCTTGGCGAGGACGGTCTTCGAGATGCGGTCGGGGTTTTCCAAAACATCCTTGTAAGAAACTGCGGAACCGATGGAGGTGATTATGCCCTCGCCGACACGGGCAATGATGGTATCTTCCGTTGCACCGCCGACAAAGCGATTCAGGTTGGAACGAACAGTCACGCGGGCGCGGACTTTTACTCCGATGCCGTCGCGGGCGACGGCGTCGATGGTGACTTTGCCCGTGGTGGGATTCGGGCAGTCGATGACTTTTGGATTGATGCTGGTGCGGACGGCTTCCAGGACGGTTTTGCTGGTGCCCTTGATGGCGAGGTCTATGGCGCAAGCGCGGTTAAAGTCGAGTTGCAGCGCAGCCTTGTCGGCGGCGATGAGGGCTAGGACGACGTGGGAAACATTTCCACCCGCGAGGTAGTGGGCTTCAAGCGGGTCGGTGTCGATATTGATACCGGCTTTTACCGCAGTGATGCGACTGTCCACGATCAGCCCCATGGGCACGCGGCGCAGGCGCATACCTATTAGCTTGGCAAAGGAGACCGGCGCGTCTGCCAGTTTTGCGCGCAGCCAAGTGCCGAAGAAATTCAGCAGGATGAACGCCATGACAAGGGCGGCGAGAAGGACGATTCCGAAAACAAAATAGACGACGAATTGAGATATCATAGATGTGGTGAGGCGGGCACAAAATGGCACAACTTTTCCAACGCGCTACTAAAATGTGCGCAAAAATTCTGTTATTCGGAAAAGGCGTCCACTTGGTCGAGTATGACATCCGCAAAGCCCGGATCGGTGCCGATGGCGCCGCTGTAAAAAAGCTGGCGGCTGCGCAGATGATATGGGTTGTTTCGAAAAACCTGACTCTGGCTGGCAGCGGGGCCGATATCCTCGGCGATACCCAGTAAAACCGGGATGTCTTGGTAGCTGTGCAATCCGTCGGAGATGAAAAACGGCACGACGATGACATTTGGTTGGGAGGCGAGCTTGTCCCATTCGGAAATGAGCGGTGCCTCCTCCATGTAGGCCGAGAGGACTTCGGCATACTCGCTGGTCTCCGAGATTTTTTTGACCTGGAGCTTGGCGGCGACGGCTGAGTTTTCGTTGAGACCGGTTCCATGTCCGACAATGAAGAGGCTTGTTTCCTTTGGCGAAACACCCGGTGCGACCATGCGGGCCTGCTTCATGAGGAGACCGGTCATGGCTTCGTGGTTACCAGCAGGCTCGCAATAATGGATCGCTCGATTGCCAATGCGCGTGGTTTTTCCGGCGAGTTCGAGTTCACGGGGAATGACCGTTTGGGTGAAATAGCCTTCGCTAATGAAATTCGGGACGACATAGACTTCGTCGCTGTCCACCGTGCGCAGGACTTCGCGAAATGTGGGCTCTTCTTTCCAGAAACACACCGCCACTTCGGCGAAGATGCCGCGATCACGAATGCTGCGGGCGTGCACGAGAGATGGAGCGCTCGAGTCGGGGTTCGTGGTGGAGCCATGGCCCACGATAATGAGGGCGCTTTGGGAGAGATTTTTTTTCATTCGAGGAGTTCGGCGCAAACTTTGGCGGCGTCGAAATGTTTCTCTGCATACGCTCGGGCGGCTTCCGAGTGATGCGAATAATTTCCAGAAATTTCATCCAGGGCAGCGGCAGCCTGCTGTGGCGTATCGAAGGCAATGACCCCTGAGCCTGACGGCAAGTAGTCGCTCCAACCTGTATCCTGAACGACGACGGGCTTGCCAGCGGCCAGGTAGCAGGCGCTACGGCAACTGAACCAGCCGCTGCGCGAACGCACATAGCCGTTTTTGGCGATGCTCCATTCACCCTTTGAGTGGGATAGGAAATCCCGGTAGGTGGTGTAGTCGGGCAGGTGGGTATCCGGCTCGATGATGTGCCAGCCTTTGGATTCGAGCATTTCCGTGGGACGCTTGCTTCCGATCCCCTGCCCCATGGCGAGGACGAATTTTTCCTTCGTCATGCCCGGCAGATCGAGGAAACGCTCGAACTCGATATCCTTCTGGCCGTATTTCTGGCCGTTGTAATCCTTCGGCGCATAGCTCGCCCAATTCATCACGGTGGTCCAAGCACCGTTGGCGATGTGGTTTTTTTCCGAAGACGAAAAATCGTGCCAATACTCCAGCGCGATCGGCTGCACGGTAGGGCGCCAGTTAAAGCCCGCCGTGGGCACCTCGCACCCCGGCTTGCCGATGTTCAGACCAAAAGAATAATGCCGCTCGTGCGCGGCGACCCGCTTGGCGTATTCCGAGGCGGGATCCGCCGCCAAGCCGATCTGGGTAAACATGGGATCGCCATCCAAAAAAAGTTTCATCGGAATACGCGAAGTCTCATCGCGCAGCCAGCAGGCGCCGGACACATTCGCGAGGACATCCGCCGAAGCGATGATTTTTTCCGCTTCGGCCGCGCTCGCGACGCCGTGGTATTTCTCATCCGCGACATTCCGGTAAATCCAGCGGTCACCCATGCCAAACTGCTCCATGACACGGGCCAGATAGGCCGTGTTGTGGGAGCAATCCGCACTGGGCTCCATTTTAACCGGGTCGTAGGCCCAGGCTCCCGTATCCTCAAGATACCAGACATCATGGCCAAGGGCTCGAAAGCCGAGTGCGTATTGAATATAATCCCATGTGACCCCTCCGAAGGCATACTGCCCGATCAACCCGGTAACGATAATCCTCATTTGCATGCAAACTAGCGTTCAGAGTCGTCGGCGACAAGGTTCCCGATGGAAACGCGTGAATGGCAGTGTTGCGCTTCCCCGCAGCTTGTCTTTAAATAAAAGCGCATGAATCGTTTTTCCATCGCCCTATTGGGAGCAATGTTGCTGCTGTTCAGCGGATGCAACAAACCATCCGCCCCTCAACCACCTCCAGTTGCGGAACCAACACCCGCCCCGACTCCCACCCCGTTGCCCGTGATCAATGTGGGAGTCTTTCTTCCTTTGAAAGGTCTCGGGCAGGGCAGTGCGAATGAAGTGCTGAACGGACTTGCCATGGGCGCCGAGGAGGTCAATGCCGGAGGCGGCGTCATCGGCCATGTGCTCCGGCTTGTGGTCCGCGACACCCGCGCAGAGCCTGCGCGCGCGGAAAAAGCCGTGCGCGATCTGGTGAGCGAAGACAAGACAGTCGCATTGATCGGAGGCCTGTCCGCAGGCAGTGCCGAGGCTGCCATGGCGGCGGATGAGATTGGTATCCCACTGCTGGCACTCGGCTCCACGATGCCCGGCATTCCATCACGCGAGCCCTGGATTTTTCGCATCTGCCAGACGGATTTCCACTCCGGCCGGGTCATGGCAAAGTTCGCGGCAACGCTTGGAGCCAAGCGGGCGCTCGTGCTCTACGACCCTGCTGACGAATTTTCAAAAAGCCTGGCGCTGGCGTTTGGAAAGCAATTCAAGCGCAAGCCAGACGCCCGCATCGCCGGCGAGGCCTTTGCCACAGGCACGGTGGATTTCACCAAGCACCTCCAGACGATCAAAAAGAAAAACCCGGATGTCATCTACCTCCCCCTCCCCGCCGATCAGGCTGCTCCGATCCTACGGAAAGCCCGCGAACTCGAACTCACATTGCCATTCCTCGGAACGGCGAATTGGGACTCACTGGAGTTTCCCGCGATGGTTGGAGAATCCGGTAACAACACCTATTTTCCCGGTCGATTCAACCCGGATGACCCTTCGGATGCGGTTCAGCTCTTTCTCGAAGTCTATGAGCGCAAAAACGGCGCCTCCCCGTCCGCGTCAGCCGCGATGGGCTATGATGCCTTGGTGGTTTTGGCGGATGCCATTCGCAGGGCGAATTCCACAGAGCCTCAAAAACTCCGCGAAGCCTTGGGAAGCACGCAATCATTTCCAGGCCTGACCGGAGACATCACCACAGATCCCGAACTTGCACGCCCCCAGTCCGTGCCCCTGCTGAAACTCGACGCCGGAAAAATCAGCTTCCTCGAAATGATCGAGACAAACTAAAGCAGGAAAGCCCACCTCCTCAAGGCGCAGGCTGAATCAACTCGACTTCGTAGCCATCCGGTGCGTCGACAAAAGCAAGCACCGACCCGCTCGATGTCTTGTGAGGTCCATCGCTGAGAGGATAACCCAAAGCGGCCGCATGTTTGGCAAAGGCCTCCATATCCTCCACCCCAAAAGCCAGATGAGTGAGATCCGGACCGACCACGACGGGACCGCTTCCGTCATATTTGCAGATTTCGATGAGCGCCTCGCTGCCGGGCGCTTTCAAAAAAACCAATTCCGAGCCGCGGTCACTTTTCTTGCGACTGACCTCTTCGAGTCCGAGAACCTCGCGGTAGAAGTGGAGAGTTTTTTCAAGATCGGTGACACGGTAACGAGTATGAAGAAATTTTGTGACCATGAACAACAGGATAGGCGCGCTGAAGCGGCAAAGCCAAGATGACAATTTCGGTGATTTTTCCTCAGAGCACTCAGTGATTTTTTCAAAAATCCGTTTTCGCCTTCAGGGAACGCGCGTAGGATTTCATTAGATGCCATGAAACAAAAAATCCTGCTCGTTGACGGACACAGCATGATTTTCGACTGGGAAGACCTTGCCTCGCTGCATAGGCGCAATACCGCAGCAGCGAGAGAGGAACTCATTCGGAGACTCACTGGTCTCCAAGACAACTCGGACTGGACAGTCGCCGTTGTCTTTGACGGAACCGGCACGAAGGCATCGAGCGACGGCACGCCGCACGGTATCGCCGTTTTTTATTCGAAGTCCGGACAGACAGCCGATTCCATCATCGAGCGCCTGGCCGCAAAGTATGCCAAAGACCACGAGGTCACGGTTGCCACAAACGACCGTATGGAGCGCACGACCGCCGAGGCCTTCGGCTCCCTGACCATCTCAGGTCTACAACTCAGCGCCCAAATCGAATCTGCTCACAGTGCCGTGCAAGATACAATCCGTCGGCTCCGCCGCTGATTTTTTTTTAATAAAATCTTGCGCACCGGCCACAGCGTCCCTAATTTTACCACTCCTTTTTAAGGAGCCTTAGCTCAATCGGTCAGAGCGCTGCCCTGTCACGGCAGAGGTTGCGGGTTCGAGCCCCGTAGGCTCCGCATTTTTATTTTCGCGGATTTCCCCTCTACAACCTTAGTGCAAGGTGCGTGGTGAAATCGCCAGAGGCCTCGACGTCGCGAAGGAACGCTGCGGGCTCGAGCAACGCGGCGAGGAGGGCCTTGATGCTCGAACGGGTGCCAATGAACCAAGCTGCAACGCGGTCAATGAGAGAGGCACCGTTGCTCACGCCCCATTTTTCGGCCGCGAAGGGGGCAGGAATAAGGAGCGGGTTTTAAGATTACTTTAAGAATTTTATAAAATGCTTTGGAATATTATTTTTTGAAGATTTTTTGGCGAATTTGGCTTTGGGTTTCGAGAAGATTTGTGTAGTCGAATGTGGTGCGGGGCTCGAGGCGTGAGCCTTGGGCGATTGGGGCGCAGCGGTCGGAGAGTTTTTCAAGGGATTCGTTGGGGGTGGCTGCGGCGAGGGCTTGGATGGCGGCGCCGAGGGCGGCTCCTTCGGCGCCTTGCATGGTGACGACGGGATAACCGAAGATGTCGGCAAGCATTTGGCGCCAGGCGGGGCTTTTGCTTCCGCCGCCGGTGAGGCGGATTTCGGAGGGTTTAAGGCCGAGGGATTCCATGCGGCGGAGGCCGTAGGCCATGCCAAGCGTGACGCCTTCCATCGCGGCGCGTGCCATGTGGGCGGGTGTGAGATTCGAGGTGGTCATGCCGTGCAGGACGCCGCAGCCCTCGGGGAGATTCGGCGTGCGCTCGCCTTGGAGGTAGGGCAGGAAAATCAGGCCGTCAGCGCCGGCGGGAACATCGGAGATTTCCTTGTTCATGCGGTCGTGATCCCAGCCGAAGAGGTTGCGGAAGGCCTCAGTGGCGACAGTTACATTCATGGTGCAGAGGAGCGGCATCCAGTGGTCGGCGCTGTCGCAAAATGCGGCGATCTCGCCCTGTGGATCGATGACAGGCTGCGGGGCGCAGGCGAAAATGGTGCCGCTTGTGCCAAGGCTGGCTGTGACTGTGCCGGGGCTGATGTTTCCCGTGCCGATGGCTGCCATCATGTT
>Ga0209229_10001330_pt1 | contig 10200 bp, 10 predicted proteins | sample SanBayMetagenome_FD_187466 | JGI IMG/M metagenome (GOLD analysis project Ga0209229, IMG submission 187466) | Freshwater and sediment microbial communities from dead zone in Sandusky Bay, Ohio, USA (SPAdes) (version 2) | ecosystem: Environmental > Aquatic > Freshwater > Lentic > Sediment... | reverse complement strand
GGGCTTGTCGTCATCCTTTGGCGCATTGTGCGGCAGGTTGTTGTTGCGCATGCTGTCGAAAATCACCTCGGACACCTGCGAACTGAAGTAATGCTTTCCTCCGAGCACGCATTTCACCGCATCGAGCAATTGGCGCCCGGCATCGGACTTCAAAATATAGCCGTGCGCCCCCGTGCGGAAGATTTCCACCACCACCTGCTCGGCATCGTGGACGGTGAAAACAAGCACTTTGGTTTGCGGGCACAGCTTGAGCACCTGCTTGGCCGCCTCGATGCCGTTCAGCTCCGGCATGGTCACGTCGAGGATGGCCACATCCGGCTTCAACTCCTCCGCCATCTTGACCGCCTCGCGTCCATCCGACGCCTCCCCGCAGCAGGCATACCCCCCGCTCTCCAGCAAGTTACGCACGCCTGCCCGCACGATCTCATGATCGTCCGCAATCAGCACAGTGGGTTTCTTCTTGGCCATAGCAAAAGCTTAGCCACGGATAGCAGAGGATATAAGAGGATAATTATTACCCGCGTGGGCCCCAGGCAAAAAACACCAACCTGTTCAGCTGCTTAATGGCCCTTGGCAACAGGCCATTCGAGACACTTGCTGCTGTTGTCAGACGGCAGCAAGCGAATTCTCTCCCATCCGCGTTAATCCGTGGCAGTTTGCCTGCGGCCCACGAGGCCTTCGGCGGTCTCGCCTGCTCTCGTCACTCGTCACACGTCACTCGCCACTTTCTCAATCCTGCACTTCACCGAGACCCCATACGGCGACGAATCTACCTCCAGCGATCCCCCAAGCTGCTTCATCCGCTCCCGCATGCCGGCCAACCCAACTCCCGAGGACTGCGCCAGCGAAAATCCCTCCGGAAGACCCTCGCCATTGTCGCGGATTTCCAGCGAAATCACGCCGTCGTCTCCTTGCCACAGCGTGATCCAAGTCTTGGTCGCACCCGCATGACGGTAAATGTTGCTCAACGCTTCCTGCACAATGCGGAAGAGCGCGGTTTCCTGGTCGGACTCAAGTCGTGGCAAGTTCTCCGGAAGATCCAGAAAGACCGGAATATTGTTCCGCTTGGTGAAGCCGTCGGCGAACCAGCGGATGGCGAAAAGCAGCCCCTTCTCCTCGAGCAAAGGGGGATGCAGCAGGTAGGAAATGTTGCGCAACTCCTGGCAAACCTGACGGCTGATGGCGCGCGTCTCTCCAGCAATGCGGCGGCTGTTTTCATCCGAGGCCGAAGCCTCGAGCAGGCTGGTATTCATCTCCAGCGCGGACAGAGCCTGCGCGGTGGAATCGTGCAGATCGCGGGCGATACGACGCCGCTCTTCGTCCTGCAAGTGCATCAACCTGCCGGAAAGCAGCGCGAGCTGCTTTTCCGACTCCTGCAGTTTTTTGCGGGCCAGCACTTCCGAGGTGACGTCTGCGGCGATCCATTGTCCGCCGGCAAAGTTCCCGCTCTCATCGAAATGGGCCCGCACCGTGCTGCGATACCACGTGGTCGATGCGCCATGCTTGGGAACGGCATTGGTGAACAGAGCGACGGACTTCTCCGGGCCGAGACCGCCGATCGTGTCGCGGAGCATGCGGAAGGTATCCGTGGCCAGGCAGGCTTCCAGCGCCGCTTTGCGTCCAACGGGCGGCAAGGAGCACAACGCTTCGAAGGAGCGGTTGCTGAAAGTGATGCGCCAGTCCCGGTCGAAGCGGCAGATGCTCTCCGTCTGGTCTTCGACCACATGGCGGTATTCCCGCTCGGCTTGCTGCACCAGCACGGCCAGCTCCTCGATGCTCCGAGCCAGCATGGCCAATTCGTCGTCTCCCGGATAGTCGAGTTTGACCGGCAAACGCTCGGCATCCTTCTCGCCTTCCACTTTGTCGGCCAGCAATTGGATGCGTCCGACGATGGTGCGATCGACGACAAAGAGCATGACCAGCAACATGAGACCGCCAGCCACGGCTAAACCGACGACAAAGGTGCGAGCCGCGAGGAGGCCTGTTTCGTAGAAGGAAACCGCCCCAGCCACCACCACTTCCCGCGTGGCACCCCCGCTGGTGAAACGGAAGACGGCATCAGGGACACTTCCGCGACTCTCAATCAGGCGGATGCCATCCGAGCCTGCACCACCCTCGGACGGCCGGACGTAGACACGGCGTCCGATCAGGTCCGTAGCCCGCGGAGCAAGCACGGCTGGCGATGTGCCGATTTGGGACTCGAAGTAAGCCTGCACCCGGCGGGCCGCGGAAAGCAGCTCCTGCTCGTCGGCCCGGCGAAACTGTGCGGTGACAGCCAGCCACACGAGCACCACGGCCAGTCCAAGCACGATGAATTGGATGAGGGCGACGAGCAGGATGGTGCGGGAATAGACCGTCTCCGAGCGCAGGCCGAAGAGGCGCCCGATGCCTTGCAGAACCCGGCCGCTCAAGGAGTCGGCCCGTGGAACAAGGGTAATCATGCCTACTTTCCGGGCACGGCCGGCGCGGAGGCCCCGGGCGGAGCACCGTCTTTTTTGGGAAGCATGACTTTGCTCAGACCGAAGATGGGACCGTAAATCGCGTAGATGATACCTCCCACCACCGCGCCGAGAATGACGAGGACAAACGGCTCGAGCAGCTTGTCGATTTGGGCCGACATCAGGTCGAGTTCCTCCTCGTAATCACTGGCCAATTCGTCGAGCACCTCGTTCATGCTGCCGGTCTCGCTGGCCATCTGCACCAAAGCGGCGATGTTGCGGCCGTCGGGTCCGAGACGGTGAGACTCCATGAGAAAACTCTCCGGCATGGAAAGGCCGTCCTGGATGTGGTTGCGCACCGCGAGAAAGAAGCCCTCGAAGGTCACATGGTTGGCGCTTCGCGCCGCGATCTCCAGCGCTGTGGCCACCCGCACATTGGCGTGGAGGAGCAGGGCTAGAACGCGGAAGCTGACCATCGCGGCAGTTTTATTGATCAACGTTCCCACCGTGGGGATGCGGGTGAAAAAGAGCTGGATGCTCGGAACGCGGTAAATTTTCGACCAGTTGCGGGCCAAGGCAACCACCGCGAGGATGGGCACCAGCGCCACATAGGGGTGCTTGATCAGCACGCTGGAGAAAGTGGTCAGGGCCCGGGTCAGGAACGGCAATTGCACGTTCATCGAGGCGTAGAGCTTCGACATGGAGGGAACGATCGTGTAGCTCATGACGATCACCACACCGACGGCGAGCATGAGCACGATCACGGGATAGATCATTCCCGAACGGAGCTTGCGCAGGATGCGCAGGGATTTGGCCCGGCCGCTGGTGATCTGGCGAAAGACCGTATTGATCTCGCCCGACTCCTCGCCTGCGCGGATCAGAGCCAAGGCGTCTTCGCTGAACAGTTTCGGGTGGTGCGCGAAGGCTTCGCCCATGGTCTCACCTGACTGGATGCTCGCGTTGATATCAGCCACGGCCCCCCGATAAACGGGCGTTTTCAAGCGACCGGCGATCAGCTCGAGGCTCTTGTTCAGCGAAATGTTCCGGTCAAGGCACCGGGCCAGCCCGCTGAAAAGCGTAACCGCCTCCTCCAGCGAGGCGCCCTTCATGCTCAACCGGTGGACGTATTCGTCGGGCCCGGCGATATCGGTGACCTCGGCGGTCTCGTTGGGAGCCTTTCCCGCGCCGAAAACGGCTTTGCCGTCGCTATCCGTGTCGACAATAACCTCTGCCGATTTGTCGTTATAGATGTTGGTCAGGCGGACTTTCTTCAGCATGGCGATAGATCCGGTTCAGGGACCGACGCGGATGGTCGGACGGACAATAGTCACATTGTTGGTCAGATAGGCAACCTGTCCGCTACCCGCGATGGGATTGCCGTAGACCACGGTGCAAGCAACGGTCTCGCAGGCCACGGGGACCTGACCGCCGCCAGTCAAGGTCGCCGTGAAATTCGCGGCGGCTGGAGCGCTGAAGGTCAAAACGAATCCCCCGCTTCCTGGGTTGCCGGAGGGAGCACAGGGTTCCGGCAGGAGATTGCAGATGTCCTGCGTGTTGGTGATCCCGAGGCGGTAAAGCGCGACCGCCTGTTCCTGCAGGTTGGCTGCACGGACCGAGCTTGCGTTGAGTTCCTCTTGCACGACCAGGGTGTTGACAATGGCCGCCCCAGCCGCCACCCCGATGGCGGCGATGGCCGCGGCGACCACAACTTCGACCAGGCTGTAACCTCGTGTCTTCATCGGGCCCGCTGATCCTCCAGCCACATCATGCGGTCGGCAATCGCGTCGTATTTCCAATCCGCAGCGGTCTCGGAAACGAAAACGGGAGCATTGGCAGACCCTTGGGTCAAACTCCGTCCTGTGCGGATTCCGCCGGTGATTTGCAACTGGCCGCTGACATCGAAATTCGCATCGCAGTCCAAAGTCATGCCGATACGCCACTGCAGATTGCCTCCTCCGGTCGCGATGACGAAATTGTTGGCCGTAGCTCCCTGCCGGTAAAGATAGACAGGACGAGCGTTGTTGCCCTGCAACGTCACCATCACCGTGTTCGTATTGCCTGCAGGAATGACGATTTGAAGCGGATAAGGGCGCGCCGGCGTCCCGTTGCCTGCCGAATTGTAGAGAATCAACTGGGTGACTCTGGCTGCGTAATTGGTCGAGCCGCCGGCAACGATATCCACGGCTTTCGGCACCTCGTAGAAGCGCGGCAGGTCATCGGTCGGAGAACCGTGGGTGAAGATGTCCAGATCGATTTCGATGACCGCATCGCCTCCGACCAGGTTGGTTTCAACTCCGTCAATGCTGTCATAAATATCACGGAATCCAGCTTCGGCCTTGGGCAGCATCAAAAATCCCAGAAAGCCGGTCAAATCCCCCGTGTTTGTGTTGGTCACGGAACCGACCGGCATGCGCGGCAGGTTGGTGAAGCCGACGGCGTAGTCCGCCTGCTGCATGTTGATGCGACGCGAAGGAGCCCAGGCATTACTTGCAGCACGATGGTTCACGAAGGCAAATCCCGCAGTGATCGGGCTCCTCGTCCTGATTTGGAAACCCCAAGGCGCGGAACCGCTGCCGGTGCCGAGCGACCCGGAAGCCCAGCCCGATTGAAAACCGCCGCGCTCGAAAAGGCCGAAGGGATTTACTCTCTTCGTGCCGGCCTGCTCCAAGGAGAGCCAGTAGCCGAAGGGCGGCTCCACGTTGGTGATGGCGAAGGAGCCCAAGCCTGCTGCGGCATTGGTCGCAAGGGAAGCGGTCGGGAGTTCACCAAAACCCCTCCACATTTGCGACATGATGTATTGACGCGCCATGGCGCGGCTGTTTTCCAGTTGGATGCGCCGCGCCGCCGACTCCCATTCGGCCTGACCGCCCACCGATTGGGTCACCGCCAGCTGGGCGATACCACCAAGGACAGTCGCGCCGACAACCAAAACGAGCAGCGCGAAGACAAGCACCGCCCCGGACGTTGATTCGAGTTTCGCCTTCATTGACCGGGAAAGATGGGGAGCACCGTGAAAAGGGAAGTGCGACCCGCCATATTGCCGTAGGCGGACCGCAGCGGCGATCCGGTGCCCGCCGGAATGGCGGCTCCCCCCAAACGGGAGACGAGCGGGTCCGGCCACCAGAGAAAGGTGAAAGGATGGTTGGGAGCGACATTGTAGGTGCCGCCCGCGGCCTGCCGGCCGAAGTGGACGGCCAGCGGACGGAACCCGCCCGTTCCATTGTCTTCGCCCGGGTAAAACACATGGTAGTAGTCGGTGGGCACGGTGCTGCTATTGGTGTCATAGCGCCGCACCGAGGCATACACCCCGGCGGGGTTGGTCGTGGCGACGAAATCGAGTTCATAAGTGGCGACCATTTTGAGCACACTGTTTGTCGCGCTCTCGAGACCGCCGACCAAGAAGATCGAGGCGTTGCTCGCGGTGAGCGGACCGGTCTGGTTCTCGATGAAGACCCCCGCTCCGGCCGCATTGTTGGCCACGAGCAACTGGCGGAAGTCCGCCGGTGTGGCACAAGCGCGCAGATCGCGCCAGTCGCTGGAAGTGACCGTGATTCTCGCGGGGCGAACGCCCGTCCCGTTGCGCCCGAGGCAGAACACGGCCGCGGAGGCCGAGACATCCTCGACCAGCTTGTCGCGCAACAGCCTCGCTTTGGCCGCCTCCACATAGGAGGGATTCGGCCACATGGTGACATAGGAAGCGGACGCCCCGTAAAGGTTGACATGCGTCGCCCCCGGCAATTGCACGTCGACCCGACCCCCACGGGTGGAGGCTCCCGAGACGACAGCGAAGCCGATCACCGCCGCGGTGATGACCACCGCGCCGATCGCGGCGGCCATGAGCATCTCGACCAGGCTGAAAGCCCGGCTCGACGGTTCAGGGTTGCGGCGCTTCTTCATTGGGAGGCGGAATCGCTGGTGCGTTGAAAAGCTCGGTCGGCCGGTCGACCAAGCTTTGCAGACCCTGGTCTTTGGCGTTTTGCAGGATAGCTTGAGCGGAAGCGGATTCCAAAGGCTTCAGCGCCACGGAGCCCTCGTTGTCCATCGGCACAAGCTTGGTGAAAGCCTCGCCGAAGCGTAAGGAGGAATTTCTCGGACTCGGGGGTCGCAGGTCGAAACTCAGGGCGATCGGCTGCTGCTTTTTGGCATCCTCGTTGGTCACGAACCTTAGCAGCAAGGATCGGTCACTGACGCTTTCTACCACGAGCCTCTCGCCTTGGTTGTGGAAGAGTGGGGGCAGCTCGTCCCCCTTGCCGAGGGAAATAGAGCCGATGAGAACACGCATTCCTTGCGGCGAAGTGGCGACACCGCTGATCCTCAGGTTGCTGAGCAAACGGCGGACACGGGTGCGCTCATCTCCTTCCGAAGGGCCGGTAATCTGATCGAACACCTTGGCGGCGCCCTTGAAAGGGTTGCGCTCCGCGTCGGTGACCGTCTCGGGTTGCCGTAACTCCGGCAGCAGGCCGGAGCGGTCGAGATCCGGCATGCGCATGTCGGCCGCTTTTTCCTCTTCCGGACTCAAAGTGCCGGAGGCCGGAGTTCCCGGCGCCTCGGTCGAAGACTGCGCCAGGATCGGTCCGGCGGAAAAGCAAAGCAGGACAGCTCCGAGCAGGATGCGGACACTCAGGCGCATACCCCGTTTCATTTGGTTCCCTTCTTCCAGAGCGGAATTTCCAAGACCATGTCGGTGCGCACATCCAGATCACGTGATCCCTCCTTAATGGCAACGCGGGACACCCGCATGGTCGGCCTGATTGATTCCATCATTCCCATCCAGTTGATCAACTTGACATAGTTGTCGTCGAAGATGAGCGAGGCGCGGACGAGAACCGGCAGCGAGTCATTGGGCTTGTTGTTGATGGTGTGCGGCACCTGCTCGTAACGCTGGGACAGGTTGAGAATGTCAAATTCCCGGACCTTCAGACTGAGGAAGCTCTCGACCGCTTGCTGGCGGTCGATCAATTCGAAGAACTTTTCCCACTTACCAATATAGGCCAGCAATTCCGACGAATTTCTCTCGTTGTCTCCGAAGAGCCTTTTCTCCACGTCGATTTGCGTCTGCAGCTTTTCCAGTTCGACCGCCGCGGCTTCGGCCTCCGCCGCCGTGCTGGTCGCTTGGTTGCGCAATGAGAGCGCGAACTGGACGAGCAAAACGATGGCCAGCACAACGAGAAGGGCCGCGAGTTGTTTGGCGTTCATGACGGCGAGATCTCCTGCTTTCGCTCCTGCGGCGAGGGAAGCCGCCCCTTGGTGTCGCGGAGCAACGTGGCCCGGTATTCGAGATTGCCTTTGACCATCGACTGGGTCGGCGAAAGGTCGCGATAACCGAGCGCACGGATGGCTTCGAGGATCACCTCCAACTGCTTGTCGGAATTGGTCCTTAGAGTGAGGGCCAGCTTGAGCTGGGCCGGCGTTTCCGGATCGCGCTCGATGCTGAGGTCCACGATCGAGGAATTCTCGTCGATGCTGCGCATAATCGCCACGACCAGCGGCTGCAGGGGCATGGAACCGAGGACCCAGTTTTCGAGATCCATGGCCTCCAGCGCCCGATCGTCCAAAGCGTCCCGCTTCGCCTTGATCTGCTTGATTTCCTCCTGGAGCGACGCCGTCCTGCCAACCACCGACTGGTAGCGCTCCGAGGCGGCGCGGGAGTGCCAGACGGCGACGGATCCGACCACACTGACGAAGACAATCGAGAGGTAGAAAAGCAGCGGCACCAAGCGGAACACCATGGGCAGAGGCGGCAAGAGGTCTTTGCGCTCTGTCTTGAAGTCGTCGATTTTGCGCGCGTCGATGAGCATGGTTCAGCGTTGGTATGCAAGACGAGCCAGAAGCCCGGGCTCGGTCAGGTCTTTGATTTCGTGCCCCGCGAAGGCGGCAGTGAGACGCTCCGGCAGATCGGGAACGGGTTCGTCGCAGACCAGCACGACGGGCGCTTCGGGCGGAAGCCGCTCACCGAAAGGCGAGAGAAGATCGATCAGCGGCTGCAGGTCGTCGAAAAAAACATCGGGCCGCGAGCGAATTTCCACCCAGTTGTCTTTGTCTTGCAGCAAGGCGCAGACCGAACCGGAGCAAATGGCCACGAAGAGGGCACTGACCGGGTTTTCCGTGCCCTTCTTGGCATTCACCTCGCTGAGGGCGTGACGAAGCAGCACGTAGGTGCCGCACATCAGGCGGCCTAGCTTCAAGCCCCTTTCTTTGAGGGTGAACTCCGTCTTGGAAATGAACTCCGAATCGTAGCTGAGCAGCAGGCTCGAGTTGGTCTCCGGATTGTGCGTGATGGCGTAGACCTTGCCGCGCTCGTAGCGTCCGTGCAGCACACTGCGCGGGTCTTTGCGCAGGGCCAGCTCGGATCCCGGCTTGCGCGAAAGGTTGGTTTCGATGCTGATGACGTAACGCGTGTCGAGCGATACCGCGCACCAGCCGTCGGAGGCGTTCTCTTTGACGATGGGCAGGAAATCGACGAAGAGGTCGCGCAGCTCCCCGCGCCGCCGGTCGGAAAACTTGATCTTTCCCTTCGGATCGATGACCGAAAACCCGAGGCTGGCCCGGCCGATGTTGAGCAGCACGGTAGTCTTCCCGGGAAAGCGGCTTTTCCATGCCGACTCGGGATCGTCCGGCTCCGAACGGAACGCGGAGAAATCGAGCAGGCCTTTGACGTATTTGAGCATCTAGAGGACGATTTCTTTCTGCGCGGCGAGATATTCGCGGGATTCCTCCCAGCCGAAACCGGTCTTCTTGGCCATCGACTGGCTGACGAAGCCCTCGTTGCGTCGCCATTCAAGACTGGCGTCGAAGTTGAACATACCCCGCTTCCAGCCCGTCTCGAGTTCCTGATCGAGTTTTTTGAAATCGCCTTGGCGGATGATGTTGACCACGCCGTCGTATTGCAGAAGCACTTCGTGGATGGGGAAACGTTTGCCCATCTGGTCATCAAGCAGCAGGCGCTGGCAGAGAATGAGACGGAGCGAGTCGGCTAGGCTCGCCTGGGCGCTCTCGAGGCGTTCAGCGGGAATGAGCTTGAGGAAACGCTGCACGGTTTGGGAGGCGGACGAAGTGTGCAGTGTCGCCACCACCACGTGGCCGGTCTCAGCCGCCTGCAGCGCGATCTCCGCGGTCTCGCCGTCGCGGATCTCGCCGATGATGATGACGTCCGGGGCTTGGCGCAGCGCGGCGCGCAGGGCATTGCCGAAATCGAGTTCGTCCGAACCCATCTCGCGCTGCGAAACAAGAGTCGGGAGATTTTCTGGATAGACGAACTCGATCGGGTCCTCGAAGGAAATGATGTGCTCCCGCCGCCGCTTGGCACGGTGCAGGACCATGGAGGCAATGGTCGTGGACTTGCCGCTGCCGGTCGCACCGCAGATGAGGAAGAGGCCGTTCTTCGCTTCCATGAAGGCCTTGAGGGCCGGTTCGGGAACCTTGATCGACTCGGGTGTCGGAATGTCCTGCGGGAGCAAACGCAAAACCCAGCGCAGTCTTCCCTTGGTGATCATCTGGCTCACGCGGTAGCGCCGCCCGTGCAAATCGATCGCGCTGTCCACGCATCCCGGCTCGAGCACCTCGGGAAGAGCAACCTCGTGAATGATGTCCTCGTAGGTCAGTTGGCCGTTGCGCTTGTAGGCCAGACGGTCGTTGGCCGTGAGGTAGAAGTCACTCACGCGGGCGTCCTGGCTCAACTCTTTGAAACGCTGGCCGATCGGGGACTCGGGGTCGATATGCAGGTAATTCATGGGGTGTTGGTGCTTGTGACGGCATTGGTGTC
>Ga0209229_10001326_pt1 | contig 10215 bp, 6 predicted proteins | sample SanBayMetagenome_FD_187466 | JGI IMG/M metagenome (GOLD analysis project Ga0209229, IMG submission 187466) | Freshwater and sediment microbial communities from dead zone in Sandusky Bay, Ohio, USA (SPAdes) (version 2) | ecosystem: Environmental > Aquatic > Freshwater > Lentic > Sediment | place... | reverse complement strand
TGGATGTTGCTGGGGGTAGAGGGCCCCGTCAACAGGTTGCCAATTCTGCCATTTATGCCCAAAAGAGGGAAATCGGCGATTACTGTCCTTCTTCCTGCGCTCGCTTAGCAGGATTTCCAGATTTGGACTTTTTCTTCTTAATCACTGGGGTCGACACCTTTGGCATGGCAGGCATACCCATTCCGGGAGGCATTCCAGCGGGCATCCCACCATTGCGGACCTGTTTCATCATCTTTTGTGCAGCAGAGAAGCGATCTACCAAATTATTTACATCTGAAACTTTTCGACCAGAACCCAAAGCAATACGAGCTCTGCGTGAACCATTGAGCACCTTTGGATCGCGGCGCTCTGTTGGTGTCATTGATTGAACAATGGCTTTGGTGCGAACAATCTCGCCCTCATCAAAGTTTTCAATCTGTTTTTTCATTTGGCCCGCACCTGGAAGCATGCCCAGTAATTTAGACATATTGCCCATCTTTGACATCGCCTGCAGTTGCTCAAGGAAATCTTCTAGCGTGAAGTCTTCGCCGCTTGCAAACTTTGCTTCGAGTTTTGCCGATGTATCTGTATCAAATGCCTTCTTTGCTTGTTCAGCCAAAGTTGCAACATCGCCCAGACCCAAGATTCGAGAAGCCATTCGCTCTGGATAAAAAATGTCGAACTCGTGGAGTTTTTCACCCGTTGAAGCAAACATGATTGGGCGCTTAGTCATCGATGCGATTGAAAGTGCCGCACCGCCTCGGGCATCACCATCTAGCTTTGTAAGAACTACACCATCAAAACCAACACCATCTAAAAAGGCCTGCGAGGTGCGAACCGCATCTTGGCCGATCATTGCATCGACTACAAACAGAATTTCATCTGGATTAATCGCATCTCGAATATCAGATGCTTGCTTCATTAAATCTTCATCAACGCCCAAACGACCAGCGGTATCTACAATAACCATGTTGTACATCTTGGACTTTGCGAACTCAATACCATCTTTGGCAACCTTTACTGGATTTCCTTGGCCGTTACCGGGTTCAGGTGCAAAGACTGGAACATTTACTGATTCACCAACAACTTGCAGCTGTGTGACTGCGTTAGGCCGCTGTAAATCGGAAGCAACAAGCAAAGGCGTATTGCCTTGATCGGCATAAAACTTGGCAAGCTTTCCGGCCAAAGTTGTTTTACCTGCACCTTGCAAACCGGCCAACATGATCACCGTCGGAGGATTTTTAGCAAAGCGAACTCTGCGTGCCTGTCCCCCAAGAATTTCAATCAAACTTGCATTAACGATTTCAAAAATCGCTTGTGCTTGGTTGCTGCCAGATTGCAACGTTGGTAGCGCATCCAGCGATTTTTGACGGATATCGGCGATGAAATCTTCAACAACTGAAAGAGCCACATCAGATTCAAGAAGTGCTTGTCGAATCTCTAGACAGGTAGTTTCGATATCAGATGTAGATATCTTGCCCTTTGAACGCAGAGCAGAAAAGGCTCCACTAAAGCGCGAGGTAAGTGACTCAAACATAAGAAGGGAAGACTACTTCAAGGCCTGCTTAAGATGCGAAGCGACCTCATTAGCGCGCTCGGCCGAGAGGGCTCCTCCCGTTAACTCTGTGACATACAGGGTATCGATTGCTTCTGCACCAAGGGTGGTCACAATGGCTGAGCGAATATCAACCTTAGATTGCGTAATTGCCGCACCAATTCTAAAAAGCAAACCTGGTCTATCGTGACTGCGAACTTCGATGATTGTTGCATCCGTTGCTGCATCAGTAAAAACTTCAACAACAGGTGCGGGCACTGGGATTGAAGGTATGGATGCATACGCTGCCGCTCGTGCATACAGTTTTTCTTCTACATCCTTAGAATCGATAAGAGCTGCAGCAATTAGTTCGTGAATCTTGACTTGACTAATGTTTGGCGCATGCGGTTCAGGCATAACTATCCACGACATAACAGCTGAGTTTCCGATTGTTTTTGTACGAGCAGATTTCACATCCAGTCTAGAAATGTTGAACACGCCAGCAACAATTGAAAGCAACCCTGGCTTATCAGGTGAAATTACTTCGACCGCGTATCCACTTGTATGTTCGGCCACCGTGACTCGTAACTGTCCTGCTTCAGCCAATGCTCGTTGCACATCACTTATTTCAGGTTGGGCAGCAACTTCAGCCCCTGCCATAACTCGCTTAACTCGTTGAACTAGGTCTTTAACTAGAGTGGCTTTCCAGTCACTCCAACCAGCACTTCCCGTGGCTTCACCGTCGGCAATACTCAAAGCATGAAGAAGCTCTAAGGTATTAACATCGGGAATCACTGACAGAATAGATTGAATTGTGGCTGGATCATCTAGGTCGCGACGCGTAGCGGTAGAAGAAAGCAGCAAATGATGTCGAACTAGATTCTTAAGCACGTCTATATCTTTTTCTTCGAAGCCAATTCTTTTTGCGATGGGTTCAATTAACCGAACTCCGCGCTCTGAGTGATCTTCTTGTGTTCCTTTTCCAATGTCATGGAAAAGTGCGCCAAAGAGAAGCAAGTCAGGTCGCTGCACTGTTCGAGTTAATTTGGCTGCATGAACCGCCGTTTCCACCATGTGGCGATCGACTGTATGTCGATGTAGAGCATTGCGTTGCGGCAAAGAACGAACGCTCATCCATTCAGGAATCCATTCAAAGATAATCTCTTCTTGATCCAAGGATTCAAAAATACCGACCATAGGTTCACCTGCTCCAATTAGTGTGATCAGCAGTTCGCGTGCCTCTGTTGGCCATGGATTTGAAAGCTTTCCTTCGCCCTTCTTTAAGCTAGAGGCTAGTTCGGTACATGAATCAAGTGATAGTGGCAAACCAAGTTGGGCAGCAGTTGCCGCAGCTCGCAAACCAACAACAGGATCTTCATTTAATGAAGCCAGCTGGTCAATCACAATTTCGCGGTTAGAGGCACTTACATTCTTGGCAACTGTAGTGACACGTCCCCGCTTTAAAATACGGCCAAAACCATCGCTAGTTTTATGTTCAATTGCATGCCAGGTGTAGGTCAATAAAAAATCAACCGAGCGCGCAGCTCTGGCAACTTCACTCATCATTGCGTCGGCATCGGAATACTTCAAAAGCTGCGCAACTTTATCCTGCTCCTGGAAAAGCAATCGATCTTTACCTCTCCCACTTGCAACGTGCAAAGCCTCACGCACATTGTTGAGAGTCGCCTCAGCCCAGCTTACTTTTTCTAAAGGTACTGCGACTGTTCCTGTCAGCGAAATTGCGCGCAAAGCTTGGATGTCACGTAAACCTCCACGAGCTTCCTTGAGATCTGGTTCCAGTAAATAGGCTAACTCTCCAGCCCGCGCATGTCTTTCTTGCAAACTCTTGTGCAAAGCAGCCAGGTTTTCTTTTGCATTCTTTCGCCAAAACTCCATCGCATCATTTCTAACATTTGCGACTAAATCTGGATTACCTGCGACGAGTCGAATATCGAGCAACCCTGTGGACACGCGTAGATCTGATTGCGCCGCATCACGAGTTTCGCTGCGTGTTCTGACTGAATAATCAACACTTTTTTTATCCCATAGTGGATAGAGAACATCATTTATAAAAGTTTTAAGAGTTTCGGGTTCGATCTTTCCTGAATGTAGAAAAACAATGTCAAGATCTGAACCTGGAGATAACTCGCCGCGGCCATACCCCCCAACCGCGGCGAGTGCCATCTCCTTACCCGAATCAATTCCAGTATGAGTTTTTGAAGCTTTCTGGAATAACTCAGTGAGAAATCGGTCGCTCTCGTTTGACCGTTCTCGCCTTGCTCGGGTACTCATAGGTGTAACTCTAGATTGCGTCTACGCCACGCTCTCCTGTGCGAACGCGGATCACTTGATCAACTGGTGTTGTCCATACCTTTCCATCACCGATTGAACCTGTTGAAGCAGCCTTTACAATCACATCGACAACAGAATCTGCATCTTTGTCATCAACTAGTACCTCTAGTCGAACCTTAGGAACTAGATCAACGGTGTATTCAGCTCCGCGATAGACCTCGGTGTGACCACCTTGGCGACCAAATCCACTAGCTTCAGAAACAGTCATGCCGGTGATTCCTGCGCCTTGCAGCGCATTTTTTACATCCTCCAGTTTGAATGGCTTCAAAATAGCTGTAATGAGTTTCATTGTTACGCCCCCTTCGAGATGCCAAAGACGCTGCCCTGGCTGTTGTCTGATAGTTCATACGCGCGTTCGGCATGAATTGCAAGATCGATTCCAGCGATCTCTTGATCCTGTGTGATTCTGAAACCAATCGTGAGATCGATGAGCTTTCCGATAATCAAGGTTGCGATGAATGAGTAACCAAGTACAGCTACAGCACCAACAATCTGCTTAACAAGTTGCTCTGTTCCGCCGCCATTAAATAGGCCAACTTCAACGCCGACAAACCCGATCATTACTGTTCCAACGATTCCACCTACAAGGTGAACTGCAACAACATCTAGCGAATCGTCATAGCCGAGCTTAAATTTGAGACCAACAGATAGCGCACATAGCGCACCGGCAACTGCTCCAATTATCAAAGCACCACTTGCATTAACTGCTGCACATGCTGGGGTGATTGCAACTAGACCTGCTACAACACCTGAAGCTGCACCAAGACTTGTTGCGTGACCATCACGAACTTTCTCAACGAGCAACCAGGCCAAAACTGCCGCCGTTGTTGCACCAATTGTATTGAGCAGAGCCAGTCCAGCAGTTCCATTAGATGCAACAGCAGAACCTGCGTTGAAACCGAACCAACCAAACCAAAGAAGTGCTGCGCCAAGCATCACTAAAGGCAAACTGTGTGGACGCATTGGTACTTTTCCAAATCCAACACGTTTTCCAAGAATCAGAGCAAGTGCAAGGCCAGCCGCACCTGCGTTGATGTGAACTGCTGTACCGCCAGCAAAGTCTAAGGCGCCTAAATCATTTGCGATCCAGCCACCTGTTTTTGCAACAAAGTCATCAAATGCAAATACCCAGTGAGCAACTGGGAAGTAAACCAAAGTTGCCCAAATGCCTGCGAACACCAGCCATGCACCAAATTTTGCGCGATCTGCAATCGAACCTGAAATCAGTGCAACGGTAATTGCAGCAAAGATTCCTTGGAATGCAATGAAGACTGCTGCAGGAATAGTTCCTATCAGCGCAGCGGAATTATCCAGCCCATTTAAAAATGTGAACTGACCAATGTCTCCGATTAAACCTCTACCTCCAACTGAGTCTCCGAAAACCATTGAGAAACCAAATGCGATCCATAAAACAAACACAACTGCGAGTGCGCCAAATGACATCATCATCATGTTAAGAACACTCTTTACGCGAACCATGCCGCCGTAGAACAGTGCTAGGCCCGGAATCATAAGAACAACAAGACCTGTACTAATTAACATCCATGCGGTATCGCCTGAATTTAGAGAATTCATAAAAAACCACCTAAGTAATTTCGAGAAATTTCTCGCCTTTGAGATGGGTAAACCTTCTCCCTGGGCAGTTACAAAGAAGCGATTCCTTGGTTTCAACTTGGTGACAAAACCAAGGTTTGTGTTACATCTGGGTTACGCCAACAGGCCCGCGATATAGCTTTGAGCGTCGAATGGGGCAAAATCCGTTTCGGACTCCCCTGAGCCAATCCACTTAATAGGAATACCTAGTTCGGCCTCTATTGCCAGGGCGACGCCACCTTTGGCGCTTCCATCAAGCTTTGTCAAAACGATTCCTGTTACTTCAACACTTTCAGTAAATATTTTTGCCTGCTGCAAACCGTTTTGACCAGTTGTTGCATCAATTACTAGGAGAACTTCATTTATCGGTGAAACTTTTTCAACTACTCGTTTCACCTTTGATAGTTCGGCCATCAGATCGCTTTTGTTGTGTAGACGCCCCGCAGTATCAATTATGTACACATCACTTGCTGATTCCTTTGCCCTTTGTGCTCCATCAAAGGCAACAGATGCTGGGTCTCCATTTTCTTTTCCAGAAACAACTACAACACCAATACGATCTCCCCAAGTCTTCAATTGATCGACCGCCGCAGCTCTAAAGGTATCCCCTGCTGCCAAGACAACACTTTTTCCAGTGCGCTTGTAGTGCGATGCCAACTTAGCAACCGATGTTGTTTTGCCTGTTCCATTAACCCCAACAACCATGATGGTTGTTGTTCCTGCAGCGAAAATAGGTGCGCGTGAATTAGTGGACAAACTTTGAGTCATGATTTCTATTAATGCTTGCTCAGCATTTTCACTCTTGATTTTTTTAGCGGCATCTAGAAAATCTTTAGTTAAACGTGGACCTACATCTGAGGACAAAAGTTCTTGTTCAAGATCTGCCCAATCGGCTGGTGAAAAGTCATTGGTGCCTTTTATCTTGGCGATGAACTTACTAAAAAGACCCATCGTTAAGCGCCTTAGCTTGCGTCAGATTCGCGCAAGCGCTGTGAAATAACTTCTGTCACACCATCACCACGCATTGTTACGCCATACAAAGCATCTGCAATTTCCATGGTGCGCTTTTGGTGAGTAATGATGATCAATTGAGAACTCTCACGTAGCTCTTCGAGTACACCCAATAAACGCCCAAGGTTTACATCATCCAGAGCAGCTTCTACTTCATCCAGCACATAGAACGGACTTGGTCGAGCTTTAAAGATTGCGACCAACATTGCCACCGCAGTCAATGACTTTTCTCCACCAGAAAGTAGAGAAAGTCGCTTCACGCGCTTTCCTGGTGGACGTGCTTCTACATCAACTCCAGTTGTCAAAGGATTATCTGGATCCGTCAGGATCAAGCGGCCATCACCACCCGGGAAGAGTCTGGAAAAGATCTCTTCAAAGTGCTTTGCCGTTTCTTCATATGCTTCCATGAAGATTGACTGCACGCGATCATCGACCTCTTTGACGATATCTAAGAGATCTTTTTTGGTGTTCTTCAAATCTTCTAGTTGTTCGGCTAAGAACTTCAACCGCTCTTCAAGTGATGTGTACTCTTCAAGTGCTAACGGATTAATCTTTCCTAGCAAATTCAGTGATCGTTCTGCTGATGCCAATCGCTTTTCTTGTTGATCACGTCGATAAGGAACCATTTCGGTCGAAATGATTTCGCCTTCATCGGTTTCGTGGAAAGTTGGAACATCCTTGTCCGGTCCATACTCATTGACCAAAGTTGCAGTATCAATACCAAACTCTTCAACTGTCTTGGCTTCAAGAGTTTCGATACGTAAGCGCTGTTCTGCGCGCGCAATCTCATCTTTGTGAACACTAGAAGTAAGTTGCTCTAGTTGTGCTGCCAGCTCTCTGCCACGTGTACGAACAGTCAGCGTTTCACCATCTCGAGACGCGCGAGATTCTTCAAGACGCCCACGTTCAGTGGCAGCTTTTGCGATAGATCTTTCAATGTGGATCAAAACTTCGTAAGCTGCTTCGGCAACAGCCTGTGAAATTACCGCCGCACGTGCTCGTGCGCTGCGGCGAATAATTGCGCGTTCAGATGCATCACGTTCGGCTTGTGCAGATTGCTCTAACGCTAAAGCTCGCGCTGCAACTGAGTCAACGCGCTCTTCAATGGTACGAACTGCAAGACGGGCTTCAACTTCGGCAGTACGAGCAATTGAAACTTGGTTGCGAAGAACTTCGGTGCGTGAATGATCTGGTTCTGCCACATCACCGCGCTGTTGAAGCTGAGACTTAGCAATTGTGATTTCGCCTTCGTCACGAGATTTCGCGGTTGTGGCTTCGGCAATTGAAGTATTGAGGCGCTCGACTTCGGCCATTGCAGATTTCATGTTTTGACCAGATACGGCCAGTTGTTCCGTCAGCGCTGCAATTCGAGCATCTGATTCATTGAGTTTAGACAAAGCTGCATCAAAATCTGACTGACGTGATGCAACTTCAGTTGTTGCGACAGAAATTTCAAACTTTAATCGATCGCAATTGTGGGTGATCTCTGAAAGCTTAGCTTCTAGAGCTTCAATCAATGCTTTGATTTCAATCAGTGAAGAAGAAGATTTAGAACCACCACGTGCACGTCCGCGAGAAACAATATCTCCATCACGAGTCACAACAGTTACAGATGGATGAGCACGCAAGATTGCTTCGGCAGCATTTGCATTATTGGCTACAACGGTGGATGCAAGTAGTGAATCAAGTAAATCGGCAATCGAAGATGAGCGAATATGCGCTGACAAAGGATCCAGACCAACCGGAATTGTTGAAGTCGCACCTTGCCCAGGTTCGTACACAAGCACATCGGCTTGACCTAAGTTTTCATTTCGAAGCATTGTAAGAGCAGTGACTGCAGATGAAAGATCCTTGACAACTACGGCATCGGCCAAAGTTCCTAACGCTGCCGCAGCTGCAGCTTCCCAACCATTATCAATCTCAATTAATCCTGCAATACTGCCAAGAATTGAAACACCGCGTGAATCACGCAAAAGCGCAGATGCGCCATCTCGACTCTGCGACGTTAACTGCATCGCCTCTAGTTTTGATTCAATGGCATTTCTTTCACGATCAGCTGCACGTTCAGCCTCAACAAGTTCGCCCTGCTTATTCTTAGCCGCTTCCAACAATGATTTTGCGTTCTCGTATTGCGAATCCAAACCAAGTTCACCTGAATCAGCGCTAGCAATTTCAAGTTCGTGCGCCGAATACTGCTGCTTAGCTTGATCGACTCGGTTTTGGGCATCATTACGTGCCTTAGTTAAGCGCTCGATTTCTTCGGTGATTGCCTCAAGTCGTGCGTTTAACGATTTTATGTGGCCCTCTTGGCGAGCAGTTCCTTCACGCGCATCGGCGATAGCACGCATGGTGGCGGCAATTGTGTCTTCATCACTTTTCAGCGCAGACTCTGCCTGGGCAAGTGCGGTTGTTGACTGCGCCAATTGTTGCTGGGCAGAAACAACATCAGCGCGAAGTTGGGTTTCTTCTAAGCGAAGTGTTCGTGCTTCTGCATCCAAACTTTCCGGATCCCGTCCTGAAGTTCGTGCTTCTTCAGCTTCTTCATTGAGGAATCGTGAACGCTCTTGCGCCAAACTTTGAGTTCCGCGGAATTTTTCTCGCAAAGAGTTTAAGTTGTAAAAAGTCTCTTGCGCGGCAACCAACAGTGGACTTTCAACGGCAGCTTGTGCATCTAAAGCTTCTTCGCGACGCCTGACAGCGTCTAGATCATTTTCAACCGCGGCCCTACGTTCACGAAGTGCGTTCTCATCAGCAACTTCTAGTTCTAAAGTTTTTGACATAGAAATAAAATCATCAGCCAATAAGCGAAGCTTGGCATCACGTAGATCAGCTTGAATAGTTGCAGCTTTCTTTGCTACCTCTGCCTGCTTACCCAATGGACGAAGTTGACGACGAAGTTCAACAGTTAAATCTTGAACGCGCGCAAGGTTGGCCTGCATCGAATCTAATTTGCGAAGGGCTTTTTCTTTTCTCTTGCGATGTTTGAGCACGCCGGCTGCTTCTTCAATAAACCCTCTGCGATCTTCAGGTGTTGCCATCAAGATTGCATCAAGCTGTCCCTGTCCAACAATTACGTGCATTTCGCGACCAATGCCGGAATCGCTGAGCAGCTCTTGAATATCTAATAGACGTGAAGCTTCACCATTTATTTGGTATTCACTTTGTCCATTGCGAAACAAAATTCTAGAAATAGTTACTTCTGTGTAATCAATTGGAAGTGCGCCATCGGTGTTATCAATTGTGAGCGAAACTTCGGCTCGACCAAGTGGAGCTCGACCGCTAGTACCGGCGAAGATGACATCTTCCATTTTTCCGCCACGAAGTGACTTTGCGCCTTGCTCACCCATAACCCAGGTAAGGGCGTCCACAACATTTGATTTACCTGAACCGTTAGGCCCCACCACGCAAGTGATGCCGGGCTCTAGTCGAAGAGTGGTTGCAGAAGCGAAGGACTTAAAGCCCTTGAGCGTCATACTCTTCAAATACACGCGGTAAACCTATCGCCTATTGAGCGTGATTTTGGCGAATTCAGCGTTGCGGATTGGCGGTTTTTAAAGCCTCGAAGGCTGCGCGGGCCGCGACTTGTTCAGCCTCTCGCTTACTTTTTCCGGTTCCCTCACTTAACGCTTCTCCGGCTAACATCGCGACGGCGGTGAAGTTTTTATCGTGATCCGGACCATCTTCGCTAACAATGTATTCGGGAACGCCCTTACCTAAAGCGGCTGCAAGCTCTTGTAATGCAGTCT
>Ga0209229_10001325_pt1 | contig 10217 bp, 3 predicted proteins | sample SanBayMetagenome_FD_187466 | JGI IMG/M metagenome (GOLD analysis project Ga0209229, IMG submission 187466) | Freshwater and sediment microbial communities from dead zone in Sandusky Bay, Ohio, USA (SPAdes) (version 2) | ecosystem: Environmental > Aquatic > Freshwater > Lentic > Sediment | place... | reverse complement strand
CCATAGGAAACGACGGGGGAGTGGTGGCGGCGAACTGAGCATAAATTTGTCATCTGGGTGATCCCCGGTTCGCATATCGGTCATGAAAAAGATTTTTGAGACAAAAATTTCAAAATGCCATCTCACCAAGATGTAGAATCTTCAGGGTTGAGATGTAGAATTTCCAGAGTTGAGATCATATTCAAGAAGCTTTTTTGCCTCTACTAGCCAGTTGAGTTCAGTAAAACGAAATTTGGTATAGGTTGAAAACGCGGGATGACCTATCCAAGCCAAGACATAAAACCCTACATGGAGGTTCTATAACTTCACGCACTTCAGAGCATAAATTAAAGGCATACTCCCATATCAAAAATCAAGTTAAGTTGAAATTTTAGCGCCAACATTTTGCTTTTCGATGCTGCATTTTGCTGCAGATTTGGATCGTCTGTGAGACGCGATCTCTCAGACACAGATATGTAGCTTTAGCTGCTATATTTGAAGAACTCCAAAGAGGACTTATTGAAATAAAGTAATAAACAATGAAGATACATTTGGTCAACTATTCAACTACTGTATCATTGAGATAACAAAACAGGGAAACAATGCCCGCCCAACGCGGTTACAACGGGGGCGTTGTGCTATTTAGTTCGTACGTGCCATGCCGTATTCTGTCAGTCATTGGCTGGTATCAAATATGAGCCGCGCCCTTTTCATAACGAACCGTATCATGGTTGGGGTTGGGGGAAATGGGGGGGTACCAAATGTCTTTACTCATGCATGTTGTCATGTTGAACTTCGGTATTGGCTCTCTTTTTCGAATCAGGAAGCATATTATTTTGATTTTCTGATTTGAACAAGCGCGGTTTTCTATTGGACGATTACATAAACAGAAGGTTCTCGGGTGATCTCAAACCTTTTGGTAAAAATCATGCGGGAAGGATGGGGGCTCTCATTGCAGATTGAGCGTTTAATTTGTAATTAATTTGTAATCAGAAATTCATGTTAATAGCCGCCATGGTGCTGAATCACCTTGTGAATGTATCTAGAATTTTAAACTTTCATAACCGAACTAGAATGGCTGACAAAACTATTCAAAAAATTATAACTTTTAAATGAAAAACAAACCGCTGGTTCACCAATCAAGTTGTAGGTTATGAGTTGACCGCTCAGAAATGACTTGCTTTTGGGAAATTCTGTGACAAACATGTGTCATATTTGTATTGTCATGCATGTCATTCGTCATATACGTATTTGCTCATTTTGCTAAAAGAAAAAGTATTTACTTCACATTTGGTGGCGTCCTATATACTATACTGCATGCACTTTAAATACGTTCTCTTTACTTCATATTCCTGAAATTTTTATACCTTTTCTATTTTCTTGGCGATCAATTGAGTATACTGTTATATTTTGGCTGCGTTCCGCAATGATTTTGATGGGATTTCACCTCCAATCTTTGAAATATGATATTCCTCGACGGCGCTTGCCGTGGTTAGGCAGAGAGCTTGGCGGGAATAAGCCTTCCGCTAGTGTGCGAGGCAACGGATAGAGCTAACACGAATAACTCGCCATTAGGCTATGGGGCGAAAATTAATACAAAACAAAATGCTTTGGAAGCAGAATTGGAGCGCTGCTTCAAAACAGAATTGCATATGTGGTTTTCTAGGGCAAATCTCCCTCCCACATTCTATTTTTATGCAAGATTCTGATTTTATATACTTGAATATTTTTAGAAATCTTACCTGTTTCGTCTGTTCTTCACTTTGCTACATATACACGACAACACGAGAATTTTGCCCCAGTTACTGTTTAGTCTTATTCTCGTTTTTAATGATTTTGAACATGGACATCATAATACATACTTATATACTAATACGTACATACAAAAACCCAGACTAAATATCAAATCAAAAGTTAATTAAATGCGATTTTTGATGTATCTCAAAAGTATAATTGAAATATGATACATATTTGAGACACGTTCTGGGGGTTTCCTAAAGAGCAAATAAGGAGGTAATAGCTATATGAAGTGACAATGGGTATCTCAATAATGATGCAATTATGGAAGCATTATACGAGGGGGCATCCATTTCCGCGCGAAAATTCTTCCATAGAGGTGAGAGACAAATATATATTTTAAATCTTGTACGTAGTGCACTTTCCTCCGGATATGATCATATAAAAAAGTTGATAGTTGAACATAGTTCTATGATCTAAATGAGATTTTCCGAAGGTCACATGTCCCACTTGTGAAATCATATTTTTTCAAGGTTGATGATTTCCATCTGACAGTTGAAATGAACGCCCAGTGGTCTGCGAGGTTGAAAGTCGACTTTCTCATATGCATTTATTCATCTTGACAATCAATCAAACATTTCTTAGTGCAAAATTAACATGATTAGACACCATCCGACAAAGGACACACAATTTTGTTGAGGCGAAGTGTTCCAATGTGAGATTGTCTTGATCTGATGATCATCAAACAAAGACATTCTTCACAATGAAACACTTCATTTCATGTTCTTTCTATACAAATATTCGAATTTGACACTCTCAAACGTTTAGCTGACCCTCAAGATGAAGAAGGACATACAAAATTTGAACTTCCAAGCTTGCAGACCAGTGAGCATTTATTTGAACTGTCAATTGCAACTCATTAACCTTGAATAAACGTGATTTTCTCAAGTGCGGCATAGGAACTTCGGAAAATCTCATTCATCAGAAGGTATAGCTAACTATGTTCAATGATGAAATTTTTTATATGATCATATCCGGGAGAAAGGGCACTACAAGAAAAAAAAATTTTTGAAAATATATTTTCATCTCACCTCTATGAAAGAAATTTCGCGCGGAAACGGATACACCCTCGTATAGTAGAATTTCGTGCTTCACTATATATCTATCAAGTACCGTAACATGAAATTCCAAAATTATGTTTTCAATGAATTATATTCCTGCCTTTGTAAACAATCAAATATTTGGAGGCCTATTATTTAATGAGCCCATTGTTAAATGTTTTTGAAGCTTTGAACCAAGTTCGACCATGAAATATGTTCGAAGTTGTAAGATTAGGGGGAAAGACACACATTAGAATTTGCTCGCGTCAACAACCCCTGTCGTCAAGAGGGGTGAAATGAGGACAAGTGTACCGGTATATTACCCAGAACACGTCGTACCGGTTTATATGTACTATCAACCATTTGCAAATAAGAGCCAACGAAAATTTTCAAAATAGGGGGCATTGGTAGCGGGAAACAAATTTTTACTATATGATTTTCTGGCTTTTGCCCCATTTCTAACTATTTTTCCCATGGATTTTTTTTATCCTACCCATTTTGAAGAGAGAAAAAATTGCTTAAAATCTTGAATGCAGCCCCTTTCTTAAGTTGTCCGCATTTTCTGGAAAAATTTCAATCCAAAAGTCATATATTCAGCCTGTATGGCTCTATGCTGATTATAAGTTCACGTGCAATATGGCTGCCCTCTGTGAAAGCAAACTTAAAGTTCCGTCATCATCCGTGAACCTGCTTGACTCGTGGACATTAACGTGGTATATTGGAGCTATTTTGAGAACTATTTACCCGCCCAATCACTGCCTGGGTTGAGTTTTGAGACTGAGGCGTCCAGCAAACAAAAGAGACTTTCACAGGACGAAGTGACTTGATATTAGCCCTGAAAAATCCGATTTTCACGTGCTGGGCACTTTTGCCAAGATGACATCTCTGATATTGATTAGTATTGTTAGCATTGTATTATATTTATTTAAATATGGTAGTTTTGTCAGCAGCCACATTCTGCACATTCTCAGCCACATTCTGCCACCGCGAGTGTACAAGGAAATACCAAATGGACGTGTCTGAAACCTGCGCTAGCTATTTTGTATCATATCGAATGCTGTATATAATCCGTTTACTGGTGCTCTCATATACATACTACCGGTATTTGCAATTGACAGCAATGTATATACCATCGTCTGCTGAGATCTGCATCAGAAGTTCCGGCTTGGTATATAAGAATGAACAAGTGGATGGATGCATATGAAGATATAATGCATTTGTATGCAAGATCAGATGATGAATCATACCTTTCCATAATTACGTTGCCATGCTACATTGTCCATTGTGCTCTCTGTTCCAATTTACCTAGATGTTGGCCTGACCGAGCACAATACCTTCCATGTGTTACAAATAACTTCAACTTAGCATAAATAATGTATACCAATAGCCATAAGTTGATGAAAAGTAATCACTTGAGTTCCCTGTGGCTTATATAGCAACTCCACAGGTATACAAAGAGGCAAACCTTCCAGTTTCACTGTGCTATATGGTATGACTTATACTGTTATAATCAAGTACCTAATGGGGGTAAGCAATAATATTATTAATTACATTTAGCTAAAATCTTAGATCATACAAGGGAGAGCAGCATACGCTTTTTAAGCCACTTGGACCCGTACTGAGCTGTCTCACTATATATTTTCCGCCCCACTGAGAATGAAATTCTCAGTAGTAATTTCACTTTTTAAACAATATCCCAACAAGTTTACAGTAATTCATTTGGTTGGGTTTAAATAGTTCAAAGCAATGGTTAAAGTCACTAGAAATCTTTAATTTGTTTCGGTAGTTTCTTTTCCTGGTTGCTGTGTATAACTGATGATGTCCAATCCTTTAACAGGGGTTTATAAAGGGTTGATTTTCTTCCTGGTGTAATGCTGCTTAAGTTCTCCTTGCATCATGCTCTTTTCCCACATTTTCTAATTTCCTAGCAATGTTGAATACGCCCCATTGCATCATAGTTTTTCCCACATTTCTGGGCCCCCTGTATCTTTGTATACCGCTATTGGCGCGTAGTGACGTCAAGTGACGTCAGGTGTATTATATACATAAGTATAGCTATATGTACCGTTACAGGGGACCTACTTTGGCGCGTGGTATCTGGGGCGTCTTTCGTGAGGCTTTTTCACCCCCCTTATGACGCTGATCTTAACATAAACCCCCCCTTTTGATGTAAATTTACAAGAAAATTTAAATCAAAAGTAAAATGGTTTGGGAGCAGTAGAAAGTTTGAATCCTTATTCCTGCTCAAAAATTATTTTTGGTATTGTGGGAATTGTTGGTGTGGGGAAGAACATGAGGTCCAATGTGTTGACACTTGGACTAATGGGTCTGCGCCTGCGCATCCTGCATCCGTTCCGCTTGAGTGTGTGAATGAGGGCAAATTGGAGCCGCGTTGGAGAATGAGGGCCCGAGGGCCCCCTCTCGAGCAGGTAATAAATCGCTTGCTGACGTTAGTTCGGCGACCAAGTGCCGCCGTTCTTCTGGGAACTTGTCGATGTTCTTCTCGTCGACGTGATGTAACAGGAGCCAATTTTCACCGTGGGATCCGATTTCACAGCATGCTTCCTGGGAATGGTGAGTTTTTTTCTGAGGTCACCAAGATGCGCGAAATGATCGTTTCTGAGGGTCTTGATTTTTGTGCTTTTTTGGGAGGTTTTCGTGACGTCGAGGCGGCCATGTTGGCGGGCTATCCTCACCACGCGATTGTTGACCAAGGAATTTAATGGAAGCCGATTCCCAGCTAAATTTTTTCTGCACGACCCTCCCTAGTCATTTGTTTCATATGCAGAGGTTTTCCGGAATTAATGTGACAGTTAAAATGGCACCCGTCTGCGTGCGCGCACGTCCTACTTTGCATATGGGATACACGATACATATACGAGTATACCAGAGCAGAATTCGAGTAGTCAGAGGATTCATACGTGGCTATCAAATGTCATCATTAACTTTCTAAAAATAGAATATAATTATATGCTACGCCTTGGAGAATATGAGGAGTCTGCAATGCTTATGAAGGAATAATGCCGGGAAGAAAGGTCTTGAAGTTCAAACTGTCACGGCTCGGCAGCTGCGCGTCTAATGTGATTCAAAGGCGGAATAGACGCGAAATATGCATGTGCTGGGCTCTTGAAACGTTTTTAATTTTAATGGAAGAAAAATAAAGCTTTTGTCCGGCTTGGTACGCTATTGTATTCATGGAGGTAAAACGAAATTTGTGAATAACCTCTAAGTAGACTCCGAATTCGGTACCTTGTGCAGATAAAGTTTTTATCACTCAATGAGGATGTATTGTCAATTTTTTAAACTAACAAAGCATATTCAATAAGGTTGAGCAGCCTTTTCTTAGTTTTGAATAATATTCCGATTTTTCCAAGCAGTACACAGTTTTGTATCAATAACTACTGCTATGATTGGGATTCAGTTTTTCTTTTATATGTACATCACCTGAGCACTGCTCAACTGTTTTTTAACTAGGAATATTTTTGGCAGCCTTTTCTTATATGTAGTTTTTAATATTGGGATTTTTGGTTGCAGTGTACGTATAGACTTTGACTCATATTTGGATTTTTTGAAAAGAATGTATACATCACCTGAGCACTATACATATTGTCATCTGGCGATTTCAGTACCATATTAAATAATTTAGCAGGCATCTTCTGAGGATCATTTTAACAAATCGGTCATAGCTACCCGCCTAGGCGCCTATACCCTGATTTGCTCAGAAGTGTGATTACTTTGAGGTGTGGGCCTAGTGACGAATTGCGGGTACACTGAATGGAAGATCAGCCAATCTAAAATAGAATGAACGATGGAGAATCATTCATAGTCTATCCATCGAAGAATATAACCTGAACTGAACGAACATTGAAAAATCTAATTTTCATAAATGGACGTAAATTGTTGCTGATTTTTTTTTTCAACCGAAGCATAGCATACGAAACTAAGGATTTTTCAAATAGAAAAAAATGTACGTCAAATTATATTTTTTGAATTCAGCATTTTCTCAGGATCTCAAGAAGGCTGAATTTTACTTATTATGGCCAATACCTCAAATTTTGCGATTTTTTCAGGAAACAAACTTCATGATCAGAGAAGTTCAGACCATACTACATGTCAGAACAATATGACTAAAAAAGTTTTTCTGAACTTCTGTGATCATGAAGATTGTTTCCTGAAAAAATCCCGAAATTTGGCTCACTGACCATATAGAGTAAAAAAAACGCCCTCAGTAATTCGGTCCTATTTCACACATTTTATCACATAGTCATACTGCTGTGTACAATGTGGAGCCTCTTTTTGATCAGCTTATGTTCGCTAACATAAATAAAACTAAAGAAAATCTATATGAATGTGTCGCTGGTCGTTTTAACGCAAACTATAGGACTGCAACATTTCTACGGAGACAAAATAATCTCTATGACAAAGTGGACGAACCACAAAGCATGGACTTAATCCATTCTACGTGGGACGAACGGCTATCATATAGCGGCATCCTATCGAACGGACAATGGTTTTTTGCACTTAGCGACTTCCAGGTCCTCTGAATCTGAGTCCTGAGATTAAATTTTTGGATCGCTAGTTCACTACCACTCAAATATTTATTTACTTTCCTGCCTAAATTCCTTGACATCAGAGACTATAACTATAAGTTCCGACGTTCCGTCACTTCCGAGCGCGACGGATATCGGAAATTTTCAGTGGGCCGATCGGCAGCGCCATGTTAACTGTTACGAAGGTTGGAACAATGCGCGAGGAATGGCCGCGAGGGGCGCTGCAGAAACCTTCAACGGTTGTTGTTGACGCTGTCGAGGCTCGTTTGAATGTCATGGCGTCCATGTTGGGTGTGCCCTTGATTTTTTGTGGTTTGTGTAAGTTGGGTGACCTGGGAACCAGGGCCTTGGTGACTGAGATCCACAGGAGGCTCTTCAACAACACGGAAGAGCTTCGTGCTGCTGGAGTGACTTTTGTGGATTGTAGCAGTCCTTCTTGGGCTTTGAACGGCGACAGGGTTTGGGAGGTCGATGGTGGCTTCAACAGGATGTTCAGGGCGAACTGTCTCTTCATGCTGTCTCAGCTGGTTGCAGTTTCCTTGGACAATTTGGTGACACCGTCGTCTTCTGCCCACGCCACTGAGGAGCTTGGTTCCTGGGTCAAGAAGATGATGAAGAAGAGAGCCAGGGATTTGTAAGCTCCTTCAGTTTTATTCTTTGTCTCAATTTATATCTCAAGTTTTGGGCTGAAAACTTAAGAGACAAAGGTAAATTTCCAAGTGTGAAATACTCACAATTACAATTCCTGGCTCCCTTCTTTACCTGTAAATACATTTTGTGTCAATAATTATGAATGGTGTTGAGCAATCTAGGCATTGAAAGCTATTTAGGAAGGAAGAAAAAACCAGAAAGTATTCAGCAAGTATTCTAACTTTCTGTATTCAATGTTTTTTCTACAGTAAATTCAGCTAGTATAGCTTTCAGAAAAGCTGCGAGAAGATCTTGTTTTTCAGCTGTACAAAAAGAAATTGATTGCTCAACAATTGATTGCCTCAAGTATTCATGTTATTCTATTTCTAATACATCCGTTTTGTATTGTCAAATTTCGCCTGGTTTTATGTGTCCCTTTTTTGGAAGAAAATGAAGAGCCCTTTTTTTCAAGCTTATCTCTCCATGTTTTTGGGTTATTTATAAAAGAGCACACAACAGAGCAAACTTGAATTATCAACAGTAAGAAACATGTGAAGTTCGCCCTGCCCAGTCGGCCTTGGTTTTTTGCCAAAGCTGCCGAATTTTTTGGGGAATTCACATGTTTTCACTTTTAACAGTAATATAGGCCAGTACCGAGGGCTGCGCCTAAAAGTATTTTCGTTCTCAAAGTAAAAAACTTTTTCCTTCTTATTGTCGGTATTCTGTAAAAGTAAAAACATCTGGTCCAATGACCCATATACAAACGCACGCACATGTTTTTCCGAATGAAAACAAGAGTTACCCCAGGTTCAAGTTCACGCGGTGTAGTTTTACTACACGTAGTAAAAGTATGAATGGGGAACCGGTATATCGAAGGAGAAAACAACCGCCAGCTGTTCGCGTACATCAACAAAAGACGAGTGAATTCGTAACGGTACCGCGTTTTTACAAACATGTCTTTTCGTTTTTTAACGTATGTACCTAAGTACTTCCAACTTAGTCATATGTTACAATTTTTATTCTCTAACCCATCGGTTTCTTTTGAGAAAGGGGACGTTTATGTACGCCCTAATTTAGAGGAGGAATTTTTAAAGAAATTATTTACCGTGGTATAATTTATATCTTAATTTTCATAGACATAACAATTTTGGATTGTCAAGATGTCTTTGTTTTATAGACATAATAGCAATCGTGCCATCAAGATGTCTTTGTGAAAGTGGCATAATAGCACCTGTGCCATCAAGATACCAATTTCTGGTGAGCTCTAGACATAATAGATAAACTATCAAGATGTCTAGCCTCTAGTTAAAGGAACGACAATTCAAAGTACAATATTTACAATATTTTTATTAAACATGATTCGCTGACAGTTCTTCTTTTACACACAACGTTTTACAAATTTCGAAAATAGATTGGCCAATTTCAAATTTACACAACAAGTAATTTTCTCAATTCAATTTCAACATTTACACGTAATAATTCTCGTTTGGGGTCCCCTTATCAGCTTCAGTTCCTGTCATTCCATGCATTTCCAAAGGAATTAGTAATTGGACTGGATATCGAATAGGTTGATCAGAATTGGCTCCAGATATCCAGAGTCTTTCTGCAGCTGAAAGTTGCTTGGATTTCTTTCTAGAAAGAATCTGCTTTTTCAGTTTCCTATCAATACCTCCAGGATTATAATTCCTTACAAAGGCAGCCCTCACACAAGGTTTCCCTTGATGATTGATATCTCTACCATGAATCAGTTTTACAACCTGTCCCTTGGGCCAATGAACCCTAGGTTGACCTGGAATCATGACTAGAACTATCTGGCCAATTTTTAGAAGGTCAGTGGTGTCCTTTCTATCAAAGTGGTACTTCCTCAAAGTTTGAAGAAAACCTTGTTGAATAACTCTCCACACATTTCTCACCTTGGAAATGTGCTTCCTCTGGAGATTACCCAGTTCAGTCAAATTCATAGTCTTGACTAATTTTTCATAGATCTCATCCTTGAGAGGATAGGGAGCTTTATAGTGAAGGAAATCAATAGGACAGATGGGTCTGCCATCTTCCATTTCCATGGTCACTTGCCCTAAAGGTCTTGAGTTTACTGCAGCTTCAATGGTTTTTAGTGCAGAAATAGCATGCAGTTCACTGGCCCATTTTTGTTTGGAAAATGAGCGTTTTAGCTTTTCTTTGAGCATTCTTACAACTCTCTCAAAGAAACCCCCCCCCCCCC
>Ga0209229_10001324_pt1 | contig 10221 bp, 8 predicted proteins | sample SanBayMetagenome_FD_187466 | JGI IMG/M metagenome (GOLD analysis project Ga0209229, IMG submission 187466) | Freshwater and sediment microbial communities from dead zone in Sandusky Bay, Ohio, USA (SPAdes) (version 2) | ecosystem: Environmental > Aquatic > Freshwater > Lentic > Sediment | place... | reverse complement strand
CCCTGATGACAAAAAGGCTGCGGAACGACTGCAGGAGAGATTGACGAGTTATGTGATGAATGCCTATCTGACTGATGAGCCACCGGCTCTCGCAGTGACCAATCTCAACAAACTGCGGGCCACCTCGAAGACCGTGGCGGCCTTCGAAATCGCGGACCAGAAGGCTGCCATCATCGAAAACGACCACGTTCACAACCATGCCTGGTTCACGTCTCTCAACGTGGCGCGAAAGCGCGTCTTCGAGCGAATCCAGGCCGATGCCGCGGTCGAGCGACACACCGGCGGGTCACACTTTCTGTTCGCGGACTGGCATGTCGCCCTGATCGATTCGGGCACGATCGACGAGTGGGCCGCCACGCAGACTCCTACCGACAACTTCTGCCTGCCAAAATAGGCGATCTGATCCCCTTTGGCCTTTCGCCTGCGCCCGCCATCGAAGCCCTCACCTTCAGGAGAATCATCACATGCACCGCTCCGCGTCGGCCCGGCTGCCAATGACCGTCTTCTTTTTCGGCGCCCTGGCCGTCCCTCTCGTAGGTCGCGGCCAGGAGGTTCATTACGACGTGTTCGTGACCAGCGATGGTACGGGCCTCGTGCTCGGCGGCTATGACGATGCGGCGACGACGGCAACGGTCCCCTCGGATCAAATGCGGGTCTTCGGTGGTGAAGTGGTGCCAAGCGGCACGTCACCAGCGCCGTATGAGAGTGCGAGTCCCGGAGAGCCCGGATTCCGTGCAAGCACGCAGGCGTTTCTCAACAATCCCTCGTTGACGACGCCCGCCGGCGTCTACACGGCACTTCCCGGGAGCACTCCGCTGACCTTCAGCTTTCTTCCGCTGACGATCGGTGCTGCAACTCGGAATCTCTTCTACTGGGGAGGCTCGGGCACGGTGGCCTTCGCGCCCGCAGCGAACGATGTCGCTGTGACGCTCACGAAGCAGGGCGGGGGAGGCTGGTCGGCTGGCATCACCGGCACCTCGGCGGGCATCGTGGCGGGCAACACCATTCAGCCCACGTCGAGCGGGGCGTCTGTCGGCACGATTCACACCCATTTGTTCACGTCGATCGACAAAGGGGGGCTCGTTCCCGATGAAGGTTTTTATCTCTTCTCGCTCCAACTCGCGATGACCGGACTTCAGTCGTCGGAGTCTGCGTATTTCGTGTTCGGCGCCCTGGATCCCGACGCGATGACGCCCCAGCAGCTGGTTGACTTCGAGACCGCCCACGGCCTGGCTGAGGCCTGGGTTGAGACGAATCTCGCCGCTGTCCCGGAGCCGGCAACCGGTCTCGTGGCCCTGCTGGCGGCGAGCGGCGTGGGTGTGTTCATCACCCGGCGACGCCGGAGAAACGGCGGTTTTGCCCCCTCGGCGGACCCAGCCGGTTAAACCGCCTGCCCGGCTCCGGTTCATCTCTCAGGAGGCCGCAACGGCCGCCTGCCGTGAGGTGAAACGTGATCGCTCCCGCCCCGAAGTCCTCGAAACTTCTTGCTCGCCACAAAAAGCCGCCTGCTTCCGGTCGGTTGACGGCCGCCGAATCAGCCCTGGCCCGCGATCGAGCGGCACGTGCGGCTCGTCGTGAGGCGTTCTTCGCGCGGGAAATCGACTACATCCCCTGCCGCCAGTTTCTCAAAGCCGACGCCGAGACGCTGGCGACCCGGCCGCCGGCCGATGCGGCCGTGCCTCTCGAGCAGTTCGACGGACCGCCGGCCGACGGCAAGGGTTTGACCCCGTACCTCGCGAGTCTGTACCGGAATCGGCTGCTCTCGAAGGACGAGGAGCAGTTCTATTTCCGGCGAATGAACTGGCTGAAGTTCCGCGCCGCCACGACCCGCGGTCGGCTGGACCGCAAGCGGGCCACCCTGCGACAGATTGTCCAGGTGGAGGGCTGGCTGACTGAGGCCGACACCGTCAAGTCGATCCTGATTACGTCCAATCTTCGGCTCGTCGTGTCGATCGCGAAGAAGTTCGTCGATCCCTCCTGGACGTTCGACGAACTGGTGAGCGAAGGCAACGTCGCCCTGATGCGATCGGTCGAGAAGTTCAACTTCGCCCTCGGTAATCGCTTCAGCACGTATGCGACCTATGCGATCCAGCGGCACTTCTTTCGCCTCTCACATCGGGGACGCCAGTTTCGCAAGCGGTTCGTGAACGACGACGACTCGCTTCGGGATCGCGCCGAGAACGATCCTTCCTGCGAGTATCGGTCAGCCGAGCAGATCGCCGTCCTCAAAGAACTCTTCCAGCAGTTTCTGGGCGAACTCGAACCACGGGAGCGGCGGATCGTGGTCGCTCGGTTCGGCTTCGACGGCAAGCCGCCACGAACGTTCCGCGAACTTGGCAGCCAGATGGGCGTGTGCAAGGAGCGGATCAGGCAGATTCAGGGCCGGGCGATGGACCGGCTCCGATCGATGGCGGCAGAGGCGAAACTCGAGCAAACGGTCGGCGACTGGCTGTGATGCGGCCGTCTGCCGTCCCGCTCCGAAGGCGACCGCCGTCCCCAACCCAAGGCAGACCATGTCGCAACGCGTGTTGGTAATTGGTGCGACTGGTGGCATCGGTGCCGCCTTGGCGAATCAACTCGTCGCCGGCGGCGGTCGCGTTTTTCTGGCCGCTCGCGATGCAACACGCCTCGAAAACCTCGGTTCGCAACTCGGCATGCCCCACGGGGTAGTCGATGCTTCCGACCCCGACGCCCTCGATGCTTGCGGGGATGCCGCTGCCGCCGCGTTCGGCGGCTTGGACGGCATTGCGAACTGTTCCGGATCGCTCCTGCTCAAGCCGGCACACCTCACCACCACCGCTGAATGGCAGGCAACGCTCGCGGCGAATCTGACGACCGCATTCGCATGCGTGCGTGCGGCCGGTCGCCTCCTGAAGGCATCGGGCGGATCTGTCGTGCTGGTGTCGAGCGCTGCGGCACGGGTCGGGCTGGCAAATCACGAGGCCATCGCCGCCGCCAAGGCGGGCGTCATCGGTCTGATGCTGTCGGCCGCGGCGACTTACGCCCGTCAGGGAATCCGCTTCAATGCCGTGGCCCCCGGCCTCGTGCGAACGCCCCTGACAAAGGGCCTCGTCGCCAGCGAACTGGCGGAAAAAGCGTCGGTCGCCATGCATCCGCTCGGTCGCCTTGGTGAGCCCGAGGATGTGGCCCGGGCGATCGCCTTCCTGCTTGACCCCACCCAGGGCTGGATCACGGGGCAGGTGCTCGGGGTCGACGGTGGCCTCGCGGACCTCAAGACCCGCGGCTGAAAAGGCCCCGTGCCCGTGGCCGCGAGGCGGAAACGGTGCGGCTTGAAGCCAGCTTTCGGCCCGCGGCCAGCCTTGCAGCGGCCGGAGCCCATCTCTATCCTCCCGCCCCTGCCCGGCCTGCGCTGGCAGACCTCAGGGAGGACCGTCGATGTCGATCATGCTCGCGGATCTCGCCGCCCGAATCGGCGGCACGCTCGTCGGGGAAGGCCCGGCACTGTCCCTCACCTCTGCCGCGACGCTCGAGACCGCGACGGAGCACGACATCACGCTCGTCGATGCCGCCGACAAGCTCCACCTCCTCGACAAGAGCCGGGCCGCGGCGGCCATCGTGCCGATCGGCACCGGACTCCGCGACCGGCCCACCATCGAAGCAGCCGACGTTCATGCCGCGTTCACCGCGGCGATTCTCCTCTTTCGTCCTGTCCGGCCAGCGCCCCGCACGGGCATCAGCCCACAGGCCGCAGTCGATCCGTCCGCGCGGATTGCCGGGGATGTCGACATCCATCCGTTTGCGACCGTCGGCGCCGACGTCGAGATCGCCGCCGGAGCCACAATCCACTCCGGTGTTCGCCTGCTGGCCGGCTGCCGGATCGGTCCCGGCAGTGTGATCTATCCCAACGCGGTCCTCTATGAAAATACGGTCGTGGGCGGGCGGTGCGTCATCCATGCCGGCAGCGTGCTCGGGGCCCACGGTTTCGGCTACAAGGCCGGTCCGGAGGGCTATACCATCTCCTCCCAGCTCGGCTGGGTCGAACTCGCCGACGATGTCGAGATCGGCGCCGGCACCACGATCGATCGCGGCACCTACGGTCCCACGGTGATCGGGGCGGGCACGAAGATCGACAACCTCGTGATGATCGCCCACAACGTGCGGCTCGGACGGCACAACATGATCTGCTCGCAGGTGGGCGTGGCTGGCAGCACGACGACCGGCGACTGGGTGATCATGGCCGGCCAGGTCGGCGTCCGCGACCATGTCCACATCGGCGACAAGGCCGTGCTCTGCGCGCGGTCGGGCGTGTCGAACGACATCGAGCCGGGCAAGGTCGTGCTCGGGGAGCCGGCCATCGACCTCCGCGACCGCAAGCTCCAGCTCGCGACGATAAGCAAGCTCCCGGACATGCGTCGTGATCTCAAGCACCTCATCGCCCGCGTCGAGTCCCTCGAGGCCGGCGGCCGCCCGGCCGCCGACGCCGCCTGAACCCCGCACCGCCATCCCATGACTGCATCGCGCGACGGGCGACACACACGGCACGACCAAACGCTCCGCGGGGAGACGATCGGCATCCTCGCGGGCTGGGGCCGCTTTCCTGCCGCCGTGGCCGAGGCCATCCGCCGCGGCGGCGGCCGCACCGCCATCCTCTCGATCCGGGATCATGCCGACGTGGCCCTCGAGCCCCTCGCCGATGTCCACGGGCATGTGGGGGTGGCCGAGATCGGCGCGGCCGTCGACTTCTTTCGGCGGCACGGCGTGCGCCGGGCGACGATGGCCGGCAAGATCCACAAGGCGAAAATCTTCGCAAAGGGTGCCTGGCGGCGGCACCTCCCGGACTGGACGGGGCTGACGACGTTTTGGCCCCATTTCGTCAGCCGCCGCCGCGACAATCGTGACGACTCCCTGCTCGGCGCGATTGCCGAGACGTTCAATGCCGCGGGCGTGGCGATCTGCCCGGCCATCGATTTCGCACCGGAACTCCTGGCCACCGATGGGGTGCTGGCCGGACGTCGGCTCACCAAACGACAGCGTGACGATGTGGCGTTTGGCTGGCGGCTGGCCAAGGAACTCGGCCGACTCGACATCGGCCAGACGGTCGTGGTGAAAGATCTGGCACCCCTGGCCCTCGAGGCGATCGAGGGCACCGACGCGTGTATCCGCCGGGCCGGCCACCTCTGTGCCTCCGGCGGAATGACCGTCATCAAAGTCGCGAAGCCCCAGCAGGACCTGCGGTTCGACATGCCGACGATCGGCGTCGGGACGCTCGAGTCGCTCGCCGCGGCCGGCGCGACCGTGCTGGCCATCGAGGCCGGCCGAACGATCCTCGTGGATGCACGAGCCTTGGAAATCACCGCCGCCCGGCGTGGGATCACGATCGTCAGCTGTCACGACCTCGCCGGCATGCCCGCGCTGGATGAGATCGCCGCTGCCTGACGCCGCGGCGATTCTTCCGACCGCATGCGGCCCTCACGCATGCCGCTCTATACTGTGGGCCGCATGACGATCTACTCGCCCATCCGCGTTGCTTCCCTCCGCTGGAGTCTGGCGATCCTCGTGTGTCTCGGCAGCGCCGGCGACGTCCTGCCGCAGGAGGCACCTGCCGCGTCGGCTTCAGCCGGTCCGGGCCACGTCGGTCTCGGCCACGTCGGCCGGCCCCTGCCGATCGATCTCGCCATCGATCGTTCAGCCATGATTCCCCCCGCCGCGACTCATTATCACGGCCGCGAGATCGCGCAGACCATGCACTTCACCGGCGCGCCCTGGCTCGTCCGCCAGAGCCGCCAGCGGGAGGAAGACTGCCGCATGCTGCTCGATGCGCTCGATGTGCGACCCGGCCAGAACGTCTGCGACATGGGCTGCGGCAACGGGTTCTACACGCTCGAACTCGCCCGGATGGTCGGAGAAGAGGGGCTCGTCTATGCCGTCGACATCCAGCCCGAGATGCTTCGGATGCTCGCGGAGCGGGCGGGCTCCGAAGGCCTCACGAACATCCGGCCGGTGCTCGGCACGCCGATCGATCCCCGGCTGCCGGCCGGGGATATCGATCTCTGTCTGTGCGTTGATGTGTACCACGAGTTCTCACACCCGGGGCCGATGTTGGACCGCATCCGCGAGAGCCTCACCGAGTCGGGTCGCATCGCGCTCGTCGAGTTTCGCGGTGAGGATCCGGCCGTGCCCATCAAGCCGCTGCACAAAATGACCAAGGCCCAGATTCGGGCGGAACTGGGCCCGGCTGGCTTCGAAGTGGTCCGGGAGTTCGACCGGCTCCCCTGGCAGCACCTGGTTTTCCTGGGAGAAACCGCTGGGGCTTCCGGCCCGCCGAAGGCACCAAAACCCTAAAAAAGGGCCTAAAAAAGCCTCCGGGAGGCGGCTCAAAAATCCTCCGACCCCCGTGTTGCATTCCGATTCCCGGGCCATGATACTTACGGGAGTGTGAGGAGGGTCGATTCACCAACCCCCCGACACCGTTCGATCTTCCGCAAGACGCAACTCGCTCATGTCCCTTCGACCCTCGAGTTTCGCCGCCTCCGAAAATGCGGTTCGCGATCCGCGCGGTGGATCTCTCGATCCGGCGCTCGTCGTCGACGCGGGTGGTTCGACCCGGATCGATGGTCCTTCGACGTTCAGCAACTGGGTGCTCGGTTCGAGTGCCGCGATGCGTCGGATCGCCAAGTCGATCGAGCGTGCCGCCGAAGTCGAATGCACGGTGCTTGTGTGCGGTGAAACCGGCACCGGCAAGGAGCTCTGGGCCCGCCTGCTGCATCGCAGCGGACCGCGGCGCAACAAGGCATTCATTCCGGTCAACTGTGCCGCGCTCACGCCGTCGCTTGCCGAAAGCCAGTTGTTTGGCCATGAGAAGGGCGCCTTCACCGGGGCCAATGGCCGATCGCTCGGTATCTTCCGCGCTGCCGCAGGTGGCGTGGTGTTTCTCGACGAAATCGGCGAGATGCCTATGGAGTTGCAGGCCAAGTTGCTGCGGGTCCTGCAGCAGCGCGAAGTGCTTCCCGTGGGCGCCAATGAGCCTGAGCCGATCGACGTGCAAATCGTCGCCGCCACCAACCGAGATCTTGAGAAAGAGGTCGAGAAGGGCAACTTCCGCGAAGACCTCTACTACCGTCTCAACATGATCGAGCTCCGCGTGCCCTCGCTGCGGGAGCGGGCGGAAGACATTCCCTCCTACATCGAGTTCTTCTCGCAGCGGTTTGCCGATCGCTATCGGCTGCCGGTGTGGACGCCCTCAGCCGATGCCTTGGCCGAGTTCTGCTCGTTCAACTGGCCTGGGAACGTCCGCCAGTTGGAGCACGTGATCGAACAGGCCTATGTGCTCCAGATGGAGCCGAAGATTCCCGTCAAGCGCGGCGTCGAGGGTGGCAGTCGCCCGGCGGGTGACGAATCTTCGGGCAAGCTGCCGTGCCTCGACCTCGCCAAGCTTCGCGAGCAGGCGATTCGTGAGGCCCTTCAGGTGACCCGTGGCCACAAGGCCCGGGCGGCGAAGTTGCTTGGTGTGCATGCCAACACCATGACCCGCCTGCTGAAGGAAATCGATGCCGACATCGAAACCGAAACTGACGGCGACGAGTCGGCGGCCTAACCTGCGGCTGGATTGGCTGCCGGAGTCTGCTGCTCTTCAGGGTTGGTTTCAGCCGGCGGCTTGGGCCCCGTTGACGTCTCAGGCACCGTTGATGCTTCGGGCTTGGGCGACTCGGGCTTCGGAGCCGGTGGCTTCGGTGGAGCGGGCTTCTTATCGACAGGCTTCTTCTCGACGGGCCTCGGGCGATCGTCGCGGTTGAGGTTGGAATCCCAGCAGCCGGCGGCGTATTTGTCGATCATTCCCACGCGCCGCACCCCGTCGCCATCGACATCGGTGTAATAGAGGTCCTTGGTGAAACTGCCGCTCTCATCGGCGTCGCTGTATCGGTCCGACTCCGAGGGCCGCGCGTCGGCGTCCATGTCGAGCCAGGGTTCGCTCGCCAGACCCGCCGACCGCTTGGACGCCCTCGAGACGGGCTCGCCGTAAATCACGAGCGAGCGGCCCTCGTGCCAATCGCCGACGAGCGGCCCCGCCGACCGCAGCACCATGCTCCCAGGGTCGAACAGCATCTGGCTTCCGATCGGCTTCCAGCCGGAGAGCAGCGGGAGCATCGAGAGCGTCACCATGGCTCCGCCGGCCAAGGCGATGCCGCCGAGTCCGCCAGCCACCGCGCCCCCAATCCGATCGGCCAGCGACTCCCCGCCTTCCTCGTCATCTTCGCTCGCTTCATCGTCACGATGCAGGAACTTCCGCAGGAGCGCACAGCCGCCCCATGACAGGCTCGCAAACACGAGCAGGAGAATCCATCGCTGGGGCACGAGGTCGCCCACCACGAACTGCAGCGCCGCGTGGACGTCATCGGCGATGGTCTCGTGCAGCACGATTCCCAGCATGAGGCAGGCGAGCCATTCGAGAGCGGCCGCGACGGCGACACGGAAGCCCTGCTGAAATCCGAGCCAGGCACACCCGAGGATCGAAGCGATGACGAGGATGTTGTACATGGGGTGATTCAGCCCGTGACGTGCAGGATTTCGTTGACGGTCGTCTCACCGTGGATCACCTTCGTGAGTCCATCGATCTGCAGCGTGAGCGTGCCATTGAGCACCGCCGCCGCCTTGAGATCGTGGGCCGAAGGATCGGCGGTGATCAGGCGGCGGATCTGGTCGTTCATGACGAGCAGCTCGTGGATCGCCACGAGCCCCTGGAAGCCGGTGCCCCCGCACTTCTCGCAGCCCTTCTCTTTGTAGATGTGCTTGACGGCCCCTGGCTTGAGATTGAACTTCCGCAGCAGGGCCTCCGGTGGATCACATGGCACCCGGCATGCGGGGCAGAGTCTGCGGGCCAGTCGCTGGGCCAGCACGGCCGTGACGGCCGTCTGGACGAGCATCGGCTCCAGCCCCATGGTGATCAGCTGGATGACGGCGTCGATCGTGTCTCTGGCCTCGAAGGAGGTGAGCACGAAATGTCCGGTGAGTGCCGCCTGGCAGGCAAGCTCCGCCGTCTTGGTATCGCCCAACGAGCCCACGAGCAGCACATCGGGATCCTGCCGCAGCACCATCTGGAGCACACTCGCCACCGCCGCGCCCGAAGCCGTATCGACGTTGATCTGGGTGACGTCATCGAGCCGACCAGCGATCGGATTTTCGACGGTGGTGATCTTTCGCTTTTTGGCGTCGAGTTCGCGGATCGCCGCGTAGAGCGTCGTCGTCCGTCCGGAGCCCTCCGGGCCCACCACGAGCAGGAGGCCGTAGGGCCGGCAGATCGCCTCACGAAACTGTGCGAGCACCTTCGGGCGAAAGCCAAGGGCGTCCAGACCGGAGCGGCTCACGCCCTGCGTGGGCTGCTGCAGTCGCAAGGCGAGCCTCTCTCCGCCGGCCGCTGCTGCCGTCGACACGTCGATCTGATGCCGAACACCTCGGAGCAGAACGGCAAACGCCCCCCGCTGGGCTCGGTTCGGCTCCGTGCCGGCCATGTCAGCCATCACCTTGAGCGTCGAGATCACGCCCCGGCCATCGTCAGCCGACAGTTTTTCGAGATCCTTGGCCGCACCCTCGATTCCGGCGCGGACCACGCACCCCTTGTCATCCTGCTCGAACAGCAGTTTGTCGGCCTCGGAGCGAATCGCGGCGAGCAGCAGCTGCTGCGTCTTCAGCACGTGTGCCGAGACCTTCGCCGTGGCCTTGCCGCCAAGCGGGATCGACATCACCGTCGTGCCGTCTTTCTTCAGGAACGTGAAGGTGTCGGCCGCCTGCCCTCCTGCCGGCTTCTTCGCCACGGCGGTGCGTTTGCCGCTCTTGCCCGCGATCGCCTTCCCTGGCCCGCCGGAGAGACGTTCCCGCCAGCTGCCGACCAGCTGGGACCACTGCTCTTTGAGCGTCAGCGGCCGCGAGGCCTGCCGGTTGTGCGACCATGGCACCGTGTGCTCGCGGAGCTCGGTGAGGAGATTCCGCAGTCCCTCGCGGACGAAGATCTTCCGCGAATCGGGCAGTGACGGGTCTCGGCCGCGGACGAAGAGCGTCGCGGCCACCAGCAGCACGGCCCATGCGGCCGGAATCGTCCACCAGAACCCCAGCAGGAAACAGGCCAGGAGCCCGACGCCAATCAGCTGGAAAACGACGTTCCACCGCTGCGATGCCGCCTCACCCATGCGGCTGCCGGTGCGACGGACCCAGCGGGCGGCGCCGAGGCAGGCGGCGATCGTCAGGCACAGCAGCCCCGTCAGCGCG
>Ga0209229_10001323_pt1 | contig 10222 bp, 6 predicted proteins | sample SanBayMetagenome_FD_187466 | JGI IMG/M metagenome (GOLD analysis project Ga0209229, IMG submission 187466) | Freshwater and sediment microbial communities from dead zone in Sandusky Bay, Ohio, USA (SPAdes) (version 2) | ecosystem: Environmental > Aquatic > Freshwater > Lentic > Sediment | place... | reverse complement strand
GCAGCTCAGGAAGATCCTTTGTTCCAAGCTCGACCTTGCCACCGTCGGTGGTACCGGTGATGAAGAGGTTTGCGTGAGGCAGCGCTCGCATACGTGAGCCAACAATGTTGAGCAGGTTGCGGTTAGCTTCGACGGCATCAAATGGCAACTTGGTTGGATCGAACATGCCTTTTTCTGCCATGAAGTCTGTTGCCTGCATTGACGCGTCTGGTATGCCCCCTTCAGCGGCGAAGACGTACGGAACGAGTGGCATCATTTCGGTGTAGCGCACGTCTTCGAGGATGATCGAAGAGATAACGCGTGAGCGCGAATCACGTCCGGCCGCAGTAACACTATCGATGTATGCTTGCATTGCATCTGGTCCGATGTCCTCAATTGGCTCTGATGCGCCGAAGAACACATTGATGCCGATGCGTAGTTGTGAGAACGACGTCGGAGAGAATGCCGCAGCCGACGAAACGTTTGTAAGCGGTGCACGATACGAGATCTCTGGCTGAACGTACCAGGCGCGATTGACGCGGATGGTGTACCCCATGCCAAGCATCAGCGCTGCGCGAACAGATGGTTCTGGAAAATCAGCGTTCTCTGCAAATGTGGTTACGTCGCCTTCCGTTGGAGTGGCGCGCTGCGTAATCGATGTTACAAGGGGCAACCCAAGCTCAAGTCCGACAAGCGGATGAAAGGATGCTTCGCCGAATAGACCGTAGAACTCGACGGTTGGGGAGATCTCGAGAGTCGACATGAAGACGTTGAGTTCGTGTGCGACGTCCGAAGGCGAGCCCGTTTGGCTTGCCGTGGCTGTACCTGCGAGTGAAGAATAGCCAAGTCTACCGGTGAGGTGGACCATCGATCCGAGTGGAACACCACCCATGATTCCGATGCCGACGCCGAGTCCGGTGGAGCCTTTGAGGAAGCGCGTGGTGTCATTCACAAATGGCTGGAGCCCAGACGGAACGTTGCTAAATCCGCGCCACGTCTGAATCGACGGTGACACCTGACTGAGTCCGAAGCTCGCAAAGCCGCCGAATCGTGCCGGTGGAACAACTTGAGCCTGGAGTGTGGTCAGTCCGAGGAGGCCGCCGGCGACGAGAGAAAGGAAATTCTTCATGCTGCAAAACTACGGAGGGAAGTGGGCTGAACGGGCATGGTTCATCACATGACGCTGTCAGAAACACCGTATTTTGCCCCCGCTTCATCATGCACAACCAATTGGGTCAAACACATGAACCTCCGTCGTATCGCGATTATTACTGCAGCGCTCGCTGTGTTAACTGCTCCAGCAGCGCATGCTGGCGATGAATCTTCAAGCGAATCACTCTCGATCGGCGTTCTGTTCGGTCCGAGTATTCCGAGTCAGTCAGTTAACAGTGTCTATGATGCACTTGCGAACGAGAGCATCTCGGCGGCGTATGATGTTGCTTCAAACCTCGGATACCATGCAGCTGCAAAACTTCGCTTCGGTCTCGCGGGAAGTTTGAGCTTTAGTGGTGGTGTTGGGTTTATTCAGTTTCCAGGACAGCAGATCACGTATGATCAGGATGGTTTCGACCTGACGCTGAAGACGGTCACTACGTATGTGCCGATCAATGCTGGTCTGGCTTGGGTTCCGTTTCAGGGATTCATCCGACCGTACATTTCGGCAGAAGCTGTCTTCACGTACCGTAAGGTATCTGTGTCCGAGAATAGCTTCACACAAGATCTCATCAATCAGGTGTTTGATGGTGAGCTTGAGCCATCATCGGGTCGCCTCGGTGCGGCTGCCGGCGTCGGACTCGAACTCAATCTCGGCGGATTGCGTCCGTTCGTTGAGCTCAAGAACACATGGACCAACCTTGTCACGAAGGAAGCAGGCGAGCCTGAGCGCACGTTCCTTAACGTGAGCGTTGGGCTGATCTTTTGAACCAGTAGTAAAACGGCATGCCGGTGAGGAGAAGCAATACTCCCCATAGTGAATTGATCACAGGCGCAGAGCCGTTGTTGTAGTTCACGATATCAGACCAAATCGTGAATACAAGAAACGCCAGTGCGAAGGCAATGAACACGATAGGTACAGCCGGATAGCCCCATGTGCGATACGGACGTGGGGCATCTGGCATTCTGCGTCGCAGCACGAATACGCCATACGCACCAAGCGCATAGAAGCCCCAGCTCACGAAGATCAACATGTCGGTGAGCATGTCGAACGTGCCAGAGAAGATCAGCACGGTCGTCCACCCCAGCTGCATCATGAGTGCGTTGACAGGTGTGTTGAAGCGCTCGTGCACAACGCCCGCGCCACGGAAGAACATCTTCTCGTGGGCCATTGCGTAGTACACACGTGAGCTCGCCATAATCGTGCCGTTCGATGTTCCAATGGTCGCAATCATCACGGCAACGGCGATGAACGCCACACCATTTGCACCCATCAACACGCGTGCAGCCTCTGCTGCAACAGCCTCGTGAGAGCGCAGCGTATCGATCGGCAGAACCATGAGGTAGGCGATGTTGATGAGAACATATACCGCAATGGTGATCGCGGTGCCAATCATAAGTGCACGCGGAACGTTGATCTGCGGATTGCGAACCTCACCACTGACGTAGGTGATGTTGTTCCATCCGTCGTACGACCATAATGCCTTGCTCATCGCCATGGCCAGTGCTAGCATCAGAGCTGTTCCGGCTGGAACTGCATCAACTGACGAGACTGCAACGTTGGCGAATGATGCCTGTGAACTGGTAAACGCAAGCGCTACAAGTGCGATCATCGCACCCACTTTCGCTACCGTGAAGACCACTTGGACACGACCGCCCTCGCGCACGCCGAAGGCGTTGATGAGGGTGAGCGCTGCGACCGCACCAAAGGTGAGAAGCTTGACACCGAAGTTCTCGAGAGGATAGATCGTGGCAAAGGGTAGAGTAACAGACCACGCTTGCTCGGTTGCGAGGTCAAATCGAAACAGCGGCGAGATTTGATTGAAGTATTCGGCAAAGACGTAGGTGATGGAGGCGATGGATCCGCATTGGATCACGACGAACAGTGCCCAACCGTAGAGAAACCCCATGAAGTCGCCGTACATCGCACGGAAGTACTGGTACTGTCCGCCCGTGATAGGAATGATCCCTGCTACCTCGGCGTTTGTGAGCGCACCGAAGAGCGTTACAATGCCAGCAAGGATCCAGACACCCAACAACAGTTCTGGTGCATGCAGGAACTCGGCCATCTTTTGCGGATTGCGAAAGATGCCCGAGCCGATCATCCCGCCCACGACAAGCGACGTGGTCGTGACCAGTCCGAGCGTTGGCAGCAGTCCGGTAGGGGATGTCGAGGTAGACTTCGAGGTAGACGTCATAGTATTCCAGTATCGAAAGCAACCCTAAGATAGCTCGTATCTTCGCGTGCCATGATCATTGCCTTACTCCTCGGTATTGCTGTCGGCTATATCCTTGCCATCCCCCCGGGTCCCATCGGAATGGCCTCCGTGCGCATGGGGTTGCGCGACGGATGGCGTCCGTCAATTCGGCTGGCTCTTGGAGCAGGGTTGCTCGACTTGATCTATTGCGCCCTGGCGATGTGGGCAAGTTCTGCGGTAGTTGGTTTGTTGACGAGTCTCAAAGGGAGCACCTCGTGGGTTACGATCGCCCTCCAGCTCCTGATCGTCGCAGGCATGATTGCCTTTGGAGTGGTGCAGTTTCGCGAGCATCCCATTGATCCGAACGCTGAGTCCGACGAGCAAGCACGTCCAACATCGTTGTTGTCGAGGCTAAGCTCACGTGGACCCTTCCTCGTGGGTGTAGGCTTTGCGGTGGCGAATCTGGCTAATCCCACATTCGTGCCTGCCTTGATGGCGATGACAACGTTCATTCAGCAGCTGGATCTCTTCGCGTCGACCTTCACAAATGCCATGGCCTTTGCCGTTGGATTTGGTGCAGGCAATACTGCCTGGCTGCTAACACTCGTGCGTCTCGTGATCGTCTTCCGAACGAAGATGACGCCAAAGTTCATCCATCGATTGCAGCAGATATCGGGTCTGGCGCTGATCCTTTTCGGGTGCCTGACAGGCTATCGGGTAATCGCGCAACTGCTGTAATTGCCGGCAGCCAGAATCTTGAACTGTGGGCTGAGTGGTTTTACGTACTTTTCACCATGAGCGCGATGCATCGTATCGTGATTTGGGGGCTCATGCTGCTGGTGGGTGTGCCCGCACTGTCACAAGACATCATCTACGGCGTCAGGGGAGGGTACCTGCACGTCATGAACACGTCGGCGATTCCAGTTATTGCTGGAGCGTCCGACTGCGGTTCGTTCGCCAATGGTACGTCACCTGGCTTTTACGGCGGACTCACATTCGATGTGCCGATCGTGCATCAACTGTTTGACGTTGGCATCGGCCTCATGTACTCCCAGCGTCCAGCCCAGCTCCGAACCACTGTTTCAACGGGCTTTGAAGTTCTCGATCCAACGACCAACGCCTACGTGCCGCTTGTACGCGAACATGTGTTTACGAGCTCACTCGGCTATGTCGCGATTGAAGCTGCCGTTCGATCACAACCTCTGCCTGAGATTCCGGTGTTTCTCCGCGTTGCAATCGATGCGGGCAATCCAATCGTTGACGCAACCTACACGCAGACAGACGAGATCATATCGCCAACTGGTGTGTTGTTTCCCGATGGAACGCAGCGGCGCACCACCGGCAGTGGGGAATTCCCAGGGCTCGGCACTGCACTTGGTGTAACTGGTGGTATTGGCGGAGCCTTTATGGTTTCGCAAACGCTTGAGGTGTGTCCGGAAGTCTTTTACCGTTACGGACTCGGCAGCATTACATCGAGCGCGCAGTGGGAGCAATCGTTTATCGGAGGTGGCATTGCACTCCGCATCCACCAAGCCCCTGATGAAGTTCTACCTGAGCCGCCACAACCAGAACCTGAACCAGCTCCTATTGTAGAAGCACCACCTGCGCCAGTTGAACGCGCACCTGCAATCATTGCTGCGGTGCGTTCCGCGCCGCTCGAGATTCGCGAAACGGTTGTAACGCAGACGTTTCCGCTCCTGCCATATGTGTTTTTCGATAGTGCCGCGGCTGGACTGCGCGCAACGTATCAGGCAGCGCCACCAGTTGCGGAGTTCCGCGAACTCGACCTACCGAAGCAGACACTCCCGATCTATTACAACGTGCTCGACATTCTCGGCTCGCGTATGAAGGCACGTCCTGACGCGGTGTTGACAGTGACGGGTACGACCGATGGTATCGAAGCCACCAGTGCGGGAGCACAGAAACTCGCCGAACAGCGCGCAGCTTCGGTCGTCTCCTACATTCGTCAACGCTGGGGTATCGCGGCTGACCGATTCCGTCAGCGCACAACGGACGTTCCATCGCTTGTGTCAAATCCCGCATATGCAGAGGGCATCGAAGAGAATCGTCGGGTTGAACTCTCGACCTCCACTGCGGGCCTACTTGACCCCGTGGTGCATACCCGGTTTAACGAATACCTGCCAGTGCAGCCACGTCATGACGTAACAATCGATGTGATGCATCCCGATCGTGCAACATCGTGGGAGCTGCGTGTTAGGCATCGCGACCGACGTGTCGGTTCACGCGGCGGCAATGGCGCACCGCCTTCGTCGATCACGTTTGACCTCACACAGGAAATGACCGATGACCTTGGTCCGGTTGTTGGTACCGTCGACTCACTTGATGTCGAGCTTGTTATTAGCCAGCGCGAGGGCAACACCGTGACTGCATCGACGCGATTCCCATTGATCAAGACCATCTCGAACTTCGAGGTAAGCCGCCTAAGCCTGATCGTCTTCGATTACAACCGATCAGATATCTCAGACCAGAACAAGGACATGATGCGACGTGTGATCTCAGCCTCGGCAGGGAAGGGTAGCACGGCCACTATTATTGGTTCTACGGACCGACTTGGTGAGATGGGATATAATCTCGAACTTTCCGGTGCGCGAGCACGTTCGGTTCAAGCGTATGTGCGGTCGATTGCACCTACGCTCGAGATCACGCAGGTAAAGGGTATCGGTGCGTCGTCACTCCCATACAGTAACGATGTCCCTGAAGGTCGATTCTACTGTCGAACAGTTTCGTTGACGATCACTACTCCGTTGAGGGGGCGATGAATAGACGCAATCTTTTGTTTGGGTTAGCCCAAGCTTCGCGCCGATCGGCAGCAATGGTTGAGCAGCCACCGGTTGTGCAAGGCGGCATTGACGAATACACCACGCCGCTGACGCTCGAAGATGTGCTCCACCTCTACCGACGCATGAGCTTTGCTGTGTCGCGCACAAAGGCCGCGGCGCACGTGGGCAAGACAGCACGTCAGGTCGTGGAAGAGTTGCTCGGACCAGATACTGCGCCTGAGCCAACACCGCCGATGAAGTTCCGGCCGTGGACTGACCCAGCGACAAAGCAGCCAGTTGACTGGACGGAGAATCCCCAAGGGGCAGACCTCCAGACGCGCTTTGCGATCGAAGGATGGTGGCGATCTAATCACTTGCTCCTCGCCGACTGGACGCTCGGATTGATGCGTGACGATGAGACAGTGACCGAACGACTGACGTTGTTCTGGATGTCACACTGGATCACGGAGTTTTCCTTCGACGAAACCTACATGATTCCGCAGATGATCTACCGTCAGTACATGTCGCTGCGAAAGGATCGGCTGGGTGATTTCCGGAAAATGGCACTCGACATGACCGTCGATAATGCCATGCTGTTTTACCTCGGCGGCACATACAATGATGTTGGACGTCCGAACGAGAACTACGCACGCGAGTTGATGGAGCTCTTTACCACTGGTATCGGGTGGTATACCGAGGGCGACGTGCAACAGGCTGCAAGGGTGCTTACTGGATGGAAGGCATCGCGATACAATGATCAACCTGCACCAAAGGGGATCTACAATTCGTGGTTTGATGCAGCAAAGCACGACATGGGTGCAAAGGAGTTCATGGGCGTGACAATTCCTGCGCGCACGAACGACAACAACACTGAGTACCAAGTTCTTAACGAAGAAGTCTTCGAGCTCATCAAGATCATCTTCCGTGTTCGTCCTGATGCTGTTGCACGGTTTATCGCGCGCAAGGCATATCTGTTCTTCGTGTATAGTTCGGCAGGTGATGTCGATCCGACGTTCCTCAATGAGCTGGCAGCTGAGTTCAAGGCGAACGACTTCCGTCTTCGTCCGATGCTGCTCAAACTCTTCACGAGTCAGCACTTCTTTGATGCCTCACTGCGTGGTGCTCAGATCAAGACGCCCGTCGAGTTTGTGGTTGCCCTGCAACGTCAGCTCGGTGTGAACGATAACGATCCACAAACGTGGGTTGCGCGCATGGACCAAACGATGTTCGACGCGCCAACGGTGGCAGGATGGCCTGGTTATCGTTCGTGGATCAGCACGAACAGTTATCCGCGTCGGCGTGAATACGCGCGCTTTTTGATCGATGCCATGACTGAAACGCGTGCGAATGCCTTCATCAAGGAATTCCCGCAGTATGAAGACGTCGATGCCTTTGTGAAAGATGTCACGATGTTCCTCTTGCCTGTTGCGGTATCAGCCGAGCGATTGGCCTACTACAAGAACGCACTTCTCGAGGGTCAGCCCGACTACACATGGGCAGAAAAACTCATGCAACCAGCAGCAGCGTCACGTGCGGTGAAGGAGCTGCTCAAGGCCATCGCGAAAGCTCCAGATTTCCAACTCTGTTAAGCCCCTTACCACGAACCCGATCGACAGGTAACCTTTATGAAGCGTCGTACCTTTCTCTCGACAACCACAGCCGCAGCTGTAGGGACGCAAGTTCTCGGTGGGGTGCCACTCCAAGCATTCACACCGTTTGATCTTGACCAACGTGTGCAGGCAGAAGACGATCGCATCTTGATCGTGATTCAGATGTTCGGCGGAAACGATGGTTTGAACACCATCATTCCTGCCGATGATCCTGAGTATTACAAGATTCGTCCGACGATTGCTGTGCCGAAGGACAAGGCAATCAATGTGCTGTCACGTGTGCACATGCATCCGTCGCTCGACTCGAAAGCGCCGTATAACCTGCGTCGCATGTTCGAGGATGGTCGCCTTGCAATCGTCAACGGTATCGGATACGAGAACCCGAGTCTCTCGCACTTCCGCTCGACCGATATCTGGCTATCTGGCTTTAACTCGTCTGATCCTGAGAAGCGTCTGATTGATGGATGGCTCGGACGGTATTGGTCGAACAAGATTCAGGGATTCCCTGAAGTGCTGCCCGAAGATCCAATCGCCGTGCAGATCGGTGGCTCACTCTCGATGCTATTGCAGAGTCGGAAGGGCGATATCGGTATTGCACTGACAGATCCGCAAAAGTTCTTTGAGCTTGGACAAGGTCTGTCGCCCGACATGCAGCCAATGAGCGAAGACACGCGCTACGGACGTGAGTTCAACTTCGTACGACTTGTAGCTGAACAGTCAGATCGATACTCGTCGGTTGTGAAGCAGGCCTTCGATAAGGGCACGAACAAAGTGGCCTACGAGAAGAACGGGTTTGTTGAGCAGATGAAGCTTGTTGCTCGTTTGATCAGCGGCGGCTTGAAGTCAAAGGTCTACCTCGTGTATCTCGGTGGTTTCGACACGCACGTGCAGCAGCAGGACGAAAACCTTAACGGCTTGCATCCATACCTACTCGAGATGCTCAGCACAGGTATCGGAACATTCATGCAGGATGCGCTCACGCAGGGATTTGCTGATCGTGTTGTGGGTATGACCGTCTCCGAGTTTGGACGACGTCCATACGAGAATGGTAGCCGTGGCACTGATCACGGTGCATCATCGGTGCAATTCGTATTCGGCAATGGTGTGCGTGCAGGTGTGTATGGCGACATGCCAGACCTAACCAACTTCGATAGCAACGGCGACGTCCGATATCAGTACGATTTCCGTCGCGTCTATGCCGACGTGTTTGAGAACTGGTTTGGTGGAACACCAACCGACACCGAATCGATTCTCGAAGATCGAGTGTTGCCACTTGGCGTCTTGCAACGATCAACCAGCGTCAACGACGCCTATGATGGTCGCGTGCAGGTTAATGTGCGTGTTGCTCCGCATCCAATTACTGATCAAGCAACCATTGAATGGCAGCAGCCTGTGCCAGGCTTGGTCGCAGTAGATGTGTACGGAACGGAAGGGCGGTTCATCAAGAACCTCTTCACCGATCGCGCCCTGCCGGGCACGATCCGTGTACCCGTGCACGGCCTCGCATCTGGCTCATACATCTGTAGCGTATCAGTGAACGGTGCACGCACGGTTGTTCCACTGACGGTTGTGCGCTAAGAGCTGTGAGTTCGCGCCGCGCCTTTCTCTACACGCTTGCGCTTGGCTCGGGTGCAGTGTTTACTGCATCGTTGAGTTCATGTGCGAATCAATCGGATACGCAAAGCGACTCCCACGCATCACGCGTGTTGATGCCGGAGCCGCGCACGGGCACGCCCGCGCATCGCATTGCGCATCAGTACCTGCGTGATGGCGCACGTATCCCGGAGCCTTCCCGAACGCGACAGTGCGATGTGGTTGTGATCGGAGGGGGCATGTCTGGTTTGGCGGCTGCGTTCGCAGCACGCGACGCTGGGTTCAGCACGATCGTTGTCGAAGCTGAATCGCGCGCTGGCGGCGCTGCAGTAAGCACGCGCATTGGTGATGCGAGCATTCCGCTTGGTAGCGTGTATTTCGTGAGTCGCACTCCGGAGCTTGATGCGTTGCTGCATGCAACTGATCTCACGCCGGTTGTGTGTCCGGAAGATGAGGTGATCCTTGCCGATGGACAGGTTGTCCGCAATCTGTGGTCTGATGCGACGCTGCGATCTGCCATCAAGGATGAGCGAGATCGACAGGGTATGCAGCGATTCCGCGACGATCTTCTCGCGATGGGGGATGCACTACCATCGTATCCGCTGGCATCCACGCTCTCGGCACGCGACACAGCCCTCGATGGAACGTCGGCTGCTGACTACATGCGTCGGTATGGATCGCGCACAGCTGATGCACTGATCAACGCCTATGCTCGGTCATCTATGGGTGCTGCTTCGACAATCACCAATGCGTACTGTCTGCTGAACTTCTATCAGTCGGAGCTCGGTGGTGAGTTCGGCTTTTCGCGATACAGTTTCCCTGGTGGAACAAGTGCGCTCACGCAGCGACTTGCCAAGCTTCACGCAGATGACATGCAGCATGGAGTAGCTGTTCGTGTTGAAACCAACGC
>Ga0209229_10001322_pt1 | contig 10222 bp, 7 predicted proteins | sample SanBayMetagenome_FD_187466 | JGI IMG/M metagenome (GOLD analysis project Ga0209229, IMG submission 187466) | Freshwater and sediment microbial communities from dead zone in Sandusky Bay, Ohio, USA (SPAdes) (version 2) | ecosystem: Environmental > Aquatic > Freshwater > Lentic > Sediment | place... | reverse complement strand
TTTGAACAATTGAGATTGCTTGTAATCTAAGCCTTGGCAAGGTTCATCTAAAATTAACAAGGGGGGAGATTTTACCAGCGCACGTGTTAGCATAACAAATCTTTGTTCTCCAAGCGATAATTGATAGAGTCTTTTTGATTTGAAATGACTGATACTAGTTGCTTCCATCCAGCGCTCAACGAGTATTTCCTCTTCTTTTGAAATTCGCTTGAAAAGTCCAATAGTGTCATATAATCCCGATGCGACAACTTCTTTGACTTCAATACCTTTCTCAAAAAAAAGATGTAACTCAGGTGAAACATGTCCTATTTTTTTCTTGATATCCCAAATACTTTCTCCTGAGCCCTTCTTTTTATCAAACAACCAAATTTGATTGGCAAATGCTTGTGGATTGTCTGCTGTAATCAAACTCAATAGGGTTGATTTACCTGATCCATTGGGTCCTGATACACACCATTTTTCTCCTCTCTTGATTGTCCAGTTGATATTCTCTAAAACAACTTTTTCATTATACCGGATATTTACATTTTGTAGTTCAACAGCTTTTTCAAAACCATCAAATGTGCTTAGGTATGCATTTGAAATTGATAATCTGCCTAAAGAAAGAATTTGTTTTTCTTCAAGATCTAACTTCTCTAGTATTTCTTCTTTTGCCCCTTGTAGTGCTAATTTTCCTTTATTGAGAAACGCTATATGTGTTATGCAGCTAGGGATATCTTTGGTATTACAAATCAGAATAATTTTTTTTCCAGATACTGCTAGTTTGTTTAGGGCATTCTGAAGTAAAGATCTTCCTTGCTTATCTAAACCTATAAATGGATTGTCAAGAACAATAGCATCAGGTTCTTCTTGGAAAGCTTTGGCGAGCTGCAGACGTTTATTTTCCCCATTTGATAACTGGATCATGGGTTTATTTAGCAGGGGTTCTATTTCGAAAAAGGAAATCCATTTATTCTCTTTTTTATCTATTTTGTACTCAAGTATTTCTGCAACTGTTAACGTATCTTCTGTATCAATAGAATTGAATCTTTGCTGATGATAAAAGAGATGAATATTTTGTTTGTTTTTGAATTGGTGCTGTTGAGATACAAATACAATTTTTGAGTCATTAGAATTCTTTGGATTAGTTCTTATTTCCCCTTGATGAAAAATCTGTTTTGTAAGCGCTTTTGCAAGTGTTGTTTTTCCTGATCCACTATTTCCGAGAATGGCCCAATTTTCATTTGGATTCATTGTTAGATTAATTTCATCTAAGAGCTTTTGGTTGTTCAAGACGACTGAAACATGCTGGAGAGTTATTTGCATGGTAGATGTGAATCAGTTTTTTACAAATGCGAGTAAGGCATGTCTATCATCAACATTTACCTCTTCTAGTAAACTGAATCCCGCTCGCAGCGCATATTCAGTATACGTTTTATTCTCAACTGGAATATCGCAAGTGTTTAAGTGGTCGATGATTGCATTTTTTTCATCTTTATCCAATGCATACCAATCAGTATTAATCCATTGAGTATAACTAGCTTTATAATCATTAATTGACTGTGCAGGTTGTCTTTTGATATCAATTAAAATAAACAATCCGCCTTCAAAAAGTTTGTTGTAACAATCTTTGATGATTTCTGCTTTTTTATCATCAATGAGGTGATGAATAGCGAAACTACTATAAATAACATTGTAGGTTGTTTGATCTTCTTTGATTAAATCTTCCATTTTCCCAATTTGAAAAGCTATTATATTTTCAAATCCTGCAAAATATTGTTCTGCAAATTGGGTTGCTTGTTCTGATAGGTCGTATCCTGTATAAGCAGCTACATTCAGTGATTTCAGTTGTTCGCTTATTTGATGAGCATCCCCACAGCCGATATCTAGCATTTTTATTGGCGTACGTTCAGAAAAATCTTGTAAATATTTTTGTGCAAGTTCACCTAATTCTTTGTGCCTCATGTAATTTTCTTTAATCACCTTTTGGTAGATCTCCCAATTGCGAATAAAGATTTGAGTAGGGTCTATTTGCGATTGCATTAGATTGATTTCATCAATTGGTCAATCTTTTCCTTATGCTTTTCACTTACACCGACAACAGGTAATCTGAAGGTTTCCGCGATTACACCAAGTTTATTTAAATAATACTTTACGCCACTTGGACTCCCTTCTGCAAACATGGATTGAATGATGGGTAGCATTTTCTCATGAATAGGTCGTGCTTCAGCAAATTTTTCATGAGCACATAAAGAAACCATTGTTGAGAATTCTTTTGGATAGGCATTTGCCACCACAGAGATCACTCCAATAGCACCACAGGCCATTAATGGAAGTGTAATACCATCATCACCACTGATTACTTCAAATCCTTCAGGTTTATCCTTTATGATTTGCATGATTTGTTCCATGTTGCCAGAAGCTTCTTTGGTAGCAATGATGTTTTTGCAATCCCTTGCAATTCGCACTGTAGTTTCTGCACTAACATTCATCCCAGTTCTTCCAGGAACGTTGTACATGATAATTGGAAGAGGGGAGGCCTCGTTAAGGACTTTATAATGTTGGTATATTCCTTCTTGTGTAGGTTTGTTATAATAGGGACTCACAGATAGTATTGCACTATAGCCAGTAAGATCGAAGCTGGCAAAATCATGCAAAATGGAACGGGTATTGTTTCCGCCGATTCCTGCAACCAGTTTTATCCTTTTTTTATTGAACTGATTGACTATAGAAAAAACTTGTTGTTTTTCTGCTTTATCCAAAGTTGCATTTTCACCAGTAGTACCGAGTACTACCAAGTAATCAACTTTTCCATTAATAAGATGCTCTATTAATTTTTCTAAACCCTGTTCATCAATATCACCATTTTCTAAAAATGGAGTGACAATAGCCACGCCTGTTCCACAAAAGCTATGTGTATTCATATTTACAACTAGAAGATTAAGAAACTTGATTGGCGTGTTCTTCCCATCTGCCCATTCTTGAGAATTTTTCTATTCTCTCATCTATCCTGCTTTCTGGGTCTATATCTTTTAATTCTTTTATTGCATCTAGTATTTGCTTTTTTAGCATACTTGCTGCCTCATCATGATTCCAATGTGCGCCTCCAATTGGTTCAGGAATAATGCCATCAACCAAACCGAAGTTGAGCATGTGATCAGATGTTAATTTTAATTCTTCAGCAGCTTTCTCTTTTTGATCCCAGCTTCTCCAAAGAATAGAACTGCAGCTTTCAGGAGATATAACAGTGTACCAAGTATTGGACATCATATATACTTTATCGCCAACACCTATCCCCATAGCACCTCCGCTAGCACCTTCACCTATGATGATGCAAATCACCGGAACTTTTAGACGAAGCATCTCAAAAATATTTTTTGCGATTGCTTCACCTTGTCCTCTTTCCTCAGCTTCGATACCAGGGAATGCACCAGGAGTATCAACCAAAGTAATTACTGGTTTATTGAATTTTTCGGCAAGTTTCATAAGTCGAAGAGCCTTACGATATCCTTCTGGGTTAGCCATACCAAAGTTTCTGATTTGTCGCATTTTGGTATTTGCGCCCTTTTGTTGCCCTAGAATCATTACAGTTTGTCCATCAATTTTTCCAAACCCACCAACAATTGCCTTGTCATCTTTAAAACTTCTATCACCATGTAACTCAACAAAATCTGTACAAATTTTTTCAATGTAGGAAAGGGTATAAGGTCTATCTGGATGACGGCTTAGTTGTACTTTTTGCCAGGGTGTTAAGTTAAGATGGATTTCTTTTTTCTTTTCTTCTATTCTGTCCTCGATTTGTTTTATGGATTCAGAAAGGTCGATTTTATTCTTCTCTGCAGTTGCTTTCAATTGATCAATTTGATCAAAAAGATCCTTAATTGGTTTTTCGAAATCCAAGAACTGTCTAGTTTGAGATTCAGCCATGTTTTTGATTTAGATTTCAGTGCGGGTAAAGTTAGGAAAATTTCAGACTATGGGTAATCAATATTGTATTGTATTGAAAATCATTAAATTAATTAGTGTTAATAAATGTGAAAAAAAAAGTTAAAAAAAATTTGCATTGTAAATGGTTTAGTCATAGTTTTGTCATGTTCAAAGTGGATAGACCGCTTTGTTCTTCCAATACTTCTGAATCTCCTCTTACCTCCAATTCTTACTGATTTACTGCTGTAACCACCAATTCCTTTGACAAACTGTTTAAAATTCAATTTTTTAAATCAGTTTAAATGTTATCTATGTTACACAGTCGTTTTTCTCGCTTGGCAACAATATTGTTTGCCTCAGCAACAATTTTTAGTTCTTGTCAAAAGGACTTAGATGTTCAGTCAGCTGACATCGATCAACTTCGCGTTCGCGGAGCAAATGGCGGAAACCTCAGTAGTTTAGCTGCTGTTGGTCGTCAAGTTTTCTTTGATAATAAATTATCAAATCCAGTAGGCTCACAGGCTTGTGCATCATGCCATATGCCTAATGTTGGTTTCGCTGGTCTTGGCGATGGTCCTGGTTTCGTTCAGGGTATTGGTCAAGGTGCCGTAGTTGGTGCATTTGGAGGTCGTAAACCACCAAGTGCGGCATATGCTACGTTTGCTCCTCAAATGACATTGGCAACACCTCCTGCTGATCCAGCTGATCCAGTACCTCCAGTTCCTGAATTTACTGGTGGATTGTTTTGGGATGGTCGCGCAACTGGTTTAAGATTGGGTAATCCTGCAGCTGAACAAGCTCTAGGTCCATTCTTGGCAGATGCTGAACACAATGTTGCTAATAAGGAAACTATTTTGAATACCATTAAGTCTTCAAACTATTACAATCTTTGGTTGGCTGCTTTCAACAATGAGCCAATTGATGTTTCAACTCCTGCTCTTATTGATGCTAATTACGATAAAGTTGGTCGTGCAATTGCTGCTTATGAAGCTACTTCAGAAGTAAATAAATTTACTTCTAAGTTCGATGCTTACATGAAAGGCCAAACTCGTTTATCACCAGCAGAAGCAAGAGGTTTAGCCTTATTTAATTTAGATGCTGAGTGTTATGATTGTCATGCTTCTGTTTCTCATGATGGAATCACTCCTGCATTGTTCACTGACTTCTCTTATCATAACCTTGGTCTTCCTAAGAATATGGCTACGCCAAACAAATCTAGATTACTTGATCAAGATCTTGGATTAGGTGGTGAATTGGAGACTGTTTTGCCAAATGGTCAGTTTAAGTACCCAGCAACATGGAGAGCTCAAGCTGTTGCTCAATATGGTAAATTTAAAACTCCAACACTACGTAACGTAGCTGGTCCAAATAGAAGATACATGCACAATGGTGTATTCAATTCCCTTGAAGCAGTAGTACACTTCTACAACACCCGTGATGTTGCTGGTGCTGGTTGGACATTTGATGGTGTTTTCAAAACTTGGGCTGAATTGGGCAAAGAGGTTAACCTGAATATTGAAATCCATGGTGCTGGTAATCTTGGTTTGACACCTGCACAAGAAGCTGATTTAGTTGCGTTCATGAAGACATTGTCAGATGGATGGAATCCTTCAGCTAACGTTAACACCGTTCTATAAGGCTAGGTAACAACTACATACTGATTATTTTTATAATCATAATCCCTCAAGGTTTCTTGAGGGATTTTTTTATTTAAGACAATTTATAAACGATGTATCGTATTTAATATACGCACATGATTTGCTCAATTATAGAAATTGAATGGTAGTCAATAATGTTTTCTTTTACAAGTAGTTTTTTTATTCGATAGTATTTTACTTCTTTCTTTCTAGTTCAAATCAAGGATTATATAAATAAAAAAGCTCCTTAAAATGAGGAGCTTTTTGCGGACCGGACGGGACTCGAACCCGCGACCTCCGCCGTGACAGGGCGGCATTCTAACCAACTGAACTACCGATCCTAAATAGATGTGTTACCATTAATTTCGGGTTGCAAAGATAAAGGATTTGTTATTATAACAAAATCCTTCTTGAAAAAACATCTAAGTTTTATCTCAGTCTATACTCGGGGTTTGACCATACCGGTCTTCCACCTAATGGCTGTAAAACTCTGGCATTTTTTTCCTCATAGATTTCAGTATACTCTTCTAGCTGTTCATTTGTAATGTGAATAGGAGAGTCAAAAACAATCCAATTCAAGCCATCAGGGTTAGGTGTAAAATCTAGGTTAGGAGTAGTTAAAGAGCCATTGTAGCTATAATATTTTCCAGACGTTTTAGGTAATAAATCAAAAGGATTAAATTGTTTAGGAATTGATTTTGTTCCTGCTGTTAGAGGAGAATTTTCAAAAAGTAAGGCTAGTTTTTCATTCTCACGTCTAGTAACTTGAATAAATACTCCCATTACTGCAATTTTACCATCACTTGAAACATGCACAAAATGAGCCTCCATAGCAGATTTATTACCCCTTAAAGCATGTTCACTATCACGGTGGAAATGAAATTGATGCAGGTTATAACGTTTATTTCTTATAGTAATGTAATTTTCACCAGTTACATGCACTTTGAGGTATTCACCATGATTATTGATGATATTGTGCTCATTCAATGAAAAATCCTCATAATGAATAACCGGATCCTTGGATTCAAATTTTTTTGTCTCCTTTGGAATATCAATAGGGGTTTGGCCGCTGAGGTTTCCTAAGTTGGGAAATCCTGATCTGCTTGAATTGTGAGATAAATCAAACTCCAAAAGAGCCAATTCTGCTTTTGTGGATAATGTCTTTGGCTTTTGTGGAACTACTGTTTGTACGGTTTCATTATTTTCTTTTGAACAGCCATATAGTAATGTAATAGTTAGCGCGAATACGAGTGTTTTTTTCATATAAAAGTTAATTAAAATGTAGAGGAAATTTCTTGGAAGTTGGTGAGATTTTTTCCTGGATATAGAATTGTAAATCTACAAAAAAGTATTAGAAACAATTGATTTAACTATCACTTATTCTGGGAACTCAGCACCCAACTCTCTTTCTATTTCTTCCATCTGAACTATGTCCCAAGCCTCTGATTCAGTTGGAGTAGTATTCAATTCATCCAAAATGCTCCATTCAGCTAGTTTTTCTTTAACCGATTCTTTGAGGTTGCAAATAACAAAAGATTTTTGTTCAGCATAGATTTGGCTGGAGAGTAATGTAAGACAAGCTGCAAAAGATAAGTCAATTGAATTGATGTGAGCCAAATCTAAAATCAGGCTTTTTGCATCTTCTTCCTGTTTTTTAGCAATTATTGCCATAAAAGAGGCTGACATATTAGCAGTCAAATCAGTGTCCAAAATGGAAATGACATGGAAAATTTCTTTGGTATCAATTTTGACATTCATTTTCAATAGTTCTTATTTCTTCTCATTTTTGAACCACAAAGGTACCTATTTTGTTGGGAACTGGTGGTTCATGACATTTAGTAAGTGTGAATTTGTGTCAGGGGTAATCTGAGAATTATTCGTTATTATTGTATCAATTGAAAATCCAATCTATATGGATAATAATTTTTCAGCACAAGTAAAAGAAATCATTTCCTACAGCAGGGAAGAGGCACTTAGATTGGGCAATGATTTTATAGGGACAGAACATTTGTTATTGGGGGTTATCCGTGAAGGAGAAAATACTGCTTTAAAGGTTTTACAAAACCTCAACATCGATTTGTATGAATTGCGAAAAGAAGTTGAGATGGCTGTGAAAGATAAGTCCGGAAAGAATATTCAAAATATCAACAGTCTTCCATTAACCCGTCAAGCAGAAAAAGTAATCAGGGTTACCGTTCTTGAAGCAAAAGCTTTGAAAAGCCCAATGGTAGAAACTGAACACTTACTTCTTTCTATTTTAAAGAATAAAGAGAATATTGCTACTCAAATTTTGAATCAATTTGATGTCGACTACGACCTGTTTAGAAATGAATTAGGAACAGTTAAAAGCAATGATGTTAAAAGCGAGTTTTCTGATGAACCAGAAGAGGAATTTGATGAAGAAAGAAGAGCTGCTCAACAAAAAGCAAAACCTGCACAAGCAGGAGGAAAATCTAAAACACCTGTATTAGATAATTTTGGCAGGGATATCACCAAGTTGGCTGAATCTGGTTCTTTGGATCCAATTGTAGGGCGAGAAGCTGAGATTGAACGCGTTTCTCAAATTCTTTCAAGAAGAAAAAAGAACAATCCAATTCTTATTGGAGAACCTGGTGTGGGTAAAACTGCAATTGTAGAAGGGTTAGCACTCAGAATTGTTCAACGAAAAGTATCTCGCGTGTTGTTCGATAAGCGTGTTGTATCTCTTGATCTAGCTGCTTTGGTTGCTGGTACAAAATACAGGGGACAGTTTGAAGAGCGGATGAAAGCCATCATGACTGAATTGGAAAAGAACAGAGATGTAATCCTTTTTATAGATGAGATACATACTATCGTTGGTGCTGGTGGTGCAAGTGGTTCTCTAGATGCATCCAATATTTTTAAACCTGCTTTATCACGTGGCGAATTACAATGTATTGGAGCATCAACCTTAGATGAATACAGGATGCACATTGAAAAAGATGGCGCATTGGACAGAAGATTCCAGAAAGTATTGGTAGAACCACCATCTGTTGATGAGACCATTCAAATCTTGAATAATATCAAAGGTCGTTATGAGGATTATCACAATGTTGATTATTCAAATGATGCAATTGATGCATGTGTTAAATTAAGTGATCGTTACATGACTGACAGACTTTTGCCTGATAAGGCAATTGATGTGCTTGACGAAGTAGGTGCAAGAGTGCATTTGAAGAATATCAATGTTCCTGATGATATTATTGAGCTTGAAAAGAAAATTGAAGATATTAAGCTTGAGAAGAACAGGGTGGTGAAGAGTCAGCGATTTGAAGAAGCTGCAAGTCTGCGTGATACCGAAAAGAAATTACAAGAAGAATTAGAGTCTGCAAAAAATAAATGGGAGGAGGAATCAAAACATAAGCGTTTTCCCATTGCAGAAGAAGATATTGCTGAAGTGGTGAGCATGATGACTGGTATTCCTGTAAAGAGAATGGTACAGGCTGAGACAGAGAAATTGCGGAATATGGGTAATGAGATGAAGTCGCTTGTAGTTGGACAAGATGATGCTATATCCAAAGTTGTTAAAGCTATTCAGCGAAACAGGGTAGGGTTGAAAGATCCGAAAAAGCCCATCGGTACATTTATCTTCCTTGGTCCGACTGGTGTTGGTAAGACCGAGTTGGCTAGAGCCCTTTCACGTAACATGTTCGACTCTGAAGACGCATTGATCAGAATCGACATGAGTGAGTACATGGAGAAATTTACAGTGAGCAGATTGATTGGTGCACCTCCCGGATATGTTGGTTATGAAGAAGGAGGACAATTAACGGAGCGTGTAAGGAGGAAACCTTATTCTGTTATCTTACTTGACGAGATAGAAAAAGCCCATCCAGATATTTACAATATTTTATTACAGGTATTAGATGATGGACAGCTTACTGATGGGCTTGGACGAAAGGTTGATTTCAAGAACTCCTTGATCATCATGACCTCAAATATTGGCGTACGTCAATTGAAAGATTTTGGAGAAGGGGTTGGTTTTGCTACAAGTGCAAGACAAGCTAATGCAGAAGAAGCAAGTAAGGCAGTAATTGAAAAGGCGCTTAAAAGAACTTTCTCTCCTGAATTTTTGAATAGAGTGGATGATGTAATTATTTTCAACTCACTTGAAAAGACTCATATCTTTGAAATCATTGATATCTTGATGAAAGGTGTGATGAAAAGATTATCAAATCTTGGCTTCTCACTTGAATTGACGGAAGAGGCTAAGGAGTTTATTGCGGAGAAAGGATATGATCAGCAATTTGGTGCAAGACCTTTGCATAGGGCTATTCAGAAATACCTTGAAGATCCTTTGGCGGAAGAAATTTTGAATATGAATATCAAGGCTGGAGATGTGATGTTGGCTGATTTGGATAAAGACAACCAAAAAATTGTGTTCTCCATTAAACCAACATTGCCAGAAAAGAAAGAAAAATCAAAGGCATAATCATCCTCAACTCAATTAACTTTGTCCCGGTAATAACCGGGACTTTTTTATGTTTACAACCGAGATTGGATCAGATATCAATAAAGCAAAACTTTTGCTGGAGCAAGGAGAGCTTGTTGCAATTCCAACCGAGACAGTCTATGGTTTAGCTGGAAATGGTTTGAGTCCGGCTGCAATAGGTAAAATCTATGCAGCAAAAAATCGTCCTCAGTTTAATCCACTAATATTG
>Ga0209229_10001321_pt1 | contig 10224 bp, 7 predicted proteins | sample SanBayMetagenome_FD_187466 | JGI IMG/M metagenome (GOLD analysis project Ga0209229, IMG submission 187466) | Freshwater and sediment microbial communities from dead zone in Sandusky Bay, Ohio, USA (SPAdes) (version 2) | ecosystem: Environmental > Aquatic > Freshwater > Lentic > Sediment | place... | reverse complement strand
AACATATGGCGCAGAGCTAGAACACCTAGAAAAAGGAAGCGCCATGACCCGCACAGTTGTCCTCGTTGATGCCGTCCGTACACCATTTGGAAAAGCTGGCGGCATGTATGCCGGTACTCGAGCCGATGATCTTCTAGTCCGCGCAATCCGCGGTTTGCTGGAGCGCAATCCACAAATTGATCCGGCAGCGATTGAAGATGTTGCAATTGCTGCAGCTACACAAACAGGTGATCAAGGAATGAACATCGGGCGAAGTGCTGCGCTGCTTTCAGGTTTACCAAACACAGTTCCAGGATATTCAGTCGATCGATGGTGTGCGGGTGCATTGACCGCTGTGACAACAATTGCTGGTGCAATTGCTATGGGAACAAATGAAATTGCAATTGCTGGCGGTGTTGAGCACATGGGTAACCACCCAATGGGTGAAGGTATGGATCCAAATCCTCGCTACCTTGCAGAACGCATTGTGGAACAAGATGCACTTGCAATGGGTGCCACAGCAGAACGTTTACATGATCGCTTTCCGCAACTTACTAAGGAACGCGCCGATCGCTATGCGATGAACTCGCAAGTAAAAACTGCAAAGGCATATGCCGAAGGAAAAATTCAACGCGATTTGATTCCAACCGCAGCTCGTAGTGCTGAACTTGGCTGGACAGTTGCTACTGCTGATGAAGCGCCACGTCCACAAACAACAATGGAAGGTCTTGCTGGACTTAAGACACCATTTCGTCCTGCAGGTCGTGTGACTCCAGGAAACTCATCTGGACTCAATGACGGAGCAACCGCTGCAATTCTTGCTAGCGAAGAGAAAGCGCTTGAACTTGGTTTAACAATTAAGGCAAAGATGGTTACCTATGCATTTGCCGGTGTTGAGCCAGAGATCATGGGATATGGACCAGTCCCTTCAACTATTAAGGCGTTAAAGCAAGCTGGGCTAAAGATTGAAGATATCGGAGCTTTTGAAGTAAATGAAGCTTTTGCGGTGCAGGTAATTGCATTCTTGGATCACTTTGGAATTGCAGATGATGATCCTCGAGTAAATCCTTACGGCGGCGCAATTGCTGTTGGACACCCACTTGCATCATCGGGTGTGCGCTTAATGCTCAATCTTGCTCGTACCTTTGAATCACAACCTGAGGTTCGTTATGGAATCACAACAATGTGTATTGGACTCGGAATGGGTGGAACAGTTATCTGGGAAAACCCAAATTTTAAGGGAGCTAAGTAATTATGAGCGCAGATATCACTCTTCCAGCTGGAGCACCTGAAGAGGTTGTTACCAATGCATTAGTTCGAGAGGTTGACCTTTCTGCATTTGGCGGTAAAGGTGTCATGGCTTTGATTACATTAGATAACGGTCTTGATCACAATCGTCCGAACACTTTCGGGGCGCAATCTGTTATGGCACTTGATGCGGCAATCACCGATGCCATCGGTCGCAACCCTGCAGCAATTGCAATTACAGGAAAGCCATTTATTTTTGCTGCGGGTGCTGATCTTTCTGCACTTTCATTCTTAAGTGATCGCAGTCAATCCCTTGCAATCGGTAAATTAGGTCATGATGTTTTCCGCCGTCTCGGTGAGTCTAAAATTCCTACCTTTGCTTTTATCAACGGGCTAGCACTTGGCGGAGGTCTTGAAGTCGGTCTGCATTGCCACTACCGCACATTGGCATCGACCGCCTTTACCGCTTTGCCAGAAGTTTTCCTTGGACTTGTTCCAGGATGGGGTGGCGCGACAATCTTGCCTAAGTTAATTGGGCCAGAGCGTGCCGTTCAGGTAATCATGCTGAATGCATTAAACAACAACACAATGATGAAGGCTAAGGATGCGCTGACGCTTGGAGTAGTTGATTCAGTATTTGAGCCAGCAGACTTCATCGAACGTTCTATCGGTTTTGCAGTTGGAGTCCTTAACGGAACAACAAAAATCGAACGTCCTGATTACAGCAACGATCCAGCGTGGGAAAGCGCACTCGCCACAGGTAAAGCTGCGGCTCTCAAGAAGTACGGTGGAGCAACAATTGCGTCTCCGATGAAGGCGCTAGAACTTATCGCTGCGGCCAAGAGCAACACATTAGGTGAAGGTTTTGATGCTGAAGATCAGGTCCTTGCTGATTTAACTATGTCTGACCCACTTCGTTCTTCTTTGTATGCATTTAATCTGATTCAGAAGAAGCGCAAAAAGGTTGAAGGTGCTCCAAAGCCAGCCCTTGCTCGCAAGGTAACTAAAGTTGGAGTTGTTGGTGCGGGATTAATGGCATCACAGTTGGCTTTGCTTTTGGTACGAAACCTTAAGTGCCCTGTCGTAATGACAGATATTGATCAAGAGCGCGCCGACAAGGGCGTTGCGTGGGTAAAGAATGAACTGGCTAAGTTAGTTGAAAAGAAGCGCATGAGCCCAGAATCTGCTGGCCGCTTAGCCCTGCTTGTTTCAGGCTCTGCCGATCAATCAGTTTTTGCTGGTTGTGACTTTATTATCGAGGCGATTTTCGAAGAGCTTTCGCTTAAGCAAGAGCTTTTCAAGAAGTTAGAAAGCATTGTCTCTGCCGAATGCGTACTTGCGACAAATACATCGTCTCTATCAGTTGAGCGCATGACTGAGGGCTTGAAGAATCCAGAGCGAGTTGTTGGTTTCCACTTCTTTAATCCTGTAGCAGTGATGCCATTGCTTGAGGTTGCTCGTACATCTACAACTGATGATGCAACTACCGCAACCGCGATTGCAGTCGGTAAAGAGCTGAAGAAGACGATGATCATTTGTAAGGATGCTCCGGGCTTTGTTGTGAACCGACTACTGACTCGTTTCATGGGTGAAGTCACCGATGCTGTCGATGAAGGCACATCACCAGAAGTTGCAGATGCTGCAATGATGGAAATTGGTTTCCCTATGTCTCCATTCCAATTACTAGATTTGGTCGGCCCTGGTGTGGCGCTGCATGTATCTAACACTTTGCATAACAATCTAGGTCCTCGCTACCGAATCTCACCAACTATGCAACGCATGGTGAAAGAGGGAGTTCGTAATTTCTACGTCAAGGGCGAAAATGGTGCGGTAAGTGCCAACCCTGTAGCGCTGGCATTGATTGAAAAGGGAACTACCCCATCGACAGCTGAACAGGTTCGTTCACGAGCACTTAAGGCGTTAGCTGAAGAAGCTCGCATGATGCTAGATGAAGGCGTTGTTACAACTCCCGCAGAAATTGATCTCTGCATGTTGATGGGCGCTGGATGGCCAATGCACTTGGGTGGAATTTTGCCGTACTTGGATCGTGAAGGAATTAGCGAATCTGTGACAGGTAAACGTTTCCATGAAAAGGGAGTTGCTTCCCTTCCATAAATCTAGGAAATCCATCCTGCAATCTGTCGCACAATTGCAAGAACGTTAGAAGTTACTCAACCAACAATGAACGAAGGACGTACTGCATGATTCCACCGTGACGGTAGTAGTCGGCCTCACCTGGTGTATCGATACGAACCTTTGCAGCAAATTTCTTATCTCCTGCGGTAACGGTTAGCTCCTTTGGAACTCCCCCATTGTTAAGTGCGGTAATTCCCGAAATCGAAAATACTTCGGTTCCATCTAATCCCAAGGTTGCTGCAGTTTCGCCATCTTTGAACTGCAATGGCAGGACTCCCATTCCGATCAAGTTGGAACGGTGAATACGTTCAAAGCTTTCGGCAATGACAGCGCGTACGCCAAGCAATGCAGTTCCCTTTGCAGCCCAGTCACGCGAAGAGCCAGATCCGTACTCTTTTCCAGCCAAGATAACTAGCGGAACACCTGCGGCTTGGTAAGCAACTGATGCGTCGTAAATCGTTCTCTGGTCGCCGTTAGCTAAGAAGTTGCGAGTAAATCCACCTTCAACGCCATCTAGCAGTAAGTTCTTGAGGCGAATATTTGCAAAGGTTCCGCGAATCATTACTTCGTGATTTCCTCTGCGTGAACCATAAGAATTGAAATCTGTGCGTTCGATGCCGTGTTCAGCTAAATACTTACCCGCTGGTGAATCCGCCTTGATATTTCCAGCTGGTGAAATGTGATCAGTTGTGACTGAATCACCAAGAACGGCAAGCACTCGAGCACCTGAAATATCAGTTACTGGTGTTGGGTTCTTTGGCATACCTTCAAAGTAAGGAGGCTTTCGAACATAAGTGGACTTTGGATCCCACTCAAATACCTTGCCAGTAGGTGTTGCAAGTGACTTCCAGCGATGATCGCCTTCAAAAACTGTTGCATAATCCTTAGTGAACATCTCTGATGAAATCGAAGAATCAATCACCGATTGGATCTCTTGTGGAGTTGGCCAGATGTCCTTGAGGAACACATCATTTCCGGCTGAATCCTTTCCTAGGGAATCAGTTTCAAAATCATGATCCATAGTTCCTGCAATTGCATAGGCAACGACAAGTGGTGGAGACGCTAGGTAGTTCATCTTTACATCTGGGCTAATGCGGCCCTCAAAGTTACGGTTTCCGGAAAGAACGGCAGTTACTGCCAGATCTGACTCGTTGATCGCCTTGCTGATTTCGATCGGAAGTGGACCTGAGTTTCCGATACAGGTCACGCAACCATAACCAACAAGGTTAAAGCCCAGCGCTTCCATGTACTTTGTAAGGTCTGCGCGATCATAGTAATCAGTAACAACCTTTGATCCTGGTGCCAAAGTGGTTTTAACCCAAGGCTTTGATTTCAACCCTTTTTCAACCGCTTTCTTTGCAAGTAAAGCCGCACCAATCATTACAGATGGGTTAGAGGTGTTTGTGCATGATGTAATCGAGGCGATAACAACATCACCATTTTTTACGCGAGTTGATCCCGCTGTCACTTCACCCTTGTTGGTTTTTTCACCGTAGTAGCTAGCAACAATCTTTTCGTAAGCCATCTTTGAATCACTTAATGAAATTCGGTCTTGTGGGCGCTTTGGGCCAGAAATAGAAGGAACGACCGTCGATAGATCAAGTTCTACTACTTGAGAAAAACGTGGTTCAACTGAAGGGTCATGCCACATTCCCTGACTCTTTGCATACTTTTCAACCAAGGCAACTTGTTCATCGCTTCGACCTGTTAGACGTAAATAGCGAAGAGTTTCTTCATCGATTGGGAAAATCGCACATGTTGATCCGTATTCAGGGCTCATATTTCCGATTGTGGTTCGGTTAGCCATCGGAACTGAAGTCACGCCTGTTCCAAAGAATTCAACAAACTTGCCTACGACGCCGACCTTGCGCAGAATCTCGGTAATTGTCAGAGCCATGTCTGTTGCAGTTGTTCCAAGCGGAAGTTCTCCAGTCAGCTTGAAGCCGACAACGCGTGGAATCAACATTGAAACTGGTTGGCCAAGCAATGCCGCCTCGGCTTCAATTCCGCCAACGCCCCAGCCAAGGACTCCGAGTCCGTTGACCATCGTTGTGTGTGAATCAGTTCCAACTACGGTGTCTGGATATGCTCGTAGCGTTCCTTCGACAGTTCGTGTCATAACTACACGCGCTAGATATTCAATATTTACTTGGTGAACAATTCCAGTTCCGGGTGGAACAACTTTAAACTCATCAAAAGCGGTCTGGCCCCAACGCAAGAAACGGTAACGCTCCTGATTGCGTTCGTATTCGATATCAGTGTTTTGCTCGAAAGAATCCTTAGTTCCAAACTTGTCTGCGATAACTGAGTGATCGATAACTAGTTCGGCAGGTGCAAGTGGATTAACTTTTGAAGGATCTCCCCCAAGATCAACGATCGCTTCACGCATTGTTGCTAGATCGACAACACATGGAACGCCAGTGAAATCCTGCATGATCACGCGAGCTGGGGTGAATTGAATTTCAGTATCTGGTTCTACCGTTGGATCCCATGAAGCTAGGGATTTGATGTGCTCAGCAGTGATGTTGGCACCATCTTCAGTACGCAGTAAATTCTCGAGCAAAACCTTGAGGCTATAAGGAAGGGTGGCCGCACCATCGATCTGCGAGATATCAAATATCTCGAAACTCTTACCCGCAACCTCTAAATTCTTCTTTGCGTTGAAAGAGTTTTTACTCATTATCTGCCTTTCGTCGATGCGCGTAACCAGCGCTCAAGATACCTCAGCACGCTCATACAGGGCAACACATTCGATGTGATGTGTCATGGGAAAGAGATCAAAAGCACGCAATTTCGCCAATGAATAACTGTGATCTTCAAGATAGGCGGTATCTCTGGCAAGGGCAGCAGGGTCACACGCGACATACACAATAGCTCGCGGATTCAACGCCGTTATCTGCGCAATTACCTCTTTGCCAGCGCCTTCACGTGGTGGATCTAGAACAACGACATCTGCAGATGTGACTCGCGGTAAAAGTTTGGCTACATCTCCGGTAGCAACAGTTATGTTTTTAAATGCAGCAAAGTTTCTGCGTGCATCCTCTGTTGCAACTTTGCTACCTTCAATCAGATCGACATGACCTTCTGGACCAACAGCGTCAATTATTGCTGCAGTAAATAGACCAACGCCTCCGTATAGGTCTAGTACATGTTCTGCTGTATTTAGTCGCGCAAATCCTAGGACTACATCCGTTAGAACTTCAGGTGCTCTGACATGACTCTGCCAAAAAGATTCCTGACTAACTTCGAGAGTTCTTACATGAACAATCTCGTGCAAAACATTTTGACCTTCGGTAATTCTGGCCTTTTCTTCACCGCGTGTTGGAGCCAAGGCGATGGTTCGCTCACCCGTACTTGATGCACTGATTTCAACTCTTACATCACCTTTGAGCGGACGTGCTGCCATTTCGGAAAAATTCATTCCCTTCACACAAATAATGCAATCATCTACAGGGGTGACCGAATGAGATCGAGATTTGTAAAAACCTAACTTTCCATTGCGATTTGTTGTCGCGATGGCGCGAGTTCGCCAACCAAGCGAATCTCCTACTTCTTCAACTTCGACGCGCAATTCTTTTTTAGCAATTCTAGAAAACTGTTCAGAGATGACATCAGATTTGAGAGTTCTCTGGTGAGCTGGTGCAATGTGCTGGAAATCGCAGCCACCGCACCCCAAGCGATGTGCATACTGGCAGGGAGGTTGAACTCTAAATTCAGAAGGGTGCGCGACCGAGACAACATCTGCGCGATTAAAGGATGAACCCGTACTTGTGATTTCAATGGTGCACTGCTCGCCGGGAATAGCGTGGCGCACAAAGATAACCGCCCCGTTATGGCGGGCAATAAAATGTCCCCCGTGCGCGACTTTTTCAATAGTGACATCGATCAAATCACCAATTTTTAGCGTTGAAATCTTGTTTGATGCCATAGAAGGAAGTTTATGGGTGTAAGTTACTTCCTGTGCACGTAGTAATCATGGGTTGCGGTCGAGTTGGTTCTTCTTTGGCCATCGAACTCGAAGCCGCTGGGCATACCGTTTCAGTCATCGACCAAGCCCGCGAAGCTTTCCGCCGCTTAGGTCCAAACTTCAAAGGTCGTACAGTCACTGGTGTTGGCTTTGATAGAGACACACTTCTAGAAGCTGGCATTCAAGAAGCTGATGCCTTTGCAGCAGTTAGTAATGGTGATAATTCAAATATTTTGGCCGCTCGTGTTGCTCGCGAAACCTATGGTGTTCATAACGTGGTCGCGCGAATCTACGATCCAGGCCGAGCAGAAATTTACCAACGTCTAGGTATTCCAACTGTTGCCACGGTCTTATGGGCAACCGATCAGATTTTGCGTCGATTAGCTCCCGAAGGTTCTCGTTCCGAGTGGCGCGATGCAACCGGAATGGTTCAGCTATGCGAAGTTCATCCTCAGGATGATTGGTATGGACGCCCAATTTTGCTCATCGATGCAATGACACCGGCTCGCGTTGCCTTTATTACTCGACTAGGTGAAGGATTAATCCCAGATGAGCACACCGTTTTGCAGCAAGGCGATCTGGTACACGTGATGGTTTCAGATAATGATGTTGCTCGTACCGAAGAAATTCTTGCAAGTAGCCCAGAAGGTGAACGTTAATGAGAATTGCAATTGCTGGAGCAGGAAATGTTGGTCGAGCTATTGCTCGCGAACTTTTGGATAATGGTCATAAAGTCCTCTTGATCGACAAGGATCCAAAGGCTTTGAAATTAGAGAGCGTGCCAGATGCTGAATGGCTGATGGCTGATGCTTGTGAAATCACATCACTCGACAACGCTCATTTGAATAACTGCCAGGTATTGGTCGCTGCAACCGGTGATGACAAGGCAAATCTTGTGACGTCGCTACTGGGTAAGACTGAATACGGTGTTCCACGTGTTGTGGCCAGAATTAATCATCCAAAAAATGAATGGCTCTTTGATTCATCATGGGGTGTCGATGTTGCGGTATCTACGCCGCGAATTATCGCCGCCCTTGTCGAAGAAGCAGTAAGTGTTGGCGATGTTGTTCGCTTATTCTCATTTAGAAAAGGTCAAGCAAACCTTGTGGAACTTACGCTTCCAGATGGTTCAGCTTGTATTGGAAAAACAGTTGAAGAAATTGAACTTCCAGAAAACGCCGCACTAGCTGCAATCGTGCGTGATGGTCGTGTAATCACCGCCAAAGCACATGATGTCTTTATCGCCGGTGATGAGCTTCTCTTTGTTGCATCGGCAGATGCCGAAGCTCAAATTAAAGCCTGCTTTATCTCTTAATTAGCAACTTTTTGTGCAGGTGGTCCGGCTTTGATGACCAACCATGTTGCATAAGCAGTAATGAAAAACAACGGATAACCCATAGCCAGATTTACCGTACCCAAGAGATTGACGTTTCCACTCTTATAAATCGGATACTGAACAGCGATTCGCAAGAAGAACATCGCAACCCACAGCCAGCTTGCTTTGATATACATCTTCTTTCGAGCAGGACTATTGCGCCACGTAAAGTTTTCTCCGAGCAATGGCCCCAAGACAAGACCCAAAATAGGCCAGCCAACAAGGTTTGCAATCAAGTAAACCGTTCCGTATCCAAGATTTGTGAGCAACTTTGGAATATAAAAATCCGTTGCATTTCCGCTGCGATTGGCAAAGTAAGCACAGATTAAGACACCGATTACTCCAGAAACTGAGTGTTGAATCGTATCTTTTTTAATCAAGCGGAAGATCGCCAACACTACGGATAAAGATAGTGCGGCCCAGATTGCGGTATTAACCTCTTTGGTGAAGTTAAATACAATCAGGAAAACTACTGACGGAACACCGGAATCAATCAGCCCTTTTTTCCCACCCAAAGCGTTAACAACTTTGTCGCGATCCTCGTCATGTTGGCTCATGCGCGTCCTGTTGACCCAAAACCATCGGTGCCACGGCCAGAACCTGGCAAATCCTTTACTTCAACAAATTCGGCACGCTCTACCTTTTGAATTACTAGCTGAGCAATGCGATCGCCCTTTTTGAAAGTTATGGACTCGTTTTGATCATGGTTAATCATGATGCACTGCAATTCGCCTCTAAAGCCCGCATCCACTGTTCCTGGAGCATTAACCATTGTCACGCCGTGCTTAATGGCTAGACCTGAACGCGGATGCACAAAAGCTGCGTATCCATCTGGCAAAGCGATTGAAATTCCAGTTGGAACAAGGGCTCTTTCGCCTGGCTTTAAGGTGATATCAATTCTAGAAACTATATCCGCACCAGCATCTCCACCTTTTGCGTAGCGTGGAAGCGGGATCGATTCATCCAAGCGCGTGATCAAAACCTGAACATTGCTCATGATTACGGATTAACCCCAAAGGTTGCATCAACATAGGCCATAAGTTCTGGCGTTTTTGCTAACTGCTCTAAGTATTCTTTAGGTGCATTATTCAAAAAGTGATCCATGCTGACAACGATAAAAAGCGCAGCTGCCTTTACTGCAATTTCACCATCAGGTGAGTTCAAACGACCTATCGCTTCGGTATAAACCTTTCGGTCTACCTGACCTGTGATCTGAGCGCTGATATGAAGTGTTGATCCCACAGGTACTGGCTTTAAGAAATCTGTTTCTAAACGCCCAGTCACCGCTGGTGCTCGCAACAACCACATGAGTTTTCCAAGTGCCTCATCAAAAGCTAAGGACAGCAGTCCCCCATGAGCAAGTCCCGGAGCGCCTTGGTGATTTTCGCTAACTGTAAATTCTGCAGTGACATCCATGCCCTGACCTGCGTATGCAACTAGATGAAGTCCAGTTGGATGAAGTTCTCCGCAGCCAAAGCAATGACCAAAGTGAGATGGAATTTTGCTACCGATTGCCGGA
>Ga0209229_10001320_pt1 | contig 10224 bp, 12 predicted proteins | sample SanBayMetagenome_FD_187466 | JGI IMG/M metagenome (GOLD analysis project Ga0209229, IMG submission 187466) | Freshwater and sediment microbial communities from dead zone in Sandusky Bay, Ohio, USA (SPAdes) (version 2) | ecosystem: Environmental > Aquatic > Freshwater > Lentic > Sediment... | reverse complement strand
TTACCCATAATTGGGCTTTTAGGCGCTAGTGGGCTGCTCAATGTAATCGTCCTTCCAACAGATTTTTGAGTAGGGGCAATTTTTACAAATACGACTTGCAGAACTTTCTGCAAGAGTTGGTCGCATAGGTGGGATACCCGATTCTAACGCCCTGATGACACTTTGACAACCTGCCAAAATATCCTCAATCAATTCTGCTTGGTAGCGGACTGAAAACTCTTTTACGTCTTGGTTTGCTTTCCACTCATAGATGAAGACACCTTCGTGGATACCAAGACAATACATGTAAAGGTTGAGTTGACGCAAGTGCGTTGGGAAAGGTTGACGAACTTTCTTCCACATGTCATTCTCGGATGTGGCGGACTTGAACGACTCGTAGTCTTCCATACGAATAGTGCCAGCGCCTACGCTCTTAATCTCAAGAATGGCACGACCCTTTTTGTCATTGATGATGCCATCAGCATGGCCCATGAGGCGGTACTCCTCATTGAGAATGGGTACTTCCGCCTGTTCCAAGATTCCAGCGTCTGTAAGCCACGTCTGCCACTTAGCGTGGATGGCATGACCCTCAGCAAAGATGTTGAGTTTTTGAAATGTAAAGGTTTCACCTTGCTTCTCATAACCCTTGATGGTGTACCAAGAAGACCGTGGGCACCAGTCCTTCTTGCAAATCTCCGAAGGGTGGAGATGTAAAGTGTCACGGGTGCTATTAAGTTGTTCCTTAATGAGTTCTTTCTCAACTACGGGAACAATACGACCTTTAGAGGTAATCAAGTTCTTGTAGTTTTTGAGATGCCAGGGTGTTTCAGTCATTGCTTGTCATTTCTGTATATTTTTGAAGTACGTTAATAATTTGTTCTTTTGTGCTTTTGTTAAAAAGGACATCCATAAGAGTTTCTGCTAACTCTTCAGAAATTTGAGCAAATTGCGTTTGACGGCGAGGTTTGTCTATCCGTTCAGAATCTTTAAAGTGGGGTTTAAACACTGAGTGGTAATAAACATAGAATGAAGATTGTTTAACGGCAAAAACTTGTTGTTCGCTTAATAAGATATTTAAAATTCGGTTTACTGCATTCCGAGTACGGTTGCTTAAACCTTCACTGTCTATGAGGTCATTTAAGTCATTAGAAGTAAGACCTTCTGGTGTTTCTTTTAATATTTCAAGCAATCTAACAGAGATAATTGAATCAGGAATATTAACGTCTTCAAGTTCTTTATACATCTTCAATCATCGCCAAAAAATCATCTTCAACAAGTACCACGTAACCACGGTTATTGAGGTCAAATTGAAGAATAGGTATGCGGTCTTCAATAATCGCACGTTGTCTTAACTCCCTTAAATCAACTTCTTTGAGCGTGATGCTCTTTGTACCCGTTGTGAACTTATTCTCAATGAGAAGTGTTTCAGAACGGACATCATTTTTGCGTAGCCAGCCAGAGCCACTACCAGCGTTACGGCTACCTTTGTAGGCATCTGCTGAACGCTTCTCTTGCTTAACAGATGTCTTGAGTATGGCTTTACGGGATGCTTTATCCTGAGCCACTAAGCATCCAATCCAAACTTTGCCCAAACTTCTGCCTTGATAGATGCTTGGAGGTCCAGGTCTTCACGGATGCCAGCGATAAGTGCATCTTTGCCCTGCCACTTTTGGTCATGGTATGAGTAGAAAGCGCCTGCACGTGTGATGATGTCCTCAGATGCTGCGATGTTCACGATGTCCTTGATGACATCAAAGTCACCAAAATGGAATCCCTTGCTATCTGCAAAGTAGAAGTCAACAACGGCTACCTGCTGGGGGCGGTAGGTCTTGTTCTTCATGGTACGAGCCTTGATTGTTTGGCCGACTGTTTCGTCTTTGTCCTTCAACCACTCGTCACGCTTTACTTCTACACGGCAGAAGTAGTGGAAGTTCTTTGCCTTACCACCTGGTGTTGTGCGGTTGTCTCCCCACATGACACCAATCTTTTCACGCCACTGATTGATGATGAGACCAGTGCATCCACGGTCTTCATGGATAAGAGAACGCTTCTGTGACTTGGACGACTTGCGGAAAAACTTACCTGTCAAACGGGCACCAAGCCCCATCGTAAATTCTTCCATGGTCTTCTCTGCCTCGTCACTTGGAACAAGTGCAGGAAGGGAGTCCAGAACAATCAAATCAATTGCACGATTGTCCATGACTTTCAAAATAAAGTCGTAAACGTTTTCCATGACGTTAGATTCAACAACCCACAAACGGTCAAGGTCTACACCAATTGCCTTGGCATACTCAGGCACATACTCTTCAGCAGCAATCCACAGAGCACAGAAATCAGGGTCTGCGGCTTGGTTAGCGGCAATCGTTTTGTATGCAAGAGCAGTCTTACCCGAAGATTCTTCACCAATGATTTCACTCCACTGGTTGACAGGCCAACCACCACCAAGCATGAGGTCGTATGCAAGAACGCCTGTGGTAATGCGTGGGAGTTCTTCTTGGACTCGTGAGCCCTGAACAACCATCTCTTCGCCATACTTCTTATTAATTGAGTTAATAAGTGACTGTAGTGTTTCGTGTGTTGCTGTTGTCATATTGGTTCCTTATCCCCAGTTTGCTTCATCGCCTTGATGGTAAATACCATTCCAGCCACATGTATAACAACGTGGTGCAGGGGCATTACCACCTACCGTTGTTCCCCCCGTTGCTTTGGTGCGACTAAATACATAGCCACCTCCGCAAGCAGGGCAGGTCATCGTATCACGGCGAGCAGCCTCACCGCCATTAGTCACTCCCATTTTTAGTGCTTCACTAAAAGATTCTGGTTGAGCAACAGGTTGTTGTTGCTGTGGAGTTTGTGTAACGGGTGCTTGTGTAGTTGGTTGCACAGGCACTTGCGTTACAGGATGTGTAAATTGCTGTCGTGGAGCAGTTGGCTTTTCTCCAGCAAGTTTCTTTGACCACCAGTCACTCATCTTCATTATCTCCAAAAGGAATTACAAAGGCTAACTTTTCTGAATCCATAATTTTATTAAGCATGGCTACACCATAAACAGTGAGTAGGCTTCTAAACTCATTTTCATCAGAATCAATCTTTCCTGTTTTTGTCATGAATTGAGTAAACCATTTAGAGGATTGCTCAATTTCTTTCAGGAGACCATAATGCAGGAAAACTGCCCACCTTGTCAAGATGTCTTCCATCTCAATTTCTTCAACATCTTCTGAGGGGCGGGAAAACCCCATGTCAGCAGCAAACTGTTGTCCCTCTACAGCGGACATCATTAAGTAGAAATTACGTTTGTCTACTTTACTCATCCCTTAGCCTCAGCCCATGTTGCAGCCATATCGCAAGATACCCGAAGAGGCACACCTTGGATGATGGTGTCATGTCCCATCGCTTTAATAAACAATTCTTGCATTTCTACTGCCTCATCTTCTGGAGCAACGGCTACTAGTTCGTCATGGACCTGTACGAGGACCTTAAGGCTTGTACCCTTAAAGGCTCGGTCAATGTCAATCATAGCCTGCTTACAGAGGTCGGCGGCTGAACCCTGGACTACGGCATTTACGGCTTGGCGCTCTGCACGGGACTTCAATTCAGAGTTCATGGAGGTAAGGTCAGGCAAACGCCTGCGCCTTCCTGTAATGGTCTCCACATAGCCAAGCCTACGACCCTGTGCAACTACCTTCTGCTTCCATTCAGTGAGACCTGAGAACTGTCGGTAGTACTCCTGAATCATGTGCTGGGCTTGCTCAAAGGGGATGCCTGTGGTGCGGGCCAACTTGCCTGCGCCACCGCCATAAGCAGTGAGGAAGTTAACGCCTTTACCAATCTGGCGTTCCTCGCTAGTTACGTCTTCTACAGCCTTCCCAAAGAGTAGAGCAGCAGCACCAGTATGAATATCAATATTATTGTTGAAGACATTGAGCAACTCCTTGTCTTGTGAAAACATAGCCATGACTCGGAGTTCAATCTGGTCATAGTCAGCCACCAACATAATCTGACCTTCAGGAGCAACGAACAGGTTACGAATGCTGGAATCTCGTGGGATGTTTTGAAGGTTAGGACCAGAGGATGACAGACGACCTGTGGCTGTGCGGTGAAGGTGGAAGGATGGATGCAAGCGACCTTGATTCAACTGTGGAATTAAGCCATCAACATAGGTGGACTTCAACTTCTTTGTTTCAGCCCAATTTAGCAACATGGTAATGGCTGGGTGCTTGTGCTCAAGGAACTTAAGACTCTCTTCATCTACAGATGGTTGACCTGTAGCGGTTGTCTTGTGGGGCTTTAGGGCAAGACCACCCTCACGTTTGTTGTTAAACAAAAACTGTTGCTTGTGTTTAGTTGAGTCAGGGTTAAAACCAATAGGTGTGTAATCAGACAAGTCAAGCAAGATGTGTTGCAACTTGTCGTCAAGTTCTTTACCAAGGCTTACCAACTGGCGCTCATTGACAGGGATTCCATTATTTTCCATGTGCATCAAAGTCTCAAGAACTTGAGAATCCTGATAGAAGCAACGTAGCAGACCTTCATGGTTGCAAATCTTGGGCCAAAGTCGTTGGTGCAGTAACCATGTCCAACGAACGTCAAGGTGGACGTAGCGCACCGCCTTGTCGTAAGGAACTAGGTCAATGACCTTACCCAACTTACCGTCACGAGCGTAGGCATCATGCTTGTCATAGTTCTTCATGATGAGGTTTTCAAGTGAGTAAGACATTAAATTCTCGTCCACAAGGTGCTGCATCAACATAGTGTCGGCATACGGCCCTACGGGAATATCACCACCGTAGTACTTGCTGATGGAGCGAGCATCAAACTTTACGTTCTGACCAATCTTCACAAGAGCCTCATCAAAGAACAAAACTTTGAGAGCACGGAATACATCGGCTTTGTTTAACTGCTCAGGGGCATCCGCATAGGTAGCAGGTACTACATACTTAGCCTTAGCCATGGACTCTTGCCCATTCTTGAGAACCTTGCGGTAACCAGGGGGTGGTGTGGTTGTACCGTCACCAACCTCTTCTGGTGTCAACATGACACCACGCTTGTGACCCATGGGGATTGCCCATGACTTACCAGCAGTGGCTAGACCAATCCAAAAGACTTCGTTGCGTAAAGGGTCAAGTGCCAGAGACTTTCTGTATTGTGCCTCAAAGTTTTCACGAGCACGGTTTGCAATCTCAGGACTTGGGTTCTTCAAAGTAGAAAGATGGTCTTTCCAATCTTGAATCATGACCTCTTCTACATCAGGGTGTCTCTCCAGAACCCCACGGGTTTCCACGTCAAAAGCAAACATGCCAACGTTGCGAATCTCGTCCACAACGTTGGCAAGTTCGGCAAGACTTGAAATGACGTGGGGTGTTGGCCCCACAGACATTACGCCTCTTCCGCTGCGATTGAAATAAGGTCTGAGCGGTTTGGAATCTGAATGATGTCGGCTGTGTAAGCCTTTTCAGACCAGTATGAGTGGTCTGCATCTGTGAAGGAGTTGATACCCCACTCTTCAAGGTCACGGTCACGGACCAACTGGTGAGCGGTTGCGCTGGTAGCGCCCTTACCAGTCTTGCTGACTGCCCAGAAGTGCTTGGACAATGGACCAGTGCGAGGGTCATTGTGGAAGTTCTTCAACTGGTCAATGACACGAGGACCAACTTCGTAAGAACGAAGTGCGTGGTTACCATCAGAGGCAAGGAGCACAACGTTGAAAGCAATGCGAATGGATGGGCGGTTGCCTGCGTCACAGAGTGGGCACTCGTCAAACTCACCGATGCAAACAAAGGACTTCTGACCTTGGCGCTCAACCCAGTGCTGTCGCCACGATGCGTATGGCTCATCGCTGAGGAACTTAATGATGATGGGCTCGTCCTCAATACGGAGGCGAGTTGCGTAAGGGGAGTCTGCATCTTTTACAGCAGAGACACCTTCCCATCCCGAACGGATAATGCGGCGAGCAGCGGGCGCTGTCGCTACGGGTGCTGGTGCAGAAGTTGGAACTTCCGCTTCTTCGTCAAAGTCGTGTGACATTTCTTTACTTTCTTTATCTTGGCCAGTTGTTTTTTATGTGTTGTTTGGCTGACTCCCATTGAGCCTTCAGTGGGTCATCCAGTTGGTATTTTTCCACAGTATCAATGATGAAGTCAAGTTGCCTCAGACTATAAAGTCTGTGTCCTTTAGGTTCCTTTCCTGGCAGTTGGGAACCTTCGGGAGGTGGTGTGCGGAAGTTAGCCTTTGGCAAGATGCCTCGGTACTCCCACATACGGATGGTGCTGGCTTTGCGACCTAACGCTTTACCAAACTCTCCAACCGTAAAAAATTGCTGGGCTTCATCGTTAATGATGAAGACCTTTGATTTTGCTCCATTGTAGCGGTCAAAACCATGGGTAGCAACTTTCTTTTCAACCAATTTGTTTTTAGGTGGTGTCTTTCCAGGAAAGTTTGGAAGGTCACCAAATAAATCCAATGGGTCTTTCATGCCTTGAAAGCCCACGTTTCTTTTTCAATGTAAAACTCTTGAATAGTTTCTGCAACGTCTTCGTTTTCCCAAGCAAGGGCAAGCAGTTTGTCTTCATCAAGCATTTCTACAGTTCGCTTCAAATCATCCCAGCGACCAGTTTCATGGGCCCAGTTATCTGCGGCACCCTCATCAAAGGAGCGACTGACTCGGCGCTCGTACTTCAATTCAAGGGAACCAACCTTGAGCCACTTGTGACCCTTGTCGTCCTCAAAACCTTGTTCCTTAATTGCTTCAATAAGTTCAGCCTTCATTTCGTTCTGACGCTTAGTCAAAAGGTCAATGGCTTCTTTGGACTTCTTGAATTCTTGCGCAAGTCGTTCGTAGTAATCAATTGGTTTGTTCATATTTATACCTCTGAGTTGTTCATGAAATCTGTTAGCGACCCCACGTTAAGTTCAAACTTACCATGACTGTCATACCCCTTGTCAATAAAAGCGCCATTAATTCCTCTTTTTTGTTGGAGCATTTCGTACTGACGCTCCTCAATGGAACCCTTCATTACGAATGAAGTAATTGTAACGTGGGGGTGTGTTGAAGATAGACGGATGATGCGGGCATCTCTCTGGTCTAGTTTTCCTGCTGACCAGGGGAGGTCGTAGGAGATAAGGTAATTAGCATTCGGTAGGTCCACTCCATATCCACCTGCGTCTGAAGATAGAAAGAGACGGACATTTGGGTCCGCAGCGAAACGCTGTTTTGCGGTGTCTCGCTCTTCCGCAGACATTCCTCCCATAAAGAGAACGCTTTCAGAAAGTCCCTTCGTTGCTTCCTTGATAAGCCGTAGGTTCTTCTTAAAGAATGAGAATAGAACCACTTTGTTATTCGGGTCTTCATTAAGAACATCCTTAATGTACTCAAGCACTGCATCCAATTTAGGACTAGTGGCGGACTTGGTCAACCAACCATGCGCAATTACATGGGAAGCGTACTCACTACCTTCAGAGGTACTTGGGTCAAGGTAGTTCTCTGCGGAGTCAAACACAAGGCTGGGGTTATCACAAAGCATACGAAGAACGGTGAGGCGGGACATAATCTGACCTTGGGCCTCTCCGCCACCACCACTGTTGTAATGAGCCCACAAGTCAAAACCTTTACCGTATTGGTTGACAGCCGACTGGAGTTCCTGAAGAAGGTCGGCAGCAATCATGCGATAAGCCTTGCCACCTGAAGCATCAAACTGAACAGGGATTACTTGATTGATGACCTTTGGCAATTGGTCTTGGATGTCTTCACGGGTACGGCGTACCATGACATCCCCGATTGTCTTATTAAGTTGTTGCAAGTTTCTGTAACGGACAGGCTTACCGTAACTGTCACGGACAATAAAAGTGTTGTCAAAGATGTCAAACCGTCCAAGAATGTTTGGGTTAACAAACTGCATAATTGAGAACAATTCCTCAGGTCGGTTCTCAATTGGTTGACCTGTCAATGCAAAACGGTAATGGCAGGTTTTACCCAACCTCTTCAGCAACTTGGAACGCTTGGCACTAAATGATTTTATGATTGTCGCTTCGTCAATAACCATTGCATCAAAGGCCGCTTTTTTAAACAAGGGTTCATCATGAATAAGCATTTCAGGGTTGATGATGGTGTACTGAGCATTGCGGGACAATCGCCAAAGTGCTTCACGTTCTTTGGGAGTACCGTCAATTACAACCGCACGAGAAGTAGTGAACTTCTTAATTTCACGAAGCCACTGATACTTTAGGGACGAAGGAACTACAACAACAATGCGGTCAATGTCGCCAGCATCTAGAAGGGCTTCAACAGCCGAAAGCGTTGTGGGGGTTTTACCTGCACCCATAACCATGGCAAGAAGTATTTGACCACGGTCAACCATCTTGTCACGGGCTTCTTGTTGGAAGGGATAGAGAGTTCCTGTAAATGTCATTTAAACCACTTTGGGATAGCGGAGGCGGTGGAGATGGCGTGAGCAATCTGTTCGTTGGTCATGTCACCAATGTCTTTAACATCAGTACCATCATAGTTTAACCAAAGCACACCCTTGCGGAACCTTGGTAAAGATGAAAACAACTTTTGAGAAGCCTTGAGACCTGCTTCGTCATTATCCATTGCCACGATAAGACGGTCAGCATACTGTTCCAACATGTTGATTTGGGTATCACTAATTGCAGCGCCAAAACTGGCGAGACCTTGAAACTCAGAACCAACGCTGGTCAGACGCACAACGTCAAGGGGGGACTCTAGAAGAACAGCAGTGCCTCCCTTAAAACGCTCAATACCAAACAAAGTCTCGGACTTCTTTACACCCACTGGAAAGTTGCGAACCCACCCTGACTTTTTAGATTGCCACCCCAACAAGTTTCTGTCACGGGTAAACAATGGGAGAACCCAACACTCATTCTTTGTATCCCAGCGCACTGCATGCACTTTGCAGGCTTCTGCTGTTAAGTGTCGTTTGCTCAATTCTTCTTCTGGGATGTCATCAAACTTTGAGTACTGAACTACGTCTGCTTCTTGTTTGTAAGTAACTTGAGGCATTGTCAAACGCTCAAGGCCCATAGTTGCAACAGTGGCGTAGTAGTCGTAAGCAGGTTGGTCAGAACCTGTGAGGTCTTGTACAAGCCCCATCAAAGAACCACGAGCACCACAAGAAAAACAAATCCATGCACCAGTAGTTGCATTCATAGACCACGAAGGGGACCCATCTGCTTTACCAGTTCTTGCAATGTGTACAGGACAACGTCCACTAATCTCACGCTCACCTACATTGGTGACTTCAACACCAACAGAAAGAAGAACGTCTACAAGACTAGTAGTACCAGTTACCGCTACTGTCATCTTCATCTACTTCCGTAAAGTCCATGTTCTCCCAGTCCCACTTAATACGAACCTCACCCTTAGGTGCGGTACGAGCAAGCAACACTCGGATGATTGCTTGGTCATCAATGTCTGGGTCTGATTCAACACCTAGCACCAAGTCAGAGTCTTGCGCAAATGATGATGTGTAACCAATTGCATCGGCAGTTACTTGGCGAGTTTTCTTGTTACCCAACTTCCATGACAACACCTGCGTTGTAATGATGATGGGAATATCAAAACGCTGTGCAAGGCGCTTGAGTGAGCGTGTGATATTCGTAAGAGCCTGTGGACTTCCTTTAGGCTCACCCTGCTCATCGTCCATCAAATAAACACCGTCAACAAACAGAACGCTTGGGCGGTACTGCTGAACTTTGCCTGTCAAAGCGGACACTGTAGTGAGTGATGAAGTATCTTCGGTCATCACAAACGGATGCATGTTCTTTTGAAGACGCAGTGCCTTTTCCAACTTCTCCATGTCTTTCTGAGACATGTCGCCACGCAAGATGCGAGTGTGTGAAACACCTGAGAGCAGAGCATCATAACGAGCAGTCTGTTCTTCAATACTCATTTCAAATGAAACATACATTGGTGATGTGCCATGCATGTGAGCGGCACTTGCCATGATGAGTGTCATAAGCGATTTACCTTTTTTGGCTTCACCAACAAATGTAATCAACTGTTGTGGGCGAAGACCTGCGGTGATGCGGTCAAGACCAGTGAACCCTGTTGGGATACCACGCAAAGAGTTTGGTGTGTTGCGCATCTCTTCATAACGAGCAAGACGTTCTTCCCAGTTAGTGATGATGTCAACGTCACGAAGGTGTGCAGTTTCTGTACTGGCCCGTTGTAACCCTGCTGAAAGTTCTTTGTACGCTTCTTCAATAAGATTGTTATTGAGAGCAGGCATT
>Ga0209229_10001319_pt1 | contig 10227 bp, 4 predicted proteins | sample SanBayMetagenome_FD_187466 | JGI IMG/M metagenome (GOLD analysis project Ga0209229, IMG submission 187466) | Freshwater and sediment microbial communities from dead zone in Sandusky Bay, Ohio, USA (SPAdes) (version 2) | ecosystem: Environmental > Aquatic > Freshwater > Lentic > Sediment | place... | reverse complement strand
ACGTGTCGGTGCGGGCCAACGCCTCCGATCAGGAGGTCTCGTTCCCGCAGGTGATGCGGCCCCACGGGATCACGGTGCATCCGGCCCCGAGCCGACGGGTGGTCGTGGCCTGGCAAAGCCCGATCACGGGGCGAGTGCGGATCGAGGCGGCCGTCCAGGATGCCCACGACTTCTGCGGCAACGGCTTCACCTGGCGGCTCGAACGGCGGCGGGGCTCGGCCCGGCAGGCGCTCGCCCAGGGGGCGGCGAACGCGGAGCGGCAGGCGGCCGGCCCGATCGAGGTTCCCGTGCAGGACGGCGACATGATCACCATCGCCATCGGCGCGCGGGATGGCGACCACGTCTGCGACTCGACGGCGGTCGACCTCACGATCACGTCACTCGATGCCCCGGCCGACGCTGCGGCAGTGTGGGATCTGGCCCGCGACTGCTCCGCCGATCTGCTCGCGGCCAACCCTCATGCCGATGCCCACGGACGGCCTGGAATCTGGCACTTCGGCAGTGAGCCCGACGCGATCGCCGACGAAGCTGTGCTGGTCGAGGGTTCGACGCTCGCCCGCTGGTTCTCCGGTCCTGCCGCCGACCGCCCGGCTCTCGCCCGTGAGCTCGCCGCACAGCTCGCCCAGCCGCAGGCCGATCCGGCTGATGGCTCGCCCGATGCGCTGCTCGCCCGGAGCCTGACCGCAGCCACCGGCCCGCTGCTCACGCGGCTCCTCGACGAGGGCGTGCGCGGGGCCGAGCCGGTTCCGGGCCCGGCGGGCGGGCCGCTCGTCGGCCTCGATCCGGACGGGTTCGGGCGGGCTCCGGACGGCATCGCCCCGCCCGCGATCGGGCCCGACGACCTCTGCGTCCGTGCCCCGCAGGCGTTCACGATCGAGATCCCGCGGTCGCTCGCCGCCGGCTGGGAACTCGTCACGACCGCCGCGCTTCCCGCCGGCGCCGGCCCGCAGGCGAGCGTGCAGCCGTGGGTCGGCCTCGGGCCGGCTCCGTCCGTCGAGTGCTCGGCGGCAGCCGCCATCGTCACGGCGGATCCGTCGCCCGCCCACGACCGCTTCACCCGGGCGTTCGCGGAGTTTCGTGATCTCTTTCCCAAGGCCCTCTGCTACGCCCGGATCGTGCCCGTGGACGAGGTGGTCACGCTCAACCTCTTCTATCGTGAAGACGACCACTTGCGCCGGCTGATGCTCGACGACGCCGAGGTGGCCCGGCTCGACCAGCTCTGGGACGAACTGCTCTTCGTCGCCCGGGAGCCGTTGGAGTTCGAGGACGTGTTCGAGCAGCTCCGGGCCTACGCCACGCAGGGCCTGCCCGACCTCGTCGTGGCGTTGGACCTGATGCAGCCCGCGATCACCGCGCGGGCCGAGGCCTTCGCGAAGCGGCTCGTGGAGGTGGAGCCGCGGCACGTCGATGCCCTCGTGGGATTGGCCGGCCGGGCCTTTCGCCGGCCGCTGCAGCCCGACGAGGAATCCCGGCTCCGCACGCTCTACGACACCCTGCGGCACAAGGATCTGCCCCACGAGGAGGCGATCCGCACGGTGATCGCCCACGTGCTCGTGGCGCCCGAGTTTCTCTACAAGCTCGAGACGCCCGGCCCCGGCACCGAAGCCGGGCCGGTCGGCGACTTCGAACTGGCGACGCGGCTCTCCTACTTCCTCTGGTCGTCGCTGCCCGACGCGGATCTGCTGGCGGCCGCCGCGAGCGGACGGCTGCAGGATGCCGAGGTCCTGAGGTCGCAGACGCGGCGGATGCTCGCGAGCCCGGCCTCCCGGCGGCTGGCGGAGGAGTTCGGCACGCAGTGGCTCCACGTGTATGGCTTCGCGACGCTCGACGAGAAGAACGCCGAACTGTTTCCCACGTTCGCCGGCCTGCGGGCCGACATGGAGGAGGAGACGGTTCGGCTTCTCGACGACTTCTTCAAGCACGATCGCTCGATCCTCTCGCTGATCGACGCCGACCACACCTTCCTGAACGAATCGCTCGCCGCCCATTACGGGATCGAGGGCGTCACCGGACCGGAATGGCGGCGGGTGGATGGCGTGCGGCGGCACGGCCGGGGCGGGATTCTCGGCCTCGCGACCACGCTCTCGACGCAGGCCGGCGCCTCGCGCACGAGCCCGATCCTGCGGGGCAACTGGCTCTACGAGACGATCCTGGGCGAGAAGCTGCCGAAGCCGCCGAAGGACGTGCCCCAGTTGGCCGAGACCGTGCCGCAGGGCCTCAGCGAGCGGCAGCTGATCGCGCTCCATTCGGAGAACGCCGCCTGCGCCAAGTGCCACCGCCGGATCGACCCCTTCGGCTTCGCGCTCGAGGAGTTCGACGCCATCGGCCGGCACCGCACCACGGACGCCGCCGGCAACCCGCTCGACGTCACGGCCACCCTGCCCGACGGGGCCACGCTGGTCGGCCAACAGGGCCTGCGGGACTACCTGCTCGGGCCGCGCCGCGACCAGTTCGTGCGGGTCTTCTGCCGCAAGCTCCTCGGGTATGCGCTGGGTCGGGGCGTGCAGCTTTCCGACGAGCCGCTGCTCGACGAGATGGTCTCCCGGCTCGCCGCCGCCGACTACCGCGTCTCGGTCGCGATCGACGCGATCGTCTCGAGCCCCCAGTTTAGGTCGATCCGCGGCCGCGACGCCGCCGATGACGCCACGTGACCCCTTCCCCGTGACAGGAGCCCTCCGATGAAAGGCCTGCTCTCCCGCCGCACCATGCTCCGCGGCCTCGGTGTCTCGATGACGGTGCCCTGGATGGAGTCGCTCACCGTGGCGGGCGAGCCGGCGGTGGCGGGCGCCGCCGCCGCGGAGCCGCCGACCCGCCTGGCGGTGCTCTTCACCGGCAACGGCTTCCATTCGAAGGAGTGGTGGGCCGAGGGCTCGGGCCGGGAGATGAAGCTCGGCAAGGTGCTCGAGCCGGTGGCCGATTTCCGGGAGAAGCTGCTGCTTGTGAAGGGCCTCTACAACGAGCAGGCCTGCAAGGGCAACATCCACTCGTCGCAGACGGGCAACCTCCTCTCCGGCGCCCCGCTGGCCTCCGGCGGCGAGATCCGCTCGGGCACGAGCTTCGACCAGCACCTCGCCCAGACCTACGGCCGGGGCACGAAGGTGCCCAGCCTCGTGCTGGGCTGCGAGAAGAGCAATCCGAGCGTCCACAAGAACTACTCGATGCTCTACAGCTCCCACATCTCCTGGAGCAGCCCGACCACGCCCACGCCGCTCGAGATCTACCCCGCCCTGGCCTTCGACCGGCTCTTCAAGGACGACTCGCATGCCGGCGACGTGAGCGTGCTCGACGCCGTGCTCGAGACGGCCGACGACCTCCGCCGGCGGATCAGCGTGGCCGATCGGCGGAAGCTCGACGAATACCTCGACAGCGTCCGCGACGTGGAGTCGCGGATCGAGGCCGCCGGCCAAAAGGGGGAGCTGCAGGGCTGGCGGCCAGCGCTCGAGAAGCCCGACATGCCGCGGCCGGCGGACGGGATCCCGCAGGACATCGCCGAGCACATGCGGCTGATGTGCGACATCCTCGTGCTCGCGTTCCAGACCGACACCACGCGGATCGTGACGCTCAAGCTCAACAACGACCACTCCGCGCTGCGGTTCCCGAACCTCGAGCGGGTGGAGCAGCCCGGGCAGGCGATCGACCACATGATCCACCACCTGCTCTCCCACACCGACGGCCGCGACTGGCTGAAGGTGAATCAGTTCTTCACCGAGCAGCTGGCCCACGTCGCCCGCCGGCTCGACGCGATCCAGGAGGGGGAGCGGACGGCCCTCGACAACTCGCTGATCCTCTACTGCTCGAGCATGATGCACGGCAACCACGACAACTCCCAGTTGCCGGCGGTGGTGCTCGGCCGGGCGGGCGGCAGATTGGAGACCGGTCGCGTGGTCGACTACGCCGGCAAGCCGGACCGGCAGATGTGTCGGCTCTACCTCTCGCTGATGGAGAAGATGGGCGTGCGCGAGCGCTCCTTCGGCGACGCCACGGCCCCGCTCGACGAGGTCTGACCAAGGGACTGAGGATGAAAAACCACAACCACCGATGCCTTCCTGCTCTTTGCGGCATCGCCGCGGTGTTTTGCATCGCCATGCTCGCGCAGGCGGAGAATCCGGCAACCGCCGTGCGGCCGCGGCTGAGCCTCGACGGCCAGTGGCAGTTCCGGCTCGACCCGCAGCGGGAGGGCGAGGCTGGGAAGTGGTTCGAGCCGGGGGCGGAGTTCCCGGACGTGATCAAGGTGCCGGGGAACTGGCAGGCACAGGGGTTCGGCCCGCAGATTCGGCTCATCCGCCACAACTACCAGGGCGTCGCGTGGTATCGCCGCAGCTTCGACGTGCCCAAGGACTGGGCCGGGCGACGCGTCTGGCTGCGGTTCCAATCGGTCTGCAACCATGGCGAGGCCTACGTCAACGGCCGGCACGTCGGCCGCATCGAGACCTTCATCAGTCCCTACGAGTTCGATGTGACCGACCGGATCCGCTTCGGCCAAGAGAACACGGTGGCGGTGAAGGTGGACTCGGGCAGCACGGAGAAAATCGCCCGGGAAAACCTGAACCTGGGGGACCCCGCCAGTGCGAATGGCTACGTGGGCATGATTCAGTATTTTGCCAAGTGGGGTGGAATCATCGGCCGCGTCGAACTGCTGGCCCGGCCCAGCCCGTCGCTGGAGGAGTTGGCGATCCGGGCGGACACGGCGGGCCGCACGGGCCACGTCTCCTTCGAGGTTCAGCGGCCGAAGGCGGGGCCCGCATGGACGGGGCGGGCCCGGGTGGAGATCGCGCCCGTGGCGGGAACGGAGCAAGCCTGGAGCGGCGAGGCCGATGTGCGTCTGGCCGATGGCGCGACCCGCAGCGAGCCCGTGCGGCTGGCGATCGCCATGCCGGACATGCGCTGCTGGACGCCGGACGATCCGTTTCTCTACCGGGTGCGGGTGACGCTGACCGACCGACAGAAGAAGGAACTGGACTCGGTCGTGGACCGCACCGGGATGCGCGAGTTTGCCGTGACCAACAACGGCGGCGCGTTTCTCCTCAACGGGAAGCCGCAGTTTCTGCGCGGCGTGGGGTACGACAGCATCGAGCCTGTCACCGGCACGCCGCTGCCGGACAAGCAGATTTACATCGAACGGCTGCGGCATCTGAAGGACCTCGGCTTCAACTGCGTCCGCTTTCTCGCACACACGCCGGTGCGGGAGTTTTTCGAGGCGGCCGACGAGGTCGGCATGCTGGTGCAGAGCGAAGGCGAATGGTTTCTGGGGTTTGTCACCGTCATGAGCGACTCCACGTCGCGGCTCCTGACGGAGCAGGTCGCTCGGCTCATTCGGGAACACCGCAACCGCCCGAGCTGGTATGCCTTCAGTTGCATGAACGAGGGCGGCTTCCTCAATGCCGAGGATGCCAAGGCCAAGCAGGCCTACTTCGATAGCGCGTACGAAACCTTCAGGACGCTCGATCCCACCCGCTTCTTCCTGGCGTCGGATGGCGGCAGCGACCTGTGGCCCACCGACATCATCTCCGGCCGGGGCGAGATGAACCGGGCGCACGAGACCGCCCCGGCCCGGCCGCCGGAGCAAGTGTTTGGCGGTGAGTTCGAGCATTTTGCCTATTTCCGCCGGGCCCTCGCGGAGGCCGACATGGCCCGGCTCGCGGCCGCGTCGCCGGCCGATGCGAACGCCGGCGAGGCGATCGCGGCCCTGGCCCCCGACGGGCATTGGCGAGGCGCGGAAGTCTCCACCGGGGCCGACCTCGGCGACCGTGCCGATGCCCTGCTCGCGAAGGCGGGCGCCCCCTTCAGCGCGGGCATCTGGATGAAGCCGAAGGGGTTTGCTGCGGGCGACTTCGGCACCGCGTTTTCCTTCGGTGCGGCCGACACGGGACGAGGCCTGATCGTCAGCCTCGACGGTTACGGAGGCCGCGGGCAGGTGCTGGTCGGGCGCTACAACCACAACATCCTCACGTCCACGAAGGCCGTCTCGCCGGGTGTGTGGAGCCACGTGGGTGTCACGTTCGACGGGACGACGCTGCGGCTCTTCCTCGATGGCAAGCCGGCGGGCGAGGTCGCCACGGACTTGCCGATCGCGCCCCTCGACGTGAAGGTCGGGCGACTGATCGACCGGCCGCTGCGCGGGGCGGCGGACTACCGCAGCCGGCCGCACGTCTGGCATGAGTTCAACCAGACTTATGTCGGTCCGTTGGCCGACCTCGAGAAGGAAAAAAAGCTCGCCGGCGGCATCACCAGCCAGGAGCGCAACCTCCTCGAACGGCACCGCGCCCGGATCACAGCGCTGGGGCTGCTCGACCGCTACGCGGCGCTGCGGAAGATCTCGGTCGCCTCGTACCACGACTATGTGAAGCAGGCCTTTGAAAGCGCCCGCCGAATGCCCGCCCTCGACGGCTACCACTGGTGGGTCGTGAGCGACATCCCGGCCGGCTTCGAGGGCGATCTCACCGATTTAGGCATTTTGGACATCGTCTATCAGCCCGAGAAGTTTCCTGATCCCGCGGCACTGCTGCCCTTCAACAGCGCGTCGGTGCTCCTCGTGGACGCCGACGTGGATCAGCGGGTGCTGGCGGCCGACGAACAGAAAAGCGTGGGCGTGATGCTCTCGCACTACGCCGCCGCGCCCGTGAGGGATGGCCGGCTGCACTGGGAGCTCAAGGAAGGCGGCCGTGCCGTGCAGCAGGGCGTGATCGAGGGCATCGCCGCCGCGGCGGGCACAGTGACGAGCCTGGGAAGCATCGAACTGGGGCCGGTGGGGGGCGACGCCGCGCGCGAGCTGGTCCTGGAGACGCGGCTGGAATCCGCCGCGCTCAACCAAACCAACGCCTGGAAGTTCTGGGCATTTCCCCGGCAGAAACGGGCCTTCGCCGACGGCGGCATCGCCAATCTCACCGGTGCAGCCGCGCTCGACGAACGCTATGCCACCGGGGGCCGCACCGCGCTCGACGGCGCCGCGGTGGCGCTGGCCGACCGCGTCACCCAAGAGCTACTGGCGTTCGTGTCCGCCGGCGGCTCGGCGATCCTCGTCGAGCGAAATCCGGATCTCTCCGCCCGCACCCGGCCCGAGGTGGGGTCGCCGCACCATCCTCCGGCCTGGAATGGCAGCCGGATCCTCACGCAGTCGGTTCCGCTGCCGTTCTGGCCCCGGTGGATCCGCTGCAATGGGAACTTCGTGGAACGCCATCCCGCGCTGGAACACTTTCCGCACGGGGCGTCACCCGACTTCCAGCTGGCCCGCCTCTACGGGGTTCACGTCCATGCCGCCGACCTCTCCGACCCCGTGCTGAAGGCGAAGCTGCGGCCGATCGTGTGGGGGCTGAACCTCGAAAACTCGAAGACCCCCGTGCCCGAGTTCATCAACGCCCAGGAGTTCTTCCGCGGGGCGGCAATCGGCGAGGCCCGATTGGGCCAAGGACGCCTGATCCATTGCGGCCTGTGGCTCGTCGATGGTGTCGAACGCGGCCTGCTGGAGGCCGGCTACCTGCTCGATTGCCTCGTGGACGACGCACTCTCGAACAAGCCTGCCGACCTGCCGCTTCTCACGAACGAGGAAGCGGATCAGGTATTCCGCATCGAAAACCTTCCGGCGAAAAAAACCTAACCCCACCCCATGTCACCTCGCACGATCAGCCTCGCTCTCATCACCGCATGCGGCCCTCTCCTGGCCGCAGAGCCGCCGTCCGCCCCACTCGATCCGGCGGCCATCGCGGCGGATCCGGTCCGTTATTTGGAGAACGACCGGCTGAAGCTCGGCATCGACCTTCGAGCGGGCGGTGCGGTCACCTACCTCGAGGACAAGCGTCACAAGAGCGGCAACATGGTCAACAGCTTCGACTGGGGCCGCCAGATTCAACTCTCCTTCTACTCGGGACCGCAGCCTTTCATCGGACCGAATGGCGAAGCCCCCGACCCGACCTGGGCCGGACTGGGGTGGAACCCAGTTCAGGCCGGCAGCGTGGCCCGCGTGCCCTCGCGGACGACCGCGTTCGAGCGTGGGGATGACTTCATGCGTGTGCGCTGCATCCCCATGCAGTTCTCCCATGCCAACATCCCGGCAGACTGCGACTTCGAGGCCACCTACCGGCTTCTGGGTGACAACGCCGTGGAGATGCGCGGCCGCATCATCAACCGGCGGCTCGACAAGACGCAGTATCCAGCCCGCAGCCAGGAGATGCCCGCGATCTACACCAATGGCCCTTGGTATCGCCTAATCACGTATCTCGGTGATGCCCCCTTCACTGAGGCGCCGCCGACCACGATCGTCGGCAAGGACGACGTCAAAGGCTGGCCGCACACAGCGTGGGCCAAGTGGCATGCACCGGAGCATTGGGCCGCCCTCGTCAACGAGGAGGGCTGGGGCGTCGGCCTCTTCCAACCCGAGACGTGTTCCTTCGGCGGGGGCTTTGCGGGAGGCAATGAACTCAAAGGCACGGGCGGACCGCAGGACTGCCAGACAGGCTATCTCACGGCCGGAGCCATGCGCATCCTGGATCACAACATCGACCTGGCCTACACCTCCCACATCATCGTCGGCACGCTCGAAGAGATCCGTGCCCACGCCGGCGCGCAGCCGCGTCAACCACTCGCCTGGAAGTTCGCCTCCGACCGCCTCGGCTGGATCTACGACAACGCGACGGATGCCGGGTGGCCGATTCACGACGGGCTGAAGATCACCCACAAGGCCGCTCCGCGTGGCACGATGATTTCCGATGAGATCCACTGGCAGGCCGCAGACGCGCCGATCCTGGAGATCGAAGCTGCCTTCACCGCGGCGACACCGACCGTCCAGGTGGATGTGGAGATCCAGCCCTTTGAACCCGCCGACCGCACCGACTTTCCCGCCTGGGAGGTGCCCAGTCCCGCCATCATCGAAGAAACCGCCCGCAAGAAAAAAACCTTCCCCTCCTCCCCGCCCATCATCATCCCCCTCACCGTGCCGGGCGACGGACAACCGCACACACACGGCCTGAAACTCTCCGAAAACCCAGCCTACCGGGGCGCCATGAAACAACTCCGCCTGCACCTGCCCGCCACCGATGGCACTGCCGATGTGCGCCGCATCGAACTGCGTCGCTGAATGACCTGCCTCCACTGATGGAACGAGTTTCTATCAAGAGCTCGTGGATAGGAACCTATCCTTGAATTGACTCAGGAGACTCTGCGACTGTACTCATGACATGAGTCAGCGGCTTCACGGGCCACGCCGATGTCGGCGGCGTTTTCGGCGCCAAAGTTCGCGATGCTGCTGAACGTGGATGTCGTATTGATGAGCGTGTACGTGCCGTCGCCGACCGCGACCCAGTCGATCGGCAAGCCGTCGGCGTTCACGAGGCTTGCCACGCTGAAGGAGTTGTCGAGCGTCACGCTCCCGGCCACGTCGAGCGTCGCGCTTGGATTGAAGACGAACAACGCACCGGCCGGCAGCCCGAGATTGCCGGCGAGTGAACCGTCGCCACCGAATCGGGCGGCATTGGCGACCGTGACGGCTCCCAGGCCGCTATGCGCTCCATTGATGAGCAGCCCACCGACGTCCTGCCCCCCATCCGCCGCCCGACCAAGAGTCACCCGTCTGGAAGGTGACGGTGTTGCCGTTGGTGATGCCTACGGCAACGCCGTCGGTCGGCACGCTCGCGGGATTCCAGGTGCTGGTGGAGTTCCAATTGCTGGTGGCCACCGAGTTTCTCTGGGCAAGTGCGGTGCCAGAGAAGGCGGCGATGCAGAGCAGTGCGAGGCCAGCGACGACCGTGGAACGATTCTTGATTGAACCCTTCCGCGAAAGTTAAAGCGACCGCGAGAATCCCAACCCCAACTTCTATCGAGTCCAGTGCGACGCAGCGTCGCCACCATCGTTCAAAGCGATGAGGGGCAGAATTTTTTCGCACCTCGTTTTCGTTGCAGACGAGCCCCCACCGCCTCAATCCTCCCACAAGGGAGGGGGGTCGCCAGCCCAGAGCGACGGGCACGGGCGGCCGTTGCAGGCTGGAATCGCCACGGGCGGGCCGCGGGAGCCGTCAGGCACAGAGTCAGACGTCATGGTGGAGGCAAGCCGCTGATCGCGCCGACGGCCTGCTTCGACGCTGCCCGGCGGTATCCTAGGAATCGCCTTGGAGACACCGGCCGCGATGAGCATGCGTTGTACGAACTCCGTCGGCGCCGGTCGCCATGAAACGGTCGCGTGCAGTCGCATGCGGGGACGTTCGAGGCCAGTCGTTGCGGGCGCGACCGCCGCGCTGG
>Ga0209229_10001316_pt1 | contig 10235 bp, 9 predicted proteins | sample SanBayMetagenome_FD_187466 | JGI IMG/M metagenome (GOLD analysis project Ga0209229, IMG submission 187466) | Freshwater and sediment microbial communities from dead zone in Sandusky Bay, Ohio, USA (SPAdes) (version 2) | ecosystem: Environmental > Aquatic > Freshwater > Lentic > Sediment | place... | reverse complement strand
CGGCCATCGGCGTGCGCCGTCTCATCGCGCAGCGCATGAGCGAGTCCAAGCGTAACGCGCCGCACTTCGCGTATGTCGAAGAGATCGATGTCACCGACCTCGAGGCGCTGCGCGTCCGTCTCAACGCTGCCCGTAAAACCGCAGGCGCCGAGTCCCTCACCTATCTGCCGTTCATCGCCCGCGCGCTGGCCGAGGCGCTCGCCGACTTCCCGCAGTGCAACGCGCTCTACGACGCGGCGCGCAATGTGCTCCTGCGGCATGCCACGGTGCACATCGGCATCGCTACCCAGACGCCCGACGGCCTCAAGGTCCCGGTGGTGCGCGATGTCGCGCGTCGCGGCCTCGACGACCTCACCGCCGAGATCCGCCGCGTCACCGAGGCCGCCCGCAGCGGCAAGGCGAAGCGTGAGGAACTCAGCGGCTCGACCATCACCCTCACCAGCCTTGGCAAACTGGGCGGCATCGTCTCGACGCCGATATTGAACGCCCCCGAGGTGGCCATCATCGGCGTCAACAAAGCCGTCGAGCGCGTGGTGGTGCATCATGGCGCCATCGCCATCCGCCGCATCATGAACCTGTCGTCGTCGTTCGATCATCGCTTCGTCGACGGCTACGATGCGGCAGCGCTGGTGCAGGCCGTGAAGGCCCGCCTCGAGGCGCCGCAAGACATCTTCGGAGACCTGACGACATGACGACCCCCGGAACCGCGTCCGCTGCTGCCAACGCCGCCGCCACCATCGAGCGCGCCAAGTCCGCGCCCTTCGGCAGCGTGCTCGCCGACACCATGAACCTCGCGTTCTACCGCGACGGCGCATGGACGCCCGCCGAACTCGTGCCCACCGGGCCGCTGCCCATCCACCCGGCGGCGCATGCGCTGCACTACGGCAGCGAGTGCTTCGAGGGCTTCAAGGCCTACCGCCATCCGGACGGCTCGGTGCAGATCTTCCGCCTCGACCGCCATGTCGCGCGCCTGCAGCAGAGCGCGCGGGCGCTGATGCTCCCGGAGCCGGATGCGGCGCAGCTCTCCTCGATGGTCGTCTCGCTCGTCGACCGGGTGCGCGACATCGTCCCCGAGGCGCCGGGGTCGCTGTACCTGCGGCCGCTGCTGTTCGGCACCATGCCCAACATCGGCGCGGCTGCGCAGCCCTCCAACGAAGCCTGCTTGGTGGTGCTCGCGAGCCCGGTGTGGGATTACTTCGCGGGCGGCATGAAGCCGCTCAAGATATTGGTCGAGGAACAGGCCCAGCGCTGCGCGCCGCACCTCGGTCGCGTGAAGACCGGCGGCAACTACGCCGCCGCCATGGGTCCCACGCTCGCCGCGCGCCGCGAGCACGGCGTCGACCAGGTGCTCTTCTGTCCGGGTGGCGAGGTGCAGGAGACGGGTGCCGCCAACTTCATCCTGCTGCGCCCCGGTCGTCTGCTCACCCGCAGCCTCGACAGCAGCTTCCTGCACGGCGTGACCCGCGATTCGCTGCTCACGATCGCGCGCGAGCTCGGCTATACGGTCGAGGAACGCGTGTTCACCGTGGACGAGATGCTGGAATGGGTGCGCGACGGCGAGGCGGCGCTCTCCGGCACGGCCGCCGTGCTGGCCGGTGTCGGCACGCTGGTGCGCGGCGGCAAGGCGATCCAGGTCGCCAACGGTGAAGTGGGCCCCGAGACCCGCCGCCTGCGCGAGGCGCTGGTCGCCGTGCAGCAGGGCAGGGCGCCCGACCGCCACGGTTGGCTGACCCGGGTCTGAGGCATCGTAGGGGGGGCATGAGGGCGCTCTGCGGGCGGCCGAAACTTGACAGCCCCGCGCCCCGCGAACACACTCCCGGCCCGCCATTCGGGCCGTAAAAGACCGCTTGGAAAGGTAGCTCAGCTGGTTAGAGCACGGCACTCATAATGCCGGGGTCGAGGGTTCGAGTCCCTCCCTTTCCACCACCATCTCCTCCGCCAGCCTCCGCAGAAGTCCGAAAACCCCATAAAAAACAGGGTTTCACGGGTGAACTTCGTCCGTACGAGTCCGTTGACATCCGGGGGTATCCGGCACAATCTGGGGGTAGATACGGGGGTATCCGTCCACCCCCGCCGGGAGCCACCCCCGCCGGGAGATACCCCCAATGCTGACCGATAAAGCGATACGCGCCCTACGGCCCTCGGGGAAGCCCCGTAAGGTCGCTGACAGTCTCGGCCTTTATCTGCTCATCCAGCCGAACGGCAGCCGCCTGTGGCGGTTCAAGTACCGATACGACGGCAGAGAGAAACTCGCCGCTATCGGCGCGTACCCCGAGATCGGACTGGCTGAGGCCCGGGAACGCCGCGACGAACTGCGGCGGATGCTCTCCAACGGCATCGACCCTGCCGCGCACCGCAAGGCGACCCGGGTTGCTCAGGCGACTGCTACGGAGAACTCGGTCGAAGTTGTCGCCCGGGAATGGTTCCAGACGATGTCCCCGGGCTGGGTCGATAAGCACCGCATCAAGGACATCCTGCGCGCCCATTCCGGGGCGATTGTCCGTGATGATGTGGATGGTGTGGTCGAGGCAAACCGCCAGTTCCATCTGGCGGTGGCCGAGGCGGCGGGCAACGGCATTTACCTCACCTGGGTCCGCAACCTCTTGGACCACGGCGAGCGAATCATGCGTCTATACCTGCGCCAATATGACAACCACGTGGTCGACACGGCGATGGAGGGTCACCGCGGCATCGTCGAGGCCATCGCCGCCCAAGACCCCGCAGCAGCCGAGGCGGCAGGGGCACTTGATGCAGCAATTATGGCCGAGGGGCTGACAAAGTCCTTCCTGCGTACCGGGGGTCAAGAGTTCTCGGTTGCTCCTTCCTACCCCGCAATAGGCGGGCTGAAATGAGGGCCGTTCTGATCACTGGCGGCGGTGGAGGCATTGGTGCCGCCCTTTCCACCGGATTTGCCGCGGCAGGCGACGGGATCATCGTGCTGGACCGCGACGCGGAGACAGCCGAGGCGGTGGCCGCCGCTCTGCGTGCCAAGGGCGGGCAAGCCGAGGCCGTGGTCTGTGATCTGACCAATGAAGCGCAGGTGCTGAAGATGTTGCAGGGCCTCGGCGGTCGATTGGACGTGCTGATCAATAACGCTGGCATTGAGCAGCGGGCCGTTACTGGAACTGACAGTTATGGTGCCGATTGGCGGCGGTTGATGGCGGTCAATCTCGACAGCGCAGCCTTCCTGACGCAAGCCGCCTTGCCCCTGCTGGAGGCTGCCAAGGGCTGCGTCATCAACATTGCCTCGATCCAAGCCTATGCCGTGCTCCACACCGCCAATACGGCATATACTGTTTCCAAAGCCGCCATAGCGCAACTGACGAAAGCCATGGCGGTGGAGTACGCGCCCAAAGGCGTGCGAGTTAACGCCATCGCCCCCGGCGTGGTGGAGACGCCGATGATCCGCCAAGCGGGCATGGACCCCGCACGCTTAAAGCTGTTCCTCGACCGCATCCCGATGCAGCGATTTGCCAAGCCGGAGGAGATCGTCGGCCCAGCACAGTTCCTCGCCTCTTCAACTGCCGCCTATGTGACCGGAGTAATCCTGCCGGTCGATGGCGGCTTTCTCGCGATGTAGCGGATGGAAGGCTTCGCACCAGTTCTTTTCGCCGGTCGACGTTTTGTAGTGACCGGAGCTGCAAGCGGGATCGGCTTGGCAATCGCTCAGGGTCTGGCGCGCTATGGCGCTGCGGTGGACATGGTGGACCGCGACGTTGAACGGTTGCACGACGTTATTGGTCAGATCAAGTCCGCAGGAGGCGCTGCCAGCCCTCTGCCTTGCGATCTGGGAAATTTCGACGACCTAGCCCGGCTGACGACGCATCTTCAGGGCTCCAGCCCTCTCGACGGGCTGATCAACAACGCGGGCATCTTCATCCGAAGCGATCCCAGCCAACCCGACACTGATGCCTGGCGCCGCACAATGACCATCAATCTGGATGCCATCAACACACTGTCTATTGCCTGCTCCAAGTCGATGACCCGGGGCGGTGCCATCGTGAATCTAACTTCGACCAGCGCACTGCGCGCTTCCGCCGGAACCTCTGCCTATGCCGCGTCAAAAGCGGGGGTGATCGGCCTGACTCAAGCTTTGGCGGTAGACTTGGCTCCCCGCGGTATCCGGGTCAACGCCGTTGCGCCGGGTGAAGTGGCAACCCGCATGGGGACCCACTCGCCGGAGGTTCTCGGCGCCCTCGTCCAGCGCATCCCCCTACGGCGGCAGGCCGAACCCTCTGAAGTCGCCTCGGTGGTGTTGTTCCTCGCCAGCCCCTTGGCTTCTTATGTCACCGGCGCCACGTGGTTGGTCGATGGTGGCTTCCGTGTCGGATGAGCCTGCGGACGGCAACGAGTGGCGAGCCTTCAGGCAAACGCCAAACTGCAACTTTTCGCGACCAAGAATTGCAAGTCTCGCTTGCCGCCGTTGGAAACTTTTAACGACTGCTTTCCTGAACCCGGCGATCTCGATTTCTTCAGTCCGTAATGTCCGCTTTCCGCCCATTTCGACGACCCAATTACCGAAAATCGCGCAAACCGCTGACCCGCGAGAGGTGAATATCGGCGGCAAGCACCGGACCCAAGCTATCTCGCCACAGCCGGACGGTCTCACCGCGCAGGGCGATGCCCCGCTTGAGCAACAGTTCCTCGATGGTCCGCAATGACAAGAGACACGCACATACATGGGCACAAGCGGGCCGATGTTCTCAGGTGATGAGTGGAATCCCTTGAACGGGCTGTGCGGTTTGGCTCAGGACTTACATGGCATGGACCGGATTAGCCCGTTCGCGAGGGAGGCTATCTGTGACCTGTCGATTTGACATTGCCCCCGCGCGTCGTGCCTTCTTCAAGCTTTGGCGCCTTCGCGCGCTGATCCGTTGCTTCTTCCGCAATTGCTTTGGCGGCAAGAAAACCGAAAGTCAGAGCCGGCCCCAACATTGCGCCTGCCCCGGGATATGTTCCGCCCATTATGCTCGATGTGGCAGTGCCGACTGCGAACAAGCCAGGGATTTCGGCTCCCCCATCCGTCAGGACATGCCCCTTTGCATCCACGCGGATCCCTGTGAACGTGCCGATGTCGCCGGGTATCATTCGGATGGCGTAGTAGGGGCCCTTCCCAAGGGGGGCAACGCAGGGATTCGGCTCGTTGGCTGCGTCACCGGCTGCTCGCTCGTATGCCGTTGCGCCCTTATTGAACAGGGGGTCATCACCTAGAATGGCATACCTGTCATGGGCTGCTACGGTTTTGACGAGGCCCTCGGCATTGATCCCAAGTTTTCCGGCAAGGGCCGATAATGTCTGGCCTTTCAGCAGATACCCATTGCCCAGAAATGGCGAAATCCGGCCAGGCGATGCCGGAACACGTCCGAGACCATAGGCCCGAAGGTGACGATGACTGGTGACGAGGTAGTATTCAGCGCTGGCCTTGCCGGCACAATGCCGGAGCATATGCCCTACGAAATCGTGATAGTTGGTCGCCTCGTTGGCAATCCTGTTCCCGCTGCCGTCGACCACGATCACCCCGGGCTTGGCCCTGTCACCGAAGTGGGGGGTTAGCCAGTCTGCGCCGTCCGGCCTGGGAATAATGGATACGGGCGTGAAGGCTGCGGGCTGGGCAAGAGTGTTGTCGATGCTTCCGCCAAGCTTGCGAATAAGGTCCAGGCCGGAGCCGTCATTGGTGTCTGGCAAGTGTGAGCGATGCTGCTGGCCAGCCCTGACGTGCGGCAGGAACTCGATTTGCTTCTGACGATTTCCCGAAAAGCTGCCGGTAGCGATGACGACGGCACGGCGCGCATTCACCTGCCGCCGACCTGATGGATGCGCGACGAGGGCTCCGAGCACCCTGTCATGTTTGCGGACCAGTTCCAGGGTCGACGTATTGGTCCAGAGCGCAACCTTCCGTTCGATAAGTGTCAAAGTCAGCCTGCCGACCAATGCGTTGCCCATGACCATTCGGGTCCCACGATGGTGGCCCAGCAGGCGATCGCGCATGTGTTTGGCAAGCATGCCGCAGACATGCATCAGCGAAGGCAGGGACCTCGTGAAACGCGAGAAGTGCGGAATGTCCAGACGCCCGAGCGACATTCCGCCAAAGATCATCGACGCAGGAAGGGGCGAACGGATTTTCTTGAAATGCTTGCCCAGTCTGCGGCCGTCAAAAGGCACCGCCCCCAATGACCTTAGCCCTTTAGTAGCGCCTTCGATATCAGTGAAATAATCGACTACGGTCTCGAGTAGCTCATATTCGAGGTGACTGTTGTCCTCGAGGAACGCCAAGGCTGCGGCTGCATTTCTTACATAGGTCTCTACCCTAGTCCGGTCAAAGCGATCACCAATGACGTCGGCAAGATAAGCGATAGCTGCTTGTTCGCTGTCATTGGCGGAACCGCCAGCCTGACGGTTCAGCGGAATCCAGACCTCACCTCCCGAAATCGCGCTTGCGCCTCCGATATGCGGAGCATGTTCGGTCAGAATGACATCCAAACCCAGAACAGAAGCTGTCACGGCCGTTGCAAGGCCTGCTGCTCCCGAGCCGATGACGAGGACGTCACAATCGAAAACCTCATCCTGCATATCGAACTTCCAGCTCCCCCGCCGCGATGGAATTGACCTGAAGTCTGCGACCGTGTAGTTGTATTGTATGCAGCCTGTCGACATTTTGTCAACGTGAATGCACCCCGGGATGCCGGGGTTTGAGGAGTGCGCAAAATGGTGAAGGTGATGTGGTTCCTGCGCAAAGCAGACCATTTGTCGATGGAGGAGTTTCGCCAATGGTGGCTTGAAGGACACGCTCCGATGATCTCAGCGAAACAAGGCCATCTCATCTCGCGTTATGTCGTCAATGTCAGCCTCACAGACGATCTGCCCGGCGGAACAGGAGTCGATGCGGGTTGGGACGGGGTCGCCGAAGAATGGTTTGAAACCATCGACGATGCCCGCCAGGCGTTCTCGTTGCCCTCGGCACCGGAGACGCGTGCCGACGTCATGGCGCATGTCAGCGCAATGTCTCGCCTCGTCGTTTCCGAGGACTGCATCCTTGACTGGCCGGCCAATCGCTGAAGGAGCTGCTGGTCGGAATTAACCTATCCAGCCATCATGAGAGCTTCGCGGGCGAAAGCCAGGTTCTGGGTCGGGGCTTCGCCGACTAGCGCACAGCCAGCGCCCAGAATGAAGTTGAGCCCGCCAGCTTCAGCCAAAGCCAAACGGACTTCGGACTCGACGTCTTCCGGCGCGCCGGTGACCAGCGCGCCGGCCTGGTCCATGCCGCCCACCAAAGTCTGGCTGAATATATTTCGGCCATCTGCAAGGCTTGGGTTATTGGCCTGCGGGGCCCAGTTCACGGCATGTGCCGGGTAGTCTTTATAGGCGTCCATTCGGAGCCCGCCACCACACATGTGGAGCAAGTTGAACTCGGACCCGGCATCCAGTGCCGCCTGCAGGATCATGCGGTCATGAACCGCGACATACTCTTCGAAATGTTCAGATGCGAAACGGTCGCGCTCTCCGCCATTGGCCGACAGGAACAGTCCCGATACCCCTAGCTCAAGGCAGTCCGCAGTGAATTCGCAGATACTTTCGGTGACGACAGACAAGCCAGTCATTGTCGAGCGAGGGTCTTCCCGGAGGTGTGCGGTGATCCGCTCGAAGCCCAAGTCACTGTAGTCCAAATAACCCAGCATGTTGTCATTGGCCGTGGCGAAGGCATTGAACATGGTCACAATAACCATGCATTCGTCGCCGATGTTGTCGAGGATCTCTTTCAAGCCATCGAGATATTTTGAACGTGCCGGTGCGTTGCGGCGCGCGGGTTTCAGTCTCAGCCAATCGCGAGGAACCGATACTCGGCCAACGCCTGGAAGCACGAACGGGTTGTCGTTCATCACCTTTAGATAATCAGGGTCTGTCGCCTGGTAGAAACCCAGGTGGGCTCGCGCCATGCCACTCCCGCTCGCTTCGTCTGGCCCGAAGTGGCACCAGAAGCTTGCTGGAACACGGTCAACTAACTCTCCAGCGAGCGCCCCCCTGACCCGCTCGATCTTGTTCATCGGGCAAGTGCCTTCAGCTCTTCCATCGTGGCGAGCATCGCCTCAGCTACTTTGGGTTCCCCTGAGGAATGTCCGGCACCTTTCAAAAGCGAAAGTCTGGACCCTGGCCAGGCCTTGTGAAGCCTGACCGCTGACCATGGCGGGCAGACCCAATCGCAGGTCCCCTGGACGATGTATCCGGGGATTCCATGAATCTTGCCTATGTCCCGGATCAGTTGGTCCGGATCGATGAAGAAGTCATTCATGACATAGTGGCAGACGATCTGCGAGTACTGGAGCGAGAATTCGGGTGTCAGCTCAGCTTCGATCGCCTTCAGGTCCGGGTTTACCGTTGCAGCTATCCACTCGAACTTTGCCAGTGCGATGGCGGCCCGGACCGCCGCTTCTCGGTCTTGTCCGGACAGGCGCGCACGGATAGTCGAGTGAAGGTGATCCTGTTCTGCCTCGCTCATCCCCTCGACACATTCCAGCCACTCAAGAGGAAATAACTTGCGCATACCCTGGTTGACCCAGTGCATTTCGTCGCGTGTACCCAAGAAGACGCCGCGCAGTACAAGGTTTGAGCAGCGGGCAGGGTGTGCCTCGGCATAGGCCAGCGCGAGCGTAGAACCCCAAGAGCCGCCCGACACAATCCATTGCTCGATCCCGAGGTGATTGCGCAGCTGTTCGATGTCTTCGATCAGCAGTGAGGTGTCATTGAGTGCGATGCCCGCGTAGGGCTTCGACAATCCGGCACCGCGCTGATCATACATGATGAGATTGTAGGTAGAGGGATCGTGGAAGCACCGCGCAGAAGCATCCAAGCCTGCACCCGGTCCGCCATGCAGGTAGAGCACAGGCAACCCTTCCGGATTGCCGCTTTCCTCATAGTAGAGGTCATAGCCCTGCCCGAGGTCAATTCGGCCGCTATTGCGGACCAGCTGTCCATCATAGAAAGTCACAATCAAACATAGCTCCAATGTGTCACATGGCGTCCGGAGAATTGGACGAATGCTGCTGAGATATCCGCATTGTCATCGACACGCAATATTTGTCGACAAATAGTATGCAGAATGCTAGCTGCCGCAGCATCGCTGCATTATTTGCTCTCAAGGCCTACGCGAAAAACCAGACAGTCCATAGGATACACGATCCGGGTGTTCGTTGGGCCTGGTTCTTAGTCCTCACTCGAACGTGAAGCTTCCTGCAGTGCTTCAAGGACCGACAAGGCTAGTTCCTTCATTTCTTCAGGAATGAAAACATTGTCGTGATGGTAAGCCGCGATCATGTTGCACGGTATGCCTTGTTCCGCAAGTGCGGTTGCAACACCTGCGGTCAGGCCAACACCGTCCAGGGCGGAATAGACACCGAGGACAATGCAAGACAAGGGCATCGAGACGTCGAATCCAAGCTCTACGGCATAGTCGTTTGCAAGCACGAATGGGACTCCTTACTATTCGTGAAAAACTGCAAGAGCCCTTTCCTTTGCAGAAGCGATAACCCTCTGGTCTGTAGAGGAACTGAAAGCGTAGCTTCCGGCGCACGAGGCAGGCTTCATCCCCGCGAGCATTGCCCTGCGTTCGCGAACCGGCTTGTTCCGTGTCGTCATCCCTGCCATCCCAGCGTCTTGAGTATTCATTGTTAAGCGGCCTTTTCTGCCTTTGGCAACGGGCGGTTAGCGCGTTGCCGAGCATCGGCGCCTGTAGATACGTCGCGCGCCGACAGAACAACAATGACTACAATCTATGACCAAATCCCTGCCTTTTGCGGTTTGTTTCTGCGACAGTTGCAGATTGCTTTTCTGTATGCAACTTGTATACATTGTTCTGTGGCGGCTAAAATGGTCGGCAATTAGTGGATTCAGGTGCCGATTGCGGCGCAAAGAGGTGGTCAGTGATTAAAGTCGTATGGTTTCTAAAGCGGGCAGAAGGCTTGCCGCTGGCAGATTTTCGCGAATGGTGGCTGGGTCATGCTGAAGATGTACTCAACAGCCAACAGGCTCATCTCTCCGGTTATGTCGTGAACATCCGGGCAGACGATGATGACAGTGCGCCAGGCGCAACCAGCGATGACTGTGAATGGGATGGAATAGCAGAGCAGTGGTTTGCCGATCGCGCCGCGTTCGAAGCAGCCTACAGCAATCCTTCTAGCGCTACCCGTGCCGATACGTTGGCTCATACCAGCCGCTTCTCGCGCTTGGTCGTAGATGAGACG
>Ga0209229_10001313_pt1 | contig 10251 bp, 20 predicted proteins | sample SanBayMetagenome_FD_187466 | JGI IMG/M metagenome (GOLD analysis project Ga0209229, IMG submission 187466) | Freshwater and sediment microbial communities from dead zone in Sandusky Bay, Ohio, USA (SPAdes) (version 2) | ecosystem: Environmental > Aquatic > Freshwater > Lentic > Sediment... | reverse complement strand
GACCGTGATACATGAGAACGGGTCCGCCGCCACTTAAAAACAAACCATAGGGACTTCTTGGTGGCATTTGATAGTGATTAGGTGAGAAATACCGGGGTCCGGGGGTAACATAACGTGGAATCGAGGTGCCGAAATAGCTTCTCGTATCACCGAAGTAATTTCTATTATGATGTCGATGCTGATGTGCTTCGCGATTTCCGGGAAAATGGTGATTTTCGGTGTATGCTTCGTGGCGTCTCGCCGTATAATCATGGCGAGGACGATGATTTTCTTCAGCATTTGCAATCGAGCAGTTGACGAGACAGGTGAACAGGCATAACATTAGTAGTCTGAGCATTTCAGTTCCTTTCTAAAAGAGTTCTGAAGTCGTTTTAACACCTTTAAAGTAGATTTGTTTCGTTTTTTTGTTTTGGGAGAAATGAGATGAAGTTTTCTGAAATTTTGTCGGCTGGTTTGGGCAAGTTCTTCGGTAAGGCTCGTATTACTTCGGTTGGTCCCTTCGAGGAGGAGGGGACCATTACTATCACTTATCGCATCAAGGGAGTGAAGGGGAGCCCGGAGGAGGCTTTTGCGACGGTTTCCATCCCTTGGAAGCTTTTTGTTGCCAATTTGATTGACTTGGTTGGCAAGGAGGTGGAAATTGGGATTGATTTGATTGGTGAGGCTATGCGTCTTAGCTTTGAGCAGCAGCAAACGAAGCAGCAGCCGGGTCACTTGGATGCCATTTTGCGACCAGTTACTGAGGCAGCAGAGCAGTGCGTGCAGGAGATGATCGCTGGGCTGCCTAAGATCCAGAAGGATGGCAAGACTTTCTTTCACATTCTGGAGATCGAGTCTATTGTCAATTCTGTGCCGGGTGGTAATATTGTGGTGATGGAGGACGACGGTCCTACTGCTGAGGCCGTGTGATTTGTGGTTGGCATGGACCCGGGAGGGAAACCTGCTCCATGTTTGTTTTTCATTTTTTTTCCAATAAGGAACTGTGTGATGAAGATGATGAATGTGGACGTTCCTGCGGTGTTTGACTTTTCTGCTAGTGATTATCATGATTTTCGATGGTTGCAGCAGATTTTGGTCGAAACTGTTGGTTTGGCCTACGAGTATGAAGAAATCGGGTGCGATGGGGAGTATCATGCTGTCTATTGGGCAGGTGATCGCCCTGCGGACTACATTGATGAGGCGAAGGCAGATTTTGACGAGGAATAATGTGGTTTGGGACAGTGGTGTGGGACAGTGGTGTGGGACAGTGGTGTGGGACAAACGGTTTAGTTTCTTTTTTTGGAGAATGTTTGATGACTCAGATCGACATTAGTGCATTGGATCAAGCAACTCAGGACAAGATCGCTGCGTATCGTGCGAGGTGTGTTGAGCTTTCTAAGGGTGTTTTTCGGGAAATGGACACCAAGTGGAGGATTGGCGTCAACTGGCGTGGCGGCGATGAACCCAATCTGATTGAGTTGCAAAACCAGCCTGATTGGGATGCGATCAATCAGGCGGAGGAAAACTTTTTGGTTGAGATTCAAAACGAAGTCAACCAAATTGTTGAGTTTTGTAACCACCTTGCGGACCAACTCGGAGTGGACCCAAATTATGTCTGGAATAGATTCTTTGCGGTCTGACTCTCACTGTGTAACGACCAACCCTCAATCACGAAAGGTTCAAAAATGACTAAGTTGACGGACGTTCAAAAGATTGATATCGAGAATCGTCGAAAATTGATTCTCAAGCTGCGTGATGAACTTGATGCATCTCTAAGCGAATTGAGCTTTTCGATGGAAAAGGTGGAAAGTGTTTCTGTTCATTTGGAGGCTGAATTAGCGGATTTCTATCGTTGGTTGGACGATGAAGAACTCATCACCAACATTGAAGGTCAGTATTCCGACACGTTCGTAGAAGGCAAAATGAAAAGTTGGAGGGATCTTCCGTGGATCAGTACAAGGCGGATCTGGGAGCTTCAAAGATCGGTAAAAGCTCAAGTGATGCAACGGCTAGATCAGATCAGCAACGAACTGAACGAAAGAGAGTGTGATGTACCGGATTGCGGATAGCTTGCATCATACACACATCTGACGGTCTTATCACAAGCCCGGTGGGGGTTTCCCACCGGGTGTAAAGGAAGAAACAAATGACGCCTTGGAAACACGCAGAGAGTTCTGCGAATAAATTTGGTGGATTTCCTGAAGAGTACATTGCTATTCATGATTGGTTTGATGAGACGAAGCAATATACTGGGGATTTCACGCATCGGGCTTTGCGGCATCATGCTGCTGGAGTCCAGTGGTGCATTGAGCGGTTTGGTCATACCATCGAACTAAACAATGGCAAGCGAGTTGCAGTCAAGTTGATTGCGGAGCAGCACGTTACCGAGGATTGTGGTTTTGTGCCAACTGTGGCAGACTGGTTAGGGTCGATTAAGGAGTCGCCTGCTGACTGGATGCTCAAGGTGGCAAAAAAGAGTGTTCGAGAGATGGTTATTTCTGAATAAGGGGAAAGTAATGAGCGATGACATTGAAGTTTTGCCGTTGCCTAAGCGGTTTTTTGACCGTGCGGTTGAGCTTGGTATTGCTAAGTTGATTTTGTCGTTTTCAGGAGGAAGCGACGAGGGCTATCTTGACGTAAATTACCAGATGTCAGGTAACTTGCTGTATACAAAGGAAGCTAATGATTTGGCCGTAGAGGTGGAAGTGTGGGCTGATGACGCCTTCCGATACAACGGTGCGGGTGATGGATCTCCGTATGGCGATACTGTCACTTATGATTTGGTACATAAAACTGTGGAAGTGAGAGAATGGTTTAGTGAGGTTGTATACGGACAAACCACGCATCATTCTTTCAAAATTGACGAGGATAGTCAGGAAGCATAATAGTGGTTGTATTGCAGCCCCGGTGTTGGATTTACCACCGGGTAGATTCTGGAGAGTTGTAGGATGAAGATTACGCTCGAAATTACTTTGGACGAGTTGATTGATTGTTTTACAGACAGTTTGAACACCGAGTTGCTTGCCGAGTGCATTTCGGAGGGTCATCACGATTCGGTTAGGGCATGGTGTCTCCATTGCGAAGTAGGATCGTTGGATCTTGCGAAGGCTGTGCAGGAAGTTAAACAGGGGCAGGATTCACTTTTGCGATCATTTGTCGAACAGCATTTTTATGATTGCATTCCTGTATCCTTTGAGAATACAAAAGATCTGGAGCAACTGGTGATTACTTCTGATGTAATCAATATTTGCTTCACCAAAGAAGATCTTGCCAAAATTCTGTAAACTGCTCAAAAAGCAAGCTCACAGGTTGCTCTTCAGGGATTAAGAAGAAATCTCATGAAACGCTTAATGAAACGATTCATACGACATTGTCAAAACTCGATGTAGTACATTACTAGAGTATCAAGCCTGCTACAATAGTTGGTAGTAGGCTGTTTCTTTTGTTTCTTTTTTTGGAGAATGTGAGATGACTATCGCAAAGATAAGTTATGTGATCGAGTGCAAGATTGATTTTGGTGGTCAGACGACCGAATTACGATCAATCAAGAATGAATTCGAGGCGTCGCAAGAAGATTTGCGCAAAATGTCGGATAGAGTCGAAGCAGAACTTGGCTGGAAGGTGACAACGGACGATTTGCTTAAGATGATCTGTTCTTACGAGCCTTTTCTGCACGATTTCAGATCGAATGGTTTTATTGAAGATTCCCCGAGTCGTAGGGGTCTGATAAAAGCATTCGAAGCATATGTGATGCAGGATGAGTATATCGACTGTAGTCCTGGGGCATGGGTTAAAGACTGGGAAAAGGTTCACGCTGCTGCCGAGAAGATGGGGCTGGAGCCGTTTGTAGACGAGGATGACGAGGATGACAGTCTTGCTAGTCCCGAAACTCCATAATCTAGCTGATGGTTGATTGACGATACCATTAAGCCTGCTACAATAGTTGGTAGTAGGCTGACATTCAGTTTCTTTTTTTTGGGAGTGTTTGTAATGACGAAGGTCGAAGACGTAGTTACGAGGCGTGTTATCAAGATTTATGCCACTGAAATTGTGGGTAGCTGGCTTGAAAATCAGTTCAAAATCAGCTTTGAAGATGCAACGGGGGACTTGCACAACACAGGAAAAGCAGACGAATTAAAATCGCTTTTTGCAAAGGAACTGGAAAGGAATCTCCGTTTTGCTGAGGCTGTGCAGGCAGCTAAGGCAGGCAACTCACATCCTATGTTGGATTTTTTTGTGGACCCAAGTAATCTCTATTGTCTTTTGCCGTTTGAGAAGGAAGTCACGCAGGCTAAAGAAGAGGGTCTAGAACGTGAACTGGTAATCAGGTTCGAACATCTCGATACTCCATTTGAACTGACTTTTGGCGAGGATCAGGTTCGGTTGATCGAATCTTGTTTTTAAGTTGACACCATTACCTAGCCTGCTACAATAGTTGGTAGTAGGCTGTTTCTTTTTTTGGAAAGATTGGAAGGGAATTTAAAATGGACGATGAAGTAATTTTTCGTTACACCAGCGAGCAGGCAATCGAGGATGGCGTGCTGTATCACCCATTCCCTCAGCGTTGGCCTTGGCTTCTCATTACTGCTTCCGTTCATTCTGCCTGTAGTAGTGACGAGGGCAGAACCTACGAGCAGGCTTTGGTTCCGCTGCTGATGGACTGTATCATGGAGGTGAAGGGTAATCCCAGTGAAGACCGTCTGTGGACGCTAGACCACACGGTAGCTGGCACTGTGTGGATTGCCGCGAATGAAAAGGGTGGACTCACTGTCATGAAGCCAGAGGATTACTAATGTTTGTTTCACAACAGCAGTTTATTTTTTTTGGCGAAAAGGATGCTGCTCGAAGGAAAGAACCAACGTCAAAAGAGAAGCATGAAAAAATAGAATTAGTTTTTAAACGTTATGTTGGTAATGAAAGTGCGTTGGTAAAGCTAAAAACAGCGGCTTTTACTGCCCTCAGTCGTCCTAACCACCAAATGTCCGACTTATCTTTTGGACTTTTTGGCCCACCGTCCTGTGGTAAAACTACTCTTGCTAGGCTCTATGCGGAAGTGGTCGATCTCCCATATGTGGAGTTATCTGCCCAGTCGTTGGAAAGTTTGAACTATTTGCTTGAAAAGATTGCAGAATCATGTTTGAATAAGCGTTTACGTCTTGAAAAACAGACAGACGGTTCTTTTTATTTGCCTCCATGTGTGATTTTCATTGACGAGGCACATAATCTTCCGAAGTCGGTCATGCAGGGATTGCTTAAGGCCACCGAACATGAAGATCGGATAATGCAGTGTGAGGATGGCACAATTGTCAATACCAAATGCGTCACATGGATGATTGCGACAACAGACGAAGGTTTGTTGTTCGATGCTTTCCGAACTCGATTCAGTCCTATTCATCTCAAATACTTGCGGAAAGCTGATATTAGTAAAATCGTATCTGCAAAGCATCCTGGTTTGAGTGAAAGTGCTTGTGATCGTATAGCCTTTTTTAACAGTCGAATACCCCGCAAAGCGTTAGAGTTTGCACGCTATGTGGAAATGTATCAGAGAATGCGCGAGGATTTATCCCCTTGTCAGGCAGTTGATGAAGTTGCTGCCCAAGAGGGAATTGACCAGTTTGGTATGCACGAAGTCCACACGAAGGTTCTAATGGCTTTAAAAGAGGGTCCGATTGCCAAAAGTCGAATTGGTCACGTTACGGGCCGTAAGACTGAAGAAAATGAACGATATATCATGCCGTGGCTGCTTTCTGACGTTGAGGATCAACCTGCTCTTGTCAAGGTGACTACCCGTGGATATAGTTTAACGAAAGAGGGCGAGGAGATGGTTCGTCAGCGTTTGTCGGCATAGGAGGAATGATGCAGGAAACTATGATTTTGGGTTTTGATGGGCCGGTGGTCGTTAAACTGGGATTACGGACAACGGCAGGCGATCAGTTCTACAACATTTGGAAAAATGGCGAGATGCTTGCTGTGGTCGGTTCAAATCGTTTGACCCCTATCCAAAAACTCATCGCGAGAAAGAATACTTTTTCTCAGCAATCATTCGATTAGGGTTTATTATGCAAGCGTGTGAAAAAGAGATTTCGACACATGATCTTTTGCTTGAACTTACAAAGTCGTGCAGGGATCATCATCGTTCTATCGAATTGGAACTAAGTAAATCTTTGTCTCCATATTTGAAGAGTGATTGGAACGGTTTCGGCTGGTGGTTGTTTACGGCAACGTCCCACATGAGCCTGACGATGTTTGCTTCAGCTTGGGACGAGATGACGGGTCGCGAACAAAGAAAAGGAGAAAATCAATTTCATGAAGAATTACACAGGATCAATTTATCTGTCATGCTTGCCGTGAATGAGCTAGAGTCGTTAGGTAGCATCAAGGTGCCTCACTTTATCATGATGTCTGTTGTCAAGTTTGAAAGTTATCAAAATTTTTTTCTGCCCTATTACCGACGAAGGTTTTACGATTGGTATCGGGATTTGAGAAACGAGTATGGTTTTGTGCGTTGGGATCGCTTGCATATTTGCATAGCAAGTGCTACACTTCATTACGCTTTTAATCGCATGATTGAACCATTTGCTTCCAATCCAATCAATCTCGCAGTGGTCAAACAGCTACGGGACAATCAGGCCGATTATTGCAACCAGATTTCTAAAATTTTTAACGAGTTTTTGCAGTAAAAAGGGAAACGGCAATGGAAAACAACGTCTCAAAAAATCAAGAAACTCCTAATTTGCTATTTGCAAAGATGGTCCAATTTCATGAAGATTGGCTCGTTGCTCAGGATGATGAGATTCAGCATGTGATGCCATATGTTTTATTTGTCAAAACAACGCAGCTTTCTGTCGTGGGTTTGGTCAGTGCGATCAGTCCAGACGGTGATTTTGACAAGTGTCCAGAGACTTTCAGGCAGAAATTCATGGGTTTGTATGAGTCACTTTTGATTGAAATGCATGATTTCATTAAGTCGCGAGAAGATGTGTTGTTCGATGAGGATTGGCTAAGTGTGGATCAAAGCACACAGGCGAACTTGATTGCGTCTGGGTTTTTGATGCAAGACTATGAGGAGGACTGGGTGTCATTTTTCCGAAACGAATTGATGCCTGAATTTGTTTCGATGGGTGGTCCGTCGTTGGTGTTGCTTTCTTCGATGATGCTGTTCGATTGTGCTTTTCGCAATTTCGCTACGCTTATCACATCGGACGAAGGCCGCGATTTGGCATTTGAAATTAGAACTAAGTATGCAAACATTTTCAGTAGCTTACTTCTTGCCAAAACCATAGGTGACTTGATGGAATAATTTCTGTGACGATTGTTGACTTGCTGTTGTCCACTGCTACAATTGTATTGGTGGACAATTACGACTCTAAAAGGAAGGAATGGTAAACGATGTTTGTGGATTTTTTGATTCAATCGGGAAGTGAAGTCCGTGTTACTCCTGAAGCGATCAGACAGTTTAGCAAAGAATGGGCCAAGACTCAAGAAGATACTCTTGAGAAGATGACCCCATACTTTCTGTATTCAGGAATGGTTGGTTACAGTCTCGAAATTGCAGAGCAAGCGATATGTGTGCTTTACGAACTCGAAGGTTTGTCTGAAGATGAGATTAGCCTTTTTCGTGACATTTTGATTGCTCTAGTCGAAAAAGTTCAAATGTATCAGGCTGACAACGGAATTACTCCAGATCGTATTTTCGCACTGGATGAATTGAGTGACTTTGAACAATTGTTGGACGCCGATTATTTTGCTGCCATCGGACAGGGCGTGGTAGATGATTGGCGGTCTGACTTCCTTCAATACATTACGCCGATCATGCAGGACCGAAGCTACAAGAATTCGGCTGAGTGTCATCTGGGTTTACTTGGGCTTGCTTCTGGGTTGAGTCGGGTGGCGTTTGAATTTTTGGCAGAGGCGTTGTCCCCGGCTTTGGACTGCTACGAAGAATTGCAAGAATTTGCCGAACAGTTCGAGAATGAGTGGTTTGATTGTGTTCGGCAAATTGGTGAGGGTCGTGACAAGGAGTGGTTTGAAAGACGCAAGAACGAAAAGCAGGAAAATTAAATGAGCGATCCAGCATTTGATGAATTTGTGTTAGAAAACTTCCGTTTTAACAATGAGGTGCGAAGTTGGTTCCGTGACTGGTTAGACAAACAGGAAGATCGAGTCAAGGATAATCTCGGATTTTTTGTGTTTCCAGAAATGGTGCAGCTTGGATGCACTATTATCGAACAGACTTCTGTTTTCGCCTCGAATGACAAGACCAAGGCAGCACTGCAAGCGTTTGAGCAATTTGAGACTCAGATTATCGCTGATGTTGGCGAGATGGTGATTGACCAAGAGGTCCGTTTTCGCCTGGATCAGTTCAATTCTCATGAGGAAGTTCAGCTTTACTTTGACGCTTTGGGGGAGGACTTGAAGTTTGATTTTTTTGACTGGTTCACTCCACACAGCCAAAGTTTTTTTGAAACACATGGTGAGGACATGCGTAAGGTAATCTGTTTGCTATTCTCTACTGGGTTCACGATTTTATGCGAGTCGTTTTCCTATCTTGTTGATTCAGTGGACGATTACCCTGAGTTTTCGGAACAAGTAAAGCAGTATTATGTGAAATTTTTGATCAACTGTTCTGATATGACAACTACGCTGAAACAAGGAATTCGCCCACTGGACAATTAGTTTTGATGAACGGGGAAGGGGAGTTTTCCTTCCTTTTTTCTCCCCTTCCCCGTTCCCTTTTGTTGCACTACGATGGTGCTTTTACGAAATGGATTTCATAGGAGACAGAAGGATGCGTTGTGAAATTGATGTCATTGGGTTTTTACGAAAGTTTCAAAGGAACGAGACAGAAAGATACCGTAATCAAGTTCCGCTTTTATTGTTTCCTCATTTGGTCAGGGTTGGATGTGCTTTCCTAACCAGTGCTGGATGTTTACACCGGGACCGAGATTTGCAGGAAGAATGTTTTGCTTTGGCTGGTCTTGAGGATTCGATTATTGAGGAGGTCTTGAAAGTGGCTAAGGACAAAAATGTCGGGATCAACAAGCAACTGTTTGAGAATTCTTTTGAGAACATGCAGTTGTATTGCAATGGCCTTATTCACAATTTTATGGTGGATTTTGCTAACGATTTTGGGGGTGGTTATCAGGTCAGCAATTCATTTGAGGGATCAATTGAGGACTTGGATGCTGACGAGCGTGACGCGATGACCATTTACTTCAGCAATCTTGGGAAGACGATGTTGCTTCAAGCAATTGACTTTCTGCGGGAGACTTATGTTGACGAGGAACAAGTGACCGCAGCCCTTGAGCGATTGGCTCATCAACTACTTCTGCGATTCATGAAGCTGGGTCACAGCAATCAAGGTTAGCACAAGTGACAACAACAATTGAACGATGGAGAAACTTGCAGGCTTCATTAGTTTATTTGAATCTCCATTTGACAAAGGCAAACAATCGCACCGTTTACTCTGTTTTGGGAAGGGATGGCAAGTTGATGTTTCATGCACACAACTTGCTGATGCGGAATGTGAAATTTATCGTAAATGAGAAAACTCGATTGAAGGTGGTTCAATTAGGTCAGAAAGCGGTTCATGCAGGGCTGCGAGGCGAGATTGAGACTGATCCTGAAATGGTGAAAAATATCCTCGATGGGCCTTGCAATCCTATTCCGGTCTACTACAATCCATACGAGTTGGATCGCTTTGTGATGGGCGTCAGGCCGGTTTTAACCGCTCCTTGGGTTTACATGACATCGGAGAGCAATAAACCGAAACTGCGTGTTTACGGGGACGGTAGGGGTCTTAAATACGAAGATAGTCATGACCCTTACGCTTGGAATCATTGATCGTGGACCCGTGGAAGGCTTTGTTTACGGGCTGTGAATGGAAACTTCCACGGGTCATTTTTATCGAAAGGCAATAACGTCGACGAATATTTGTTCAAGTCTGCAATTATCGCAACATATATAGTTTAACCCTTTTTCCCACAAGGAGGTTTTGCGATGAGACTTGAAATTTACGATCAAATGAGATTTTTGACAGGAAAGCCTCAAGACCCATTGAAGGGGGCTTTGCCGTCAACTTTGGTGACATCTTGGGGTTTTTACGAGTATGATTCGGTATCAAAGCAATACAAATACGATCAGGGAGTAAGTGAGTCATGGATCAAAAAAGTGATCCCTCAGTATTACAACACAGAACCTCATTCGTTATTTGTTTTGGACATTGAGCATTTCTTTTTTGGTATTAATCATACTTTTGGTTCTGCTGCTTCA
>Ga0209229_10001312_pt1 | contig 10258 bp, 7 predicted proteins | sample SanBayMetagenome_FD_187466 | JGI IMG/M metagenome (GOLD analysis project Ga0209229, IMG submission 187466) | Freshwater and sediment microbial communities from dead zone in Sandusky Bay, Ohio, USA (SPAdes) (version 2) | ecosystem: Environmental > Aquatic > Freshwater > Lentic > Sediment | place... | reverse complement strand
AGGAAAAGCCCCGATTTGGTTGTATGGGTATTTAGTCCATGAGTGTCATCCCGCGGCTTGGGTGGGGTGTTATGACCCGCGTTTAGGGGCAGTTGTGGTGGCGACCCATACCCATGATGTTTCGATTTCTCAGGTGTTTAAAGTTGATTTACCTGGGGAGTGAGGGATAGCGATCTCGTTTTTTACTACTTAAATTGTGTTTACCAGTTAACCTAAATTTAGAGGAATTTATGACCAGTACAAATCCGTTAGATTGGGAATATCATCAAGTCGATCATTTGTTTTTGTTGGTTGGCGAGAATCCTTTACCGAATTATGTGGCGGCAAGACTGCTGATCAACCCTAAAAAAACTAGCACAGTTTATCTTGTTCAGACTACAAAGACTGCTGGTAAAGATAAACCCGCAGGTCTTTTGGAAAAAGAACTTAAAAAACATAACATTAATGTCAAACAGATACCTCTGGGTGATGCTGAATCTGATGGAGACAAAATTCGAGCAAAAATTAAAGATGCAATCCAGCCCAAAGGAAAACCACCTTTACAGGGAAGAATAGGTTTAAATTACACAGGTGGTACGAAAGCAATGGCAGTACACGCCTATCAAGCATTCAAAGAACTTCAGCTTACCGCTCCTGTGTTTAGCTATCTTGACTCTCGTAAATTAGCCATGCACATTGATGGCAAAGATAACCCTATCCCAGTTGATCTAGCGTTATCACCTGCACCGACATTAGAGACAATCTTGGGATTACATAATCTATCTTGGAAAACAAAACCAATTCATCCATCTCAATTACCCAATATTGCTGAACTATTGGCTAACTTACACCTAAATGCCGAGTTAGCAAGAACATGGAGAAAATGGTGTGATGCAATCTTTAAACCATTGAAAGATTCAAGAGGTTATTGGTGGAAAGATAGTCAATTTCCTAAACCTCCTCACCTAAAATTATCAGCTAGTAATGGAACGGTTACAGTTCCCAATGAAATTCAAACTATCTTGAAAGATCAGTTGGGTTGGGCTTCAACTGCTGAACTTAGCTTGCAAATTGCTAAAGACAAAAGTCCATTTGCTACTTTTGGTGATGTTTGTCAATGGTTAGATGGGGGATGGTTAGAAGATTATGTATTGTCGCAAATAGAGAAAATAGCGACAAAATACTTTCTGCATGATTCGATTATGTCTCTCCATATTAAAGATCCGAGAAATCCTAACAGGCTAACCGATCAATTTGAATTTGATGTTGCCTTTTTAAGAGGATATCAACTTTTTGGAATTTCCTGCACTACCAGTTCTGACCACAAGAAGTGTAAGCAAAAGCTGTTTGAAGCGCAATTGCGAGCTAAACAATTAGGGGGTGATGAAGCAAGAGTAGCGTTAGTTTGCTGTGATGATTTACCCAGTGAATGGTTAAAAAAGGAACTAGATTTTGTTGTAGATGATAGCAAAATAGAGGTTTTTGGAAGAGAAGACTTAGAGCCAACTAAATTTGCTAAAAAACTTGATTTGTGGATTTTCAGGAATGCTGGAAAGTGAGAAGACTATATATTCGGCACTATGGCGAGTATGCGATCGCCTAAATCAACAATTTTTAGGAATAAAAAATGAGTGAATATACAGCTACAATTATTGACACCACTGGTATTCAACCTTATATTTTTGGGAGTAACCGCCTCCGAGAAAATATTGGTGCATCTTACTTGATTGCAGAAGCTACTAAGCAATGGGTTAATCAAGCATTGATTGAATTAGGTAAACCTTTTTATTTTCCCGATCCTGAATTATCAGAACAGCGTCAAGAACCCCATCCTGAACCTGATGCCAAGCCTTATATTGAAGATGGAAACTTAGTGGCTGAGGTTATTTATGCAGGTGGAGGTAATGCAGTTTTACTCTTTACATCCCATGAGGATGCTGTAGATTTTACTAAAATTTTAAGTAGTCTAATTTTGAATAAAGCACCAGGAATTAACCTAGTTGTTGCTCACAAAAAATTTGATTTTGATGATCAAGAAAGACAACTAAGACAAGTTATTGAAGACTTAATGAAAAATGAAATGGAAGCTAAAAAACGACGACGGATTCCCTCTGTACCCTTGTTAGGATTAGGTGTAACAGCATCTTGTAATTCGACTCAATTACCCGCCATAGGAACTAGCGATCAATTTGATGCACCAAAAGAGGATAAATATTGGGTTTCAACAGAAGTTAAGTACAAACTCAAAAATGTCAGAAACGCTAATGAAAAGCAGGAAAAGTTTTTTGCGGGAGTTGTCCCCGATCTTTATGAATTTCCGCTTCGGGCTGATCATTTAGGTAGAACTCAAGATGAATCTAGTTATGTGGCTGTTGTTCATGCTGATGGGAATAGTATGGGCGATCGCTTTCAAAAACAAAGTGAAACAGCATCAACCAACCGAGAATATATTACCAAAATGCGCGAGTTATCTTGGAGCGTTAATAAAATAGGTAAAGATGCTTTAATAACCGTTATAAAAACGCTTGTTAATTCTATTCAGCATAATTCTGAAGGTGCTTTTATTAATTGGCTTGATTCGGAAGGACGATTGGTTAATAAAATTGAACTGAAGAAAAATCCTAAAAATGGCAAATTTTACTTACCTTTTCGTCCTTTAGTTTATGGAGGAGATGATGTCACCTTTGTTTGTGATGGACGCTTAGGATTAACGTTAGCCACTCTATTCTTAAAAGAATTTGAGAAAACCGCAGCAGATGGAGAAATATTAACAGCTTGTGCTGGAATTAACATTGTTAAATCCCATTATCCTTTTGCCCGTGCTTATGAATTAAGTGAATCTTTATGTGGTAGTGCAAAGAAAATGGTACGCGAAGGAGGGTTTTCTGCCTTAGATTGGCATATTGCTGCAAGTGGTTTAATCGGTTCTCTGGGTGATATTCGTAAGCGAGAATATCAGGTTAATAGTTCTGGAAGCGAAAAAAATCTTACCATGCGTCCTATTCGACTGAAAGGAGAAGATGGAGAATGGCAAAACTGGGATGATTTTCAAGCTATTGTCACGGAATTTAATATCGGTAATGATTGGCGAGATAAACGCAATAAAGTAATTGCCTTAAGAGAAGTATTACGCAAAGGTTCAGATGCAACTCAACAATTTTTGCATCTTTACCGAATGCAGGAATTACCCTCTTTTTCTCAAGCTCCTAATGATGACCTCAAAAATACAGGTTGGATTGATGATTATAGCGGTAGTAGTGGAGAAAAAGTCTGTGGCTATTTTGATGCAATTGAAGCAATGGAATTTTATTTTCCCTTATCAGGAGTGAACGATGAGTAATTATTTTATTAACATTGAACTATTAAGTGATACCACTTTCGGACGTGGGGATGGAGTCGCAGGTTTAATTGACCAAGAAGTTGAACACGATTCCTATGGATTTCCTTACTTGCGGGGACGTACATTAAAAGGACTATTAAGCGAAGAATGTGACAATTTATTATGCTTAATTTCCGATCCTCAACGGCATTGGCTAAACGCTAGAAATAGCTTACTCGGTGTAGCAGGAAGTAAAACAGAAACCCAGTCCAGAATGCACGTTGGGGACGCTTGTTTACCGGATGATTTGCGTAGAGAAGTTGTCAAGCAATTTGAGCTAGAGCAATATGCAGGAGAAATAACTCTAACTCCCACAGATATTCTCTCATCTTTAACTACTTTTCGGCGACAAACAGCTATTGATTCTAAAGATGGTATTGCTAAAGATAAAAGTTTACGTTCTAGTCGAGTTGTTTTGCGAGAACTATGTTTTACAGCACCTATTACTTTAAATCTAAAACCCTCCGATGATTCACAAAAAATATTAGCTTTGTTAGCGGTTAGTGTCCTCGCATTATGTCGAATAGGAAGTGCAAGAAATCGAGGTCGTGGTCATGTAAAATGTACATTATGGGAACAAGAAAACAATAAAGAACTTGAAGAAATTACTACAAAACATTTACGTTATTTTGAACAGGAGACAAAAGCATGAGTGCCATTACCTTTACCCTTCATACTCAACAGCCTATATTAGCGACATCCTTTCAAGGAGATCCGAACAGTGATGTTTCCTATCCATATATTCCAGGGAGTATGATTCGGGGAGCTTTAATTGGTCGCTATCTCAAACAAAATCCCGGTATAGGAGATGATATTCTGGCTGATACTCAGGTTAGACATTTATTTTTTTCAGGTCAAGTTCGTTACCTAAATGCGTATTTAGTCACTAAGGAAGAACATCAACCTCGAAGCTTACCAACACCTCGATCTTGGTTTCAAAATAAAGGAGAAGAACCCCCAATAAAAATTTATGATTTGAGCCGGATGGAACTAGCTGATTTAGATTCTGATATTTCACCAAAGCCAGTAAAACAGCCGTTTTGCAGCGTTAATTATACAGATGTTATACTGTATAAAGAAGAACGTCGCATCAATATTCATAATGAAAGACATCGCAGTAAAGGCAGATCAACAGAAGCAGGAGGCAAATTATTTCGTTATGATGCTTTAGATGCTAATCAGCAGTTTCAATCGGTAATTTTATGTGAAGAAAAAGATAAGCAAGTCTTGGAAGAGTTACTTAAAGAAAATGATAATATTTGGTTAGGTGGTTCTCAAAGCGCAGGCTATGGACATATTAAAATCAGTGAAATTAAATTTCACGAAACTTTGGATGAAGTTGGTGAAAATCAAAGCCTAGAAAACCGACTTGAAAGTGAATATTTACAAATTACCCTTCTGAGCGATATGATTCTTCAAAATGAGTACGGTCAATATGTAGTAGAAGCACCGATCCAACTTTTGGCAGAATCATTAGATATAGAACCTGAACAATTAAAATTGCAAAAATGTTTTATGTCTAGCACTTTAATTGGAGGGTTTAATAAAAAATGGGGTTTACCTTTGCCTCAAGTTCCAGCGATCGCATCAGGAAGTGTTTTTGTTTTTAAATCATTATCGCTTGATTTACAGCGAGTTAAAGATTTAGAGTTTTATGGACTTGGAGAAAGAACTGTTGAAGGTTTTGGACGAGTTATAATTAACTGGTTAAATTTGGATAACACTACGGAATTTTCTACTACTTTACCGAAATCAGAACCCAGTTCTACAGATCCTCCAAAACTTCCAACGGGTTCAAAATCAGCAGAGTTAGCAAAGGAAATGGCAAAGCGTTTGTTTTGTCAAAAATTAGATGAAAAATTACGTCAGAAAGTTAGTGGATTTAAGATAGAAGGAAATATCAGTAATAGCCAACTTTCTCGGCTGATGATTGTCGCAAGGAAAGCACTTAACGATCCAAAACTAGGAAATAACCCAAATCGTCAGCAAGTCACGGAATTACTAGATAATTTACCATCCCATGCAAGGGATCAGTTTGAATATGCAAAAATAGGTAATCAATCACTTGAACAAAAAATCAAAGAATGGATATCAAACCCGTCAGGTTGGATTGATATTTCACCTGTGATAATTGCTGGAGAATCCTATGATTTAAGTCAAGATGAAAATTTAGCCCCTAAGTACACGCTACGTTTAATTATGGCAATTGCCAAAAAAGCAACTAAGGAGTAAATCCATGATTGAAAATTTACAGAGATCCGATCATCGTCGAATTACTAAAAGGATTATTATTCGAGGTATTTTGGTACTAGATACACCCACTTGTTTAGGCAGTGGTGATACTGAAGCACCAACAGATTTAGCTTTGCTACGGGATAGTATTAGTGATCGCGCTTTATTAACAGGTTCATCTATTGGTGGTGCTTTGCGTAACTATTTGCATGAGTACGAACAAGGTTATGGGAAAAATGAAATTTGCCAAGGTTTAGCAACTAAACTTTTTGGTCATCTGTTTCGTTATGAAGATGAGGAATCAAAGGAAGAAGAAAATCAAAGTCCTCTAATTATTGACGATGCAATTAGTAGTAAAATTCCCGTGATTGAATTGCGGGATGGAGTCAAAATTGACGGGGCAACAGGTATAGCAGAAGATAGTAAAAAATATGATTTAGAATTGCTGGAAGCCGGAACAGAATTTTTCCTCAGTTTTGAGTTACTCATTGAAAAAGATGAAGCTGACTTAAAAAAAGCACTTGCTCTTGCTTTAAGGGGTTTAGAGAAAGGTGAAATTTGCCTGGGTATGAAAAAACGTCGGGGTTTTGGTCGCTGTCATCTAGAAAAGTGGCAAGTTTGGGAATTTGATTTACAGAAGCCTAAAGACCGAATTGAGTGGTTAAAGTTTGATCACTGGACTAGGGAATTATCAAACAGAAGGAAATCATTTGAATCAATTGTAGTCGCACTTGGAGGAGTACCTCTCAAACAAGTGATTGATCAGCGATCGCTCCTCTCGATTGATGCTAAATTCAAACTAGCAAGTCCCTTATTAATTCGTTCAGGTCAAGACTTAGTTGAGAATAAGCGATCGCCTGATGTAGTACATTTACATTCTCAAAGAAATGGAAAACCTCAGCCTATTGTTTCAGGAACAAGTTTAGCAGGCGTACTGTGGCATCGATCCGAACGAATTGTCAAGACGTTAGATAAAAATTTGCAAATACTTTACAATATTTTTGGGATTGTTGAAGGAAACCACGTAAAATCCAGCCGTCTAATTATTCACGAAAGCGTTATTGAAAATACGGCTGAATTAGTACAAAGCCGAATTGCTATTGACCGCTTTACAGGAGGAACTTATCACGGAGCATTGTTTAGCGAACAGCCTATTTTTGGACTTGAAAAAACTGAGGAAGAAAAGACATCTAAAAATAAAAAGAGTCAACCAAAATCTAAACCGCCTAACAACAATAAACATATCGAGCTTAAACTTGAATTGCGCCACCCGAAAGAAGATGAAATTGGGCTGCTACTGCTACTACTCAAAGACTTGTGGACAGGTGACTTACCTGTAGGCGGTACAAGTAGCATTGGACGGGGAAGATTACAGGGAGTAGAAGCAACCATCGTTTGGCAGCAGCCAGAAAAACCTGAACAGAAATGGGTAATTTCTCAAGACAATGGAAAGCTCAAATTTGAGGGTGAAGATAAGCAGAAACTAGAAAATTGTGTAAGTAAGTTTGTGGAGAAAAAACTATGAATCAGGAATTGTGTCAGATATCAATTGAAAATTTTAGCGAACAGTCGCTTCAGGATTGGCTCAAGCAACAAGCGAAAAATTATCAGTTGCCATATCTGTTAGCTCATGCTGAAGATGGAGTTATTTGGGGAAAATTTGAGATATCTACCGGAACTTTTAAAACGGCTAGAGAGGTTTTTCCTGAGTGTAACTTTCCTGAATTACGTTTAAATACTTTGCAGCAATGCCGAATTTTTGGAAAACCGGGAGAAGTCTTACTATGGAATAGTAACGAAAAATGGCGCTCCCGCCTCATTCTTGAAACTAAAGCATCAGAATTAATTAGTAAAAAACAAATTGGTTTAATTCCAGAGTCTCAAGTTCTTTGGGGAACTAAAGGACAAGAAAATAAAGAGCATGGCTTTACCCTGCTTTCAGATGGTTCTCAAGGATTAAAACACGCTGTACCTCTTACAAATATCAATTTTGGCGCAGATGAGAAAGAGCTTAAACGTCCAGTTCAGTTAGACGTACATCACTATTTCTGTTACGACTCAGATGGAGTCGCTCGAATTTTTATCAGTCGTCTTGTATCTCTTAAATAAGGATAAAATTCAATGAATCCCAGACACTTAAAAAAAGTAAATAATGACCGTAAAGCAGTTGCTCCTTATAACTTTGTGGAGTTACCAAGCAAAATTGTAAAGGCAGAACTCGAATGTAATGGGAAATTACGAGATAATGATCGCTACTACTCAGATCGTCATACTGGTACAATTGAATGTACATTAAAAACAGAATCACCTCTTTATATTCGCTGTGGTCTGACTCCAACTGATTTCTCCAGTTTTGGTGATACAACCAATGAAAAATTAACACCAGATCAGCGTAAGAAAAAAGCTGAGTTTTTTCAGTATCCCTCAAATTCATATCCTGCCCTTCCTGGTAGCAGTTTACGAGGAATGTTGAGAACTTTAGTAGAAATTATCAGCTTTGGGAAAATGGAGAAAGTTTCAGATCAGAAAAACTTCTTTTTCCGTGCAGTTGCGGCTGAAACTGACGATCCTCTTAGAGAGTTATATAAAGATTGCATTGGCAATATGGCTAAAAATGTTAAAGCTGGTTACTTAGAATTTGACAAAAATCACAATAAGTGGTTTGTACGGCCTGCTCAAGAAATTGAAGAGCAAAGTTTTATTAAGGTTAAGGAAGAAGATATTAAAGATCATGTTCCTTCTCTAATTCTTATGAAAGAGGCTAGTTATATTCCTCAGTACATCCAAATTAGCTTCGAGGTAACAGCAACATCTATAAATGTTAGTGAAGACTTGAATCAATATTCCAAAAATTGGCAAATTGGATGGCTTGTTACTAGCGGTAATATGCTAGAAAATATGCTAGAAAAAGCTACGGAAAGAGAACGAGAAAAATTACTTATAAAAAAAGAAGGACGCAAGTATCATTACATCATTGCAGAAGTTGATCACTCTATGAAGCGACTTGAAATTAGCTCAGATGCAATTAGAGATTATCGGGAAGCACTTACTAAATTTCAGAAAGGAGAAGAAAAGCAATTTAAAAACAATCCTAAAAATCGCTTTGACAAAAAAAAGGGGGTGATTCAAGAGGGACTGCCTATTTTTTACTGCGACCCAGAGCCAGTAACACTATTTGGCCAGAGTCCTAATTTTCGCATTCCTTATTCTCCAAATAATGATGGTAGAGCCGCTTCAGCAGTTGATTTTATTCCCGAACAAATAGGCGAATCAGACAAAATAGACTTAGCTGATGCAATCTTTGGATTTGTCAGACGTGGAAAAAATAAAAAAGAGCAAGTTCTATCTGAGGGTAAGAAAGAGAAAATAGAACAGTCTCGTGCAGGGCGTATTTTTGTAACTGATGCTCAATATGTAACAAATGAAGATGGTATCTGGTTAACTGAAGAAACAATTACGCCTCATATCCTTGCTAGTCCTAAACCAACTACTTTTCAGCACTATTTAGTGCAAACTACCGATGAAAAGCCAAATCTCAAGCATTATGGTAGTAAAACTGTAATTCGCGGACATAAACTTTACTGGCATAAAAGCGATGTAGGAACTGGGATTCAAACAGATGCAAGTCCAGAGGAGATTGAAAATAAGCAATCCCAATACACAGAAATCAAGCCCATAAAAAAAGGAGTCTCCTTTAAGTTTACAATTCACTTTGAAAATTTGAGTGATGTAGAATTGGGGGCGTTATTATGGATATTAACTCTGGCTAATCACGATATAAACGCGCTCCAACTACTAGGATTAGATGGTAAAGAAAAATACTGCTTATCTCTGGGTATGGGTAAACCTCTAGGGATGGGTGCAATAACAATAGAAAAAATGGAACTTATCCTTAATAAACGCTCCCAAAATAAGCCTCAGCAGCGATACACTCAGCTATTTGATGGCGATAATTGGTTAACAGGCGATCGCCCTGCTAATGCTGATGAATACAAATCTTATTTAGAAGCATTTGAGCAGTATGTTATCATCGGCAACGACCGAATTGACGAGCTAGACTTACCAGAAGGCTGCACTGAGAGGAAAGGTTTAAGTTTGAAAGATATACCGCGTATTCAGATGCTTCTAGCGATGCTGAGTTGGACTTTTCCACCCAGTAATGAAACGCGATATATGGAAATTGAAAGAGATATCAATAAGGGTTATCGTGGCAAACAGGTTAAGCCAAATGAGGAAACTAAAGATGAGTATGAGGATCGCTTAGTTCTACCTACTCCATTTCAGGTTATGGATCGACTTAATGAAGATAACCGAAAACTCGATATTCCAATATCATCTTCTACTGAGCCACCACCAAATTCATCTAGTAACAAAAGTAATCCTTTTGAAAGAGGAAGAAAACCACCAAAGTAGAAACGGTGAAACGCAATCGCACCTACACCTCCCATGAACCTTAACCACTACTTCCACACCCTCACCAACTTTCCCCCCCGTCAATTCCAACAACAAACGATCGCCCATCTGCTCCACCGCCAGGACGTGCTTCTACGCGCTCCTACCGGGTCAGGAAAAACAGAAACGGCGATCGCCCCTTTTCTCTTCGCCAAACCCCTAAAACTCGATTTTCCCAATAAACTCATCTACGTTGTTCCCTTAAGAACCCTAGCT